>WPCI01111109.1_pt1 | contig 66786 bp, 61 predicted proteins | sample 5399871 | NCBI WGS metagenome assembly WPCI01 (sample SAMN12869469, study PRJNA574797) | sludge metagenome | isolation source: wastewater treatment of pH7 | place: China:Beijing | collected 2019-05-20 | reverse complement strand
GCGCTTGCGAATACAGATGTAGGAAGATTGGAATTGAACAAGGGCGGCGCGATCGCAGAAGCTGCTCAAGAAATTCTTGATGGAAAATGGCATGATCATTTCATCGTAGATCCAATCCAAGGCGGAGCAGGTACTTCAATGAACATGAATGCAAATGAAGTCATTGCCAATCGTGCTCTTGAATTATTAGGAATGGAAAAGGGAGACTATCATTATATTAGTCCAAATAGTCATGTAAACATGGCGCAATCAACAAACGATGCATTCCCAACAGCGATTCATATCGCAACATTAAACGCATTAGAAGGTTTATTACAAACGATGGGTTATATGCACGATGTATTTGAATTAAAAGCAGAACAGTTCGATCATGTGATTAAAATGGGTCGTACGCATTTACAAGACGCTGTGCCAATTCGTCTTGGACAAGAATTTAAAGCGTACTCTCGTGTACTTGAACGTGATATGAAACGAATTCAGCAATCACGTCAACACTTATATGAAGTGAACATGGGAGCAACTGCAGTTGGTACAGGCTTAAATGCAGACCCAGAATATATTGAAGCAGTTGTAAAACATTTAGCTGCAATTAGTGAACTACCACTAGTTGGTGCAGAAGACTTAGTAGATGCAACGCAAAATACGGATGCATACACAGAAGTATCTGCAGCACTTAAAGTATGTATGATGAATATGTCTAAAATTGCGAATGACCTTCGCTTAATGGCATCAGGTCCACGTGTTGGTTTAGCAGAAATTATGTTACCGGCTCGTCAACCAGGTTCATCTATTATGCCAGGGAAAGTAAACCCTGTTATGCCAGAAGTAATTAATCAAATTGCATTCCAAGTAATTGGTAACGACCATACAATTTGTCTTGCTTCAGAAGCAGGTCAATTAGAATTAAACGTGATGGAACCAGTACTTGTTTTCAACTTACTACAATCAATTAGCATTATGAATAACGGTTTCCGTGCCTTTACAGATAATTGCTTAAAAGGAATTGAAGCGAATGAAGATCGCTTAAAAGAGTATGTTGAGAAGAGTGTAGGAATTATTACAGCCGTAAACCCTCATATCGGTTATGAAGCAGCAGCTCGCGTTGCGAAAGAAGCAATCGCGACAGGGCAATCCGTTCGAGAACTTTGTGTGAAAAATGGTGTATTGTCACAAGAAGATTTAGAGTTAATTCTAGATCCATTCGAAATGACGCACCCAGGGATTGCAGGAGCAACTCTTTTAAAGAAAAATTAAAAGAAGAGGGGGGACAAGCCCCTCTTTTTTGTTTACAATATAGAAATGCTATATATGAATAGAGGTAGGGATGTTATGAGCAAGTTTACAGTAGCTTCTAATGGTTCATTAGAAACGACATTAAGAGGAGTAGAAGTATTATCAACACCACTTTTAAATAAAGGGGTCGCTTTCACGCAAGAAGAAAGAGAAGAATTAGGTTTAAAAGGGTTATTACCGCCAGCAGTTTTAACATTGGAAGAACAAGCGCGCCGAGCATACGAACAATTTTGTTCTCAGCCGGATGATTTATTAAAGAATGTATACTTAACAGCGTTACATGATCGAAATGAAGTATTATTTTATCGTATTTTAACAGATCATTTACGCGAAATGTTACCAATCGTATATACACCTACTGTTGGTGTAGCGATTCAAAGATATAGTCATGAATATCGTAAACCACGTGGTGTGTATTTATCAATTAACGATCCGTCAGGTATTGAAGAAGCGTTTGCCAATATTGGTGCAACAGCAGAAAATATTGATTTAGTCGTTGTAACAGATGGAGAAGGTATATTAGGAATTGGTGACTGGGGCGTTGGTGGTATTAACATCGCAATTGGAAAATTAGCTGTTTATACAGCCGCAGTTGGAATCGATCCTAGCCGCGTATTACCGGTAATTTTAGATGTAGGTACAAATCGTGAAGAATTATTAGACAATCCATTTTATATTGGAAATCGTCACCCTCGTATAACAGGTGAAGCTTACGATGAATTTATTGATACATTTGTACAAGCGGTAAATAAGCAATTCCCGAAAGCACTTTTACATTGGGAAGACTTCAGTTCTCGAAATGCACGAAAAATTTTAGATAAATATCGTCATGATATTTGTACGTTTAATGATGATATTCAAGGTACAGGTGCAGTTTCGCTTGCGGCTGTATTATCGGCAGTAAAAGCTTCTGGTGTACCGCTAAGTGAACACCGCGTTGTTGTGTTTGGTGCTGGTACGGCTGGAATCGGTATCGCAGATCAAGTTAGAGATGCGATGGTCCGCGTAGGCGTATCAGAAGAAGAATCATATAAGCGTTTCTGGTGTATTGATCGTAACGGATTAGTTACAGATAATATGGAAGATCTTCTTGATTTCCAAATTCCGTATGCAAGAAAAGAAGCGGAAGTAAGTGAGTGGAAACAAAATGGTGTGATTGGACTTGCTGAAGTTGTGAAACATGTGAAACCGACAATTTTAATTGGTACATCAACTGTTGCTGGTGCATTTAAAGAAGAAATTATTAAAGAAATGGCTTCTCACGTAGAAAGACCAATCATTTTACCAATGTCGAATCCGACGCCACTTGCTGAAGCAAAACCAGCCGATTTAATCGAGTGGACAGAAGGAAGAGCGTTAGTTGCAACAGGAAGTCCATTTGAACCAGTTACATACAACGGTGTAACGTATGTGATTGGACAATCAAATAACGCACTTATTTTCCCAGGTCTTGGTCTTGGAACAATTGTCGTACGTGCAAGCGTCATGACGGATGGCATGTTTGCAGCAGCAGCTGAAGCGGTTGCGAGCATGGTAGATACAAGTCAGCCAGGAGCACCTATTTTACCAGAAGTTGAAGAGTTACGTAATATCTCGGAAATGGTAGCAATTGAAGTAGCGAAAGTTGCTGTTGCAGAAGGTGTTGCGAGAGAGAACTTAAGTGATAACGATATCAAGATTGCAGTGAAAGAAGCAATCTGGGAGCCTGAGTATCGCCAAATAAAAGCGGTAGAAAAGGTTAGAATATAGAAATAAAGCCCGTTTATAAATATAAGCGGGCTTTCACTTTTATTACTGAAAAAAGAATATAGGAAGTGGCACCTTTGAATTGGAATCAATTATGGAAGAAAGATATATCTCTTTTAATTATATTAATGGTTGTTGTTCCGATTGCTGGAGAGCTTAATTTTCATCCTTTTAATGATACGTTTCGTGTTAGCTTTGGGACGCCGTTATTCTTCTTTTTATTACTATTTTTAAGAAGAATACCAGCAGCTGCTGCGGGTATTCTTGTCGGTATATGTGTAGTCTTATTCCGAGTATGCCTTGACTGGGTCATGCAAGGCTCATTTCATATGACAGAATCATTTTATTTGCGTTATCCTGTGTTCTTTTATTATTTTATTTATGGAAGTCTTTTTTCACTTTGTAGGGTGAATAAGTTTCATCAGAAGCCAATTGTTATTGGGTGCCTTGGAATTTCAATTGAAATTGTTGCAAGTATGTCGGAACTTGCGTTTTATCACATGTTAGTACTAGGTACAACAATAACAATTTCTGAAGTAAATAAACTCATCATTATTGCTATTTTCCGTAGCTTCTTTGCACTTGGCTTTTTAAATATGATGAATTTATATGAAACGAAATTAAAAGAATCACAAGTTCGAAAAGAAAATGAAAAAATGTTCATGCACCTTTCAAATTTATATGTAGAATCTGTTCATTTGAAAAAAACGTTACAAAATGCAGAATTAATTACACAAGAAGCGTATCAATTATATCGGAATTTACAAGCGAATGATGATTCCAGCAGTAAAACAGCATTGAAAATAGCAGGAGAAGTGCACGAAATAAAAAAGGATAATCAAAGGATTTTTGCAGGATTATCTAAACTGTTATTAGATAAAAATGTGGCTGAGTATGTAGAAGGTCATGAGCTTACAGAAATGATTGTAAGAATAAATGAAAAGTATGCTGAAATGTTAGAGAAAGATATACGTTTTTCTAAACATATAGAAGGTGAACACGCTGCATATCACGTGTATACAGTGCTATCAATTTTTAATAACTTAGTTGCGAATGCAGTTGAAGCAATTGAAGATAGAGGTCTCATTCGTATTAAGTTATATAAACGAGAAAAAAATGTAATCTTTGAAGTGATTGACGATGGCCCAGGTATAACGCAAAAGTATAAGAAATTAGTATTTAAGCCCGGGTTTACTTCAAAGTATGATCAAACAGGAACACCGTCCACAGGTATTGGACTTTCTTACATAGATGAAATGGTAACAGAGCTCGGCGGAGAAGTGAGGTTAGAAGACAATGAAAATGGGAACGGGTGTAAGTTTATCGTTTGTTTACCGGAGTGCAGTTTAAAGCGGGAAGGGGAATAGGTTTGTTTTATTATATTGTAGATGATGATGAAGTTTTCCGTTCGATGCTTTCGCAAATTATTGAGGATGGCGATCTTGGGGAAGTAATTGGAGAATCGGAAGATGGAGCGTTTATTGAAGCAGAACAGTTAAATTATAAAAAAGTGGACATTTTATTTATTGATTTACTAATGCCGATGAGAGACGGCATTGAAACAGTTCGTCATATAGCATCTTCATTTACTGGGAAAATTATTATGATTTCCCAAGTTGAATCGAAACAGCTCATTGGTGAGGCATATACACTTGGTGTGGAATATTATATTACAAAACCACTAAACAAAATAGAAGTAGTATCTGTTGTACGAAAAGTGATAGAACGTATTCGTTTGGAACGTTCTATATATGACATTCAAAAATCATTGAATAATGTGTTTCAGTGGGAAAAGCCGCAAATGCGTAGTGAAACAGTGCAAGAAGGGAAAAAGATATCAGATTCAGGACGCTTCTTACTATCAGAACTCGGTATTGCGGGAGAGAACGGAAGTAAAGATTTACTTAGTATGCTAGAATATTTAAATGGACAAGAAAAGGCGCAAACATTTGAGTTTGGATTTCCTGCTTTAAAAGATATCTTTCACCAAATAACAGTAAAAAAATTAGGGGAACTAGCTTCAGATGCAGATATAGAGAAGGAGAGAAAAGCATCTGAACAACGTGTAAGAAGAGCAATTTATCAATCATTAAACCATTTAGCTTCTCTTGGACTAACAGACTTTTCAAATCCGAAATTTGAAAGTTATGCTCCGAAGTTTTTTGATTTCACTGTGGTTAGAAAACGGATGACAGAAATGACAAAGGATGGGGTAGCGACTTCTGGCCATATACGAATTAATACGAAAAAATTTATTCAAGTGTTGTATTTTGAGGCGAAACGACTGATGGAGATAGAGTGAAAAGGTGCTTATAAATAAGCATCTTTTTTTGTTAAATCAACATTTTATATTTTCTCGTGAAGCATGTAAAATGTTAAGTAAGAGAAAATGGTTTTACATTAAGGAAGTGTCAAAACAATGAGTTTTACATTAAATAAATCGATTATTAAAGAAGTATGTGGAGAAACCTCATATAAAAGAGGCGAAGCTTATTATAAATCAAATAAAGTAATCGTGAATTACTATGATGAAACGAAAGAAATTTGTGAGGCGACGGTAAAAGGGAACGAGGATTTTCATGTTACGGTAGAAAAAGCTAAGAAAGGTGATGTTGTTGCGAGATGTAGTTGTCCTTCGTTAGCGTCTTTCCAAACGTACTGTCAACATGTAGCAGCTGTATTGATACAAATAAATTATAACCAGCAAACGGGTGGAATGGGCTCTATTAGTAGCAGAAATGATCAATTAACAAACGGGATGTTTCAGTTGTTTGCAGATAAACCACTAAGGCCAAAAAGTAAACAACATCGGTTTGATACACGTGAAATATTGGATGTTGCGTTTATATGTTCACCGGTAGCGACGAAAAGCGGTGGGGCTCTTCTTGGAATTCAGTTAAAACTAGCCAAAACATATTTTATAAATCATATTAGAGAATTTCTTTCTAAAGTGGAGAAGAGAGAGACTTTTCATTGTTCCAATGAATTTACATATACGCCAGATGTACACAGTTTTAAACAAGAAACAGACGCGATTATACAACAACTCATTAAAATATATCATAACGAAAAAATGTATGAAGATGCACTAGAAGTACATGCGAAACAAGATAAAAGCATGATATTTATACCGCCAGCTTCTTGGAATGATATGCTCTCTGCACTTTCTAGAGCCGAGTATGTAAAGCTGAAACAAAATGAGCAACTGTTTCAGGGATTACACATTTCAAAAGGGTTATTGCCATTACATTTTGAGTTTACGAAAGGGAATAATGGCGGGTTTACCCTTCATATAGACGGTCTAAATCGTGTTCGAGTTTTGGAGATGTATAACAACGCTCTTTACGATGGGAAATTATATCATTTATCTATGGAAGATTGTATGCGACTTATTGAATTGCAAAAGATGATGAGTCGCTCAAATAGCAATCAGTTTTATATTCCTGAAAATAAGATGGAACATTTCGTAGCGAAAGTTGTGCCTGGATTAATGAAACTTGGAACAGTGCGCATTGATGAAGTCATATCCGATCGTGTTGAAACGCCATCGTTAAAAGCAAAGCTATATTTAGATCGTGTGAAAAATCGTTTGCTAGCAGGTCTTGAATTTCATTATGGAAACGTCGTGATTAATCCACTAGAAGAAGACGGGCAACCTTCTGTTTTTAATCGTGATGAGAAAAAGGAAAAAGAAATTTTAGACATTATGAGTGAAAGTGCCTTTGCGAAAACAGAAGGCGGTTACTTTATGCATAATGAAGAAGCTGAGTATAACTTTTTATATCACATCGTTCCAACGTTAAAAGGTTTAGTTGATATTTACGCGACAACAGCAATCAAATTACGAATTCATAAAGGGGATACAGCGCCACTTATTAGAGTGAGAAGGAAAGAAAGAATTGATTGGTTGTCATTTCGTTTTGATATAAAAGGAATACCGGAAGCTGAAATTAAAGGTGTATTAGCGGCTCTTGAGGAGAAACGTAAATATTACCGATTAGCGAATGGTTCTTTATTATCACTAGAGAGTAAAGAGTTTAATGAAATTAATCAGTTTGTAAAAGAATCAGGTATTCGAAAAGAATTTTTACATGGGGAAGAAGTGAATGTTCCGCTTATTCGGAGTGTAAAATGGATGAACGGACTTCATGAAGGTAATGTTTTAAGTTTAGATGAGTCTGTTCAAGATTTAGTTGAAAGCATTCAAAACCCGAAAAAATTAAAATTTACAGTGCCACAAACTTTACATGCTGTAATGAGAGAGTATCAAGTATACGGGTTCGAATGGATGAAGACACTCGCCTATTACCGTTTTGGCGGTATTTTAGCAGACGATATGGGACTTGGAAAAACGCTGCAAAGTATTGCTTATATAGATTCTGTTTTGCCTGAAATTCGAGAGAAGAAGCTGCCTATATTAGTCGTTTCACCGTCCTCGCTTATCTATAATTGGTTTAGTGAATTGAAAAAATTCGCTCCACATATTAGAGCAGTTATTGCAGATGGAAATCAGACAGAACGGCGAAAAATTTTAAAAGATGTAGCAGAATTTGATGTCGTAATTACGTCATATCCATTACTAAGAAGAGATATAAGGTCGTATGCGAGGCCGTTTCATACGCTATTTCTTGATGAAGCACAGGCGTTTAAAAATCCGACAACGCAAACTGCAAGAGCAGTGAAAACAATTCAAGCTGAATATCGTTTCGGACTAACAGGAACGCCTGTAGAAAATTCATTAGAAGAGCTATGGTCTATTTTCCACGTTGTATTTCCAGAATTATTACCAGGAAGAAAAGAGTTCGGTGATTTAAGGCGTGAAGATATAGCGAAGCGCGTAAAACCGTTCGTATTAAGACGATTAAAAGAAGATGTATTACAGGAGCTGCCAGATAAAATAGAGCACTTACAGTCATCGGAGTTATTACCAGACCAAAAGAGACTATATGCTGCTTATTTAGCGAAATTAAGAGAAGAAACGTTAAAACATTTAGACAAAGACACGTTACGTAAAAATAAAATTAGAATTTTAGCTGGCTTAACGAGATTGAGACAAATTTGCTGTCATCCCGCTTTATTCGTTGATGATTATAAAGGGAGTTCAGCTAAATTTGAGCAACTGTTAGACATACTAGAGGAATGTAGAAGTACTGGTAAGAGAATTTTAATCTTTTCTCAATTTACAAAGATGCTGTCTATTATTGGTCGTGAATTAAATCGTCAAGCGATTCCATACTTTTATTTAGACGGAAATACACCTTCGCAAGAACGTGTAGAGCTATGTAATCGATTTAACGAAGGGGAAGGGGACCTATTTCTCATTTCTTTAAAAGCTGGTGGTACGGGACTTAACTTAACGGGTGCCGATACGGTTATATTATACGATTTATGGTGGAATCCAGCTGTTGAACAACAAGCAGCAGATCGGGCATATCGGATGGGACAGAAAAATACGGTACAAGTTATTAAGTTAGTGGCTCACGGAACAATCGAGGAAAAAATGCATGAACTGCAAGAGAGTAAGAAAAATTTAATTGCTGAAGTGATTGAGCCGGGAGAAGAGAAATTATCATCCATCACGGAAGAAGAAATTCGAGATATTTTAATGATCTAAGAAAGAAAGCTATGCCTTCAAATATATGAGGGCATAGCTTTTTCGTTGTAATAATTATATTTTGTTTTGTACAAAGTAAAGAAACTAAATGTTATTTCTTTGTACCTTTACTTTTGTATGGTTTTGCAGCTTTCTTTTTCTTTGCGCTTGATTGCCAACGGTTCCATCCTTTACTTCCTGTACCTTGTCCTACACCTTTTTTCGGTTTTGCTTTCGTTTTACTCATATGATCACTCCGTTATATAAAAATCTTATTTGATAATAGTCAATGATTTAGAAAATACTCTTTATAAATGACTATGTTTGTTTTAAGTAAAAACAAACTGCTTGAATGCTATAGTATATCATGAATTTGCAAGTAAACTGAAAGGAATTACAAAGAAAATGAAAATAATACGAAATACTGCGGATTCTATATTTCGGACGATTACATTAATTGTTGTATATATGTTAGTTTCTGTTAGTGAAACGTTTTTTGGAATGCCCAGACAAAAGAAGTAAAGAAGGTATATTGGAAACAATCAATAAAGCCGTAAAATAAAGAATTGAAAAATATTTTAAAACTTTTTGTTGACTTTCTTTATTTTTTGTATAGAATAATCATTAATAAAATGTTTCAGAGATGTGACAACAAAACGACTATGAAAGGACGAGTAGTAGTAGGACGTAGTCTAAGCGAGTCAGGGATGGTGTGAGCCTGATACGAAGCCTATTATGAAGAACCTCCTGGAGTTGCTAACCGAAATCCTTGATAGGAAAGTAGACTTAGCCGGGAACTTCGCCGTTACAAGAAGAACAGTATCGAGATATTTCATCTCCGTATTGTATAAGTGAGCAACCTCTGTTGCTAATTTGGGTGGTACCGCGGAACCAAAGCCTTTCGTCCCAGTTTTTTGGGAAAGAAGGGCTTTTTTTGTTGGCTTCTTTTCACAACATCCAAACATTTTAGGAGGAAACCACCATGTATCAATCATTAATGACAGTAAGAGAGACTCAAATCGCAATTAAGGAAGTTAAAACATTTTTCGAGGATCAATTAGCAAAACGACTTGAATTATTCCGTGTATCTGCACCATTATTCGTAACGAAAAAATCAGGATTAAACGATCACCTAAACGGTGTAGAACGTCCAATTGAATTTGATATGTTACACTCAGGAGAAGAATTAGAAATTGTGCACTCACTAGCGAAGTGGAAACGATTTGCACTGCATGAATATGGATATGAAGCTGGTGAAGGTTTATATACAAACATGAACGCGATCCGTCGTGATGAAGAACTTGATGCAACACATTCTATTTACGTTGACCAATGGGATTGGGAAAAAATCGTTCAAAAAGAATGGCGTACTGTAGATTATTTACAAAAAACAGTACTAACAATTTATGGAATATTCAAAGATTTAGAAGACCACTTATTTGAAAAGTATCCGTTCCTTGGGAAGTATTTACCAGAAGAAATTGTATTCGTTACTTCTCAAGAACTAGAAGATAAATATCCAGAATTAACACCGAAAGATCGTGAACATGCAATTGCAAAAGAACACGGTGCAGTCTTCATTATCGGAATTGGTGATGCACTTCGTTCAGGTGAAAAGCATGATGGACGCGCAGCTGATTATGATGATTGGAAATTAAACGGTGATATTTTATTCTGGCACCCAGTACTACAATCTTCATTTGAATTATCATCAATGGGAATTCGTGTTGATAGTAAATCACTTGATGAGCAGTTAACGAAAACAGGTGAAGACTATAAACGTGAGTACGATTTCCATAAAGGTATTTTAGAAGACGTACTACCATTAACAATTGGTGGTGGTATCGGACAATCAAGAATGTGCATGTACTTCTTACGTAAAGCACATATTGGTGAAGTTCAATCTTCTGTATGGCCTGACGATTTACGTGAAGCTTGCAAGAAAGAAAACATTCATCTATTTTAATAGAAGAGAGAGAATAGCTTAAATATAGAGCTATTCTCTCTTTTTTACTGTGTAAACGAATGGTTTACAGTGAGTTTTACTAATGGTTTCTTTCTTTTTTATCTCCTTGTATGTAATAATTTGTTAAAGGAGGGGACGTTATGAGCTTAGGAGAACAGTTAAAAAAATTACGAGAGTCAAAGGGATTTTCACAAGAGGATGTTGCTAAAAAGATTGGTGTGACGAGACAAGCGGTATATAAAGTGAAACTTTAATCAGTGGGCGATTTATCCTACTGATTATTAGTTGAACCAATCGGGCTTTTATAGGCAGTTAATCGCATCTGGCTGCCTTGATTATGCTTAAAAGCTTTGATGAGATTTACTGCCTGTTAAAGCGGGGTAAGTGGGAGAATGATAAAAGTTGTCCTGATATTGATAATTTGATTTTATTGAGCGAAATGTACAATGTTACGCTCGATGAGTTAATAAAAGGGAATCAAAACATTAAAGAAAAAATACATATTGATGAAGAAGATGAGGATTTTGAGAAGGAGAACGATTTTGGTTTTTATATTGGATTTGGTTTACTAATTATGAGTGCGTTCATTGATTATGAAAAAATACAGGTGGTTGTATTAGTAATTGCACTATTCATGATGGTTTTTTATTCGGATGTGAAGAAAGTTATTTTGAATGAGTTCAGATCGTTTTTTGAAAGAAAAGATATATATGATAAAAAGTGAGAAGAGTAAGTTATATTTCCTAGGAAAGAGTATAACAAGAAAATAAATTGCCTTATAATAATTTTAGGATGTTAATAGTATGTTAAAAAGCTCAAACAAGTATAACCCCGTTCTAAAGCTAGGACGGGGTTCAAAATCTAAGTTTTATTAAGTGTAAAGTTCTTTCAAATATTTTTACTTTAGTAAAGACTTCTAATAAAACATTAATTATTTATTACCGAGTTCTTCCGCTAAACCGATTAAAATGCCTTCAGTTCCACGAATGTAGCAGAGACGGTAAGAGTTCTCGTATTGAACTACTTCGCCAACGAGCTGAGCACCATGCTTAGTAGTAAGCCTAGATACCATTTCGTCAATGTCTTCAACGGTGAACATGACGCGCAAATAACCGAGGGCATTGACAGGAGCTGCCCGGTGATCTGCTATAGCGGGCGGGGTAAGAAATCGCGAAAGTTCAATTCGGCTATGGCCATCTGGAGTTACCATCATAGCAATCTCTACGCACTGAGAACCGAGGCCGGTTACGCGACCGGCCCATTCACCTTCGACAGTGGCGCGCCCTTCGAGTTTCAAACCAATCTCCTCGAAGAAAGAGATTGCATGATCAAGGGATTCTACAACGATGCTGACATTATCCATTCTGAGTAATTTGTTGTTTGTCATTGTCTTTATCTCCTTATATGTAAAAGTGTATGATCTAACCATCTACATAATTATACTATTAAAAAGTTATAAACTCCTTCCAAACAAAAAATAGCTTGTCACAGTATAGGGAAATGTGACAAGCTATTTTTAATTGTGCTATATAGTATCTTGTTAACAAACAATACCGCGACTTCCCCGAAAAATGTTTCTACGCTGTATGCTCTTAAAGGGCCCGATCGTTGTATAGAATGAAGTGTATTATTTAAATGATAAATACATTTCTTATTACTCTATATGCAAATAGCTTTCTATTTATATAGGAAGGAAGTAGATTCATATAATTTGTTTTAAGTTTTACTAGTAGAAATTAGCTCATCTGCACTAAAGGCTCAATTTTCGCCATAAATGATTGATGCAGCGCCTCGACACCTGTTACTAAATGAAGGCGGTCAATAACGACAGACACTTTAATTTCTGATGTACTTACCATTTTAATATGAATATCTTCTTCTTTTAAAGTAGTGAACATATTCGCAGCAACACCTGGATTAGAGACCATACCAGATCCTACAATTGATACTTTTGCTAAATGATTTTCATATTCTACTGATTCATAGTGAAGTGCCTCTTGATTTTGTTCCAATACTTCTAATGTTTCTCTTAAATCATTAGAATGGATGGAGAAGGAGAGATGAACAGTTCCTTCATTTGTAATACTTTGAATGATGATATCTACATTAATATGTGCCGCTGCTAATGTAGAGAAAACTGTTGAAAGCGAGCCTTGTTCCAATCCTTTCAATGTGATACGTGTAATATTATCTTCAAATGCAATACCTTTAACGATTGATTGTTGTTCCATGGTACATTCTCCTTTTACAATTGTTCCATTTTCTTGTTCCATACTTGAGCGAACTTCTAAAATGACATTATGATTTTTAGCAAACTCAACAGCACGTGGGTGTAATACACCAGCACCGAGATTTGCAAGTTCTAACATTTCGTCATAAGAAATTTCATCTAATTTATAAGCATCTTTTACAACTCGTGGATCCGTCGTATATACGCCAGTCACATCTGTGTAAATATCACATTTTTTTGCGTTCAGTGCAGCAGCTAATGCAACAGCAGTTGTATCAGAACCACCGCGTCCAAGCGTTGTAATTTCATGGTTTTCACTAACGCCTTGGAAGCCAGCTACGATAACAATCGTACCTTCAGCAAGATAAGATTGAATTCGATCTGTATGAATGTCAGTAATCCGTGCACTATTATGTACAGATTCTGTCGTAATACCAGCTTGCCATCCTGTTAATGAAATCGCGTTATAACCTTTTGCTTGTAATGCCATTGTTAATAATGAAATAGTGACTTGCTCTCCTGTTGATAGAAGCATATCCATTTCGCGTTTACTCGGATTTTCTGTAATCGCGTTAGCAAGTGCTACAAGTTCGTCTGTACTTTTCCCCATTGCTGAAACGACAGAGACGATACTATGTCCTCGTTCATATTCTTCAATAATTAAATTTGCTACATGTTGAATGCGTTCAACGCTTCCGACAGAAGTGCCACCAAATTTTTGTACAATCGTTTCCATTACGAATTCCTTCTTTCATCCATTTTTAAGAATAGATTAGGACATATATAAATCCCAATATTCCTGTAGTTACCAGAGAAAAACAAAAAACACCATCTCAAATAAGTGAGGATGGTGCTGTTACAGGAAAAGGGAAACAGAAAACGGAGCTAATAAAAAAACCGCCAAAAAAGGAATACCATAAAAATGATATCTCTTTTTTGTAGATAGCTCTTCATACGTACACGTCTGTACATATGACAGTTCTGTTTCTATTCGAAAACAGCCCCAATCGATACATACAGAGAAATATATCGATTTCGGCAATACTTCCTTTCATCTAATTTCATAGACATCTCTGTGTCTCCATTAGAATACTCATAAGTATCGCAACCTCTATCTCACGTTTTAGGCGAGAGTGTTTGATTTATGAAGTTGTTGGTAACATTTGTTTTATAATAATTTAAATTTTTCGAGGAATCAAGTGTTTTATATATATTTTAAAAATTCTATCTTTTTATGAGGGAGTTTGTGAAAAATGTAGCAAAATAAATTTATTACATGTACATTAAAATTATAGTGCATTGGAGGTGGAAGAATGAAAGGGAAAAAGCCTATTTATGTTTCAACAGAAATGAACACAACAATGGAGAAATTATGGGAATACACGCAAGAACCACATATACATACAGAATGGGATGCCCGCTTTACTGAAATTTCATATTTAGAGAAAAAAGAAGGAGAACCACAGAAATTTTTATATAAAACAAAAATCGGATTTGGACTTGAAATAGCTGGGGAAGGGGAATCGATAGGTGAAATAAGAAAAGAAACAGGTGAACGGATTTCTTCTTTAAAATTTTGGACAGAAAATCAATTATCACTTATTCAAATAGGGCGTGGTTATTGGAAGTATACACCCCGTAAAGAACACATTCATTTTGAGACGCAATATGATTATGATACGAGGTTTGGTCGTATAGGGAATGTAATAGATTTCTATATGTTTCGGCCGTTATTAGGCTGGGCGACTGCTTGGAGTTTTGATGCTTTAAAATTATGGTTAGAAAAGGGGCTTCATCCTAGGTTGCTAATTAGAAGAACAATGACATATTGGCTCGTATGTTTTTTATTTGCATTTGTATGGATGTATCAAGGGATCTTCCCAAAAATAATTTTCAGTCATCCAGAAGAGATGAAGATGCTTTCTGCGATTATTGATTCAACTGGAAATAGTATTGCAATTCTTAAAGTAATAGGGATGTTAGAAATTATTTTTGGTATCATATGGCTATTTCCAGTTCCAAAACAAAAATTATTTATACTACATATTTTTATGTTAATAGCCTTAACGATAGTGGCAGGATTTACGAATATCGTAAGCTTTACAGAGCCGTTTAATCCAATTACATTAAACGTTTTACTAATGGGGGTATCGATTGTCGGTTATATAAATAGTTTTGATTTACCAAGTGCAAAAAATTGCAAGAGGAAGAGAAAGGGATAATGTATGGCTAATATGTATGAAAGACTATTAGGGGATTCTTATAAAAAACTTCATCCAAAATTACAGAAACGTTATGAGATTACAGAAGAAAATAGCTTTACTGGAGAAGGAAAGATGGATGAAATTTACGGAGGTTCTTTTTTCGTAAAATTGATATTAAAAATTGCATCGAAGTTTCGAATGTTTTTCTCTGAGCGGGGGAAGGAAGTGCCATTTACAATACATAATACCGCTGAGCGAGATGGAAACGGAAATGAATTTGTGCGATGGAATCGTACTTTTTACTTTCGTAATAAGAAAAGATATTTTAATGCGGTAATGAAATTCGATGAAAATGAAATTGTAGATTATTTTGGTGAACCACACATACTTGTTTCTACACTGAATTTTCATATTGATGAGATGGGGGCGATGCATATTTCTTCAAAGAAACAATGGTTTTACATGTTTAGAAGAAAAATCCCGTTACCTAGATTCTTATACGGAGAGGCCAACATTGTAGAAAGTTATGATGAAACAAAACAGTGCTTTCGAATTCATGTACAAGTACGCAATCCGTTAATTGGTTCATTATTTTCATATAGGGGAACATTTGTGGAGAGGAAATAAATGATATGAAAAATATAATAGTTGGGCTTGCTTGTTATATTATTTTTCTAATATGTGAGTGGTCAAATGTAAACCCAGTTGAAGCAATTATTTTATTATCTATTTTGTTATGTATACCGATGTCTTTTTGTATTATTGATAAAAGAGCACGAAATGGATCGTATGTATTATTTTATAAATCTGTATCGTTTTTATATCCGATAGCAGCGATTTGTGCAATGTTAGCTTTCGTAACAAATCAATATATCTTTGCGATAATTTGGTTTGTATATACGGGGATCGTTGCGTTATTTGGTATAAATAGATTACTAGAAAGAGGATGGACACCGTTAGAAGAGACAGCTATCGATAGTGCGTTTATTTATTTGTTTTTAGGTGGTTTTTGGTTTTTTGCTTCTGTAGCAAAACTCTCCATTATGCACTTTAGTTCTGACATCATTTTGCTTACCGCTGCACATTTTCATTACTCTGCATTTCTATTGCCATTATCAGCTGGTTTAATAGGGCGGAAGAGAGAAAAGAGCAGTAAAGTATATGATGCAATTATGTTTATTATAGTCATTTCACCGATGACAGTTGCGATTGGAATTACGTACTCAAGGGTATTTGAATTTTTTGCAGTGTTCCTATATTTATGTGCGATTTATGGGTATGGAATTTATGTTTGGCGGGCGAAATTTAATGCTATCAGTGCAAAAATCCTCCTAATCATATCGTCTAGTACGCTCATGGTAACAATTATGTTTTCACTTATATATTCGTATGGGAATTTGAAACATGTAATGACGATTACAATTGCCCAAATGGTTTGGATTCACGGTGTTGTTAATGGAATTGGAGTAGCGTTGCCGGCATTTGTCGGCTGGATGATTGAAAAGAGTGTTCCGAACTATAAATATTACGGGAAACCAATGAGCAGATTAAGAGGAGAGGCGACAGTTGGTGAAGCATTTTTACATAACAGAAATGTAATAGATAGCAAGGAATACAAAGGTTTAGTTGATAAAATGAATGATTTCCATAGTGGGATATTTGATAGGGCCAAGATTCCTGTAAGTATTATTCGTTTTTATGAAAATACAACAGAGTATGAATTACAATCGCATATTAAATGGACTCGCTGGTTCCGCCCGTTTGCATTTTGCTATGAGAAAATGAGTAAGCGTGTAGGACAAATGCATTTAGGAATGGGCGGCAAGTGGGAAACGATGCACGGCTCTATCATAGGGATAATGGATGAGAAGGATGGAAGGGAGAATGTAAGGGCTTGGCTAAGAAAAAATGAAACAGGGGAGTCTATTTTTTTAGCCTTGTATTCCATGTATACATATAAGAGCGATACATATATGAATATCGCATTGCCTTTACCATATTCGAATATGACGGGGATTTTAAAATTACGCAATGATAATAATAATTTAATTATTACTAGTAAGCTGAGAAGAAATGGTAAGGGAGATGAGGGGATCTATATACATACTCGTTTCTTTACAATCCGTTTACCGTTAGCTGAGACTTTTATTATTAAAGAGGGAAAAGGTCAAATGTTAGAAGCTAACCATAAGATGTGGATATTTGGAGTTAAGTTTTTAGAAATTGATTATGAGATTAAGAAAATAGAGGAGAAGTAAGAAAAGCTTGGAGAGATTCCAAGCTTTTTTACGTATGGGTAATAGTCATAGCAACTTGTTTATCTAAGTCATTTTCCCAAATACGTTGAATTTCAAACGTACCTTTTTCAAAAAATAATGGAAATCTTTCTTTAAACCAATCTTGCATAGGGAGATTTAGTGCTGTATCGATTGATACCCATAATAATTCACCTTCAGGAGGATTCATAAGAAGCTCACCTTCAAATGAATCTGTCCAATAGTTAAATACCATATATCGAACATTTTCTTTCAGATTTACGTATTCATCTAATCCTTTAAAAGTTAAATTTGAAACAAGTAATCCAGTTTCTTCTTTTGCTTCTCGTTTAGCAGCTTGAACGATACTTTCTGGAAAATCTACTTTACCGCCAGGAGCGATGTAACCAGGAAAGCCTAGATGATCGGGACGTTGTATTAGCAATACTTCGTTATTCCGCTGAATCATACACATTGTATACATACGGTGTTCTATATCTTTCCAGTTCTTGCTCATACGAATCTCTCCTCTTAATAAAATCTTATAGTTTTTAACTATAGTTATGTATGACAAAAAATACAATAATAATACAAAATTATACAATTTTCAATTGACTATTACTAATTTTCAGAACTATAATTAGTCTGTTACACAAATACATCGTACTTGAGAGGGGAATATATTCTATGAAAAATAGAATAATCGCAGCAGGAGTAATTGCAGCTAGTATATTATCTTATTCATCTAGTAGTTTCGCGCAAACGAAAAAATTTCCAGATGTCCCAGCTAAACATTGGGCAGAAGACTCTATTTACTATTTAGTAGAGAAAGGTGCAGTTACAGGTAACGAAAAAGGAATGTTTGAGCCAGGAAAAGAAATCACTCGTGCAGAAGCAGCTACAATGATGGCTCAAATCTTAAACTTACCAATCGATAAAAATGCTAAACCATCTTTCGGTGATTCTCAAAACCAATGGTATACCCCATTCATCGCAGCTGTAGAAAAAGCTGGCGTTGTAAAAGGGAAAGGAGCTGGCGTATTCGATCCAACTGGGAAAATTGACCGAGTTTCAATGGCCTCTCTTATTGTAGAAGCTTACAAATTAGATTCTAAAGTAAATGGTACTCCAGCAACTAAATTTAGTGATCTAGAAAAAAGTTGGGGTAAAGCAAAAGCTAACATTCTAGTTGAATTAGGGATTTCTATTGGAACTGGTGACAAATGGGAGCCCGAAAAAATTCTAACTAAAGCAGAGGCAGCTCAATTTATAAAAAAGGCAGATTCTCTTAAAATAGGTAACCCTTTAGTAGAAAAGGTAGTTATTATTGATCCTGGTCATGGAGGATTTGATCCAGGGAATCCAGGGCAAGGTGTAGAGGAAAGTAAAATCGTGTTTGATACATCTTTAAGATTACAGAAGTTGTTAGAAAAAAATACACCTTTAAAAGCTTTATTAACACGTGAAGAGAACGGAAATCCAGGAAGTAACAAAAATGAATCTCTTGCGAATCGAGTGAAATTTGGTCAAGAGAACAATGCAGATATATTTGTAAGCATTCATGCAAATTCTTCTGAAAATCATGATGGTCATGGAACGGAAACGTATTATTATAAAAAATCCAAGCGTGGAGAAGAGACACAGATTGAAAAGGATAGTGAAGTGTTAGCAAAGAAAATTCAAAATAGAGTAGTAGAAGCACTACATACAAGAGATAGAAATATAAAAGACAATCACTCACTTTATGTAGTAAATAATAATACAGTACCAGCAGTTTTAACAGAGCTTGCCTTTATTGATAATGATATAGATAATGGTAAATTAGCTACTGAATCAGGAAGACAAATTGCTGCTGAGGCAGTTTATGCTGGGATTTTAGATTATTATGAGTGGAAAGGTTTCGATGTTGAAAAATATCGTTTAGCTAAATAACAATATTGATTGCTAAGTCCATCGTCTACATAGAGATGGGCTTTTTATGTGATTTTATGTAATTTTGTATCGAAATAAAAAGATATATCGTATTATGTTGATTATAAATAAAATAATGGTAGATTAGTTGATTTTTATCACGTATACTTTTACTGTTGACTATTTAAGAGTGTGTTAGTTTAATAGGGAAAATTATACGATAAAGGGAGGCAAGTTAACACGGGACAAGCATATAAAAAACGTGTTAAAAAATTTATGAAAAAAGTTATTTCTAATGTGTTAGCAGTGACAGTCGCGCTTCAAGTAGTGATGGCTCCAGCAACTTCGTTTGCATCTACAAAAGAATTTCCAGATGTTCCAAAAAATCATTGGGCACTTGAAGCAATTAATGATTTAACGTCAAAAGGGATTATTGCAGGTTACGATAATGGTAAATTCGGCTTCGGAGATGTTGTAACTCGTGAGCAAGTAGCAGCATTAATGTATCGCGCATTAAAACCAGAAGCAAAAAGTGATTATAAAAATCCATACTCTGATATTAGTGCAGGAACGACAATGTTCCCAAAGGAAATTTTAGCATTAACAGATATGGGGATTTTCGTAGGTGATGATAAAGGAACGTTTAGACCGAAAGAATCATTAACACGTGCGGAGATGTCTGTTATTTTGCAAAAAGCATTTAAATTAGAAGTAAAAGCACCACATACATTTGATGATATAGATGCAACATATTGGTGGGCAAAGGAAGCAATTAGTGCATTGCAATCTAATGGTGTAGCGGCAGGGAATGGACTTGGAGGATTTGATCCATCAGGTGTATTAACACGTGAAAGCTATGCACAACTTTTATATAAAGCGATGCAAATAAAAAAGGATGTTCCTGTTGAACAACCATCATATATTAATCTAGATGTGACATTACCATCTAACGTAACAGCGCAAGAGATTGATAATTTTATTAAAAAATCCCATCCAGATAGCCCACTTGTTGGGAATGGTAAAGATTTTATTCAAGCGCAAAACGAGTATGGTGTGAGCGCATTATACTTAGCTGCACATGCAATTTTAGAATCTGGTTACGGTAAATCAGAAATTGCATATCGTAAACATAATTTATTTGGCTTAAAGGCATTTGATTGGGAGCCATTTGCCAATGCGAAATACTTACCATCTTACGCGCAAAGTATTTCATACAATGCTGATTATGTACGAAAGAATTATTTAGAAGAAGGTGCTGATCATTTCCATGGCTACACATTACCTGCTATGAATGAAAAGTATGCAACAGATAAAGAATGGGCTGGCAAAATCGCTAATATTATGGAACGTATTAAACCGTTTAACAAGAAAGACTATGAAAATGTAAAACGATTACCAAAAAACCCTAATACATTAAATGTAAATGCATTAGGCGAAGCGATTCCATATAAAGATTATGCAAAAGATGCAACAGCTACTGTTCAATTAGTAGGCTCTTACTATCAAGTACCATATCCATTTAGCTATACAATTAAGAGCGTACCAAATATTACGCAAAATGAAGTTGGAAAATTAGAAAGTGGCAAGAAAGTAAATGTATATCGTGAAGATCCAAACGGCTGGGTAGAATTTTCATTTGAAAATGCTCAAGAAAAATATTGGACATTAAAGAAGAACTTAAAAATATAAATAAAAAAGGTGTTTTCATTTATGAAAACACCTTTTTTATTTATATTTAACATGTAATATTCTTAGATTCAGTATGAGTTTCTTTTTTATGTTTTTACCAATAATTAAACCGTTTCATATATAATTAAAAGTATTTAAGATTGAATTTTCTGTTTTTGTTTCATTGTTAACTTAATTTGAAAAGAGGAGAGGTATATGCAAGGAGAAATACCAACAGAGAAAAGTTTAAGTTATATCGGTAAATTGCTATTGCCAGTTAAAGCGTCACCACATTTTAAATTTTTATGGGTTGGGCAATTGCTTTCGACTTTAGGTAGTTCGATAACGATGGTTATTTTGCCAGTCGTTGTGTATTCATTAACTGGTTCAACAGTTGTAATGGGAATGACTATGGCAATGTACATGCTTCCTAATATTCTTGCGTTACCGTTTGCGGGATTAGTCGTAGATCGAATGGATCGAGTGAAAGTAATGTTATTTACAGATATAGTTCGCTGCATATTAATGCTATTACTTGCAACACTTATATTTATGGATGATTTAACAATTCTGCTTCTATATGTCCTCATAGCATTATATGGACTTATGGAAGGGATATTTCAACCAGCATATGCGGCTGTAAGAGCGAAAGTATTTGTACCAGAAATTCGAAATGCAGCTAATGCATTAACGCAAATGAGTAATCAAGGTATACGACTAATTGGACCGGCTCTTGGAGGATTAATCGTTTCAGTTGCATCTGCTGGAATAGGGTTTGGACTAGATGCAGTAACATATTTGTTATCATTTTTTTGTTTATTATTTTTAAGGGAAATAAAGTTTAAAAAAGTAAAAACGATTGAAAAAAGAAAGATCGATTACAAACAAGAGTTTATGGAAGGTGTTTTCGTTTTAAAAAGTCATCCGTGGCTATGGATTACAATTTTAGTTTTTTCTTTTATCAATATTTGTTATGCAGGAATTATCGTCGTATTAATTCCATGGTTATTTAATGTTCATCATCATTTTGAAGCATACGTGTATGGATTAGGAATGGCATCCTCTGGTGTTGGAGCTGTAATTGCCGCGCTAATATTTGGCGGGAGAGAACGGTGGCATAAGCGGGGATTACTTGCCTATGGTGGTGTTTTAATAAGTGGTTGTGCGCTTTTAATAATGCCGTTTATTGCTTGGGCACCTGCTTTAATCGCATTAATGGCAATTGAAGGGTTCGGTATGATGATATTTGGACTCATTTGGGAAACGAGTTTACAAGAGCTCGTGCCAGAAGAAGCATTTGGAAGAGTGGCAAGCCTTGATATGTTAGGTTCATTTGCTTTATTGCCACTAGGTTATGTAGTTGTAGGATGGTTAGCTACTGTCATAGGTGGTGAGATAACGATTATAACATTAGCTATTTTAGTACTTGTAACAATTGGAGTAGCATTATGTGTGCCGAGTATTCGAAGATTTGATTGATGATATAAGGGAAGGTGGGAACGACTTATATGCTTATAAAAAATTTGAACGATATAGTCACAAAGGAATGGGACAACCAATATACTTTGCAGGAAAAGATCTTTGAAGCAAAAAATTTCACAGTCTATATTGCTACCCATAGAGAAAATAAGCTAGCATATAATCAACTAGTATTAATAAAACATTTTTGTAACGAAAAGCCTTCCGTACATATTTGGCATAAGAAAATTAGCACTGATGCAACAAAACTGGACATCACAAAAGAAGTGACAGAAGCCATTCAAACTGGTTTTGTAAATGAAGAGTAAGCCCTAATTAAATTAGGGCTTACTCTTCATTAAATACAAATGTTTGTTTCAGTTTTTTACTTTCATTTACTGGATGGCCGTTGTAAGAAAAGTTCTTTTCTTCCCAAGTAATCACAACTTTAAAATTATGGCTATTAAAGTCTAATGGGAATACCATGTAGTCAAAGCTTGTATGACTTTTAGAAATATTTTCATTAGGGGTAGTAGGTTTAAAGGTAGCTTTAGAGGTAGGATTGTTATCAAGTATTTCCACGGATACGTTTGATACATCATGACCGATGTTTTTTACGAGTAAACTATATGTATCAAATACACCTTGTTTTGGCTGGATTGCTTGCTTGTTTACGTTATGAGATTTATCAATTTCGATATACCATTGTTTAGACTTTGATGCAATTGGTAGTGATTGAAATGTGTATGCACTAGCTTGTATTGGTAGTGCTAAGCATATAAGCGTAAAGAGAGTTAATATTTTTCGTTTCATTTTTTGAGAGCTCCCATTCTTTAATGAATTTTTTGTTATTTTCTTCTCTTTTTGAGATAATATACCATACGATTTAGGTGGGAGGATATATTGAAAGAACTCGTAAGTATGGGAAGCAGTATTTTTCTACAATTATTATTTTTGTATATATTTATTTCTGTAATGTTATTAGATTTGAATCCATGTAATGCAGTAATTGTATATATAAGTATTGGGGTACTAAGCCTTATCGTTGGAATGGATTTAGTTACGAATAATCAAGTTACCCTTACTGTTATGAGGTGGATGTTTTCATTATAAAAAGAATATACTAAAAATTCTATATAAACCATTTATTTAATTTGGTTAAATATGCTAGAATAAATTGAAAGCGTTTTCTTATGTGGGAATAGGAAAGCATTTTCTGTAAAGGGGAGGGGATAGTGATGATTACATTTTTAGTATCAATCGTCGTATTGATAATTGGTTATTTTACATACGGAAAGTTTATTGAAAAAATATTTGGAGTCAATTACAAAAGAAAGACACCGGCCTATGTGAACCAAGATGGCGTAGATTATGTACCTATGGATAGGCGAAAGAATTCTATGATTCAATTATTAAATATTGCAGGTACTGGACCTATATTTGGGCCAATATTAGGTGCTTTATATGGACCAGTTGCATTTGTTTGGATCGTAATAGGGGCTATTTTTGCAGGTGCTGTTCATGATTATCTTACAGGGATGATTTCTATTCGAAATAAAGGGGCGCATATTCCTGAATTAGCAGGGAAGTTTTTAGGAAATGCAATGAGACACATTGTAAATGTTTTTTCACTGTTGCTTTTAGTATTAGTAGGAACTGTGTTTATTACAACACCAGCATCATTACTTGATATCGTATTACAAGGGAAAGTGTCAATCACTATTATCCTAACTGTTATTTTCGTATATTACATTTTATCTACAATCTTGCCGATTGATAAAATTATTGGAAAGATTTATCCGGTATTAGGTGCATTATTGCTAATAAGTGCTATTGGTATAGGGGGAATGATGATAATAAAAGGTTCTCCAATCCCAGAATTAACGTTTGAAAATATGCATCCAGATAATGCGCCGATTTTTCCATTATTAATGCTGACAATTACATGTGGTGCTTTATCAGGATTTCATGCAACACAATCACCAATTATTTCACGGACACTTCAAACTGAAAAGCACGGCAGATATGTATTTTTTGGCATGATGATTGCGGAAGCGATTATTGCGATGATCTGGGCAGCGGCCGCTATGAGTATTTTCTCATACGGTGAATTAAATGAGTTAATTAAATCAGGTACACCAGCTGCGGTTGTAAGCGAAATCTCGAAGACAATGTTAGGTGCTGTCGGCGGAACGATCGCTGTTATCGGAGTAATTGTATTACCAATTACATCTGGTGATACCGCATTCCGTGCGGCACGTTCTATCATTGCGGACTATTTTAACTTTGAGCAAACGAGATTGAAAAACCGCTTAATTATTGCAATTCCGTTGTTTGTCATTGCATATGGTTTAACGAAAATTGATTTCACACTATTATGGAGATATTTCTCTTGGGCTAATCAATCGACTGCAGCAATTGCGTTATGGATTGGAACGATGTATTTATTCATAAAAGGAAAGCCGTATGTTGTTTCCTTAATTCCAGCGATATTTATGACGCTTATGACTGTTATTTATATTTTAAATGCGAAAATTGGTTTTAATATCCCGTTAAACACATCTTATATTATAGGTGCAGTTATTACCGTTATATTAACTGCTATATTCTTTATGAAAGCCATGAAAAATAAAAATGAGAATATTGAAGTAGATGTGCAATTAGAGAAGGAAGCTGTGTAGAGATTTTTCTACACAGTTTTTTCTAATGTGAAAAAATTTCCAATAATATGTTAAAATAACATTGTCATACAACAAGGGGGATTTGTTTTATGGAAAGTGGAGTTCTTGCTAAAGTAGATGTAACGAAAAGAATTGAATCAAAATCTAAGTACAATAAGAAACTTGAAAAATATCAAAGGCGCTTATTAGCGTTGCAGCAAATTGTAAAAGAAGAAAAAATTGCAGTTATGCTCGTTATGGAAGGCTGGGATGCGGCTGGAAAAGGCGGGGCGATTAAACGAGTGACGGAACACCTTGATCCGCGTGGGTTTCAAGTAAATCCAATTGGAGCACCAGCACCTCATGAAAAACGATACCACTACTTGCAACGTTTCTGGCGGAAGCTACCTCAGTATGGGCAAATTACTATTTTTGATCGCTCATGGTACGGCCGTGTGTTAGTGGAGCGTGTTGAAGGTTTTGCTACAAAGGAAGAGTGGATGAGAGCGTATGACGAGATCAACGATTTTGAAAAACTATTAACAGATGATCATTATATAATCGGGAAGTTCTTCTATCATATTAGTAAAGATGAACAATTAAAGAGGTTTAAGGATAGAGAGAACAATCCTTTAAAAAGATGGAAAATTACAGATGAAGATTGGCGTAACCGTGAAAAATGGGACGAGTATGTTGAAGCAATGGAAGAAATGTTTGAAAAAACAAATAGGCCAAATGCGAAATGGAAAATTATCGCGAGTAACGATAAATTATACGCTCGTTTGAAAACGTTGAAAGTGATTATTTCATTAATTGAGGATTACCTTGTAGAACATAATATAGAATTACCTTCATATTATTATGAAATAAAAGAGGGAAAGACAGAAGGCTTTGAAACGGGCCAAGATGAAGTTGTAAAATAGTACAAAGTTTGTATAGGAAATATAAAATAGAGATACCCTGTAATTTTGAACAACAAATTTACAGGGTATTTTTAATTTAGAAACATTTTACAAATAACAGAATAAGGTATATAATCAATAATCATATTAACAATGTTAATATGATTATTGATTATATACTATGTGGGGGGTCTTATTTTGAAAGGAAGAGATGTTGTTTTAGGTTTATTAATGGGAAAAGAATTGTCTGGTTATGATATTAAAATTGTGTTTGAAGATGTATTTACTCATTTCTTTGATGGAAGTTTTGGGATGATCTATCCAACGTTACGTCAGTTGGAAAAAGAGGGGAAAATAAAAAAAGAAGTTGTTATGCAAGAAGGGAAACCGAATAAGAAAATGTACTTTATTACAGATGCAGGGCGTGAAGAGTTTTATCAATACATGCAAACGGATGTAGAGAAAGATGTTTTACGTTCAGATTTTTTAATGAGGATGTATTTCGGTAATTACAGCGATGGTCAGGCGATAAAAAAATGGATTAAGGATGAAATTGAAAGGAAAGAAGCATACATTGCGGATCTACGTCTGAAATATGAAAAGTGGAGAGAAGGTATTACTTTTGTTGAGGAAATTTCACTTGATGTAGGAATTGCATCGTATAGTGCTCAAGTAGAGACTTTGAAAAGAAAACTAGAGCAACTAGAAGCAAAAGAACACAATAAAATGGAAGAGTGAAAAAACGTTCATAATAAATAAAGGGGTAGAAGAACATGGAACAATCAAAGGGTATTAAGATTGTCTTTTTAATGTGCTTAGGTATATTTCTTTGTATGATTGATACGACAATTATGAATATAGCTTTACCAGCGATACAAACGAGTGTAAATACTTCATTGGAAAAAATGTCTTGGGTATTAAATGTTTATACAATGACAATAGCAGTACTTGCTATCCCGCTAGGGCGGATAGCTGATATCTTTGGAAAAGCAAAGATGTATATTCTTGGTCTGGTGATTTTTGGTGGCGGGTCAGTACTGTGCGCTTTTGCTAATACGGGGGATTTTCTTATCTTTTCTCGCTTTATACAAAGTGTAGGGGCAGCAATTTTATTTCCAACTAGTATGGTAATTGGTGTATCAGCTATGCCGTTAGCTAAGAGGCATGTTGCACTAGCAATTTTAGGAGTAACACAAGGATTATCAGCGGTGATGGGTCCAGTAATAGGTGGGATTATTACACAAAATTTCGGTTGGAGATGGGTGTTCTTCGTAAATGTTCCAATTTGTATTCTTGGAATCATTTTATGCTGTATTATGCTACAAATAAAGAATGAAGAACGTATTATCTCAAAAATAGATTGGGTAGGACTACTATTAAGTAGCACAGCAATTTTTTCTTTGACTCTCATATTAGTAAAAGGAAATACATGGGGATGGCAAAGTAAGATTGCATTGTTTTGTTATGCACTTAGCACTATTTCTCTTGTTCTATTTGTTCTAGTAGAACGAAGGAGTCATAATCCAATGGTGAATTTAAAGTTATTTCAAGATCGAATGTTTGTCGGAGCATCTATCGTTGTCATATTAAGTAATTTATTTTTAATTGGAGTTACTGTTTTACTTCCAACGTTCTTGACGAAAATACAGGGGCGAACGGAAATTGAAGCAGCTTTTTTAGTGACACCCATTTCAGCAATGATATTTTTTGTTTCACCAGTTGCAGCAACTTTAATTAAAAAACTCGGAAAAGTAACTATTATTTTATCAGGCTTTCTTGTTATGGGCTTATCTTATTATTGGTTGCAAATGATTGATGTTAATTCAACAAATATAGAAATTATTATTCCATGTATGATATTGGGTGTTGGGTATGGTTTAGTAGTAGGTCCAATTACAGTTTTAAGTGCTTCTTCGTTTGAAGGGGAATTATTAACTGCTTCTCAAAGTGTCGTGTCAATGTTGCGGCAAGTAGGTATTGTTTTAGCGGTCGCAATATTTGTATCTAACTTAACTCACAACTTAACTGTAAATAAAGAGAATGTATATCGTTATGCAGAAGAAAAAGTTCATAATATTCATGTGAGTAGTGCCGAGCAAGCGGAGATATTACAAGTAACAAAGGAAAAAATAGAGAATCAAAGTATAGAAACAAATGTAGAAAAGCATCAAAATGAAACATTTGTAGGGTTAAATAAAGAAAAAAAAGACGAATTAATTCACCAAAAAGTGGATGAAGTATTAAGAGAAGTTCCAGTAGAATATAGAGATGTAAAAAGAGAAGAAGTTATGAGTCAAGTGACAAATGAAGTTAAAAAACAAGAAGAAAGTGTAAAGAAAGAAGTACTAGCATTTTCGAATGATGTGAATCATTATGCTAAGAATCAGATGGCTATGAGTTTTACAGATTTATATAAAGCAAGTGTGCCAATTATTTTAATTTGTGCTTTAGTAAGTTTGTTATTTTCGGAAAGAAAGGCTTTGAGTAAAAAGAAAAGTGGAAGAGTAGTAGAGGAAGTGTAAAGAAAACAGGCTAATAGCAGCCTGTTTTTGTTTTCCGATTACATATTGTGAATGGTAGTATTTTTAATATAGCATGAGAGAAGTCGAGTTTGGTTAGAAAGTTTTTTAGAATGAAAGAGAAGAATGGAAAATGGCATTGAATATGTAACGTTAAACATAGTACATTAACAAGAGGGTTTAATTTTAAAGGGAGGATGAGGAATTGTTAGATAGGGCGGGGGCTTTAAAAAGTAATCGAATGTATACAGAAGAAGAACAACAAAAATTATACAAAAGAACATTAATAATCGTAAGCATTTCACAAATGTTTGGCGGAGCAGGTTTAGCTGCTGGCATTACAGTAGGTGCACTTCTTGCGCAGCAAATGCTTGGGACAGATGCATTTGCAGGTTTACCGGCTGCTATGTTTACAATGGGATCTGCGATAGCGGCTTTCTTTGTCGGGAAGTTATCGCAAAAGTATGGTCGCCGCGTAGGGCTTGCAGCGGGTTTTATAGTAGGTGGACTAGGGGCTATTGGAGTTGTATTGGCAGCAATAACAAATAGTATTATTTTTTTACTAGTTTCTTTACTCATATACGGTGCAGGTACAGCTACGAATTTACAAGCTCGTTATGCAGGTACAGATCTAGCAGACAAGAAGCAAAGGGCAACTGCCATTAGTATTACGATGGTAATGACGACTTTTGGTGCAGTCGCAGGTCCAAATTTAGTAGGTGTAATGGGAAGGTTTGCTCATTCAATTGGAATTCCTGAACTTGCTGGCCCATTCATATTATCAGCGGCAGCGTTTATACTGGCGGGTCTTGTCCTTTTTGTTATGCTACGTCCAGATCCGTTACTTATTGCTAATATGATAGAAACATATAAACAAGAGCATACATATAAAGGGCAAGCAGTAACAGAAGAAGCGAAAGAAAATAAAAGAGGCATTACGGTTGGAGCTATCGTAATGATACTTACACAAATCGTGATGGTTGCAATTATGACAATGACGCCAGTTCATATGGGACACCATGGTCATGCTTTAAGTGCAGTAGGTCTTGTAATTGGTTTTCATGTAGGTGCAATGTATCTTCCATCTCTCGTTACAGGAATGTTAATTGATAAAATTGGCAGAACTACGATGAGTATAGCTGGTGGAGTAATCTTATTAGCAGCAGGTGTCATAGCTGCGATAGCGCCAAGTGATTCTTTAATACTATTAATCGTTGCTTTGTCTTTACTTGGATTAGGGTGGAACCTCGGTTTAATCAGTGGTACTGCTCAAATTGTTGATGCAACTATACCTTCCACACGTGCAAAAACACAAGGGAAGATAGATGTGTTTATTGCGTTAGCTGGAGCTTCTGGTGGAGCGATGTCAGGAATGGTAGTAGCGAATTCAAGTTATGCGGCATTGTCATTAGCTGGAGGAGTGTTAGCTTTCATGCTGATTCCTGTTGTGATATGGTCTCAAAAAGGAGAAAGAAATTAAAGAAGAGGTTCTAGTTATTGACTAGAACCTCTTTTTCATGCATTTAACTTAAATCCCACTCCACAATAAGACCTAAATGCGTAAGACCACCACCAAATCCGTACAGTAAAAGTGTGTCTCCGTTATTTAATTTCCCTTCTTTTCTAGCTAAATCTAGAGCGAGTGGAATAGAGACAGAAGATGTATTCCCCATATATTCCACGCTCGTTAATGTTTTTTGTATTGGAATTTGAGATTTTTCACAAATAGATTCAATCATGCGTAAGTTAGCGCTATGAGGAATGAGCCAGTCTATATCATCTATTTGCATATTTGCAGTATGTAATAGTTCTTTTATACCTGCTGGCACCGTACGTGTTGCCCATTTATATACTTCTCTTCCATTTTGAACGATTTTTTCATTTGTTTGCAGTGGGGTGTCATTCATAGTAGTAGATAAGTTTGTTCTATATAGATGAATACCGCCGTGCCCATTTGTGCCCATATGATACGCGATAAAGCTTGGTTTGTTTTCATCTCTTTCTAATAAAATAGCTCCAGCACCATCGCCAAATAAAATGCAGGTCGTTCTATCGGTGTAATCAGTAACTTTTGATAATGTCTCTGTCGCTACGACAAGTACTTTTTTATGTGATCCAGAAGTAATCAAGCTATTACCGACGTGCAAGCCATATGTGAAACCAGCGCAAGTGGCATTTAAATCAAATGCCATTGTATGAGGTATGTTGAGGTATTGTTGTATTTGGCAAGCAACACTAGGGAAAACGTAATCAGCAGTAGTAGTAGCGACAATGATACAGTCGACATCTTCTAAGTTTTTCTTATATGTTGTACATAAATTTTCAACTGCTTTAATGGCTAAGTTTGAGGAGTATTCATCTTCGCTAGCGATTCTTCTTTCCTTCATTCCTGTTCTTTGTACAATCCATTCATCATTCGTATCGATCATTTTTTCTAAATCATTATTAGATAATATTTGATTTGGAACATGAGTGCCAATTGCAGTAATACGGGATTTAGAATTCATAGGAACAGCTCCTAACTTTATTTTATAACCTGATACTAATATCAGGTTATAAAAATGTCAATATAGATTTTTAGTGTATTGAACGACTTAGCTTACTATGAAGGAATTTAGCGAGTGTTGTAAAAATAATATACGAGAAGTTTCTAAAATTGATAATGAAGTGAGTTGAGCTCCTTGAAAACAATTTTACGCATGTTGCCTGTTGTCATTACTTGTAGCTTTATTCTTATTATTTTTTCAGAGAAATCTTATGCTTGTGATTGTATTAACGTATCAGCAGAAGAGGCACTTCAAAAAAATGATGTAGTGTTTGAGGGAAAAGTAATTGAGATTGGAAGGAAAGAAGAGGGTGAAATTGAAGTGTTATTTGAAGTGAAGAAAATTTGGAAAGGGACAAATTTTACGCAAATCATCGTATATACAGATGGTGGTGATTGTGTGTTTCACTTTGTAGAGGGGGGAGAGTACTTAGTATTTTCTTCTCAAAGAGGACCGGAAAAACAATTATACATACATAGTTGTAGTGGTACGAAGAGATTAGATGAGGCAGAGATAGAGAGAAATACTTTAAGTCATATTGCTAAGGGTGTTGCTCCGACGAAGAAAGTGGATTTAAAAGGGGAGATGGTGAGCGGTTTCAGTTGGTGGCAAGTTGCTATCATTTCCATTTGTCTATTATTAATCATTGTTTTTGTTGTGAGAAAAACTCGCAAAAAATGACGATTAAAGTAAATATATAAAGATTTTCTTTCTGTTTCTATAGGTGGTTTAACCTTGTGAAAGCGAATTACTTATGCTACACTTTATGTAACTTAAAATGAACGGAGGGGCTTCCTTTGATCTTAATCAGATTACGTCTCAATACTTTGTGCCAATAATTGAATAGCGCTCAAAGGCTCTGTCTGTGTACAGAGTGAACGGGATTGGTCTGCCTATTTTAAAGGAACCCTTTATTAAGCTTATATGTGAAAAAGAGGGAGGGACGAATACGCCCTCTTTTTGTTTTGCCTTTATAAATAGAATGGTATCGTATAGGTGAACACTTATTGTGGATACGTATATGATTTTGGGACTTTTTGACTATGAGATAGGATGAAAGCACAACTTTCTTCTATTTCTTTGGTGAACCCTTATCCGTTTACGAAAACACAGGCAGCGACCTGTGTTTTTTATTTTACGTAATCGAAATGGAGGAATAAATATATGGAAGAATTATTACAAAGAGCAGTTTTAGTTGGAGTAAATTTAGGTAATGAGGATGATTTTGCATATTCGATGGAAGAGCTAACGAATCTTGCAGAAGCTTGTGATGTAGAGGTAATTGGACAAGTGACGCAAAATTTACAACGTGTAAATCCATCCCATTATATTGGAAAAGGAAAGATTGAAGAAGTAGCAGCCTATGTAAATGAAGTAGGTGCGAATATGGTCATCTTTAATGACGAATTATCGCCTTCTCAAATTCGAAATTTAGAAGCAGATTTAGATTGTAAAGTAATTGACCGTACCATATTAATTTTAGACATTTTTGCGCAACGTGCGAAAACGAAAGAAGCGCAGTTGCAAGTAGAGGTGGCCCACCTTCAGTATATGATGCCTCGTTTAATTGGTCTTCGTGAGTCGTTAGGAAGACAGAGCGGCGGTGTTGGTACGAAAAATAAAGGTGTCGGTGAGAAGAAATTAGAGTTGGATCGTCGTAAAATTGAAGAACAAATTTCAGTTTTAAATAAAGATTTAGAAGCTCTTGTTGCGCAGCGTCAAACGCAGCGAAAGCAACGTAAGAAAAATGAAATTCCTGTTGTAGCATTAGTAGGTTATACGAACGCAGGAAAATCAACGACGATGAATGCGATGCTTGAAATTTATAATGGGACAGAAGAAAAACAAGTATTTGAAAAAGATATGTTATTCGCGACGTTAGAAACATCGGTGCGAAATATTGATTTACCAGATAATAAATCATTCTTATTAACAGATACAGTTGGATTTGTAAGTAAATTACCACATCATCTTGTGAAAGCATTCCGTTCAACGTTAGAAGAAGTAGCGGAAGCAGACTTACTTATTCACGTTGTAGATTATGCAAATCCGAATTATGAACAGTTAATTGATATTACAAATGAAACGTTAAAGAAAATTGGAGTAGAAAATATTCCAACAATCTATGCTTATAACAAATCAGATATGGTAGATGTTGAAATTCCGAAAGTACAAGAAGACCGTGTTTATTTATCGGCGAAGAAACATGTTGGAATAAAAGAGCTTGTCGAAATGATTCGCTCACACATTTATAAAGAGTATACGAAGTGTGAAATGTTAATTCCGTATGATCAAGGGCAGGTAGTTTCTTATTTCAATACTCATGCGCACGTTCTATCTACGAGTTATGAAAACGAAGGTACGAAACTAGAAGTGGAATGTAAGACGAGCGATTACGAAAAGTATAAGCGTTTTGCAATTTAATAAAGAAGGCGATCCTAATATGTTTTAGGATCGCCTTTTTCTTATTCCGTAATAGAGGCCCACTTATAAGAATAAATTCCTGCAAATGGACGAACAACAACACCTTTTACTGTTGGACGTTCTAAATATACAAGTCCTGATTGGAAGATTGGAGCGATAGCTGCATCATCTTCAAGTAAGATTTTCTCTGCATCTTGGAACGCTTTCCAACGTGCTGGTAAGTCAGTTACTAAAGTAGAGCTCGTTTTCTCAATTAATTCGTCGTATTGTTTGTTTGAGTAACTCATCTTATTAAACGGTCCGTCTGTGACGAACATATTTAAAAATGTTGTAGGATCAGGATAATCTGGTCCCCATGTAGAAAGTGAAATTTCAAAATCACCATTTCCTTCACGATCTAAAAATGCTTTTACTGGAAGTGGTTGTAATGTGATTTTTAATCCAGGTAAGTTTTTCTCCAGTTCACCTTTTAAAAACTCACTAATTTTTTTATCGTTAGATTCATCAGTTGTTATGATTGAAAGAGAAGCGTTTTGTAAATTTGTTTCTTTTTTCGCAGTTTCCCATAGTGTTTTAGCTTCTTTCACATTTGTTTCTACTTTTACATGACTTGTACTGCGAAAATCTTTATTGTCAGGTCCTTTTACGAATCCTTTTGGAACGAATGCATTCGCAGGTATAGAACCATTGTTTAAAATCGTTGTTGCGATTCCTTGTTTATCAAAAGCAAGCGAAATAGCTTTACGAGCATTTTTGTTTGCTAATAAAGGGTTCTTTTGACTAAATCGGAAAAACGTTACAGAAGGACGTTCCATCTTCTTTAAGCTCGGATCTTTTTGATATTTATCAACAAACTCTGAATTAATCGTAATTCGGTCTACTTGTTTACTTTCAAATAAATTAACAGCTGTTGAAGTATCTTTTACGATATTTACATTAATTTCATTTAATTTCACATTTTTATTATCCCAGTAGTTCGGGTTTTTTGTCATTTTATAACTTGTATCATGTTTCCATTCACTTAATTGGAAAGGTCCGTTATAAACTACATTTGCAGCTTCAAGTCCGTAATTTTTCCCTTGTGCTTCTACAACCTTTTTGTTTTGAGGATAAAATGTTGCAAATCCCATTAAACCTAAAAAGTATGGAACAGGGTGTTCTAACTGTACTTCTAATGTTTTATCGTCAATTGCTTTTACACCAAATGAGTCAATTGGCAATTCTTTTTTATTTATTTTTTCTGCGTTTTTAATATCGAACATAATATGTGCGTATTCAGAAGCAGTTTCTGGATTTACGGCACGTTTCCATGCATATTCAAAATCATGAGCAGTTACTGGATCGCCATTTGACCATTTTGAATCGTGTAATGTAAATGTATATGTTTTTCCGTCTTCGCTCAGTTTGTATGATTCAGCTGCTGCAGGAACAGGTTTATTGTCAGGCCCAGGCATATATAATCCTTCCATTACGTTGTTTAAAGCAGCGTAAGAAAACCCATCGGTTGCGATAGATGAATCAAGTGTAGAAATTTCCCCAGCTTCTACAATGTTTAATAATTGTTTTGAAGATTCTTTTTTCTTTTCTCCAGTAGTTGTTGCCTCTTGTTTTTGACCACATGCTGTTAAAAATATAGATAATGTGATTGAGAGTGCAACGATTCCCTTTGTTTTTTTCTTCATAGTTGTCATCCTTTCCTTCATCTCTGCCTTAGTATAAAAGAAAATATAGAAAATTTCTATAAATAAATCCGATAAAACATATAGAGAAAATATATTATTTAAAAAGTGATATTTCTGGAAAAAGAAATGAAACCAGTATAGAATAGAAATGTTTCAAAAGTCAGAATTTATTACACCTACTGTAATAAATATATATTTTGTACAGAAAGGAGAGATTCACATATGCAGGCAGTTTCGCAAAAAAACACAGTAGAAACACCGACAATATATCGAATATTATTTGCGATTAGTTTCGGTCATTTTTTAAATGATTCGATGCAAGCAGTTGTGCCCGCGTTGTTTCCTATTTTGGAAAAAACGATGAATTTATCCTATATGCAAGTAGGGTGGATTGCGTTTGCGTTAAATATGACATCATCGATTATGCAACCGGTTTTTGGTATGTATTCGGATAAGAAACCGTCACCATTTTTATTACCGCTCGGAATGTTTTCGAGTATGCTTGGGATGATTGGACTCGCGTTTGCACCGAACTTTATTATTGTTATTATTTCTGTTTTATTTATCGGATTGGGTTCTGCAGTCTTTCATCCAGAAGGGGCTCGAGTTGCTTATATGGCAGCTGGTGCAAAGCGAGGTTTAGCGCAAGCAATTTATCAAGTGGGAGGAAATACAGGGAATTCTCTAGCTCCTATTTTTACAGCATTAATTTTCGTTCCACTCGGTCAAATTGGTTCTTTAGGTTTTACAGCCTTTGCAGCGGTAGGAATAGTGCTATTAATTTTCGTATCAAATTGGTATAGAAATGAATTAGCGACTGGTGCTGTGAGAAGAAAAAAGAGGGCTGCGCTTGAGGCGGAAAATGCGATTGTCAGCACACATATTAAATTTGTTATTTTACTTCTTGTTTTTCTTACTTTTGTACGATCTTGGTACGGTGCTGGTATCGGGAATTTTTATCAATTTTACTTAATTGAGCATTACGGTTTATCTATAAAAAATGCCCAGTATTTCGTATTCGCATTTATGATTGCTGGTGTATTAGGAACTTTCTTCGGTGGACCGTTAGCAGATCGATTTGGAAAGAAAACAATTATTGTATTTTCAATGCTAGGTTCAGCGCCACTTGCCTTGCTATTACCACATGTTTCGCTCGTGTGGGTCGTACCGTTATTTTTATGTATCGGTTTTATTAGTTCAAGTAGTTTTAGTGTAATTGTTGTTTATGCGCAAGAGCTTGTTCCTGGAAAAGTAGGAATGGTATCTGGATTAATTGTAGGGCTTGCGTTTGGACTCGGCGCTTTAGGATCTGTAGTCCTTGGGAAATTGGCTGATATATATAGTCTACAATTCATTATGTTACTATGTAGTTGTCTACCATTAATTGGACTTACTTCATGGTTATTACCAAGTGATAAGAAAACGATAGAATAGGAGATGCACTATGAAATTATGTGAAAATGTAACAGAATTAATAGGAGATACACCTGTCGTCCGATTATCTAAATTTATTCCAGAAGACGCAGCAGATGTGTATGTAAAACTAGAAATGTTTAATCCATCGCGCAGTGTAAAAGACCGTGCTGCTTATAATTTACTGCACGTTGCAGAAGAAAATGGTCTCATCAAACCAGGAGATACAATTATTGAACCGACAAGTGGAAATACAGGAATAGGCTTAGCAATGAATGCAGCCGCAAAAGGATATAAAGCGATTTTAATTATGCCAGATAATATGTCAAAAGAGCGTATAAATTTATTAAAAGCATACGGAGCAGAAGTAGTTTTAACACCGGCAGAACAAAGAATGCCAGGAGCAATTGCGAAGGCGTTAGAATTGCAAAAGCAAATTCCAAATAGTTTTATTCCGCAACAATTTGAAAATCCAGCAAATCCAAATATTCATCGTTATACAACTGCACTTGAAATTTATGAACAAATGGATGGAGAGCTTGATGCATTCGTAGCAACGGCAGGAACTGGCGGAACGATTACTGGGACTGGTGAAACGTTAAAAGAGAAACTACCAAATTTATATGTTGCAGTAGTAGAACCGAAAGGATCTCCTGTTTTATCAGGAGGTGTTCCGGGTCCTCATAAACTAGTAGGAACAAGTCCAGGGTTTATCCCGAAAAACTTAAATACGGAAGTGTATAACGAAATTATTCAAATTGCAGACGAAGAGGCTTTAACGACAATGAGAAACTTAGCTAGACAAGAGGGGTTATTAGTTGGGCCGTCTTCTGGTGCTTCTGTTTACGCAGCGATTATGATTGCAAAACGATTAGGCGCTGGTAAAAAAGTTTTATGTATTGCACCTGATACAGGTGAGCGTTATTTGAGTATGGGATTATTTGAATGAAAATGATAGAAACCCCTTAATGGTGAAAGAGAGCTATTAAGGGGTTTGTTGTAGGTTATTTAGAGAGGAGAAGCACAATGAAACTATTAAAACCAACATATGAATATAGCAAACAAATTACGGAGTATCGCGATGCGTTTTTACATGCTGATGAACAACCACACGGCAGTAGTTCTTTACAAAATTTTGATTCTCTCGATGAATGGTTTGAAAAAGTGAATATACAAGAAGTGGGAGAAAAATTACAAGGTAATCGAGTACCATCTAGCCAATTTTTAAGCTTTGAAAAAGGGGAACTTATAGGTTTTGTGAATATTAGACATCGATTAAACGAAGAATTATTGCGGGAAAGTGGTCATATTGGATATAGTGTACATCCGGATAAACGTCGCCAAGGTTACGCGACAAAACAATTGAAACTCGCATTAGGTGAAGCGCAAAAATTAGGATTGAAGAAAGTGTTAATAACTTGTGATAAATCGAATGTCGGCTCTGCTAAAACGATTCAAAAGGTTGGCGGTGTGTTAGAAGATGAAGTGGCTTCTTCTCATACAAGTGAAATTGTTCAGCGTTATTGGATAGAAATATGATGTAGTGGAACTTTGAAAAGGAAATACAATGTGTAATATCGAAATAAATAAAGTAAGGCTGTAATGCAATTATAGGGGGAAATGAAGTGAGATTAAAAGAGAAAGCAATAGAAATGTCAGAGATTTATAGGAAGAACCCAAAAGTGCAGGCTATTATTTTAGCAGGCTCAGTAGCTAGAAAGTTAGAAGATGAACATTCAGATATAGAATTACATATTTTATGGTCAATACCGCCAGAGGATGAGGATCGTAAAGAGCCTATTAACTACATTGGTGGAACAATTTTGTCATATCATCCTTACGAGGAAGAAGAATGGTCGGAAACGTATTTGACGAAAGAAGGAATTAAATTAGAGATTAGTAACTTTTTAACAGAAACAGTAGAGAAAGTTATTTCGGATGTAGTGGATCAATATGATATAAGTTATGAAAAACAATGTATCGTATCATCCGTTCATGATGGTGTTAGTTTGTATGGAGAAGAGAAAGTACATGAATTAAAAGATAGAGTGGTGGCATATCCAGAAGACCTAGCGAAACGGATGATTTCAGAAAATCTTTGGTTAAGCAATCGCTGGCATAATCGAGAGGCGCTTTTAAAACGAAAAGATTGGCTTATGTTATATGATGTTATTTGTGAAGCACAGAGGAATATATTTGGGGTCTTATTTGGCTTAAACCGAATGTATGTGCATCACCCTGCCTTTAAATGGATGCCGAATAATGTGGACCGAATGAGTATTAAGCCTGAAAACTTATATAAGCGTATGGCGAATGCGTTAATAGGGAAACCGGAGTATAGTGTACAGGAGTTAGAAGTGTTAATCGAGGAGCTATTACAGTTAGTAGAACACCATGCTCCGGAATTACATATTGCTGAACAGCAAAAGCGTATTCAATATGCGAAATAAAAAACAAAGAGATGTAACCCTTGTTACATCTCTTTGTTTTTTATTTTACTAATTTCCCCAGTATAGGTAAGCGTTGAATTCTATCACCGAGAATATGTGAAGCAAGTCCACTTGTTAATACGAATAAAAGGTAAACAATCCCTCCTGCAAAGCCGCATATAACAACAATGAGAAGTGATTCGATATAAGATTGTCCAGGAATTAACCATGTTAAAATTGCTTTTAATGCCATCACAACAGCAGACATTGCTGCTGAGTAAATTGTAATAAGAAATACTGTTTTTGCTGTTTCGTCAATTTTGAATTTCGCAAACTTAACGATGCAGTATAACATAATAATATTTGAAACGAGGTATCCAAGAATTGTTCCAAGTACAGCACCGTGTCCGCCAAATAAATGTAAGAGCGGTGTATTTACTACAACTTTAACGAGAATCCCGGCTGAGAATGCAATCATTGTTTTTCTTTGATAATCGATTCCTTGTAAAATAGCTGCTGAAACTGTGAAAATCGCACTTAATATAGCAGACGGTGCAAATGAAATTAAATATTGTGATCCACCAAGTGCAATTTCAGGATTTACATAAACCATACGGAATGCATCGTAAGCGATACTAGCAAGACCAAAGGCAGCCGGGATCGTGAAGAATAACAAGACTTGAAATATCTTTGAAATTTGTTCTTGTAATTCTTCTAATTTCCCGCTTGTATAAGATTTCGTTATAGCCGGAATGATCGTTAAGGAGAATCCAGTTGCAAGTGAAGCTGGAATCATAATTAACTTTTGGGCATAGTTCGTTATATAAGCGAAAACTGCATTTGCTGTTTCTAACGGCTCTCCCATCGCTCTAAGGACATCAGCTACAGTATATTGATCTACTAACGTGTAGAGTGGAATTGCGATGCCGACAAATACAATTGGGATTGCATAGCGAAGTAATTCTATATAAATATTTTTTAATGGGATATGGGATGTTCTTGATTTTAATTCACCTTCGGGAGGTTTTAACCCATTATATTTTTTCCAGTACATCATTAAAATAGAGACACTTGCAAGTGCTCCGATAACAGCTCCAAACGTAGCAACTGCAACAGAAGAGGCTACGGAACCTCCTAATAGTTTTGAGACGATAAAGCTACCAACTAAAATGAAAACAACACGTGCAATTTGTTCCACGACTTGAGAAACAGCACTTGGTTTCATATGTTGAAAACCTTGGAAATAACCACGTGTCACACTCATAGCTGGTACGATAATAAGTGCAAAACTTAATGCTCGCATCGTAAGTGTTACGTCAGAGATAAATTGTGGATCTGGCGTTTTCGAGCGAATAATAAATTGTGATATGTATGGTGCTCCAATAAATAAAACTAAAAACCCTAAAAATCCCATAAACAACATTAATTTTACGCTAGAGTTGTATAATTTTTTGCTTGTACTATAATCACCAAGCGCATTATGCTTTGCAACGAATTTGGAAACGGCAATAGGGATACCGGCAGTTGAAAAGCTTAATAAAATACCGTACCAAGAGTATGCATATCCATATAAAGCGACCCCTTGCGTTCCAACTAATAGTTGAAAAGGGAAGAAGTATATAAAACCTAATATACGTGAAATCATTGTCGCGCCGCTTAATAAAGCAGTTCCTTTTAAAACTTTTGAAGTAGACAAAATTCTTTCCTCCTACTCGTGCTGTCTTACGTTTATCGTATATTACTATAAACCTGTTAGAGTAGTTAATATAGTATGGAACATAAATATTCTAATATTATTCACTTAAAAGTCATATTTTACATTTTCAAATAGAATGTAATACGTAAAAATTCAAAATATAAGTTGACACTATTTTTAATGTGTGATAAAAATGATAGTAATCAATTCGGAAAATAATATTTGGGCAATGAAAGGGTATAGTAGTGAATATCTCCCTATTACAGAGAGCTGATGGTTGGTGTGAATCAGTATATAGATTATTCATGAAGTTCGTCCTGGAGCATCTTTCATAAATCTCACATTATGAGGAAATGAAAGACGGTAGTTTATACCGTTATCAAATAAAGTGGTGAAGATTGTTTCACAACTAGGGTGGTACCGCGATATTTATCGTCCCTACGTATTTACGTAGGGACGTTTTTTATTTAGGTCCTAACTTTGGTGTGGCTTCATAACTAGGGTGGTACCGCGATATTTTATCGTCCCTACGTTTTTGCGTAGGGGCGTTTTTATTTAGGTGGTTTCTTAGTGTTCTTCACAACTAGGGTGGTACCGCGATAATTTTGTCGTCCCTACGTATTTACGTAGGGGCGTTTTTTTATTATTAGAGAGGAAGTGAACGTATTAGAAAAGAGTATTGATAGAACAATATAAATACCGAATTGTAACAAAGAAAAAGAGACAGAGAGGAGATTAACAGATGAATTCACAGCAATGGACATCGAAATTAGGTTTCGTATTAGCTGCGGCAGGTTCAGCAATTGGTCTAGGGGCTATTTGGAAGTTCCCGTATATGGCCGGAATTGGAGGGGGCGGCGCGTTCTTCCTTATTTTCATCGGTTTCACATTATTAATTGGTTTACCGCTATTATTAGCTGAATTCGTTATCGGAAGAAGTACACAAAAAGAGGCTGTTGATGCGTATAGAGAAATCGCACCAAAAACATTATGGCCATGGTTAGGGAAATTAGGGATTGTAACATGTTTCATATTACTTTCTTTCTACAGTGTTGTAGGAGGCTGGATTTTATTATATTTATGGAATGCAATTACAGGTAGACTATGGGAAGGAAATGGCGCATACGAAGCTACGTTTGGTGAAATCATTTCCAATCCGTATTTAGCAGTAGGATCACAGCTATTATTCATCCTTATTACTATTTTTATCGTAAGTAAAGGTGTACAAAATGGTGTTGAAAAAGTAAATAAATATTTCATGCCAGCACTATTCGTTTTATTCTTTGTATTAATCGTTCGTGCACTTACGTTAGATGGTGCAGGAGAAGGGGTTCGTTTCTTCTTACAACCTGATTTCTCACATGTAACATCAGAAGTTATTTTATATGCAATGGGACAATCGTTCTTCTCACTATCAGTCGGAGTAGCAGTAATGGTAACGTATAGCTCATACTTACCGAAAGAGGAAAGTTTACCGCGTTCAGCATTTTCTATCGTAGCTTTAACGCTTGTGATTACATTACTTGCAGGACTTGCAATTTTCCCAGTAGTGTTCGCATTTGGAATGGAACCATCTCAAGGACCGGGACTATTATTTATCGTACTGCCAGCTATTTTTAGTAAAATGGCATTCGGAAAATTCTTCTTCATCGTTTTCTTACTACTATTCTTCTTTGCTACTATTACATCAGCGATTTCGATGTTAGAAATTAGCGTGGCATCTTTAACTGCAAAAGGTAAAGGGAAACGTGAAAAAATGGCTTTAATCGTAGGTTTATTAATCTTCGTTGTAGGAGTACCATCAGCATTGTCATTTGGTATATTAAGCGATCTGAAGATTTTCGGAAAGACAGTCTTTGATTTAGCGGATTATGCAGTTAGTAACGTATTAATGCCACTTGGTGTTTTATTAGTTTCTATCTTTGTTCCTTTAAAAATGAAGAAAGATGTATTAATGAAAGAGCTTGGTGTAAGTAAAAATAAAGGCTATAAATTATTCGTATTATGGTTATTCTTACTTCGCTTTATCGCACCAATTGCGATTATTATCGTATTCTTAAATGTACTTGGCATTATTTAAACAAAAAGGTAGCGTATCATTGTATGATACGCTACCTTTCTTACTTTGTTCTTTTTTGTAGTTCGTTTACTGTTACGAACTGATAGCCCTTCTTAGATAAAGAGTCTAAAATACCTTCAATGGTCTGTAAACTTTCATTAGACTCATCATACATAGAGTGCAGTAAAATGATAGAACCTGGTTTTACATTTTTATTAACATATTCAATTTTATCAGCAGCAGATTTATAAAAAGTATCAGGTTCAAGGTCCCAGGTGATTGTTTCGATATTGTTTTTATTTAAATAATAGGGCAGACCAATTAGCTTTTTCCCGTTAGGTGGTCTAAAATCAATGGCGCCTGTAAATCCTGTTTGGCGGATTAATGCATTCGTTTTTTCTATTTCTTCTTTAATAAAAGAAGGTGTTTTAAAAACCATTCTGTTATGAGAATATGTATGGTTTCCAACTTGGTGTCCAGATTGTACGATAGATTTTCCTAACGATAGGTTTTTCTCTAATTCATTTCCAATTAAAAAGAAAGTAGCTTTTGCATTGTATGTATCTAGTAGCGGTAATATTTGTTTTACATTGTTAGTAGGGCCATCATCAAAAGTTAAAGCAATCACCTTTTCATTTGTTTCTACTCGATTTGTTAAATCTCCAAATAATTGAAAGCTTCTTGCATTCATCAATTTGTATGTTCCGAATAATGCTACAGTAGTAATGAATATTGTAACGATTGTAATGATTTTTTTCTTCTTCATAACGCAACCTCACTATAGTTTTTGATTGGACTAAAAAGTATTATATCAAACTAAGTAATTTCATGCTTTAAAAAGGATGTGGATGCAAGGGGAAGGAATTTATCATATAATGTAATGAAAAAGGTATATTAGGAGGTGTTTACATGGCGATTATAATTCAATTGCCAGACACTGCAGCGTCTCATGCAAAGCCAAGTATGGAAATGGCGATACTTTGCGTGAGGTAGACAAGTAATATACAATTCATCGCCAAAATGAGCTTGTATCATTTTTTGTATTTGGCTTTGCACCTTATTGAAATGAACCATAAAAAATAAGGGGCGAGCAGAAATGAAATACGTAAAAGCTAAGGCAGTTTTACCAGAGAGTTTAATTACTGAAATTCAAAAGTATATACAAGGTGAAACAATTTACATTCCAAAACAAGAAACGAAACATTATAAATGGGGAACACGATCTGGAGGAAGAAAACAGTTAGATGAAAGAAACAAAGCCATTAAAGAAGCGTTTAAAAGTGGAATTGCTATTCATCAACTTGCAGAAGAGTATTTTCTTTCCGGAGAAACGATTAAAAAGATTGTGTATTCTAAATGAAAAAAAGAGTCTAGTTCAAATATTATTTTGAACTAGACTCTTTTTTGCTTTGTATCTATTGGATATATAGCTTATGAATGGGAAAGATAATAGAAAAATATGTCGTTTTTTTACTAAATAGAACATTTGAGTGAAAAGCAGAAAGGTGAACATATATGAATCATATTGGACAAATAACGATAGAGCTTTTAATTGGTTTCTTTGTTCTATTAATTGCTACAAAAATATTAGGGAAAACACAAATATCTCAGCTGACGCCATTTGATTTTATTTCTGCTATTGTTCTTGGTGAGCTCGTTGGAAATTCAATATATGATCCTAAAATTAAAGTGTGGTCTATTTTATATTCAGTATTTGTATGGGTAATTTTAATTTATACAATAGAAGTGATAACGCAAAAAATAAGAGGAACAAGAAGGTTTTTTGAAGGATATCCTTCCATTATTATTCGTAATGGAAAGATTGATCGTGAACAATTAAGTGTAAATCATTTGGACATTAACCAATTACAACAAATGCTTAGGCAACAAAAAGATATATTTTCAATCCGAGAAGTTGAATATATGATATTAGAACCTAACGGAAATATAAGTGTTCTGAAAAAAAGTAAATACGAATCTCCCACTATAAATGATTTAAGTTTAAAACATAAGCCTGTATACTTACCAATTTCATTAATTAGCGATGGAAAAGTAGTGAAAGATAATTTGAGAGAAGCGGGCTTTGATGAAGGATGGCTGTATAAGCAAATAAAGCAAAAAGGAATTACTAAATTTGAAGACGTGTTATATGCGGAATGGAAAACAGATGATGGCTTCTTTTGTCAGGAAATGGAGCGGTAAAATATAATCGATGTATGTAATATTCGTTTCTAAGTTATCTTTTACATACCAAAAAGCTAAATCATTGTATACAATAAGATTAGATCAACAATTTGTATGGAGTGATAAAGATGGAAGCTTTTATTAGAAGTGATCAATATAATTTTATAAAATCACAAGCTTATATTTTAGCGAATGGGCACGCAACGGCAAATGATAGAGGTGTCATTCAAGCGTTAAAATCATTAGCGATTGAAAAAATAATACATGTATTTGAGAATTTAACGGATGAGCAGAAAGAGTTAATCGATACGGTATTAACAGTTCAAAATAGAGAAGATGCAGAATCGTTTTTAATGAAAATAAATCCGTATGTCATTCCGTTTCAGGAAGTTACAGCGCAAACATTAAAAAAACTATTTCCTAAAGCGAAAAAGTTAAAACTGCCTGATATGGAAGAAATAGATATGAAAGAAATATCTTATTTAAGCTGGATTGATAAAGGGTCAAGCAGGAAATTTATTATAGCGAAAAATGATAAAAATAAATTTGTTGGTCTGCAAGGAACGTTTCAAAGTTTAAATAAAAAGAGCATTTGTTCTTTATGTCACGGACATGAAGAGGTAGGGATGTTTTTAGTTGAAATTAAAGGTGATATACCAGGAACTTTCGTGAAAAAGGGAAACTATATTTGCAAAGATGCCGTGGCCTGTAATCAGAATATGAAATCACTTGATAAATTACAGGATTTTATTGAGAGATTGAAGAAATAAAATGGAAAACCTCTAGTGCTTAAACTGGAGGTTTTTTATTTAAGAAACGGTAATAGATTTCTTTTTTAAAAGATATAATTTATAAATAAAACATAGGAGAGCTAAAGAAATGTTTAAAAAGTTTTTACTTTCTTTACCGGATGTTTTACTTATATGTATTGTTATCTACATAACGTACACAACTACTCTTAGTTTTGTACAGATGTTAGTAATTTCAATTACAATCGGAATCGTTGGTGGTCTTGTTATAAGAATTTGTAAGGATGTATTCACGTATATAAGGTGGACAATGAAACAAAGGAAATCTTGAATATGTTAAATAGCTATAAGGAGAAAATAAAATGACTAATAAAAAGAATAAAACTAAAAATGAGATAATACTTTGGACATTAACAGCTGTTGTTTTTATCATTGTATGGTACTTTTTTCAAAGATAAAAATGCATCGTACTTAAAAGGTACGATGCATTTTTATTATTTTTTTTGCCAATTTTCTTTTATAAAGTCTGCACGGCCAGATTCTTTTTGCTCAGTAGCATATTTCTCTGGATTTTTTTTATAGAAATGTTGATGGTATTCTTCAGCCTCATAAAAAGGTGCAGCCGGGCGAATTTCAGTTACGATTGGCTCTTTAAACATACCGCTTTCCGCAAGAGTTTGTTTTGATTTTTCAGCAAGTTCTTTTTGCGTTTCGGTATGATAAAAAATAGCGGTGCGATAAGATGGACCACGGTCAAAAAATTGTCCGCCATCATCAGTTGGATCGATTTGCGGCCAATATAAATCCAGTAATTTTTCATATGGGAAAATAGAAGGATCAAATGTAATTTGTACAACTTCTAAATGACCAGATGTACCCGCTTTTACTTGTTCATATGTTGGGTTTTCTACATGACCACCTGCATAGCCAGAAAGTACTTTATGAATACCAGGAAGTTCATCAAACGGCTTTACCATGCACCAAAAGCAACCGCCTGCGAAGGTTGCGAGTTCGTATGTTTTTTCGGACATTGTTGTAATCCTCCTAAATATATATGTTTTATATAGTATTATATAAAAAGTTTTATTGCGCAATAAAAAAGATTCGAAAATATATGTAGTATTAAAAAAAATCAAAAAAACATGTTGACAATGAAAAGAACAACGTCCTATAATACGTTTAACAAATGAAAGTTAATTAAGAATTTTCTAACTTTATATGTTGTATATGCAAAGAAGAGGAAAGTAGATGATTATGATCGTTTCAGAGAGCTACTCCAAGGCTGTGAGAGTAGTAACAATCGAGTCATTGAAGATCACCTCGGAGCATCGCTTGCGAAAGGGAAACTGAGTAGAGGGCGGCGGCATCGTCTCCGGTAAAAGGACGGAGGTCTGATTGGACCTACAAAGCTTATATTTCGTGAGAAGTATAAGGAAGCTGAGTGGTAACGCGAAACTCTCGCCTCAGCAATCAAAGCTACTAAATTGTAGTAGTTGATTGCTGAGGCGAGAGTTTTTATTTTTAAAAATAAGAGAATGCGTAGAAGAGGAGAGTAAATGATAAAAATTGTTTCAGAGAGCTACCCAGATGCTGTGAGGGTGGTAACAATGTCATCATTGAAGATCACCTCGGAGCACTACTTTTGAAAACTAGTAAAAAGTAGCGGAGTTGTTTCCGATAGAAAAACAAAAGTCTAATTGGACTTGCAGAGCTTATATTTCGTGAGAAGTGTAAGGAAGCTGAGTGGTACCACGATTCCCTCGTCTCAGCAATGGATTGCTACAAGTATGTATGTAATCGATTGTTGAGACGAGTATATTTTTAAGAATTATATACTGAATATTCTGTTAAAAAATACTCATCTCAGCAATCGATATAGAAATAGATTGCAAAAATAGAGAGAAAAAAAGAGGAGCGATGTGAGATGGGAAATCAGTACATTTATATGAATGGGGAATTTGTAGAAAAAGAAAAGGCAGTTGTTTCAGTATATGATCATGGTTTTTTATACGGAGACGGTGTATTTGAAGGGATTCGTAGTTACGGTGGAAATGTATTTTGTTTAAAAGAACATGTAAAACGATTATATGAATCGGCAAAATCTATTTTACTTACAATCCCGCTGACGGTTGACGAAATGGAAGAAGCAGTTCTACAGACACTTCAAAAAAATGAGTATGCAGATGCTTATATTCGGTTAATTGTTTCAAGAGGAAAAGGGGACTTAGGGCTCGATCCGAGAAGTTGTGTGAAACCGAGCGTTATTATCATTGCAGAACAATTAAAGTTATTCCCACAGGAATTTTACGATAATGGATTAAGCGTTGTATCTGTTGCATCAAGACGTAATACGCCAGATGCTTTAGACCCACGTATTAAGTCAATGAACTACTTAAATAACGTACTTGTAAAAATTGAAGCGGCACAAGCAGGAGTGCTAGAGGCTCTTATGTTAAATCAACAAGGATATGTTTGTGAAGGATCTGGAGATAATGTTTTCGTTGTGAAAGATGGAAAAGTATTAACCCCGCCATCCTATTTAGGAGCATTAGAAGGTATTACAAGAAATAGTGTTATTGAGCTATGTGAGCGACTTCATATTCCATGTGAGGAAAGGCCATTTACTCGCCATGACGTATATGTAGCAGATGAAGTATTTTTAACGGGAACGGCAGCAGAATTAATTCCTGTTGTAAAAGTTGATTCAAGAGAAATTGGAGATGGGAAACCAGGAAGTGTAACGAAACAATTGACAGAGGAATTTAAAAAGTTAACGAGGGAAAGAGGAGTACGTGTTCCAGGATTGGCGGAAAGCTTACTGTAGGTAGGGAGAGGAGTTAATTAAAATGGAGCAACAGTATACAACATATGAGAAATTACAGTGTGAAGATGTGACAGGAGCTGGACACGTTATTCAATGCTTGAAGAATTTAGGCGTAACGACTGTTTTCGGTTATCCGGGCGGAGCGATTTTGCCAGTGTACGATGCGTTATACGGAAGTGGTTTAAAGCACATTTTAACTCGTCATGAACAAGCTGCTATTCATGCGGCAGAAGGATATGCGAGAGCTTCTGGAAAGGTCGGGGTAGTCTTTGCTACCTCTGGCCCAGGGGCGACAAATCTAGTTACGGGCTTAGCAGATGCTTATATGGATTCGATTCCTTTAGTTGTCATTACAGGGCAAGTTGCAACGCCTTTAATTGGTAAAGATGGATTTCAAGAAGCGGATGTTGTCGGAATTACAGTACCTGTTACGAAGCATAATTACCAAGTTCGTGATGTAAATCATGTATCACGAATTGTGCAAGAAGCTTTTTACATCGCCAAAAGCGGACGACCGGGACCAGTATTAATCGATATTCCAAAAGATGTTCAAAATGCAAAAGTCACCAGTTTCTTTAATGAAGAAGTTGATATTCCGGGGTACAAACCAGAACTCGTACCAGACAGCATGAAACTTAGAGAGGTAGCGAAAGAAATTTCAAAAGCAAAACGTCCACTTCTTTATATTGGAGGAGGTGTCATTCATTCAGATGGATCTGATGAACTGATCAAATTTGCAAGAGAAAATCGTATTCCAGTCGTGTCAACTTTAATGGGACTAGGTGCGTATCCGCCGGGAGATTCATTATTTTTAGGAATGCTCGGTATGCATGGAACGTATGCTGCAAACATGGCAGTAACAGAATGTGACTTATTACTTGCTTTAGGTGTTCGTTTTGATGACCGTGTAACAGGAAAATTAGAACTCTTTTCTCCGCATTCGAAAAAGGTACATATTGATATAGATCCTTCGGAGTTTCATAAAAATGTAACTGTGGAATATCCAGTTGTTGGAGATGTGAAAAAAGCGTTACACATGTTGTTACATATGCCGATTTGTACACAGACAGATGAATGGATTACGAAAACCGAGGAATGGAAAGCGGAATACCCTCTTTCCTATATTCAAAAAGAAAGTGAGTTAAAACCACAGCATGTTATTAGCTTAGTAAGTGAATTAACGAATGGTGAAGCGATTGTTACGACAGAAGTAGGACAGCATCAAATGTGGGCTGCGCATTTTTATAAAGCGAAAAACCCGCGGACTTTTCTAACATCAGGTGGATTAGGAACGATGGGATTTGGCTTCCCGGCGGCAGTTGGTGCTCAGCTTGCAAAAGAAGAAGAACTCGTTATTTGTATTGCAGGTGATGCTTCTTTTCAAATGAATATTCAAGAACTACAAACAATTGCTGAAAATAACATCCCTGTAAAAGTATTTATTATAAACAATAAATTTTTAGGGATGGTAAGGCAATGGCAAGAAATGTTTTATGAAAACCGATTGTCAGAGTCGAAAATTGGATCTCCAGATTTTGTGAAAGTGGCAGAAGCTTATGGAGTGAAAGGATTAAGAGCGATAAATTCAACCGAGGCGAAACAAGTGATGTTAGAAGCATTTGCTCATGAAGGACCTGTCGTAGTTGATTTTTGTGTAGAAGAAGGTGAAAACGTATTTCCGATGGTTCCACCAAATAAAGGGAATAACGAAATGATTATGAAGAGGTGGGAAGAATGAGTCATACTTTTTCATTAGTTATCGATAACGATCCAAATGTCTTATTACGCATAAGTGGAATTTTTGCTCGGCGTGGTTATTATATTTCTTCATTAAATTTAAATGAAAGTGAAATGGAGTTAACGGCAGTTTGTACAGAACAAGAAGCAACATTACTCGTCGGTCAGTTGAAAAAGTTAATCAATGTACTGCAAGTAAACAAATTATAAGGAGTGTATGGAGTATGAAAACATATTATGAGCAAGATGCAAATGTAGAGTTATTAAAAGGGAAAACAGTTGCGGTAATTGGCTATGGGTCTCAAGGTCATGCACAGGCGCAAAATTTACGCGATTCTGGTGTGGAAGTTGTAGTTGGTGTTCGACCTGGTAAGTCTTTTGAAGTAGCAAAAGCAGATGGATTTGAAGTAATGTCTGTTTCAGAAGCAGTTCGAACCGCGCAAGTTGTACAAATGTTACTGCCAGATGAACAGCAAGCTCATGTGTATAAAGCAGAGGTAGAAGAGAATCTTCGTGAAGGACAAATGTTACTTTTTTCACATGGATTTAACATTCACTTCGGCCAAATTAATCCGCCAAGTTACGTAGATGTAGCGATGGTTGCGCCAAAAAGTCCAGGTCATCTCGTTCGCCGTGTATTTCAAGAAGGAAATGGTGTTCCAGCATTAGTCGCAGTACATCAAGATGCAACAGGCACAGCGTTACATGTAGCACTTGCTTATGCAAAAGGTGTAGGGTGTACACGTGCAGGTGTAATTGAAACGACATTCCAAGAAGAAACAGAGACGGATTTGTTTGGTGAGCAAGCGGTACTTTGCGGAGGTGTAACTGCACTTGTGAAAGCTGGTTTTGAAACGTTAACAGAAGGCGGATATCGTCCTGAAATTGCATACTTCGAATGTTTACATGAATTAAAGTTAATTGTTGATTTAATGTACGAAGGTGGTTTAACGAACATGCGACATTCTATTTCCGATACGGCAGAGTTCGGAGATTATGTAACAGGATCGAGAATTGTTACAGATGAAACGAAGAAAGAAATGAAACGAGTACTTACAGAAATTCAGCAAGGTGAATTCGCGAAGAAATGGATTTTAGAAAACCAAGCTGGGCGTCCAACGTATAATGCGATGAAAAAAGCAGAGCAAAATCATCAGTTAGAAAAAGTAGGAGCAGAGCTTCGTGAAATGATGAGCTGGATTCATGCACCGAAAGAATTAGTAAAGAAATAGAGTAATAGATTGTAAGTGAAAAATACGTAAGAGGGGATTTGACAAGATGAGAAGTGACATGATTAAAAAAGGTTTTGATAAAGCGCCGCATCGTAGTTTATTAAAAGCAACTGGTTTGAAAGATGAAGATTTTGATAAACCGTTTATAGCTATTTGTAATTCTTTTATTGAAATTATTCCAGGTCATAAGCACTTAAATGAGTTTGGGAAACTTGTTAAAGAAGCAGTACGTGCAGCAGGCATGGTTCCATTTGAATTTAATACAATTGGAGTAGATGACGGTATTGCGATGGGGCATATCGGTATGCGCTATTCGCTTCCGAGTCGAGAAATCATTGCAGATTCAGTAGAAACGGTTGTAAATGCACACTGGTTTGATGGCATGATTTGTATTCCAAACTGTGACAAAATCACACCTGGTATGATGATGGCTGCACTACGTATTAATATTCCGACTGTGTTTGTTTCGGGCGGCCCGATGGCAGCAGGAAAAACATCTAAAGGAGAAGTTGTCGATTTAAGTTCTGTTTTCGAAGGAGTAGGAGCGTATCAATCTGGGAAAATTTCAGAAGAAGAATTAAAGGATATTGAAGATCATGGTTGTCCATCTTGTGGTTCTTGTTCCGGTATGTTTACAGCGAACTCTATGAACTGTTTATGTGAAGTATTAGGCTTAGCTCTTCCTGGTAACGGAAGTATTTTGGCTATTGATCCGAGGCGTGAGGAGTTAATTAAAGAAGCAGCAGAGAAATTAAAGGTTTTAATTGAAAGAGATATTAAACCGAGAGACATCGTAACAGAAGAAGCAATTGATGATGCGTTCGCGCTTGATATGGCGATGGGCGGTTCAACAAATACAGTGTTACATACATTAGCACTCGCACATGAGGCAGGACTAGATTATGATATGAGCCGTATTGATGCTGTTTCAAGGCGTGTACCACATTTATGTAAAGTAAGCCCTGCTTCTAATTGGCATATGGAAGATATTGACCGCGCGGGCGGGATTAGTGCAATTTTGAAAGAGATGAGCCGAAAAGAAGGGGTACTTCATTTAGATCGTATTACTGCTACGGGGCAGACGTTAAGAGAGAACATTGCTCATGCAGAGATTAAAGATAAGGAAGTGATTCATTCTCTTGAAAACCCTCATAGTGAAGAAGGTGGATTACGTATATTAAAAGGAAACCTTGCGAAGGATGGGGCAGTTATTAAAAGTGGGGCAACTGAAGTAAAACGATTTGAAGGACCATGCGTTATTTTTAATTCACAAGATGAGGCGCTTGCCGGCATTATGCTTGGGAAGGTTAAAAAAGGAGATGTAGTTGTTATTCGTTATGAAGGACCAAGAGGCGGTCCTGGTATGCCGGAAATGTTAGCACCAACGTCAGCGATTGCTGGCATGGGATTAGGTGCAGATGTTGCGTTGTTAACCGATGGTCGTTTCTCTGGTGCTTCACGTGGTATTTCAGTAGGGCATATTTCGCCAGAAGCAGCTGCGGGCGGAACGATTGCACTTCTTGAACAAGGGGATATCGTTTGTATCGATGTTGAGGAAAGGTTGTTAGAAGTAAGAATTAGTGATGAAGAATTAGATAAGCGTAAAAAAGAATGGAAACGACCAGAACCGAAAGTGAAAACGGGATGGCTTGGGCGCTACGCACAAATGGTAACGTCGGCGAATACAGGTGCAGTCCTAAAAGTCCCAAATTTTGATTGAGCCAATATAAAAGAGATAAGGATGATATGAAATGGTGCAAAAGGTAAAGGAGAGAGTGAAAATTGAAGATATCTTAATGGCTCATAATTGCATGAAGGATATCGTTATTAAAACACCGTTACAACGTGATACAGTTTTATCTGAGAAATATGATTGTGACGTTTATGTAAAACGAGAAGACTTACAATTAATTCGCTCTTTCAAAATTCGTGGTGCGTATAATCTAATTCAAAGTTTACCGAAAGTACAATTACAAAACGGTGTTGTTTGTGCAAGTGCTGGTAATCATGCGCAAGGAGTAGCTTATACGTGTAATTTATTGAAGATTCCGTCAAAAATTTTCATGCCGACGACGACACCTAAACAAAAAGTGTCACAAGTACAATTTTTCGGTGGTGATTTTGCGGAAATTGTATTAGTTGGTGATACATTTGATAGCTCTTTCCAAGAAGCACAGCGTTATTGTGAAGAAAATAGAATGACATTTGTTCATCCGTTTGATGATCCGTACGTAGTTGCTGGTCAAGGGACAGTGGCAGTTGAAATTATGCATGATATGGAGAAACCGGTTGATTATATCTTTACAGCAATTGGTGGTGGTGGATTAGCATCAGGTGTTGGTACATATGTGAAAGGTGTTAGTCCTGCTACACAGGTCATTGGGGTAGAGCCAATGGGAGCTGCATCTATGAAAGAGGCTTTTCTTCAAAATGATAATGTCGCATTGGAGAGAATAGATAGTTTTGTTGATGGGGCAGCGGTTAAAAAGGTAGGAAAGTTAACATTTGAAACTTGTAAAGATGTAATTGATGACATTGTTTTAGTACCAGAGGGAAAGGTTTGTACGACGATTTTAGAACTGTATAAGAAAAATGCGATTGTAGCTGAACCAGCTGGTGCACTCTCTATTGCAGCGCTTGATTTATATAGAGATGAAATAAAAGGTAAAACAGTTGTTTGTACGCTAAGTGGTGGAAATAATGATATTGATAGAATGCAAGAAATGAAAGAACGATCTCTCATTTATGAAGGATTAAAGCATTATTTCATCATTGAATTCCCACAGCGTTCAGGTGCGTTAAGAGAATTTCTTGATAAAGGATTAGGGCCAGAAGATGATATTACTCGCTTTGAGTATATTAAGAAACATAATAAAGAAAATGGTCCAGCATTAGTCGGAGTAGAGTTAAAACATAAAGAAGATTATGAGCAATTAATTACTCGTTTTAAAGAAAATAATATTCAATTTATGGAGCTTAATAAAAATCCTGTTTTGTTTGATTTGCTTATTTAATATAAGGAAAGGGTTGGCATCCAAATAAAAAAGATAGATACAAGCAAGGGAAATGCTGCTTGTTCTATCTTTTTTACAATTAAACTAAATAATTGCCATATTCAAGAAGAATAAAGCTAGCTAACCAAAAGAATATGGCAATCCGAATGATTATATACATAGTAAATTCAAAGGGAGAAAGGTTTCTCTCTCGCTTTATTTTTTTTAATAGTCTCACAGAATAAAAGGAACATAAAAGCAGAATTGCTATAGAGATTTTATAGATATTTTCTAAGAGATTTATATTTTCTAATAAGTCTTTTAGCATATTCATCACCTATTCTCTAATGTATGTTACAGAGAAATGGATCTTGTACTGTTTAGTTGCGTTTATTTATTATTTTCCCTGTATCATCAATTTCTACATCAGTTGAAATTGTTTGTAAGTATTGGAGAGCTTTTCTCTTTTCTTCCTCATTTACAGGGGAAACTTGGTTGTTACGGATGATATAAGGATTGAATGACATTTGGACATCCTTTCCTTTAAAAGTTAAAGTTAATACACCAGTTTCAGCACTTTTTCCGTTCACATAACTTGGGAATAAAAAGTTTCCTAATGAGTAAGCGACAGGAACGTTATTATAATATTCAAACCCTTGTAACCAATGTGGATGACTTCCGACAATCGCGTCGGCTCCTGCTGTAACCATTTTATTTACATATTGTTTTTGATAATCTACCGGACGATTTGATTTTTCGACACCCCAATGCATATAGACAATTAAATAGTCTGCATCTTTCTTTTGCTCTTTAATTGTTTTTGTTACAAGATTTAAATCATACCCGTTCGCAACGCCAGGTTTATTGTCATCAGCTACCCAAGTGAAATCAGGCATAAATCGGACGAATGAAAGGAATTTGAATTTTTTTCCTTTCACAGTCATTTCTCGTGCAGTATATGCGTCTTTTGCATTTTTTCCGGCTCCAATGTAAGGGAACTTTAATTTTTCTACGTAAGAGATTGTATCTAGTAATCCCTCTTGTCCGTAATCAAGTGTATGATTATTCCCGATATTTACGATGTCATAACCGGTGTTTTTTATAGCTTGAAGCGTGGATGGATCACTTTTAATCCAAAACAGTTGTCCAGGAGCTTTTTTTTCTCTCGTTGTAAATGCAGACTCTAAATTAACGAAAGAAATATCAGCTTTTGTTATTTCTTCTTTTACATGCTGGAATGGATAATCAGCCCCGTTTTTTTCGATTACCGGACGTAATTGCCAATCGAACATTGTATCACCAGAGAAGGTGAGTGTAATTTCTGGGTCTTCTATTTTCTTCTCACTCGTTGAAGCAGTTTTGCTAGATTTGTTTTGGAAATCGGGTGTGTCTTTCGCTTTTGAAGTAAAAGAGTGGTTAATTAATACAACAATTGGCGTAATGCAAAAGGCTATTAACAAAAATCGTTTTAGTAAAGTTTTCATAAATACCTTCCCTTTTGAGTTTATCCCGCAATTAAATTAGCAATGAGTCTATAAAAAGTAATTGATTTATGTACAGATATAAAAAATGCGGTTTATGTAGTGAAAAACATTTGTTAATATTCTCAATATTAAGTTAACATATAGATAACCTGTAAATCAATGTGTAAACCAAAATATAGAAATAAAGAATTCGAAGGGTGAAGAACGAGAAATGGTTATATTAGGAGCAGTTGTAAATGGGGTTTGTATTATATTTGGTACTTTACTAGGTAAATTATTTAGTAAGATTCCAGAAAGTATGAAGGGAACGATCATGCACGCAATCGGTTTAGCGGTTACTGTGCTTGGACTTCAAATGGCATTAAAAAGTGAAAATTTTCTAGTTGTCATTTTAAGTTTAGTAATTGGTACGGTCATTGGGGAATGGTTACAATTAGAAGGAAAGTTAAAACAGTTAGGGGATTGGCTAGAAAATAAAGTTGGATCAAAAGGGAAAGGCAGCATATCAGAAGGGTTTGTAACAGCTACACTTATTTTTGCAATTGGTGCAATGGGGATACTGGGTGCACTCGACAGTGGTATTCGCGGAAATCACGATATTTTATTTACGAAGGCGATTATTGACGGATTTATTTCTATTATATTAACGACAACTCTAGGGATTGGCGTAGTATTTTCAGCGATTCCAGTAATTTTATACGAAGGTGGCATTGCAGTTTTTGCAACACAAATTAATAGTGTTGTCCCGAAGGAATTAATGAATCAATTTATAGTAGAAATGACAGCTACAGGCGGTATTATGATAGCCGCTATTGGATTGAACTTGCTTAGTATTATTAAAATCAAGGTGGCAAATTTACTTCCAGGTATATTGGTAGTGGGTGTAATTGTTTCAATTATTTATGGTTACGGTTTGTTAGTAAATTAGTAGAGGATGGAAATACATATGGGGGAGTTTCAATTTACAAAACGTGTGCATAACATATTGGAGTTTGCAGCAGAAGAGGCTGAATGTAATATCATTCACCCTGTTCATTTGTTTATCGGCATGTGTAAAGAAGGTACTGGCGTTTGTGGCGAGTTGTATATGTATTTGTTCCGTAATATGGGTACGGATTTTTTAGAAAAACTTTCATTACGAAAACAATATGATTTAACGGATCAAGATTATAAAAAAATAGGACAATATAAATTATCACATAAGACGCTAGAAATTTTACAAATAGCGAAGAAACGTATGGAACGTTTTCAGCAAGTATTAATGAACGAAGGACATGTTATATATGCATTATTTCGTGTAAATCCAGTTATTGAAAATGCACAGATGCAAAGAGATATATTACGTATTATAGCTGAGCCAAGAGATTTAGCAGTCGATTTAAAAAGTTTTGTTCCTATTTATAATGATTTAACTTGTACTGTTAGAAAGGGTAACTCTTCTGATTTGAGGAAATTAGTAAGTTTTGTTAGTAAGGAATTTGGTGAACGTTGGTTACATTCGATAGGGTACGGATTTCGTACATATAAAGAAAATGTACCTATTTATATAGCAGAGCAAGAAGAAGTGATAGTAGGTTTCGCTTGTTATGATGTAGTGAGAGGAAAGAAAGGATTGTTTGGTCCAATGGGCACGGCGAAACAAAATCGTGTGAAAGGTGTAGGGAAGCAATTGTTACATTGTAGTCTGCATAGTATGAAGCAAGAGGGTTATGAATATGCAATTATTGGGCAAGCGGGCCCAATTGAGTTTTATGAGAGATGTTGTAATGCACGTTTAATACCGATCATGGATTATTAACCAACTTCATTTAGGTGGAGTTGGTTTTATTATGAAAAAAATGTGGGAATGTAGTGATTTTTATTAGAAAATAGCGGGTTTTGTAGTAAATCTTACAAATAAAGCAAATTACTAAACTTTTTATAAGAAAGGGTGTAGAATGGGTATCTAAAGAAAGAAGGTGTGAAAATGGCCAGCTGGAAACGAAATTTAATGATTTGTTGGCTAGGTTGTTTTACCACTGCAGCCGGTATGAGTTTAGTAATTCCTTTTTTATCTTTTTATATTGAGGAATTAGGGGTGACTGGCACTTCTAGTATTGCACAGTGGTCGGGACTTGCATTTGGTGTAACATTTTTAATGGGTGCGATCGTATCACCAATATGGGGAAAGCTTGGTGATATACATGGACGGAAATTGATGCTAATTCGTGCTAGCCTTGGTATGGCGATTATTATGACGCTTATGGGGTTTGTAACGGATGTATATCAACTAGTCGCACTAAGATTTTTGATGGGAGCAGTATCTGGTTTCCTTTCAACAGCGATGACATTTATTGCAGCAGAAACTCCGAAAGAACATTCAGGTTGGGCAATTTCTACAATTTCAACTGGTGGCGTGAGCGGTTCTTTACTTGGTCCATTACTTGGAGGATATTTGTCTGAGTTAATTGGAATGCGCCATGTTTTTCTTGTTACAGGAGCTTTTTTATTCCTTTCCTTTCTCATCGTTTTTTTCTTCTTACATGAAGAAAATCACTCTGCTCAAGCAAAAAAAGTACAAACGAAAAAAGTATGGACGATGGTTCCAGCTAAGCATTTAATTATTAGTTTGTTTGTAACAACATTTATTATTCAACTTGCTAATATGTCTGTTCAGCCAATTGTTACATTATACGTGAAAAATTTAGTTGGTCCTCAAACTGCGCATATTGAAACAATTGCGGGCGCCGTTATGTCAGCGACAGGATTAGCTGTTATTTTGGCAGCACCAAGACTCGGACGATTATCAGATCATATCGGTCCTCAAAAAACGTTAGTTGTAGCGTTGTTTGCTGCAGGAATTATCTTTATCCCGCAAGCATTTGTAACCTCAGCTTGGCAACTATTAATTCTTCGATTTTTATTAGGAATCGCACAAGCAGGATTATTACCTTCCGTACAAACCCTACTAAAACAACATACACCAACCCATGTAACGGGACGAATATTTGGGTATAATCAATCGTTTCAGTTTTTAGGAAATATGATTGGACCAATACTTGGTGGACAAATTGCAGCGCATGCTGGTTTTCAATATGTTTTCTTCTCTACATCATCACTATTGTTTATTGCGTGCATTTGGGTTTATTTTCATAATAAGAACGAAGGGGTATCAGAGAAACGACATTTGGAAGTTAGTTAACTAGGTGAATAAAAAAGAAAAGGATGAAGCAATGATTGCTTCATCCTTTTTTATTTAAAATTGGAGACAAAGATAACTTAATGTACCAAGCTCGTAACTACGGTGAATGACTTCACCGCTATTTTCACCACTTCCCATAGCGATAAATAAAGGAACAAAATGCTCTGCTCTTGGTACTGCTAATTGTGCATGAGGCGCATTGTTTTCCCAATTAAACAACGCATCTTTATCGTTAGTCTGCATATGTTTTATAATCCAATCATCAAATTCAATTGCCCATTGTTCGGGTGTAGTTTGATTCCATTTCAGTGCTCGTAAGTTATGAACGGTAACACCACTACCGATTACTAAAATATCTTCCTGTCCAAGTCCTTTTAATGCTTCTCCAATCATAAATTGTTCTTTTGCAGAAAGGAATGGATTTACTGATATTTGGATGACAGGAATATTTGCTTCTGGATACATGCGATGTAAGAGTGTCCATGAGCCATGATCTAAACCTCTCGTCATATTATGATGGACTGGAATACCTTTGTTTTTAAACTTTGTTTCTAACATGGATGCAATGCTAGAAGAACCTTTTGCACGATATTTAATTTCGTATAACTCTGGAGGAAAACCTCCAAAATCATAAATTGTTTCATATTCGTTATCTGATGAGGAAATCGTTAATACTTCACTTTCCCAGTGAGCAGTGAAAATAACAATTGCTTTCGGTTTGTATGTTTCTCCAAGGGTTTTTAAAAAACTTGTATATTCTGTATCTTGAATAGCGAGCATCGGTGATCCGTGTGCTAAAAATAATGATGGCATCATAATAGAAACCTCCTAAAAACATAATAATTACTTTATGTAAGTAACTATATAATTTTATTTTAAGTTCGTCAATATATTAGTTTAAGAGCTAATTGGAGAAGTGAGTCATTTGTCATAATGAAGGCAATTGCATATAATACATAATAAGAATAATGAATGGATATTCATTTTTTGAGATACATAATAGAGTTGGGGGCTGACGAAATGAACGTACAGGAAAGTTTCGTTACGGCATTGGATGGATCAGAAATTTATTTACGCAAGTGGTTACCAGAAGGTGAACCGAAAGGGATTATTCAAATTGCACATGGTATGACAGAACATGCAGGTGTTTATACAGACTTTATTGCTGCGTTATTAGAAGCAGGGTATGGTGTTTATGCACATGATCATAAAGGGCATGGGAAAACAGTGAAAAGAGAAGAAGATTATGGTCATTTTAAACCAAATGTAGGTTGGAATGAGGCTGTGTCTGATGTTATTTTTGTATCAGAAACGATAAGAAAAGAGCAGACATGTCCGTTATTTTTACTTGGACATAGTATGGGTTCTTTTTTATCAAGGCGTGCTGTACAATTGAAAGGTGAATTGTATGATGGATTCCTTATTTCAGGAACTGGTGGAAATCCAGGGTTTTTAGGAAGTATCGGTCATAAAGTAGCGACAATCGAGATGAAACTACGCGGAGCGAAAACGAAAAGTCCGATGCTAAACTTTTTATCTTTCGGAAATTTCAATTCGCACTTTAAACCAAATCGTACAAAATTTGATTGGCTATCTTCAGATAACAGTCAAGTAGATAAATATATTGCGGATCCATTATGTGGATTCATTTGTACGACTAGTTTTTATCGAGAATTATTTTCTGGTGTATTAGAAGTAAATAAACTAGAAGAGTTTAAGAAAACACCGCAAAACCTTCCAATACATATTTTTTCAGGAGATCGTGATCCTGTTGGAGATATGGGAAAAGGTGTAAAAGAAGTATATGAAAATTATAAAAAATGTGGCGTGAAAGATGTAACGTTGCGTCTATATGAAAATGGAAGACATGAAATGTTCCATGAAGTGAATAGAGATGAAGTATTTAAAGATTTGATTTCGTGGTTAGAAGAACATAATAAATGAGAATGAAAGCTAAGTCCAGACTGTTTATAGTTTGGACTTTTTGTTTGTAGGTGTTGCAAGTATTTACTGATGTAGTGTTCATATCATTTTTACATATTTGAAGATAGGTTATATTCTGTATAATTAAATAAATAGAAAGCCTTGTGCAAATGAGGAGATAAATGTATAAAATTAATAATCAAACTTTTTATAAAGCAACAGAGGCCATTCAGAATAGTAGTATAATAGCGAATGAGGTGTTAATAGAATGGAAGATAAAACATTAGGTTTACTATTAGATGTTGTTGGGGAATTATTTTCAGATGAAATTTCAATTGCTGTATCGAATACGAAACAATATATATACTATCGGCCAAGTAAACGAATTGATTTAAAGATTAGTGTCGGTGATCCTATAAAGGAAGGAACGATTGCTCATAAAGCAATGGTGACAAACCAAAAAACCTCTGAGTTTATGAATCGGGATGTTTTTGGTATTCCTTATCATGGTATGGCCGTACCATTCTCAAACAATGGAAAGCTTGAAGGTTGCGTGACAGCCATTTATCCAGCTTTAACGGACGGAAAATCAGTCGTTACTTTAAAAACAACGGACGGCTGGATTCCGGTTCCTTTTTCAAAAGTCATGTATTTAGAGGCGAAAGATAAAAAGACGTATGTAAATGCAGAAGAGTTAACAGGGACACATAAATACTCGTTACAAGAATTCGAATACTTACTTCCGAAAGATTCATTTATTAGATGCCACCGTTCCTTTATTGTAAATGTGAATCATATTCAAGCGATTTATCCTGATACGCATTCTACTTTTTTACTTTCTATGGATAATGGAGAGAGGGTTCCAGTTAGTCAATCATACGCTAGTTATTTTCGTAAACTTCTAGGATTCTAAATTATTCTGCTTTAGAGACTAGATTCGCTGTTTTGTCTGAATTTTTGCCATTGTATACTGAAATCCCTATTTAGATACTGTTAAAGTGTAAAATAATTATGAATATTCATAGGGAGAGGGATTACATATGGAGAATAATTTGGATAGAATCAGGGATGAACGTCTGAAAGATCGCGTAGTTACACCTGAAGAAGCAGCTTCATGGATTGAAAGTGGAATGACTTTAGGCTTAAGTGGGTTTACACGTGCAGGTGATGTAAAAGCAGTCCCATTTGCGCTTGTAAACCGAGTTAAGAATGATACATCTTTTAAAGTAAATGTTTATACTGGTGCCTCTTTAGGTTCTGATGTAGATAAATTATTTGCGGAAGCAGGAATTTTAGGGAAAAGATTGCCTTTCCAAGCTGATGCGACTATGCGAAAAGGAATTAATAACGGAGATTTTTTATTTGTGGACCAGCACTTATCTCATACATCAGAGTTACTTCGCGCTGACGTTATGGATGTAGATTTTGCTATTTTGGAAGCGGTTGCGATTACTGAAGATGGCATGATTATTCCAACAACTTCAATAGGAAATTCTTTAGCGTTTTCTTTAAATGCTAAGTCCATTATTATTGAAATGAATATGGCTCAATCCACGCAGTTAGAAGGACTGCATGATTTATATGAACCAGGTAAACAAGGAGAAAGACTTCCAATTCCGATTGTGAAAACGGATGATCGAATTGGAACGATTGGCATTCCAATCGATGTTGAAAAGGTGAAAGGGATTGTGTTTACGAACCAATTAGACTCACCATCGACAATTGTTCCTCCGGATGAAGAAACTGTTATTATGGCACAGCATTTAATAGAGTTCCTTCGAAAAGAAGTCGAAGTAGGCCGATTAACAAATCGTTTAGCACCGTTACAATCAGGAATTGGCTCAGTGGCTAATGCTGTTCTTCATGGAATGTTAGATTCGGAGTTTGAAGATTTAGAAGTGTATTCTGAAGTTTTACAAGATGCGGTCTTTGATCTTATGGATGCTGGAAAAGTCAATTTTGCTTCATGCTGTTCAATCACACTCTCTGAGGAGAAAATGCAAAAAGTATTTTCCAACTTTGAAAAGTATCGTGACAAATTAATGATGCGCCCGCAAGAGATTTCTAATCATCCTGAAATCATTCGTCGCCTCGGATTAATCTCGATTAATACTGCTTTAGAATTAGATATATACGGAAATGTGAACTCTACTCACGTTTTAGGCACAAAAATGATGAATGGTATCGGTGGTTCTGGTGATTTTGCGAGAAATGCTCGCCTAGCTATCTTTGTTACGAAATCGATTGCGAAAGGTGGCAACATTTCAAGTATCGTTCCTTTTGTTTCACATGTGGACCATACGGAACACGATGTAGATGTTATCGTCACTGAACAAGGGTATGTTGATCTAAGAGGACTGGCCCCAAGAGAAAGAGTGGAATTAATTATCGAGAATTGCGCACATCCAATGTATCGTGATCAGCTAAGAGCTTATTACGAAGAAGCTAAAACGAGAGGTGGACAAACTCCTCATGTTTTAGAAAAAGCTTTTTCTTGGCATACGAATTATGCTAAAAATGGAACAATGCTTGAGGCGGTAGTAGAAACTGTATAGGTGTGTATCGTTAGAAATAGTAAAACGAAAGATTGAGTTTGAAAAAAATTTTAGAAGAAGAAAACGCCAACTTTCAAAGATGGCGTTTTTTTCTTTAAATACATTGTTACAGGCCGTACTGATTATAATAAAGATTTATGAAAATAAGAGGGTTTTTTAATTACTTTTCGAATCATTTTAATAGTTTACATATCGAAGGTGAGGAGAAAGAATCATGAAGATAAGAGAAGCGTTATTAAGTGAAGCAAATGAATTAAGTGAACTCGCACTACAATCAAAAGCGACGTGGGATTATAGTGAAGAATTCATACTTGCCTGTAAGGAAGATTTAACTATTACAGAAGAGTATATAAATAATAATTTTGTATATGTTTTTGAAAACGATAATACGAAGATTGGATTTTTCTCATTTTTACGTAATGATAAAGCTCTCGATTTCCTGTACATTCATCCTCGTTACAAAGGGAAAGGCTACGGGAAAATAATGTGGAAGTATGTAATAGAAAAAGCAAATGAACTAGGCTTAAAAAGTTTTACGATTGATAGTGATCCGAATGCAAAAGGATATTACTTGAAAATGGGCGCACAGTTAATCGGAGAGACACCATCAACGGTCTTTAAGGATCGTTTACTGCCTCTTTTGAAATATGATGTGTAAAACTATTAATAGTAGGGGAAGATTAGAGTGGATGATGTAAAGGAAAAAAGAATATATGAAGCATTAATAAGATCGTGGTCGATTGAAACAAGTTCAAAGTGGACGACTGAGAATCCAGCAAAGGGACAGTGTGGTGTAACGGCTTTGGTCGTTCAAGACATATACGGAGGAGAGATTAAAAAGACAAAAGTAAGAGAGGCGTGGCACTTTTATAACTTTATAGATGGACAGAGGTTTGATTTTACAGAGGCTCAATTTAATGAAAAACTGAATTATATGGATATAGAATCAAATCGAGAAGAAGCATTTGCAGATACAAATGAAAAACAATATTGCATGTTGAAGAAAAAGATAACGAAAGAATTGAAATTATCTTTTGACTCTTAATCTTTAATAAGTTACTATAATGGTGGTAACTTATTAAAGGGAACTTCATAGAGTTGAAAGGGGAAATACTTTTGAAAACAACTTATGTAAACGCTACAATCGTAACGATGAATGAACAAAATGAAGTGATAGAAAATGGATATATCATTGTAGAAAATGATCAAATTATAGATGTGAAGAGCGGAGAATTCGCTAATGATTTTGAAGTAGATGAAGTAATTGACATGAAAGGAAAATGGGTTTTACCAGGGCTTGTCAATACACATACACACGTTGTAATGAGTCTCTTAAGAGGTATTGGTGATGATATGTTATTACAGCCGTGGCTTGAGACAAGAATTTGGCCACTTGAAAGTCAATTTACTCCAGAGCTTGCGGTCGCTAGTACGGAACTAGGATTACTTGAAATGGTGAAAAGTGGTACAACATCATTCTCTGATATGTTTAATCCAATTGGAGTAGATCAAGATGCAATTATGGAAACGGTATCAAGGAGCGGGATGCGAGCTGCTGTTTCAAGAACTTTATTTAGCTTTGGAACGAAAGAGGATGAAAAGAAAGCAATTGAAGAAGCTGAGAAATATGTGAAGCGTTACTATAACGAAAGTGGTATGTTAACTACGATGGTTGCACCGCATAGTCCATATACATGCAGTACAGAACTGTTAGAAGAGTGTGCACGTATTGCAGTAGAAAATCAAACGATGGTTCATATTCACCTTTCGGAAACAGAGCGTGAAGTACGTGATATTGAAGCAAAGTACGGAAAACGTCCAGTAGAATATGCAGCAAGTTGCGGATTGTTTAAACGACCGACAGTTATTGCACACGGTGTAGTATTAAATGACAATGAGCGTGCATTTTTAGCGGAACATGACGTTCGAGTAGCTCATAATCCGAATAGTAATTTAAAACTAGGGTCTGGTATAGCGAATGTAAAAGCGATGCTAGAAGCAGGAATAAAAGTAGGAATTGCAACAGATAGTGTTGCATCTAACAACAATTTAGATATGTTTGAGGAAATGCGCATTGCAACTTTATTACAAAAAGGTATTCACCAAGACGCAACAGCGTTACCGGTTGAAACAGCTCTTACACTTGCAACTAAGGGAGCTGCTGAAGTAATTGGGATGAAACAAACAGGCTCACTTGAGATTGGAAAGTGTGCTGATTTCATTACAATTGACCCGTCTAATAAACCGCATTTACAACCAGCAGATGAAGTGTTATCACACCTTGTGTATGCTGCTAGTGGAAAAGATATAAGTGATGTAATCATTAACGGAAAACGTGTCGTTTGGAATGGCGAATGTAAAACGTTAGATGAAGAGCGTATTATATTTGAAGCAAGTCGATATAAACGAGGTTTGCAAAGATAAGTATTTTCAGGATGTGGAGAAAGTCTTTTCCGCATCCTGTTTTTGTGTGTGAACCTTTTTTATTAATAAAACAGAAGAGAATGATTTAGATAAAATCACTAGTTTCAAAAATCCTTCACGTAATAATGATTATTGAAAGGATTTTGATGTTTCTTATTCTTTTGTCGCGTTGACCCATTTAATAATGTCCTGAATTACGTATTCAGGAATATTAGCAGGGATTTCATATTCACTAGGAAGACTTAATTCCCCATCACCCTCTGTGAAGAAATGATTCAATTTTGGGTATTCATTGAACTGAACATTCCTGCGGTTTGAAAGCCCTTCCTGCCATTTTGTATATTCATTTTTTACTGTTACTTGATAATCGCGTGCTCCTTGCAGAATCAGTAAAGGCTCTGTTCGTAATCTTGCCTCTTCAACTGGACGCCACCTAGAAACGTCATACATAAAATGAGGTGATCCAAAATTGTAGCCAGCTGGAGGGTGGTCAGGATTGAAAGTAGGATCCTGGATAAAAGCGACTTGTCTTTTTAGTTCATCCATTACTTCCTTTGGCGCCCCGAGGTATTGATTCTGATCAATGGCAATGTCAGTTAATGCCCGTGCAGGTGGTGCGAGTAGGATACTGCCTCTAACAAGTGAGGAAGGTGCTTTGCTTAGTATACGCGGCATTGTGCCAGCTCCTAGACTATGTCCAAGAATGAAAATATTGTTTGGATCAATGCCTTCCTGCTGCGCTGCTGATTTTGCTGCATATATGGCATCATCTGTAGTATCACGGTCTAACGTAACAGGTTCTGCACTCATCTTTAATGCGTGTTCTAAGGTGCGTTTTTCATAGCG
>WPCI01478359.1_pt1 | contig 66813 bp, 80 predicted proteins | sample 5399871 | NCBI WGS metagenome assembly WPCI01 (sample SAMN12869469, study PRJNA574797) | sludge metagenome | isolation source: wastewater treatment of pH7 | place: China:Beijing | collected 2019-05-20 | reverse complement strand
TACGGCCCGACCTTCGAAGGCCGCAAGGCGGTGGGTGATGCGGTACTGGCCGCGCTGCAGAACGTGGACGGGGTGGTCGATATCGATGACAGTGCCATTGCCGAAGCGCCGCGCAAGCTGCTGGTGATCGACCGCAGCAAGGCCAGCCAGCTGGGGGTGGCCCAGGCCGACATTGTTGCCACGCTGCGGGCCGGCCTGCACGGTGAGGATGCCGCCTGGCTGCACGATGGCAGCAAGTATCCGGCCTCGGCCTATCTACAATTGCGCCCCGAGCTGCATGGCGACCTCGATGCACTGTTGCAACTGAAAGTACGCAGCATCAATGGCGCACTGATCGCTATCGAGGAGCTGGTCAGCATCAGCGACAGCCTGCGCGAGCAGCCGGTGTTCCACAAGGACCTGTTGCCGGTGCACTTCGTCATGGCCGACATGGCAGGGAAGGTGGACAGCCCGCTGTATGGCATGTTCTGGGCGCGCAGCGAAATCGGCCAGATCATCACGCCGGCCGGTACGCCAATCGATGAATACTTCATCAGCCAGCCCAGCGATCCCTGGCGCAACTATGCGCTGAAATGGGATGGCGAATGGCAGATCACCTATGAAACCTTCCGTGACATGGGCGCCGCCTATGCGGTGGGCATCCTGCTGATCTACCTGCTGGTGGTGGCGCACTTCTCGTCCTACCTGACACCATTGGTGATCATGGCACCCATCCCGCTGACCATCATCGGTGTGATGCCGGGCCATGCCATTCTGGGCCAGCAGTTCACCGCCACCAGCATGATCGGCATGATCGCGCTGGCCGGCATCATAGTGCGCAACTCGATCCTGCTGGTGGATTTCATCAACCTTGAGCTGAAAGCGGGCCAGCGTTTCGAGCAGGCGGTGGTCAACTCGGCCATCACCCGCGCCCAGCCCATTGTGCTGACCGGTCTGGCGGCGATGCTGGGTGCACTGTTCATCCTCGATGACCCCATCTTCAACGGCCTGGCCATTTCCCTGATCTTTGGCGTGCTGGTATCCACGGTACTCACCCTGGTGGTGATTCCGCTGCTGTACTACGCCGCCTACCGCAACAAACTGCACAAAATCATTCCACAAGGAGAAACATCATGACTTCATGGCAACTGGTACGCGTGATCGCCGGAATCTTCATCATGCTCAGCCTGGCACTGGGCGCACCGTCTAGTCCCTGGTTCGTCAACGAGTGGTTCCTGGCCTTCACCCTGTTTGTTGGTGCCAACATCTTCCAGAGCGGCCTGACCCGCTGGTGCCTGATGGAAATCATCCTGCGCAAGCTGGGCCTGAAACCAGGGTGCTGATTGTAGGTGCGAATTTATTCGCACAAAAAACGGCCGGCGTTGTGCGAATGAATTCGCACCTACAAAGACTGACAGGTAACAAAATGAGCTTTTTCAAACACTCCCTGACCGCGCTGACGCTGTCCATCGGCATGACGGCGGGCATGCTGCAGGCGCAGCCGCTGGATCTGCTGCAAACCTGGCAGCTGGCCACGGAGCATGATCCTGAATACCGTGCCCGCAAGGCGCAGGCCAACGCAGGTGCAACACAGGACCAGCAGGCACGCAGCCTCTGGTTGCCGACCCTTGGTGCCAGTGCCACGGCAGGGCGGGGTGGTCACAAGAGTTCCAGCCAGGGCGCCAACTTCAAGACACCCAAGATGGGCTCCGAAGACCGGGTTGAATTCAACAACTCCATTACCGGCGGTGATTTGCGTGCCTACGAAATCGGTCTGAAACAGCCGATCCTGAGCCGTGAGCGACTGGCACAAAGTCGTCAGCTGCGCATGGGCAGCGAACTGGCCGAACTGGAATGGCAGCATGCACAGCAACAGCTGATGCTGCGGGCGGCCGAACGCTACTTTGCTGTGCTGGTCAGCCGCCAGGCTGCACAGTTGCTGGAGCAACAGCACGAACAGGCGGTGCGTGCCGAACAGGAAACCCGCACCCGCTTCGAGCTGGGCGATCGCCCCGTCACCGATACCCATGAAGCCACCGCCCAGGCGCGCAGCCTGCAGGCCATGCTGCTCAATGCCCAGATGCAACAGCAGCTGGCCGAGGCGGCCTATGGCGACCTGACCGGCCAGCCAGCAGGACAGCTGTTGAGTTTGCCGCTGACGGCCGGGATGATCGCTCCCGAGCTGGACAGCCTGGCGCAATGGCTGAGCGATGCGGCTCAGCTGAACCCGGCCGTGCAGATGCAGGACAAGGGTGCCGATATTGCCCTGGAAAGCATCGCGCAGTATTCCAGCTGGAAAAGCCCGACGCTGGATCTGGTCGGTCGCTTGGCCCATGAGAAGCTGGACGGCAGTGGCCGCTACGGCTCCGCCCTGAACAAGGCCGATGACTGGATGCTGGGCGTGCAGGTCAATGTGCCGATCTTCACCGGCGGCTATCGCAGTGCCAAACGCAGGGAAGCCCTGCATACTCACGAGCAACGGATTGCCGAAGCCGAGGCCATGCGCCAGCAGGTACGCCAGCAAACCCGTAGTGCCTGGCATGCGGTCCAGGTCAGTAGCCAGCAGGTCGATGCCCTGCAACAGGCACTTGAGGCCAGTCGCCTGCGTGCCGATTCCACCCGATTGGGCGTAGAGCTAGGCGACAAGACCATGCTGGAAAAGCTGGATGCCGACAATCAGCACACCAGGGTGCAAATCGACCTGCTCAACGCCAAGGTGGCGCTGATCATGCACCAGCTGCAGCTGGCTGCACTGGTTGGCAGCCTTGATCGGCAGCATCTGCAGCAGGCCAATCTGTATCTGCAATAAGCTCCCATCTGTCAAAAACGTCAGTCTTTGACAGGCAAAAAGCCGGCAGGATGCATGCTCCGGACTTTCTGGTATAAGATACGCGGTCATTTTTACCGGATTCATCCATGCAGTTCACCCTGATCCTTTCCTCTTCGCCGCAAGACCCGGCCTCGCGCCGGGCCCTGTGCTTTGCCAGGGCGGTGATTGCCGCCGGCCACCAGCTGCAGCGCATCTTCTTTTATCAGGATGCCGTGCACCTGGCGTCGCGCCTGCTGGTGGTGCCACAGGATGAGCAAGATCTGGCCGCACAATGGCAGGAATTCGTCCGCGAAAACCGGCTGGATGCCGTGGTCTGCATTGCTGCCGCCCTGCGTCGCGGCGTGCTGGACGAAGCCGAAGCGCGGCGCTACGAAAAAGACGCCGACAACCTGGCCGCAGGCTTTGAGCTGTCCGGTCTGGGCCAGCTGCATGAAGCCATGCAAAGTGCCGATCGCGTGGTGCACTTCAAGGGGGATGCATGAAGTCCTTGCTGCTGATTGCCAGCCATGCCCCCTGGTCGGGCCTGGCGGCCCGCGAAACCCTGGATATCGCCCTGGCCGGCGGTGCCTTTGACTTGCCCGTCAGCATGCTGTGGCAGGGCGAGGGCGTGTATCAGCTGCTGGCCGGTCAGCAACCGGACATCCTGCAGCAGAAAAACCTGCAGTCCCAGCTGTCGGGCCTGCCACTGTTCGGCATTGAACAGCTATATGTCTGCAGTGAAAGCCTGCAACAGCGCAATCTGCTACCCGAACAGCTTGCACTGGAGGTGCAGCTGGTGAGCAAGAGCGAAATCCGCCAGCTGCTGACCACTCACGCACAGACTCTGGTGCTCTGAATATGACAACCCTTTATCTGGTGAACCGCCGCGACGCTGCCGGCCAGCTATGTGACTTGCTGTCTGCCGGTGATGCCCTGGTGCTCTGCGGCGATGCCGTGTTTTGCTGGCAGCAGCCATGGCCTGAACAAGTCCAGCTGCATGTGCTGGCCGAAGATGCCGGTGCCCGAAACCTGCAGCTGCCGGCCACATTGTCAGCCATCGACTATCCGGAGCTGGTGCGGCTTTGCGAAAGCCATGCGCGGGTGGTGGCATGGTGAGCGTAGTTGAAGTCGATGGCCGTCGCATCGAGCTGGATGAAGACCTCTGCCTCAGGCATCTGGATGACTGGAGCGAGCAAGTCGCGGCTTTTCTGGCGCAGGAAGAGGGTATCGAGCTGACTGCCGAACACTGGGAAATCCTGCATCTGGTGCGCCGCTTCTATCAGGAATTCGACCTGGCGCCAGCCAATCGGGCGCTGGTGCGCTATGTGCGCCAGCAGCTTGGAGAAGAGAAGGGCAACAGCCTTTACCTGAATAGGCTATTTGCCGGCCGTCCGGCCAGGATTGCCAGCCGTCTGGCCGGCCTGCCAAAACCTGCCAACTGTTTTTGATCTGCTATTGAATAAGGGTTATCCATGACTACAGGCGAACATCCGTTTGCACAATACATCCGCATCCTGGGCAAGGGGAAAAAGGGTTCCCGTGAACTGACCGGTGATGAGGCATACGTCGCCATGGGCATGCTGCTTGATGGTGAAATCGAGGATGTGCAGCTGGGCGCCTTCCTGATGCTGCTGCGCTACAAGGAAGAAACCGCCGAGGAGCTGGCCGGCTTTGCCCGTGCCGTGCAGGAGCGGGTACAGGCACCGGCAATCAAGGTCGATCTGGACTGGCCCACCTATGCCGGCAAACGCCGCCAGCTGCCCTGGTACTTGCTGGCGATCAAGACCCTGGCCCGGTCGGGCGTGCGCATCCTGCTGCACGGTGGCGGACAGCATACCGACGGCCGCCTGTATACCGAAGACCTGCTGGAGGCGCTGGATATTCCGCGCTGCAGCGACTGGGAGCAGGTGGCGCAGGCGCTGGATCAGCATAACCTGGCCTATATCGGCCTTGGCCAATGGATGCCGCGACTGCAACGCTGTATCGATCTGCGTGACACCATGGGCTTGCGCTCGCCGGTACACTCGCTGGCCCGCCTGCTCAATCCGCTCAGTGCGCACTGCGTGCTGCAAAGCATCTTTCACCCGGGCTATCAGCCGATCCACCAGCAGGCCAACGTGCTGCTGGGCCAGCATGCACTGGTGATCAAGGGCGACGGCGGTGAAATCGAAGTGCGCCCGGATACCGGTGGCACATTGCTCGGTGCGGCAAGCGGAGAAGCCTGGGAGGAATCATGGCCCGCGCAAATCAGCCGCCAGGTGAAAGCGCCAACCCTGCAGCCGGAACGCTTGCTGAGTGTATGGAAAGGAGAGGAGGGCGACCTGTATGGCGAGCAGGCAATCATTGCCACCATTGCCCTGGGGTTGCGTGGACTGGGACGTATACGTGAAGAAGCAATGGTCGAGGCGGCCAGACTGTGGCAGGAGCGTCACAATCCCTGACGCTTGTCCGGCATGAATTGAGGACAGGGGAGCAAGCTCCGGCCCGGTCGGGACCGGAGTGCAGAAGAACTCGTACCGCGCCCGCTGTACTTGCGATCTGCCAAAGCTTTCCGCAAGCATGACGCGGGTGGAGAGTCAGTCGTTATGCTGCTCCAGATCGTAGGCAATCAGGGCCAGCAGGGCGTTTTGCTGACGCTGGGTCAGCTGGCGAAAGCGCTGCAGCAACTCACGCTCATGGACGGTTATCTCGTTTTCGTCCAGCGCAACCGGGTTGTTATAGTCCATGACCTGATCCTGTTTCAGGCTGGTTTCCAGGCGGGCGACAATTTCCGAGTTCATGCTGCGATGGTTGTGTTTCGCAACTTCGGCAATGCGGTCGCGCATGTCATCAGGGAAGCGCACAACAAACTTGTCGGCACTACGTGAACTGGTAAATGTTGCTTTCTTGGCTGTGCTCATTATTTAACCATGCGAAATGTGGTGACAGGAATCCGGGTGAAATCTGTACAGTTGATAAAACCTGCTCATGCCGGCAGTGGGCCGCTACAAACACCTTTGACTCGCTCCATCCGCTAGCGGTTGTCATTCAGACCGCTCCGGCACTCGCCAGAGCTGATCAGGGTATTGAACCCGGCACCGGAGGCAGACCCGGTTTGCATTCAGAGACCTCTGAATTGGCCACGGGTTCAGTTCGCGCACGCCGGCTTTGATGTAGCGCACAAGTTTGTTTTTGCCTCGGACGCTGGCTATCCAATGCGCAAGACAGGGTGTAGACTTGGGCCAGTTTGCAGTCATCGTGCTGATGCTATCATGACTGCAGATGGATAGTGTTCAAAATTACAAACTTTCGAGGTGGAATGTGGTACGTCTAGCATTGGTTGCAAGCCTGGTTGCCCTCATCAGCGGTTGTGCCGGCAATACGGCTACAACAGACCGACAGGATGCTGCCGTATCCGCACTGTCAGCTGCCGAATGGTCGCAGGTCCAGCAGGAAAAACTGCAGGTCGTGCTGGACGGCACACCCTATGTGCTTACGGAAGTCAGCGGTGGCTGGCTGATCCGCATTGCCGAGAAGGACACATTCAACCCGCATCGTCCGGAATTGCTGTTACCGGCAGCGCTGGGCAATATCGGCCAGATCACCCGTCACCTGGCGCAAGACCCTGACGTTGCCGTGATGGTGGTCGGCATTGCCACCGGGCAGTACAAGCTCAAGTCGAAAGAGCAGGTCAGCCACGAGCGCGCCCAGTCGGTTGCATCCATTTTCCGCCTGAACCGCGTCCCCGGCCACCGCCTGAAAACGCTGGGCGTGAGCCATGGCGAGGATATTGACGGGCGGCTTGGCGTTGCCTTGCTGGTTGTGCCCGAACAGGAACTGCATCATCGGGTATCAAAAGACCACACCCAGGTGGTTGCCATGCTGACCCGCCGTTAACCGCCATCCGGGCAGGAACAGATCATGCACACAGCAGAGCAGCTGGCGCACATGCGCCGCAACTATGTTCGCGACGGCCTGCTTGAAGGCAACAGCCCCGCCAACCCGATGCAGCTGTTCGGGCAGTGGCTGGAGCATGCGGTGCAAACGGAAAAACCGCCCAGCGAAGCCAATGCGATGCTGCTGTCCACAGCGGATGCAAGTGGCCAGCCCCATGCGCGAATCATGCTGCTCAAGGGTATGGACGAGCGGGGCTTTGTTTTTTTCAGTAACTACCAAAGCGCCAAGGGACTGCAAATGGAGGACAATCCATTGGCAGCCCTGACATTTTTCTGGCCGGTACTGGAACGCCAGGTGCGTATCGAAGGCCGGGTGGAGCGGGTAAGCGCGGATGAATCAGACGCCTATTATGCCGTGCGGCCACTGGGCAGCCGACTGGGCGCCTGGGCATCACCGCAGAGCCAGCCGATCGGCGGCCGTGAGCAGCTCGCAGAGCGCCTGGCTGCAGTCAACCAGCGCTTTGCCGACAATGACAATCCTGCACGCCCGCCACACTGGGGCGGTTACCGGGTGCTGCCGCAACGCATCGAATTCTGGCAGGGCCGCCCGGACCGCCTGCATGATCGGCTGGATTACCGGCTCCAGCCAGACAGCGGGGACTGGAGCATGACCCGCCTGGCACCCTGATACCTGATCCGACTACTTCTGGCTGTAAGCGCCTGCAGCTGCCCGCAGCCAGCCCGGCAGATCTTTTTTGGCAATCTTCAGCCTTTCTGCCTCGAGCAGTTTGTCCAGCATGTATTGACGCATGTCCGGGTCAGCCGTTGCCATCGACAATGCCAGGTCGCGATTGACCCAGCGCTTGATACGCACATACAACCACCAATGAAAATAAAAACCGGATACGCTCACCACGACAATGATGGCGATGCTCATGAAGTCCATTACACATCCTTTACGTTTTGCTTACACGAAGGCGTGTATAATAGTTTCAAATCCACTCAAGGAGAACATCATGCGTAAAGTCATAGTATTTGCTGCCGCGCTGAGCGCTGTCAGTCTGGTCACCGGCTGTGCCTCAAGCCTGACTGGCGACAGCTACTCTAGAAGTGATGCGCGCCAGGTGCAAACTGTGCGCATGGGTACCATTGAATCCCTGCGTCCGGTACGCATTGAAGGCACCAAAACGCCTATCGGGGCCGGGGCCGGAGCTGCTGTCGGCGGTATTGCCGGCAGCACCATTGGCGGCGGTCGCGGCAGCGCGGTTGCCGCAGTGATCGGTGCCGTGGCAGGCGGCCTGGCCGGAGCCGCTGCAGAAGAGGGCATCACCCGTACCCAGGGCGTTGAAATCACCGTACGCGAAGACAATGGCGCACTGCGCGCCTATGTGCAGGCCGTCAACCCGAATGAAATCTTCCGGGTCGGCGAGCGTGTCCGCATCACCACCGTCAACGGTACCTCCCGCGTATCACACTGACACACAGGGGCGGCTGATGCCGCCCCTGCCATATCAAAGCCCTCATCCTGCCTGGTGGAACAAGCACGCGGGCTGTGCGACACACCCGTTTTCCCACATCAGCCCCCCTCTTGCTTGATCTGCCCGGCCAGCCGGGCATGTCTATTGGTCGTACTGACTTCCTTACCTTGCTTACTGTATAACTTGATGCAGTTCTTGATGTATAACAAGAAAAACCAACAGGAATCCGGGGTCCAAGATGACAGTATTGCTGGCCTTGCCTTTTCTATGCGCCTTTCTGGTGCTGCTGTTTGCCCGTAGCGGACGCAACACGTTGTCCTGTCTGACAGCGCTTGCGCCGGTAGCCGGGCTGCTGTTGCTGGCCACCTTCCTGCCGGCGGTGCTGGCCAACGAGGTGATCAGCCTGCAGCAAGCCTGGCTGCCCACACTCGGGCTGAATTTCAGCCTGCATCTGGATGGTCTGAGCTTCCTGTTTGCCCTGCTGATTCTGGGCGTCGGCTTGCTGGTGATCGTCTACGCCCGCTACTACCTGGGCGAGCACGAAGACCTGCCGCGCTTCTTTGCCAGCCTGCTGCTGTTCATGGGGGCCATGCTGGGCCTGGTCCTGGCCGGCAACCTGCTGCTGATGCTGATGTTCTGGGAACTGACCAGCCTGGCGTCATTTCTGCTGATCGGCTACTGGCGTCATCGTGACGAAGCACGTACCGGCGCTCGCATGGCGCTGGCCGTCACCGGCGGCGGCGGGCTGGCCTTGCTCGCCGGCATCATCCTGATCGGTCAGGTGGTGGGCAGCTACGAGCTGACTGACGTGCTGGCGGCTGGTGACCAGTTGCGTGCACATGCCCTTTACCCGGTGATGCTGGTGCTGGTGTTGCTGGGTGTATTCACCAAGTCGGCACAGTTCCCGTTTCATTTCTGGTTGCCCCACGCCATGGCCGCACCTACTCCGGTGTCGGCCTACCTGCACTCGGCAACCATGGTCAAGGCCGGCGTTTTTCTGCTGGCCCGGCTGTATCCGGCGCTGTCCGGCACCGACTGGTGGTTCTATCTGGTGACCTTTGCCGGCCTGGCAACCCTGCTGGTCGGTGCCATTACCGCACTGTTCCAGCATGATCTGAAAGGGCTGCTGGCCTATTCCACTGTCAGCCATCTGGGGCTGATCACCATGCTGTTCGGGCTCGGCTCGGACCTGGCTCCAGTGGCAGCGATTTTCCATATCATCAACCATGCCACCTTCAAGGCGTCACTGTTCATGGCCGCCGGTATCATTGATCACGAAACCGGCAGCCGAGACATGCGGCGCATCAACGGGCTGTGGAAGTACATGCCGCACACGGCGGTGCTGGCGATGGTGGCGTCCTCGGCGATGGCCGGCGTGCCGCTGCTCAATGGTTTCCTGAGCAAGGAAATGTTCTTTGCCGAAACCCTGCACCAGCAGTTGCTGGGCAGCTTCAGCACCCTGATTCCGGGGCTGGCGACACTGGCGGCGGTATTTTCCGTAGCCTATTCGCTGCGCTTCATCCATGACGTATTCTTCAATGGCGAGCCGGTCAATCTGCCCAAATTTCCGCCGCACGAGCCGCCGCGCTCAATGAAAATTCCGGTCGAGATTCTGGTTTTTCTTTGCGTACTGGTGGGTACTTTTCCGGCCTTTAGCGTTTCCGGTCTGCTGGCCAGTGCAGCACAGGCCAGCCTTGGCCATGCACTGCCCGAGTACAGCCTGGGGATCTGGCACGGTTTCAACCTGCCGCTGCTGATGAGCGTCATCGCACTGCTGGGCGGTATCGCGCTATACAGCCTGCGCCGCCCCCTGTACCGCTGGTATGACGGCCTGCCGGACCTCAATGCACTGGAAACCTTTGGTCAAACCCTGAAACACGCCTATACCCGTACCTCCCGGGCCATGGCGGTGGTGCAGGCGGTATCCCTGCAGCGTTACCTTGCCGTGATGCTGCTGGCCCTGGTACTGGTGGTCGGCTGGACGCTGTGGCCGATGACATCGCTGGGAGGGCCGGTTGCCCTGACGCCGGTTGACCCGCTGACACTGATCGGGCTGCTGGCCATGGCACTGGTTGCCTTGCTGACAGTACTGTTCCATCGTGAACGCTTGCGGGCACTGGTCACGCTCGGGCTGGTCGGCCTGATTGTTTCCATGCTGTTCGCCCGTTTCTCCGCACCGGACCTGGCGCTGACCCAGCTGGTAGTCGAAGTGGTCACCATCCTGCTGATGCTGCTGGTACTGAATTTCATGCCGGCCACAACCCCGCAAGAGAGCAGCAGCCTGCGCCGCCTGCGCGACCTTTGTGTGGCTGCCGCCGGCGGCGGCCTGTTTGCAGTACTCAGCTATGCGGTCCTGACCCGGCCCTACGACAACAGCATCGCCCGTTACTACCTGGACAATAGCGTCCCGGGCGGTGGTGGTACCAACGTGGTCAACGTGGTCCTGGTGGATTTCCGTGGTTTTGACACGCTCGGTGAAATCAGCGTCCTGGCGATTACCGCCATCGCCATTCTGGCACTGCTGGGCGGCACCAAACTGCCCAGACCACGCACCGACCGCCAGGGCCGCCTGTGGACTGCGGCGCGTGAGTACATGATGTTGCGGTTGCTGGCACGGCTTCTTTTGCCGCTGGCGTTGCTGGTGTCGGTGTTCATTTTCCTGCGTGGCCATAATGAGCCGGGCGGCGGTTTCATTGCCGGGCTGGTCACCTCGGTGGCGCTGGTATTGCTGCACGTCAGCTCCGGCCAGCAGTGGGTGGAGCAACGGCTGAAACTCGATTATCGCAAGCTGGCCGCCAGCGGCATCCTGGTTGCCGGTCTGACCGGTCTGGCCAGCCTGTTGTTTGGCTATCCCCTGTTGACCTCGGCTCACGGTCATGTCGCGATACCGCTGTTGGGCGAGCTGGAGCTGGCTTCAGCCATGCTGTTTGACCTGGGCGTCTACTTTGCCGTTGTTGGCGGTACCCTGCTGATTCTTGGCCAGCTGGGGCACCTGGGGTATAGCGCACACCTGCCGGAGGATAAATAATGGAGCTCTGGTTTTCCTGTGCCATCGGCTTTCTGGTGTTTTGCGGCATCTACCTGCTTCTGCGGGCGCGGACCTTTCCCGTTGCCCTTGGCCTGACGCTGCTGTCCTATGCCATCAACCTGTTCCTGTTCTCCATGGGCCGGCTGCACACCGGCATGCCGGCGGTGATCGGCAGCGCCGCCGACTACACCGACCCGGTGCCGCAAGCACTGGTGCTGACCGCCATCGTGATCGGCTTTGCCATGACCGCCTTCGTGCTGGTGCTGGCCTTGCGTGCCCATGTGCTGCTGGGCAGTGACCATGTCGATGGCCACGAGAAAAAAACGGAGGAGGGCGCATGAACCACTGGATCATGATTCCGGTCATTCTGCCCCTGCTGCTGGGTGCGGTGCTGGCCTGGCTCAGTGACGAGCGGGCCACCCTGCAACGCCGGCTGAGCCTGGCCGGCAGTCTGGCATTGTTGGCTGTGAGCCTGTTGCTGATGCAGACGGCCAACCAGGAACAGGTACAAATCTACAGTCTGGGCAACTGGTCGGCACCATTTGGTATCGTGCTGGTGCTGGACCGGCTCAGCGCCCTGATGGTTCTGACCACCGCAGTGCTGGCCGCACTGGTCAACGGCTATGCCTGCGCCGGTGACGACAAGCGCGGACGCTACTTTCATGCGCTGTTCCAGTTCCAGATTGCCGGCATTTGCGGCGCCTTCCTGACCGGCGACCTGTTCAACCTGTTCGTGTTTTTCGAGATCCTGCTGATTGCCTCCTATGCGCTGTTGCTGCATGGCGGCGGCAGCCAGCGGCTACGCTCGGCGGTGCATTATGTGGTGCTCAACCTGGTCGGCTCGACGCTGTTCTTGCTCGGCGCCGGACTGGTCTACGGCATCAGCGGCACCCTGAACATGGCCGATATCGCCCGTTTTGTGCAGCAGGCGGAAGGCGACAGCCTGTACCTGATGCATGCTGCCGGCTGGATCCTGATACTGGTATTCGGGCTGAAGGCGGCCCTGCTGCCCCTGCATTTCTGGCTGCCCCGGGCTTATGCCAGCGCCACTGCACCGGTGGCGGCGCTGTTTGCCGTAATGACCAAGGTGGGGCTCTATGCCATTTTGCGCTTTGTCACCCTGATCTATGCTGCCGAAGCCGATGCAGCCAGCACCTTCGACCTTGACCTGCTGTTTGCCATTGCCTTGCTGACACTGCTGCTGGGAGCGCTGGGGGCCTTTGCCGCCGACACCCTGCATAGCATGCTGGCCTGGCTGGTGCTGGTGTCGGTCGGCACACTACTGGCCGGCATCAGCCTGGCCAGCGCGCAGTCGATTGCCGCCAGCCTGTACTACCTGTTGCACAGTACCTGGGGCATCGCCGGCATGTTCCTGCTCGCCGACCTGATCGCCCGCCAGCGCGGCAAGCTGGCTGCCCGTCTGCGAACCGGCCCGCCGCTGTTGACACCGGCGCGGCTGGGTGTCCTGTTTTTTATCGGCGCGATTGCCACTGCCGGTTTGCCGCCGTTTTCGGGTTTCATCGGCAAGCTGTCACTGCTGCAGTCGGCCAGCGGCCTACATGCAGCCTGGCTGTGGCCGGCGTTGTTGCTGGCCGGTTTTGTGGTGATCGTGGCGCTGAGCCGTGCCGGCAGTCAGTTGTTCTGGCAGCAGGGCAGTCCGCTGCCGGAGCCGGTCGAGCCGCTGCAGCCGGTGCGCTTTGCCACTGCCTTGCTGCTGACCGGCAGCGCAGTGCTGTTGCTGGTGGCTGCCGGCCCGGTGCTGGATTATTGCCTGACAACGGCGCAGCAACTGCTGCAACCGGAGCTTTATCTGAAACAGCTGGAAGGAGGCTAGGCCATGGCAAAAAAAGTCTGGTTGCCGCACCCCCTGCTCAGCCTGGTACTGCTGGCTGGCTGGCTGTTGCTGGTGGATGATTTCACATCGGTCGGACACTGGGTGTTTGCGGCCGTACTGGCCCTGTGCATTCCGCACCTGATCGGGCACTGGTGGCCACCGCTGCCACGGATTGCCGACTGGCAGGCACTGGCCGTATTTGTCGGTCGCAGCCTGACCGACATCATCATGGGCAACCTGCAGGTGGCCCGGATGGCGCTGGGTTCGCAGACGGGGCTGCAACCGGTGTTTGTCCGCTTCGAAACCCGGCTGGACAACGACCTGGCCATTTTCATGCTGATGAGCGCGATTTCGCTGGCACCGGGCTCGGTCTCTACCCGTTTTGACGAAGAGACACGTGAAGTGGAAGTGCACGCACTGCACTGTACCGACGAGGCCGAACTGGTGGCCGAGATCCGCCAGCGTTACGAACAGCTCCTGCAGAGGGTATTTGCATGTTGAACATCGTCATCTGGATCAGCATGGCCATGATCGGTATGGCCTTCTGCCTCAACCTGGTGCGGCTGATACGTGGCCCGTCGATTGCCGACCGGGTCCTGGCACTGGATACGCTGTATATCAACGGACTGGCGATTCTGGTGATCTTCGGCATTGCCATCGACAGCCGGGTGTTTTTTGAGGCCGCCTTGCTGATCGCGCTGTTCGGCTTCTTCAGCACGGTTGTCATCAGCAAGTACCTGCTGCGCGGCGATGTCATCGAGTAGGAGGCTGTATGTCGTTCGGATTGCAACTGGTGGTGGCGTTCTTTCTGCTGGCCGGCAGTTTCTTTGCCCTGATGGGCTCCATCGGGCTGTGGCGCTTCGGTGACTTCTACATGCGCCTGCACGGTCCGGCCAAGGCCACCACACTGGGAGTTGGCGGCGTGCTGATCGCCTCCATGCTGTACTTCACCTTTACCACCGGCAGCCTGCGTCTGCACGAACTGCTGGTCACGCTGTTCCTGATCATCAGCGCGCCGGTTTCTGCCTATATGCTGTCACTCGCGGCAAAGAAGGAAGCCAGCCGCGAGCGCGGCCAGCGTCACTGATATGCGTGCCTGTTGACGGGCAAGCAGGGTGCTGTTGCAGCCTCAGGATTCGCTTCTGCGCATATCCGGCAGCATGAAGGCCACCAGTCCGAGCAGTGGCAGCAGGGCGCACAGGCGATATACGGTTTCAATGCTGTAGTAGTCGGCCAGCGCACCAATGGCAGCCGCGCCGATGCCGGCAATGCCGAAAGACAGCCCGAAGAACAGTCCCGAGATCGCCCCGGTCTTGCCCGGGACCAGCTCCTGCCCGTAGACCACGATGGCGGGAAAGGCCGAGGCGATGATGAAGCCGACAATGAATACCAGCACCAGCGTCAGCGGCAGACTGACAAAGGGCAGGGCAAGGCTGAACGGTGCCGCGCCCAGAATCGAGCCGAGAATCACCTTTTTGCGTCCGAAGCGGTCACCCAGCGGGCCGCCGGCAATGGTGCCCAGTGCCGAGCCGAACATGAAGATGAACAGGCTGTACTGGGCCTGTTGAATGCCCAGGCCAAAATTGTCGATCAGGTAAAAGGTGAAGTAGCTGTTCAGGCTGGCCAGATAGACGAACTTGGAAAACATCAGGATCAGCAACAACGTCAGTGCCAGACGCACCTTGCCGTTGGCCGGCAGCTCTCCGGCCGGTTTGAGGGCACGACGGCCGCGAACTCCGTTAATGTTGGCTGCATGCCAGCGGCTGATACCGGTCAGGACAATCACGCCGACCAAAGCCAACAAGGCCACCCAGGCCACACTGGGCTGGCCAAAAGGCACGATAAAGGCCGCGGCCAGCAAGGGGCCGACCGCCGACCCCATGGTGCCGCCAACCTGAAAGATCGACTGGGCCAGGCCATGCTTGCCGGCAGAGGCCATGCGGGCGATACGCGAGGATTCCGGGTGAAACACCGCCGAACCGACCCCGATCAGTGCCGCCGCCAGCAGAATCAGCGGATAGCTGTCCGCCCGGGACAGCAGAATCAGCCCGCCCACGGTAAAGCCCATGCCGGCCGGCAACAGCCAGGGCAGGGGGTGTTTGTCGGTGTACAGACCAATTAACGGTTGCAGCAGCGAAGCGGAACACTGGAAGGCCACGGTGATCAGGCCGATCTGGACGAAGCTCAGGCTGTAGCTGCCCTGCAACAGCGGATACAGGGCCAGCAGTACCGATTGCATCATGTCGTTGATCAGGTGGGTGCTGCTGATGGCAAGCAGAATGCCAAAGGAAACGCCAAGACCGGCGCCGGGTAATGCAGGGCTGCTGGATGTGTTCACGACTGTCACTGCCAGAAAGTTGATCGACAGGCCATGCTACCCCCAAACGTGAACTGGCGCACATTTCTTCTTCCTGTGCATCCCGGCCCTTCAGGCGTACAATCGTGCCATTTCATTGATTGTTGAGCGAGCCCCAATGTCCGAACCCGTCCGCCTCACCCAGTACAGCCATGGCGCTGGCTGCGGCTGCAAAATCGCCCCCAACGTCCTCAGCACCATTCTGGCCGGCAGCGGCGACCAGTTTCAGGACCCGCGCCTGTGGGTCGGCAACCACTCGCGGGATGATGCTGCCGTGTACGGTCTGGATGACGAGCGTGCGGTGGTGTCCACCACCGACTTTTTCATGCCGATTGTCGACGACCCCTTTGATTTCGGCCGCATTGCCGCCACCAATGCCATCAGCGACATCTACGCCATGGGCGGTACACCGCTGGTGGCGATTGCCATTCTGGGCTGGCCGGTCAATGTGCTGGCCCCCGAAATAGCCGCCGAGGTGATCCGTGGCGGTCGTACCGTCTGTGACGCTGCCGGCATTCCTCTGGCTGGCGGACACTCGATCGATGCGCCGGAGCCGATTTTTGGCCTTGCAGTCACCGGCGAGGTACGCCGTCAGCAACTCAAGCGCAACGACACGGCAACTGCCGGCTGCCGGCTATACCTGACCAAGCCGCTGGGCATCGGCATCTACACCACCGCAGAAAAGAAGGGCGTCCTGGAGGCTGCCGACCGGCACGTGGCACGCGACCTGATGGTACAACTGAACCGCCCCGGCCAGCATTTTGCGCACCTGCCGCAGGTGACCGCCATGACCGACGTCACCGGCTTCGGCCTGCTTGGCCATCTGGTGGAAATGGCCGACGGCGCGGGCCTGACCGCCCGCCTCGACAAAAATGCCGTACCCCGGCTGTCCCGGGTTGGGCACTACCTTGACCTGGGCTGCATTCCCGGTGGCACATTGCGCAACTTTGCCAGCTATGGCCAGCGCATCGCGCCCATCGAGGAACAGGACCGCCACTGGCTGTGCGACCCGCAAACCAGTGGCGGCTTGCTGGTGGCAGTGACACCGGCCGGCGAAGCGGAGTTTCTCGCCGTTGCCCGCCAGCAGGGCCTGGAGCTGAGCCCGATTGGCGAGCTGGTGAAACAGGATGCCTGGGCGGTCGAGGTATACTGATGACTGACCATGCTGATTACCGGCAGATATTCCTGCAGAACCTGCCGCTGATCGATACCCGTGCGCCGATAGAATTTGCCAAGGGCGCATTTCCGCAGGCGGTCAACCTGCCGCTGATGACGGACAGCGAGCGGCAGAAGGTCGGTACCTGCTACAAGCAGAAAGGCCAGCAAGCGGCAATTGAGCTGGGCCATCAGCTGGTCTGTGGTGCAGTCAAAGACCAGCGGGTTCAAGCCTGGGCCGATTTTGCCCGCACCCACCCGCAAGGGCTGCTGTATTGCTTCCGTGGCGGCCTGCGCTCGCAGATCAGCCAGCAGTGGCTGCGCGAGGCAGGAGTGGACTATCCCAGGGTTGCCGGCGGCTACAAGGCCCTGCGCAACTTCCTGATCGATACCACCCGTCAGGCGGTTGAAGAGTGTGCCTTTACCGTCATTGACGGTCTGACCGGCACCGGCAAGACCGATGTACTGGCGCCGCTATCCAGTGCGCTGGACCTTGAAGGCCACGCCAATCACCGGGGCTCCAGCTTCGGCAAACATGCCACCGCGCAGCCGGGCCAGATCGACTTTGAAAACCGCCTGGCCATCGACCTGCTGAAAAAGCGCGATATCGGCATAGGGCATTTTGTTGTGGAAAATGAAGCCCGTATCGTCGGCTCCTGTTCGGTACCGCTGGAGCTGTACCGGCGCATGCAGGAGGCACCGATTGTGTTGCTAGAGGACAGCGTTGACAACCGGGTCGAACGCATCCTGCGTGACTACGTAACTGGCCTGCGCCAGGAATTCCGCCAGTTGCACGGAGCGCAGCAGGGTGACGAACAGTTTGCCGAACGCCTGCGCGACAGCATGCAGCGTATCCACAAGCGTCTGGGTGGGGCCCTCTATCAGGAACTGGCACAGCTGCTGGAGCTGGCATTGCACGCGCAGCTGCAACAGGACGACCACAGCCTGCACCGCCTGTGGATCAGCCGCTTGCTGCAGGATTACTACGATCCCATGTATCGTTATCAGCATGACAAGGTCAAAGAGCGGGTGGTCTTTCGGGGCGAGCGGGCAGCAGTGCTGCAATTCCTGCAGGCACACAGCCGGGTACTCGACTAAAACACTATGCTATGGCCGCAATGTCCGGAGTAGCATGGGCTCGTCAGTATTTTAAAAGGAACCTGTCATGAGCAACGAGCAACTGGCGGAGTGGATTCTCGAACAGACCAGCGATGCGCTGATCTACGCCGACACTGAAGGCAATATCCGGCGCTGGAATGCCGCATCCTGCCAGGTTTTCGGTTTTTCTGCCGAAGATGCACTGGGGCAAAGTCTGGACCTGATCATCCCCAAGCACCTGCGTGAAGCACATTGGCGCGGTTTTGATGCCGCCATGCAGAGCGGCCAGCTAAAACTGTCCGGCAAGCCAACCCTGACCCGTGCACTGCACAAGGAAGGGCACAAACTGTATGTGGAAATGACCTTCGCTCTGGTCAAGGACCCGCACGGAGTGGTGCAGGGCAGTGTTTCCATGGCCCGGGACGTGACCGCTCGGGTCGAAGCGGAAAAAGCAGCCCGGCAGGCAGGCGGCTGATCAACCCAACTGACGTACCATTGCTGCCACCAGAATGCCTGCAGCAATGGCCAGCAGCTGCTTTCTGGTCAGCAGAATCACCACCAGGGTAGTCAGCAGCGCCAGTCGTGCTGCCATGTCACCCTCCAGCGCCATCGGCGCGATGATCGCAATCAGTACCGAGCCGGACATTGCCTGGATGAACAGCCGGACCCGGTAGCCCAGCGGCACGAAAGACATGACGAACACGCCACCCCAGCGGGTGGCCAGCGTCACCAATGCCATCGCGGCAATGATGATGACCAGTCCCGTACCCGATGTCTCAACGTTCATGAGCTGGTCTCCCGAGCAATACACCGGTCAGGCCACCGGCCAGGGCACCGACAATCACATGACTGTTTTCCGGCAGGAAACGATAGGCCAGCAATGCGCTGATGCCGGCCACCGCCCAGATCGCCAGGGTGCGCAGTGTTTTTTCTCCTCCGGCCACCATCGCCAGCAAGAAGCAGCCCAGCACCATATCCAGTCCGAGGCCATCGGGATCACTGATGGCGTGACCAAAATGGATGCCCAGCCATGTTCCCAGCAGCCAGAACAGCCACAGCGACAAGCCGCCGCCAAATAACAGCCCGAAACCGGGCTTGTCGCAGCTGAATGCCTGCAGGGACATCGCCCAGTTGGCATCACTGGCCACCAACATGACACCGTAGCGTCTGGCCGGCGGTAACCGGGCCAGCCAGGGATACAGGGAAGCACCCATCAGCAAATGCCGGGCATTGATGGCAAACACAGTCATCAGCAAAGGCACCAGGGGAACTTTCTCACCCCACAGCTCCAGTGCCGCAAACTGTGAAGCCCCGGCAAATACCAGCGCGCTCATCGCCAGGATAGTGGTCTGGTCAAGGCCGGTCTGGGCAGCTGCCAGGCCGAACGCCAGAGCAAACACCAGCACAAACAGGGAAATAGGCACCAGTTGCCTGAAACCATCCATGACCAGAGCTCTGTCCAGGCGGTACAAAGAGGCCGGAATATCGTTCACGTCATGCTCCATACAAACAAAAAGCCCCGCTGTCAGGCGGGGCTTGGTAACAGCAGACAATCAGTCGTTGTTGGCTACACCCAGAATCTGCAGCAAGCTGAGAAACAGGTTGTAAATCGATACATACAGGTTGATGGTCGCCATGATGTAGTTGGTTTCGCCGCCGTTGATCAGCTCGCTGGTCTGGTACAGGATGATGGCTGACGAGAACAGTACAAAACCGGCACTGATCGCCAGCTGGAAGGCGGACAGGTCAAAGATCAGGCTGGCAACAATTGCTGCCAGCAGCACAAAAAAGCCGGCAGTGATGAAGCCGCGCAGGAAGCTCATGTCCTTGCGGGTGATCAGCACAAAAGCGGACAGGCCGCCAAATACCAGTGCGGTCATGGTGAACGCCGAGGAAATGACCTGTGCACCGTTATGCATGCCCAGGTACATGTTCAGGATCGGGCCCAGGGTATAGCCCATGAAGCCGGTCAGGGCAAAGGTGGTAACCAGCCCCCAGCCCGAGTTGCGCAGGCGTACCGTGGCGAACATCAGGCCATAGAAGCCAATCAGGGTAGGCAGCAGGCCGGGGTGGGGCAGGCCCATTTGCTGGGATACAAAGGCGACCAGGCCACTGAAAGCCAGTGTCAGGGCCAGCAGGCCATAGGTGTTGCGCAACACCGAATTGCCGGCGCGCTCGATGGCCACCTCATGGGTATTGAAACGTTGCATGCTGTTGATTCTCCTTGTTGGTATGTACCACAGCGGGTTTGCAGGTTGCAGCAAGAATAGCAGAAGCCCGTGCCCGCTGCATACAGCTTGAAATTCGCTGCCACTATTGACCAAACTGCCGGCCAAAAGTGCCCAACATGGTCACATCTGAATTCCAGGCAAAAAAAATCCCTGTAAAAACAGGGATTTAAAAGAAAATATGGCGGAGGAGGTGAGATTCGAACTCACGGAAAGTTGCCCTTCGGCGGTTTTCAAGACCGCTGCCTTCAGCCGCTCGGCCACTCCTCCATATTGCGGCGGTGATTCTACAGTATAGAAAACATCTGTCAAACAGATTTTTCATGCAATCCGGATCATGCCGGTTTCGGGTGAAAAGGTGGGCTATCAGCAAAATAGAAGCTGCCAGGGCACACTCCGACAGTTCTCCAGTCCGTATCAGCCCCGCCACCCTGCAACAGCACCGCTAAATGGAAAATACCCCGAAAAAGAAAAAGATGCAGGCCAGACAGAACATGGCCACAAAACCGACCGGTATGCCAAGTAGATGTGGAAACAGCGAATCCATGCCTTTCAATGTGTGTACGGTATACCACCAGCCACCAAAAAAGGCGGCAATAACCAGAAGAATCGCGATGATAGTCAAGTTCCTGTCTCCTTGCAGCAGGCTTTGCGAACCCGCCAATGGTCTACCGGCTGGCTACGCCCGTCAACTCCACAGATCAACAAACAAATGTCCCTGTCGGGCTTTTGCTATACTTTTGTTTTGCCTAATTTGCCGGGGATCAACATGAATTACGATTTTGACTTGTTCGTTATTGGTGCCGGATCAGGCGGTGTGCGTGCTTCGCGCTTTGCTGCCGGCTTCGGTGCCAGGGTGGCTGTTGCCGAAAGCCGCTATCTGGGCGGCACCTGCGTCAACGTTGGTTGTGTACCGAAAAAGCTGATGTCCTATGCCGCCCACAGCAGCGAAGACATCGAACTGAGCCGCAGCTTCGGCTGGGATGCATCGGCCACCAGCTTCGACTGGCCGACGCTGATTGCCAACAAGAACCGGGAAATAGGGCGCCTGAACGGCATTTACGCTCGCCTGCTGGAAAACAGCGGGGTGACTCTGCTCAACGGCCATGCGCGCATCACCGGCCCGCACCAGGTCGAAGTGAATGGCCAGACTCATACAGCGCAACACATCCTGCTGGCTACCGGCGGCTGGCCGGTGCTGCCGGACATCCCCGGCAAGGAGCTGATGATCGACTCCAACCAGGTGTTCTTTCTCGAGCGGCAACCGAAACGGGTACTGGTAATCGGCGGCGGTTACATTGCGCTGGAATTCGCCTCCATCTTCAATGGCCTGGGCAGTGAAACCCATGTGTCCTACCGCGGTGACCTGTTCCTGCGTCACTTTGACCACGAGGTGCGCGAGCACATGCGTGACAGCATGCAGGCCAAGGGCGTAAAGCTTCACTTTAATAGCAACGTGCAATCCATTGAAAAAACAGGACATGGCGACGAACTTAAAGTGACACTTGAAGAAGGCGGCAGCCTGCTGGTGGACTGCGTGTTCTGTGCCACCGGTCGTCGCCCGATGCTGGACAGCCTCGGGCTGGAAAACGTCAATGTCGAGCTCGACAGTCATGGACTGGTCAAGGTCAACGCTGAGTATGAGACCTCGGAGCCGGGCATTCTGGCCATTGGCGACCTGATTGCAGGCCCGCAACTAACCCCGGTGGCACTGGCCGAAGGCATGGCTGTGGCACGTCGCCTGTTCAAGCCGGAAGAGTACAAACCGGTCAGTTATGACTGCATTGCAACGGCCGTATTCACACTGCCAAACATCGCCACTGTCGGCCTGACGGAAGAGCAGGCCAGAGCGGCAGGGCATGACGTCAGCATTTTCACCAGCAGCTTCCAGCCAATGAAACTAAGCTTTACCGACAGCAGCGAGCGCATCTTCATGAAGCTGGTGGTCGATAAGCAGAGCGATCGGGTGCTGGGTTGCCATATGCTGGGCCCGGATGCCGGCGAGCTGATCCAGGGGCTGGCCGTGGCACTGAAAGCGGGGGCGACCAAGTCGGTGTTTGATGACACCATCGGCATTCACCCGACGGCGGCGGAAGAATTCGTCACCATGCGCACACCGGCGCGCTAAGCCGGCCCGACAACAACACCCGGCAGCAGCCGGGTGATCCGGCTTTCATACTTTCATACATAGCCACTGGTGGCTGCTAGTGGCCTGAACGGCTAGTTCGTTAACTCAAGTTCGGATGGCTGGGGATTCGGGGCAAGGCGCTGTGACGAGTCATAGCGGGGCTATGGCGAGGAGCAGCAACGCAGCATCGGAGCCTCAGACGCCGAAATTGACTAATGGAATTAGCCGTACAGGCCGCTAGGCAGCACCTGCCTCAGTGATGGGCGTGTTGTGAATGTTCAGCTCCGGTACCGGCATCCATGCTCCTGACTTCGGCTTCCAGCTCGACACTGCCGCTTGCTGCAAAATCCAGCCGGACAGGGAAGCGCATGCCTTCCCGCAGGGGTTCGCGCAGGCCGATCAGCATGATGTGGTAGCTGCCGGGAGCCAGCTCCAGCGTGCCACCGGCCGGTACTTCGACCTGTTCCACCTGTTGCATCTTCATCAGGCCGTCTGCGTGCACGTGAGTGTGCAATTCCACTGTATCGGCAATCTCCGCATGGGCGGCGACCAGAAAATCCTGTGCACCCTGGTTACGAATGCTGACAAACAGCGCTCCTGTATGCGCAGTAGGCGGCACGGCACGCGACCAGGGCGTGGTGATGCCAAGATTGCCCTGTGTAGCCGCATAGGCGCCTTTGGCCGCTTCGGCTAAGTGCACCTCGGCAGCCATGCCATGGGTCAGTGACAAGGAACAGCCCAGTGCGGCGGCAAACACGAAGGATTTGGCAATGTTTTTTCCCATGAACAAGAACTCCAGCAAGTAATGACAACGGCAAGGGTGAAAGCCTAGCAAGAAATGAAAGCGGTAACGGAAATACCTGCGTGCGATTTATCGTCGCACACTCAATTTAACATAATATCCATTATGGCTCTAAGGTGCAGCGCGCAGGCGCAGAGATTCCTGCATGCCTTTGCGCTGCTTTCGGTGCCGCTAAAGCAGTGTTCCACAGGAATGTTCCACGTGGAACCGAAACAGTGAATTTCCACGAAAAACCGTAAGTTCCTTTAGAATCAGTGCATTACGGAAAAGGGACCCCCCTATTAGATGACGGGGGTATCGCTCAGCTCAGCTCAGAGCAGGGAGAACCCAGCCGCAACGCCGCCGCTTTCAGGTGCCCCAACGATGCAACAACCCCGCCCCCAGCGGAAGGTCGCTACGCTCGCTTCCCCTGGGGACGGTGCCGCCGCTTTTCGCTGGCGCGAAAGCGACGCGAAGGGCAGGGTTAAGTGGGGGAACCGACCTGCACAGCCAGCAAGGAGCAAAGCAACTGGACCCCCCTGCAAATCAAGCTGCCCAGCTACCCAGCCAACCCAGCAGCCCAGAAGGGCTGCAAGAGCCATAATGCACGCTATGTTCAATCGCCCGTGGAAAAAGGATTATCCACAGACGACTAAACATAACGCTGTTCCATTATGGCTCTCATGTGCAGTTATCAATTTCCAGGCTCAGCCAAACCGGATTGTTCCTTGTCAGTCTCTGTCGAGACATCAAGATCTTCAAAATCGGTTTTCAGGTTGCTTTCCATTTTTTCCAGCTCGGCCAGCAAATGACTGAAGCTCAACTCCTGCACCGGTGTGTCTTCAGCACGGCCATCTTCATCATCCCGATTCCGTGTTCCTGCTTCTGCGGGAACGGCAACATCACCGAGCCGGCTGTCCTGCAGACGCTCGAAGGCAGCACTCAGGTCCCGCACTTCGCGCAGCGGCGGCAACTCGTCAAGTCCACGCAGGTTGAAATAATCCAGAAAGGCCCTGGTGGTGGCGAACAGTGCCGGCCGGCCCGGCACTTCCTTGTGGCCAACCACCTTGATCCAGTCGCGCTCCTGCAGGGTTTTGATGATATGACTGCTGACCATGACACCGCGCACGTCCTCGATTTCGCCACGGGTCACCGGCTGCCGGTAAGCCACCAGCGCCAGGGTTTCCAGCAAGGCCCGCGAATAACGTTGTGGCCGTTCTTCCCACAGGCGCTCGATATATGGTGTGTAGCTGCCACAAATTTGCAGACGGTAGCCGCTGGCAACCCTGACCAGACGCAAAGGACTGGTATTGGTCAGACTGCTTTCCAGCTGCTCCAGCGCTGCCAAAATTTCCGCGCCATCCAGTTGTTCCGGCTCCAGCAGCTCCTGAATTTGCTGCAGGGACAACGGCTTGCGCCAGGCCAACAGCAATGCCTGGATGATATGGGGCAAACTGACAGGCGGGCGGTTCATGACTGGCTGATCCGTACGTGAATTTCGGCATAGGGCTCGTTTTGTATCAATTCCACCAGACTTTCCTTGACCAGCTCCAGAATGGCCATGAATGTCACCACCACACCCAGCCGGCCTTCTTCCGGAGTGAAAAAACGCCGAAAAGGCACAAAACCGCTATCACGCAACCGCTCAAGAATAATGCCCATGCGCTCACGGGTCGACAGGGTTTCACGACTGACCTGATGGCTTTCATACATGTCGGCGCGACGCAAAACCTCGGCCAGTGCCTGCAGCAATTCCTGCATATCCACGGCCGGGGGGGTGTTTGCACTGCGCATGGCTTCAACCTGCAGCACCGGCAGAAAAATATCACGCCCTACCCTTGGCAGCTCGTCCAGTTTTTCCGACACTTCCTTGAAGCGCTCGTACTCCTGCAGCCGGCGTACCAGCTCGGCGCGCGGATCGTCTTCTTCGTCATCACCGGCCTGTTGCCGCGGCAGCAGCATGCGTGATTTGATTTCGGCCAGCATCGCCGCCATGACCAGATACTCTGCCGCCAATTCCAGTCGGGCCGTACGCATCAGCTCGACATATTGCATGTACTGACGGGTGATGTCGGCCACCGGAATATCCAGAATGTCGATGTTCTGTTTGCGGATCAGGTACAGCAACAAGTCAAGCGGGCCTTCGAAGGCGTCCAGGATCACCTCCAGCGCATCCGGCGGGATGTACAGATCCTGTGGCAGGCTGCTCAGGGCCTCGCCATACACCAGCGCCAGCGGCAGCTGCTCGTGCAACTGGGCCTCAAGCTGCCCGGCCGCCACTATCAGGCATCCTCGAAAGCACTGGCATCACCGCTGCCATAACGGATGATTTCCGGCTGCTCGCCCACTAGGCTGACTACGGTCGAAGCCTCATAAGTGCCGTAACCGCCATCAATGATCAGGTCTACCAGGTGCTCCAGCCGGTCACGGATTTCATAAGGATCGCTCATTGGCTCCTTTTCTCCGGGCATGATCAGGCTCACGCTCATCAGCGGTTCGCCCAGCTCCTGCAGCAAAGCCTGCGCTATCGGGTTGGCCGGTACGCGCAGGCCGATGGTACGGCGCTTTGGATGCATCAGCATGCGCGGCACCTCACGGGTTGCATCCAGAATGAAGGTATAGGGCCCGGGCAGATGCGCCTTGAGCAAGCGGAACGCACTGGTACCCACCTTGGCATACAGGCCCAGCTCGGACAGGTCGCGGCACATCAGGGTAAAGTTGTGCTTGTCATCCAGCCGGCGAATCTGACGGATGCGGTCCAGCGCGGCCTTTTCACCAACTCCGCAACCCATTGCATAGGATGAGTCCGCCGGATAAATGACAACCCCGCCCTTGCGAATGACATCCACGGCCTGGAGAACCAGCCGGGGCTGGGGGTTTTCTGAGTGAATCTGGAAAAATTTCATGGTAAAACTCCAATCTCCGGTTCCCGCAGGGAATCCGGTACTGCAAAACTATGCCATAACGGCGTCAAATCACTTGCCGGAGCCCGGTACAGGCCAAGCTCGGACCAGTTGCGCGGCATATGGAAATCACTGCCGGCGGTGACTTTCAAACCGAACTCGCGGGCCATGACAGCCAGCGTGCCCACCTGCTCGGGCGGCTGAGGACCGTTGCTGACCTCCAGCGCATGCCCTCCCCGCTCGGCAAAATCCGCCACCAGCCGCCGGCGCTTGCTGCGGGTAAAGCTGTAGTGATAGGGGTGCGCCAGGCTGGTGAAGGCCTGTGCCTCACCCAGCACCTGCATGACTTCGGCAAACTCCGGCCAAAACTGTTTCACGTCACCGAGCTTGCCCGCCCCCAGCCACTTGTCAAAGGCTTCAGCGTGATCCCTGGCGTATCCGGCCTGCACCATGTAGGCGGCAAAATGCGGGCGGGCCGGCGGCTGCTCCTGCTCGCCCAGCCCGGCCTGTATCGCCCTGGCACCTTCCAGACAGCCCGGCATGCCCTTGGCCGCCAGGCGCTGGCTGATCTTTTCCGCCCGCTGCCAGCGTCCGTCCTGCAAGCGCCTGATCAATGCATTGAGCGGAATCGAGTCCAGCGCAAAGTCATACCCCAGCACATGAATGGTGGTCGCCGCCCAGGTGCAGGACAGTTCGATGCCGTTGACCAGATGCATGCCCAGCGCATCACAGGCCTGCCGGGCCTCGCCGATGCCCTTGAGGGTGTCATGATCGGTCAGGGCCAGGATGCGGATGCCGCGTTCATGGGCACGCTGCACCAGTGCGGTCGGTGTCAGTGCACCGTCGGATGCTGTACTGTGACAATGCAGGTCGATGGAAAAGGGGCTGCGCTGAACGTCAGTGCTGCTTGAAGTATTGATTTGCAGGGCTCCGGTTAAAGAAAAGGTCTGGGTTTGCTATATTATGCCCCTTCTCATAAAGGTTGGCCGACATTGTGAAACAATTTATCGATTTTATCCCTTTGCTGCTGTTTTTCATCGTGTTCAAGCTGGAGCCACGGGAGCTGGAGTTGCTGGGCCTGCACTGGACACTGGGTGGAATTTTCAGCGCCACCGCAGTGCTGATCGCCAGCTCGCTACTGGTTTATGGTGCGCTGTTTGTAGCACAAAGACGGCTCGAAAAAAGCCAGTGGCTGACACTGGCCGGCTGCCTGGTATTTGGCAGCCTGACGCTGGCCTTTCATAGCGAAACCTTCCTCAAGTGGAAAGCGCCTGTCGTCAACTGGCTGTTTGCCCTGGCTTTTCTGGGTAGCCAGTTCATTGGCAAACAACCGCTGATCCAGCGCATGATGGGCCATGCCCTGTCGTTGCCCGAGCCTGTATGGCGCAAGCTCAACATGGCCTGGGTCCTGTTTTTCATTGTGGCCGGTGCCGCCAACCTGTTTGTTGCCTTCACCTTCCATGACATCTGGGTCGATTTCAAGGTCTTCGGCAGCCTCGGCATGACCGTGCTGTTCCTGATTGGCCAGGGCTTTTACATTGCCCGCCACATCCAGACCCCGCCCGAAACACCTTCCCAAGGAGCCTGAACATGTTGTATGCAATTTTTGCCACTGACGTGAGCGATAGCCTGGAGCGACGCCTCGCTGCCCGCCCGGCCCACCTCGAGCGCCTGGAAAGCCTGCAGGAGCAAGGCCGTCTGGTACTGGCCGGGCCCACGCCGGCAATCGACAGTGTTGCGCCTGGCGATGCCGGCTTCAGCGGCAGCCTGGTGGTGGCCGAGTTCGCTTCGCTGGAGGCCGCACAGGCATGGGCGGATACCGATCCCTATGTTGCCGCCGGTGTTTACGCAGGCGTTCAGGTTCGTCCGTTTCTCAAGGTCTTTCCGCGTTGACAGGTGTTGCTGCCATGAACCATGTATTGCTCGTGGATGATGACCAGGAGCTTTGCAGCCTGCTCGGAGCCTGGCTGGAGCAGGATGGTTTCCAGGTCGAAATCTTGCACGATACCGCCAGCGCCCTGCTGCGCCTTGACGACAGCCAGCTGCCGGACGCCGTTGTCCTCGACGTGATGCTGCCGGATGGCAATGGTCTCGAGCTATTGCGCACCTTGCGCACCCGTCACAAGGGCTTGCCAGTGGTGATGCTGTCGGCTCGCGGGGAGCCGACCGACCGAATCCTCGGGCTGGAACTGGGAGCGGATGACTATCTCTCCAAGCCTTGTGATCCGCGCGAACTGACCGCCCGCCTCAAGGCTGTTCTGCGTCGTAGCCAGACAGCCGGAGGAGAGACCGAACCCCCTGCCCTGTTGCATTATGCCGACCTGGAGTACAGCCCGGCCCGTGGCACCGCCATCCTCAACGGAGAAGAGATCAGCCTGACGGTTTCCGAAGGCAGGATTCTCGAGGTGTTGCTCAGCCGGCCGGAAGAACCGATTGAAAAGCACGAGCTGACCGAGCGTGCGCTGGAACGCAAGCTGACGTTGTATGATCGCAGCATCGACATGCACATCAGCAACTTGCGCCGTAAACTGGGTCCAAACGCCAATGGCGAGCCGCGTATCGTATCGATTCGCGGCCGCGGCTACCTCTATACCACGGCTGCCAGCGTGCCCTGAGCAGCCTGCCGGCTTTACTTCGCCTTTACACTGGCCTGACTGCACTTTACTCCCGTCAGGTCATACTGTCTCCCAAGCCGGAACACCGGACCCCGCACACAGGAGATTATCCCATGCGTATCAAACTGACCGCCCTTGCCCTTGCTGCCGTCCTGCCTTTTGCCGGTGCCCATGCTGCCGACACCAATCAGCATGACCGCAATCACTGGCAGAAAAATGACCAGTGCCGGCTGCAGGCACTGAACCTTGATGAACGCCAGCGCCAGCAATTCGAAGAAAAACGCCAGGCTCACCGGGCCGAACAGCAAAAGCATCACAAGGAAATGCAGAAGCGGCGTCTGGAACAAAGCGACGCACACCAGCGCCAGATGCAGGCACAGCGCGACCGCCATCATGCCGAACTGCGCAACTTGCTGACTCCCGAACAGCGCATGACCTTTGACCGCCAGCAAGAGAAAATGCAGGCCGGCCACAATCAGCGCCTTGAACAGCACAGCAAGCGTGGCCCGATGCACAAGAACATGCAGCAAAAGCACAAACAACATGCCCGCCACGACAAACAGCGCATGCATGACAAGAAACATGGCACCAAGGCATACGCCAACCGGAAGCTCATGAACAAAGGCATGCATGGCGGCCATGGCAAACAACATCAACACAGCCGTAATCTGCGTTGAAACATCATGCCCCGGGCTAAAGCGGCGAACGGATAACCCGCCGGCTACACGAGAACTGCAGCAGCACCGGAGCACTGGAAGTCCGCTGCTGCCGGCATAAAACCGGCACTTTCTTTCATGCTAAGATACATTCCGCTTTCTCCCTCCCTCGGGCCAGTCAGCAGACACAGCCACAACCGCCGGCCAGCAAGCCGGCGATTTGCCGTAAGGACACAAGCATGAGATCAATTTTCTGGCGCATTCTCGGTGTCCTCTGGCTGGCACTGATCCTGACCGGAGCCCTGACCTTCCTCGTCACCCGTCTTTTCAACCAGGACAGCTGGTTGCTGTCGCAGCATCCGGGCCTGAAAAACCTCTCGGCCCAGTGGCTCGAGCACTATAGCCGGGCCCAGCTGAAACCGGCACAGCAGGTGTTGCAGCAGGCCCGCCGCGCCCACCATATCGATGTGCAGGTCTTTGCCGAAGACGGCCAGATGATCGCCAGCAATGGCCGCATGCGCGGCAACGAAAGGGCCAATGAAATCGAGGAGCTGCATCGCTCGACCTGGCGCCGCCTGACACAGGAAGTCAGCCTCAACCCAGAACAGAACCTGCTGTTTGTTTACCGGATGCCGCCAATGGAAATCAGCAAATGGCAAAGAAGCCGCATCACCGGCCCCGGTGCCATGCTGATCATTGCCGTGCTGGTGATTACCCTGGCCAGCCTGCTGCTGACCCTGTCCATCACCCGCCCACTGACGCGCTTGCGCAATGCCGTCCACGAACTGGGCGAAACCGCCTACCAGCAGGACAGCCTGGCCAGGATGGCCAGGCGTCGTGACGAGTTTGGTGTACTGGCCAGAGACTTCAACCGTATGGGACAACGGCTGCAGGGCTTGCTCAGCAGCCAGAGGCAGCTGCTGCGGGATGTCTCACACGAACTGCGTTCGCCGCTGGCGCGCTTGCAGGTAGGCCTTGCCCTGACCGAGCGGGCCACCGAAGAAAAACGCAAAGAGCTATGGCCCAGGCTGCGTCTGGAGTGCGAGCGGCTCGACAGCCTGATCGATGAAATACTGACGCTTGCCCGCATCACCCGGGAGCAACCCAATCCCGAACAGGTACAGCTATTGCCCCTGCTGACCGGGCTGGTGGAAGACGCCAGACTGCTTGAGCCCGAACAGCAGATACAACTGGACTGTCCGGCCGGGCTGGAACTGCATACCGATGCGCGGACTCTCGAACGCGTGCTGGACAACCTGATGCGCAACGCCCTGCGTTTCAATCCGGTCGGCAAGGCGATCAGCCTCAGCGCAAGAATGCAACCCGACGGGCAAGGAATCCTGCTGCAGATCAGGGATCAAGGGCCCGGAGCGCCGGCGGATCTTCTGGATCGTCTTGCCGAGCCCTTTGTCCGCGCTGCCGGGCAATCCGCCAATGGCTATGGGCTGGGTCTGACCATAGCCCTGCGCTGTGTTGAGCAGCTAAAAGGCCGGCTGGAGCTTGGCAACCATATCGAAGGCGGCTTTGTTGCCAGCATCCATTTGCCGGCAGGCCGCATCGAATAATTGAATGAACGATTGAAACCGTATTGTTGACGGGCGTTTCAGGCCAGCAGTCAAGCCTGTGGCCGGGTGGGCTCCAGTCCAGGGGGCGGCCAATGGCCGACAAAGGCAGCCGGAGCCGGGCGCGAAGCCGGCTTGGCCGGCTGGGAGGGTGTTCCCAGATACATGAAACCAATCAGTTTTTCATTCTCTTGCAGGCCCAGCCCGTTAGCCACGACCGCGTTGTTGCAAAACTCGCCGGAACGCCAGAATGCTCCCAGCCCCATGGCCTGAGCCGCCAACAGAATGCCATGCCCGGCACAGCCAGCCGCGATGATCTGCTCAAACTCGGGCACCTTCGGGTGTTCCTGCAAACAGGCAATCAGGACGATAATCATCGGAGCCCGTAGCGGCATGGCCTGCGCGCGCCTGAGCTGCTCGGTGCTGGCAGCGGGGTTGTTCTGCAACAAGGCACTGGCATACAGTTCACCGAGTTCGACCAACCCCTGCCCTTCAACCACCAAAAAGCGCCACGGCCGGATCTGGCCATGATCGGGAGCGCACAGCGCAGCCCGGAACAATAACTCAAGCTGTTCCGCGCTGGGCGCGGGCTGCTGCAAGCGTGGACTGGACGTGCGTTCAAGAAGTAACTGTAGCGCCTGATTCATCGTTTCGACCCGAGTAAGACATGAAAACAAGATTGCACGGCAACTGCTGTTTGCACCTGCCAGTGATGACGCCAAAAGGTGGCTGCCCGTTTGTGGGGCTCGTCTCCGGCTACGTCCCTGATCCGCCCGCCTCTTGGCCTTGCAACCAAAGGAGCGTAGCATGTGGGCGCCTCGCCAAGTGTAACATCATGTAAAATCGGCGGCACTGTAGATTCGGACACATTACGGCCTGCTTGCAGTTGATAGAGTTCACATGAACAACAAACGATATAATTACGCCTTTCTTGCCAACTGGGGTCTTGTCCTGAACGGCGAGGGGCTGCAGCACAAGCATGGCAGCATGTACCTGCAACGGGTCATGGCATTTACCGGACTGGCGCTGGTCTTGCTTTGCGGCTGGCTGGAGCAAAGCTTTTCACAGAGTGCCACGTTCTTTGCCCTGTATCTGCTGCTATATCCCCACACCAGCCAGATTGCTGCCACCCTGATATGCCGGCGCGCGGGGAATATACCGGCCAACCCGGCCCTCCTGTCCGTTGATGCGTTGCATCTCGGCATCGCCATCAGCCTGTCCGGTTTTGCCCTGGTCCCTGCCCTAGCATCCGTTTGCCTGTTGTTTTTTTATCTCCTGCTGCGCCGTGAAGCATGGTATGCCCTGCCCGGATTGTTGCTGTTGATCCTCGGCAGCAGTAGCGGCTTGTTGCTGGCTGTGCCGGTCAACCTCGATACTCCCCCGCTCACCACCGCCCTGAGCATGGCACTGCTACTCCTGCAACTGGCTGTTTGTGCCCTGCTCTTGCAGCGACATGCCCAGAACATCCAGCTGTTACGCGAGGAAATGCAGGCAAGCCAGGACCGGCATGACAACCTGTCACGGGACCTGGCCAAATATCTGTCGCCCCAGGTATGGCATCTGGTTTTCAGGAAAAACAATACCCTGTCAGACCCCTTCAAAACCCAGCGCAAGAAACTGACCGTATTTTTTTCCGACATCAAGGGCTTCACCGACCTGTCCGAAGAAATGGAGCCCGAAGACCTGACCGACATACTCAACGGTTATCTGAGTGAAATGACGGCGATTGCCATCAAGCACGGCGGCACCGTGGACAAATTCATTGGTGACAGCATCATGGTATTCTTTGGCGACACCCGGTCCCGCGGGGCCCGGCACGATGCCATTTCTGCCGTATCGATGGCCATCGAAATGCGCAAGCACATGAGCACCCTGCGCCAGCGCTGGCAGGCCAAGGGTATCCACAAGCGCCTGGAAATCCGCATGGGGCTGAATACCGGCTATTGCACGGTTGGTACCTTTGGTGCCGAGTCACGCATGGATTACACCGTCATCGGGCGGGAGGTGAACCTGGCCAGCCGGCTGGAAAGCGCGGCCGGGGCCGATGAAATCCTGATTTCCGGTGAGACCTATACCCTGATCAAGGACAAGATCATGGGACGCGACAAGGGACAGATCCAGGTCAAGGGCTTTGCCCGCCCGGTTTCCATTTACCAGGTCATGGACTATCGCCGTGACCTGGGACCGGCCCGCAGCTACCTGGCACACGAGCTGCCGGGCTTTTCGATGCAACTGGACACTGCCAACCTGGAGCTGGAAAACATCGATCATGTGGTCCGGGTACTTAACGAGGCTCTGGCACAGTTACAGGAGTGATCCGTCTGGCAATCGTCAAGCCGACAGTACCCGGGCCAGCACCTTGCCTACCTTTTCCATGCCGCCGGACAGTGCACGCTCGATCTGGTGCATGCTGATCAGCCCCGCAGCCTTGCCGGCAGCCGGGTTGACAACCAGTGCCAACGAGGCATAGCCCAGCCCCAGCTCGCGGGCCAGCGCGGCTTCCGGCATGCCGGTCATGCCGACAATGTCACAGCCGTCACGCTCCAGGCGCCGGATTTCAGCCACGGTCTCCAGGCGCGGCCCCTGGGTACAGCCATAGACTCCGTGGTTTTTACAGGCAAAACCATGGGCAGCAACGGCAGCGATCAGGCGCTTGCGCAGGTTCGCATCATAGGGATGGCTGAAGTCGATATGGGTGACTTGCTCCAGCTCATCCTCGAAAAACGTATGTTTGCGGCCCCAGGTGTAATCGATAATCTGGTCCGGCACGCAGAAATGCCCGGTTTCAAGCCCGGTGGCAATCGAGCCAACCGCATTGATCGCGATGATCTGGTCTGCACCGGCCTGGCGCAGGGCCCAGATATTGGCGCGATAATTGACTTGGTGGGGTGGAATCCGGTGAGGATGGCCATGACGGGCCAGAAACATGACCTGTCGGCCGGCATACTTGCCGGACAGGATGGCCGAAGAAGTTGGTCCGTAAGGAGTTTCGATCACTTCCGCATTGCGGATCACCAGTCCGTCCAGCCGGGTCAGCCCGGTGCCACCGATAATTGCGTAGGTTGTTGTCATTGTTGTGTTCCTTCTTTGCATGAATTTTTCTGGCTTGCCTGCACCTGCACGGGGCAACTCACCCTGCATCACGGCAACGCAGCCAACGCCGTGCAAACATCAAGCGGGTATTTTTTGTACCAGCTGGCGAGCCCGTGACCAGACAGGCCAGTCAATGGTTTCAGAATACAGCTGGCGAGCACGCATGCAGGCCAACCGGGCCGCCGGCAACGCTTTTTCCTGTTGCAGGCAGCTCAGGGACTGCTCGGCCCCGGCCCGGTCATTGCAGACCAGAATCATGTCGCAACCGGCACTGATTGCTGCCAGGGTCCTCTGGCGCATGTCACCAGCCACGTGGGCACCGGCCATCGACAGATCGTCACTGAAAATCACGCCCTTGAAGACCAGCTCCGCGCGCAGGACCTGCTGCAGCCAGAAACGCGAGAAACCGGCGGGCTGCTCATCAACCTGAGAGTAAATGATGTGGGCCGGCATCACGCCGTCCATTCGCCCGACCAGACCTGCAAAGGTCTGCAGGTCGCTGGTACGGATGCTGGCAAGGCTGCGCTCGTCAACCGGAATGTCAAAGTGCGAGTCGGCCGCAACCCAGCCATGACCGGGAAAATGTTTGCCGACCGTTGCCATGCCGGCCCGGCGCATGCCGTCCATGAAGGCACCGCCAAGCCTGATGACTTGCGCGGGGTCCTTGCCAAAGGCACGATGACCGATCACGCTGTTGTGGCCATAGTCCAGATCAAGAACCGGTGCAAAACTGAAGTCGATGCCAACGGCCAGCACTTCTGCCGCCATCAGCCAGCCGGCCTGCAGGGCTGCGGTGACAGGATCATCGGCAGCGGCAATGGCATGCATTGATGGCAGCCGGGTAAAACCGCGGCGCAGGCGTTGTACCCGGCCACCCTCCTGGTCAACGGCAATCAGCATGTCGGGACGCAGCTGGCGAATGCTGCGGCACAGCTCGGCCACCTGCTGCGGATGTTCAATATTGCGGCTGAACAGGATGACGCCGCCAACTTGTGGCTGGCGCAGGATGGCACGGTCTTCGGCGGTCAGCCAGAAACCCTCGACATCCAGCATGAGGGAGCCCTGCATAGAATGTGTTTCCTTGCACGAATGCCGCAGGTGCAAGGTTACTCGCTGATGTGAACCAGGGTGCCTGCAGCAACTTGATTGAAGAGCTCTATCAGCTCGTGGTTATCCATGCGGATGCAGCCATGGGAGACCGGCTGCCCCAGCAACTCCAGTTCTGGCGTGCCATGGATATAAATATAACGTTGAAAGGTATCAACATTACCGAGGCGATTATGGCCCAGTTCGCAGCCGCTTAACCAGAGGATGCGCGTTAAAATCCAGTCCCGGTGCGGATTTTCCGCATAAACCCCAGCAGTACAGATTTCGCCAGTCCAGCGACGCCCCCTAAGAACCGCATTGACCGGCAAGCCCTGACCGACTTTCGCCCTGATGTAATGCTTGCCCCGTGGGGTACACCCGGAGTTTTTCTGCTCGCCGGGACCGGCCAGGGCAGTTGAAATCCGGTGTGTGCTGACCAGTCGCTCACCGTCATAGGCTGTCATGCGTTGCTGGCCAATGGACACAAACAACGCATCAACCTGCCCTTCTCCTGTCTCGTTACGATTACACGACATCTGTTTGTTCCGCTTCCCGGGGCGGCTGCCGGGTCAGTTCCAGGCCAGCTCCCGGAGCCTGCATGCCGGCAGCCAGGAAGGGCAGCATCAGGCGCATCACCTGCTCCGTGGAGACCCGGGTAGAAAAATCGGATTCACTGATGGCGCGCAGCGCCTTGATGCCGGACATGCTGAAAGCAACGGTACCGATCATGAAGTGTACCCGCCAGAACAGTTCGACCGGTGAAATCTGCGGCCCGGTCTGCTGCAGCAATCCCATGTAACGCCGCCAGGTGGTACCGTAACGCTCGTTGAGAAAACGCCGCAAGTGCCCCTGGCTTTCCGTAAAGGCCATGCCAAGCAGACGCATGAAAATGGACAGGTCGTGACCGCTGCGCGGCTTGAGCACCAGAGTCTGCTCTACCAACAACTGCAGCAGGGAGCCCAGCGTAATGGTTTCGCCATCCCCGTTCTGGTGCTGATCCAGGGCACTGTCCAGACTTGCACAGAACGGATCGAGAAAGCGGGCAAACACCGCCTGGATCAGTGATTTTTTCGATCCGAAATGATAGTTCACAGCCGCCAGGTTAACCTGTGCCTTGCCGGTTATCTGTCTGAGCGAAGTTTCAGCAAAGCCTTTTTCGGCAAACAGGCTTTCTGCCGCATCCAGGATGCGTTCAACGGTGTCGGGTTGCGCCATATGTAAGTCCTGACAGAAATTCAAACATTTGTTTGAACGCAATCTTACGTCAAATCTTCTGCGCGGTACAATCTGCCAGCATTTCAGTTTTCGATCAGGGCAAGGGCCATTTCCATCCGGTCCTCGATCGAGCCTTCCAGCTCGGCCAGCCGGTCGGTACGCAGGCATTTTTGCAGCGCGGGAATGGGCTGGTTCCTGAAGGCCCGATAACGCCCCTGGTCAGTTCCGTAATGCATCAGGTTGGCAGCCAGCACGACATCGATATAATCAGGAAGCTGCCCCGGACTGTCTCGCATGATCCGCTCATGATAAAACGCAATCTGGATCAGCACATCAGGCATGCTCCAGTGTTTGAGCAGGATGGCGCCTACATAAGGATGCAGGATCAGCTCGAATTGCAGGCGTTCATCCATGCTGAATTCAGGATTGCTGTACAGGTACTCGCGCAGCGGAAGCTTGCCGATATCGTGCAGCAGACCGCCCAGGGAGGCCAGTTCCGGGTCCAGATGGTCAAACTGGTCGGCAATTGAATGCGACAGCGAGCTGATGCGCAAACTGCTGGCAACAAAGCCTTCCAGCCGCCCGACATCACGACTCTTGCTCATGGTTTGCAGAATCGCCATTTGGGTCACCAGTGAACCGACCAGACTGAAGCCGAGGTTGACTATGGCATGATGCAGAGAGCTGACCTTGTTGCCGCGTGACATGATCGAACTGTTGGCGACCTTGAGCAAACGGGCAGCCATGGCGGCATCCTTGCTGATTTGCTGTTCCAGCGCGGTTATACTGCAATCCGCGTTGCCCAGCAGCTGGCGTACGCGCACGGCCACTTCCGGCAATGATGGCAGGATCATCCGGTTGGCAGCAATGTCATGTTCGATCTGCTTCAGCAGTTGCAATGCCTGTTCTTTCACGTGTAACTCCAGATCCTGGCGAACAAATCCCGCGAAACCGGCCACGGTTGCCTGCAACCGGTCATAGTGCACAGCACAAGCGCCCTCCAGCCCGGGCCTGATTCAGGGCGATGGTGCCCCGGAAGCTCTGCCAACAGTATAGACGAACTTCAACATCTTGATGTACAAAAGATTTTTTATTAGCCACGTTTATTTGACGTCAATAAAACAGGGCCTGCTGTGCACAGCAATACCAGTGGAGAAAATAATGCCCGAAATGATCAGACAGCGCACCGAGGAATGTTATGTTTTGGCAGAGCGTCATTATGGCCGCAGCTTTGAGCGCCCGGACATCTGCCTCGACCTGCGTGGCCAGTCAGCAGGCATGGCTTATCCGCAAGTCAACCGGCTGCGCTTCAACCCGCTGCTCTATCGTGAAAACAGCCGGCATTTCCTGCAACAGACGGTTGCCCACGAGGTGGCACACCTGCTTGCCTACCGGCTGCACGGCAAAAATATCCGGCCACATGGCACGCAATGGCAAAACATCATGCTGCAGGTATTCGGCCTGCCAGCGGAGCGCTGCCACAGTTACCGGCTACCACCTGCCTGGAAAACCCTGTACGCCTATGCCTGCCGTTGCCGTCAGCATGACTTCAGCGCCCAGCGGCATGCACGGGTCAGGAAAGGACAGTGCTATCTGTGCAAGGCCTGCAGGCAGCCGCTGGTATTCACCGGAAAGATGGAGCGCAAGTTAATTCAGCGGTAACAGGATACGGAAGCTGGCGCCACCCAGCGTCGACTCCTCAATCTGCAGCTGGCCGTCATAACTTTCGATGATGTCCTTGACCACTGCGGTACCTATTCCCTGCCCCGGATTCTGGGTATCCAGTCGCGCACCCCGTTGCAGGATGCGCTCACGCTGGCTGGCCGGCACACCGGGGCCGTCATCCTCGATAACCAGTTCATAATGGCTTCCGCTTTTGCCGGCGCTGATGCGGATATGCCCCAGACACAGGCGGTAGGCGTTTTCCAGCAGGTTGCCCAGCATCTCGTACAGGGCGCCCTGCTCGACCGGCATGCGCAGCTCTGCCGGATAGATCTGCTCCACCCGGATCTGCTTGTCGTGATAGACCTTGTTCAGGGCATCCAGCAGTGTCTGCACCACAGGAGCCAGCCGGACCCGGTGACGCAACAGGCCGCTTTTGCGCAAACTGGCCCGCTGCAGCTGATAACCGATCTGCTGACTCATGCGGCCGACCTGTGTTTGCAGGGTGCGGGCCTGCTCCGCATTGGCCGGTTGCTGTGACAATACCTCACCCACGCCCTGCAAGACCGCCAGCGGTGTTTTCAGGCTGTGCGCCAGGTCATCCAGCGAGTGCATGTATTTCTGGCTTTGCTGACGTTCGCTGTCGAGCAGCCGGTTGAGCGACCGGGTCAGGCGCAGCAACTCGTTGGGGTGCTCATCACTCAGCGCCTTGCGTTGGCCATTTTCAACTTCATCCAGTTCACGGCTCAGGTGACGCAAGCTGCGGGTACCCCAGCCCAGCCCCAGCCACAAAAAACCGAGCAGGAACACCAGCGAACCGGCCAGCCACACATACAGCTGGCGCTTCAGGCTCTTGTACATCGGACGGTAGTCGCGTACGGCCTGCATGGTGATGATGCTGTAGGCGGCACTGCTGCCACGCAGCAAGTCTATTTCGACGTCATAGACAAAAAAAGCCTGTCCCTGCTGGTCCCAGGCACGGGTAAAGACATGACCACGCCCGTCATAGCGCGGCTGGTAGTCAACCTTGTGTTCACTGGCCGAGCGCGAACGCCAGACCAGCTGTCCCTGGCTGTCATAAATGAAGCCCAGCTGGCGGGCCGGCAACACCGGAAACTCCTCGTCGGGCAGCTTGTCGGGCATATGCAACTGGCCATCAACCACCCGGGCAGCGGAAATCAGCGCGCTGGCATCGGCCGCCAGCCGCTGTTCGACAGCCTGTTCCAGGGCGCGGGTAAAGATTTGCTGCAATGCCGGGTACAAACCGAGCAAAAACACAAACACCATGACAGTGGCGCCCAGCATCAGCCGGGCGCGCAGGGAGAATCCTTTGTTGCTGTCAGAGCTCATCGGCAAGGCTCGTTGAAGATATAGCCCTGCCCGCGTACCGTCTCAATCGGTTTGAAGCCACTGCCGCCTTCCAGTTTGCGCCGCAAACGGCCGACCAGCACCTCGACCACGTTGGCGTCGCGCTCCTCGTCGTTCGGGTACAGCTGTTCCATCAGGCGTTCCTTGGCGATCACCTGCTGGTGGTTACGCATCAGGTATTCCAGGATCCGGTATTCATAGGCGGTCAGTTGCAGGGGTTCGCCTTCGATGCTGGCCTGTTTGCGGTTCAGGTCAAGCTCCAGGATGCCGGCCTCAATGGTGGACTGGACAAAGCCCGACGAGCGGCGCAGCAAGGCATTGAGCCGCGCCTCCAGCTCTTCAAACTGGAAGGGCTTGACCACATAATCATCCGCGCCAGCCGCCAGACCCTCGACCTTGTGCTGCCAGTTGCCACGAGCGGTCAGGATCAGGACGGGAAAGCCGTGCCCCAGCCGGCGCAGCTCCCTGATCAGTGCCATGCCATCCATGCCAGGTAATCCGAGATCGACAATGGCCAGGTCATGATTGAATTCGGCAACCCGGAATAGCGCTTCCTCGGCATCCCCGACTGCATCAACCACGTGGCCCGCTTCAGTCAGGCGTGTATGCAGGTGATGGCGCAACAGTGCCTCATCTTCAACCACCAGCAACTTCATGTTCTTTCCACCTTAATTTTCCGGCTGTAATACAACAGCGTGTCGCCCGACGACAACAGCCCGGTTTTCAGGCCTGTCCCGCCACGGCAAACAGCCACAAAGCACCCGCAACATCATGCCAAAAAGCAACTGAACCCGTGCTGAACCGGTAACACTATTCGTCGCGACGCAGCTCGTCCGGTATCGGCAGGCTGTCACCCAGAGGACGCGGGCGCTTGCCCTTGCCGGCGTGGAACTGGCGCAACTGGTAGACATAGGCCAGCACCTGGGCCACCGCCATGTACAGCCCGGCGGGAATCTCCTCGTCCAGCTCTGTGGAATAGTACAGCGCCCGCGCCAGCGGGGGCGATTCAAGCACAATGATCTGGTGCTGGTTAGCAATCTCGCGGATTTTCAGTGCCAGGTTGTCGCCGCCCTTGGCCAGCAGCACCGGTGCCCGGTTACCCTCCTCGTCATACTTAAGGGCCACCGAGAAGTGAGTCGGGTTGGTGATTACCACGTCGGCTTCCGGCACCGCTTCCATCATGCGCCGCTGTGCCATTTCCATCTGCAGGCGACGGATGCGCCCCTTGACCTCGGGCTTGCCTTCAGAGTCCTTGTGTTCGTCCTTGACTTCCTGCTTGGTCATTTTCAGTTTCTGCTTGCTGTCCCACATCTGGAACGGCACATCGACCGCGGCAATCAGGATCATTGCGCAGGCCAGCCACAAGGAACACCAGCCAATGGTTTGCATGGCACTGAGGATGGCATGCTCCAGTGGCTGATGAGCCAGGGCAAACAACCCTTCCTGTGCCCTTGACAGCACCAGCAGCGCCACCATCAATACCACCAGGAATTTGGCCAATGCCTTGGCCAGCTCGACCAGCGACTTGACCGAAAACATGCGCTTGAGCCCGGATAGCGGATTCAAACGGCTGAACTTGGGCGTTAGCGGCTCCATGGTGAACAGGAAGCCGCCCAGGGCGACCGGGCCAATCACCGCTGCTGCCAGCAAGACCAGAAACAACGGCCACAATCCCTCAGCCGCACTCTTGGCCGCAAACAGCAGGTGCAGGGCCATGTATCTTTCGCTGTACAGCAGCTCGCGTGGCAAGTCGAAGTTGAGCTGCATCACCTCCAGCATCTTGGTGCCAAGATGGGCACCAAACAGCAGCATGCCGGCGGTCCCGCCTAGCAGGATGGCCAGCGTATTCAGCTCGCGCGAGCGGGCGATTTCCCCTTTTTCACGGGCCTGCTGTTTGCGCTTGGCCGTGGGGTCTTCGCTCTTTTCCGCACCGCTTTCGTTTTCTGCCATGTTTTACCCGTATACGGCTGCGACCATGCCGGCAAGCGGCTCAGCTGCGCACCAGCCCCCGCATCAGCAGCAGCGTTTCGCTGGTCATGCGCTCAAAGTGGGCCAGTATGTCGGCGGTGGAGATCCAGAAGATGATCATGCCCAGAATCAGGGTCATCGGAAAACCGATGGTAAAAATATTCAGCTGTGGTGCGGCCCGGGTCATCACGCCAAAGGCGATATTGATCACCAGCAAGGCGCTGATCGCCGGCAATGCCAGCAACAGCGCGGCGCCGATCACCCAGCTCAGGCGGCCGGCCAGCAGGGCAAAGTTGTCCAGTGGCAGACCGCTACCCACCGGCAAGGTGACAAAACTTTCGGCCAGCACTTCAAACACCACCAGATGCCCGTTCATGGCCAGAAACAGCAGAGTAACCAGCATCAGCAAAAACTGGCCCAGCACCGGTACCGAAACGCCGGTGGCCGGGTCCATCATCGATGCGAAGCCAAGCCCCATCTGCATCGAAACCAGCTGACCGGTAAAGACAAAGACATGAAACAGCAGCTGCAGGGAAAAACCCAGCAACGCCCCGATCAGGACCTGTTCGCCAATCAGTAAAATCACCTGCAGGCTGAGCGCTTCCACAGCCGGCATATCCGGCAGCACCGGAGCCAGTGCCACCGTGATCGCCAGCGCCATGTACAGGCGCACCCGTGCCGGAACCATCTGGGTGCCGATTACCGGCATGACCATCAGCACACTGGCAATACGAAACAGCGGCAGCAAAAAACTGCTGATCCAGCCGCCTATTTCCGCACTGCCCAATTCGATCATTACTGCGCCCTAGCCGATCAGGTAAGGAATGTTTTCCATGATTTTCTGGGTGAAATCCAGCCAGCGCCCCACCAGCCAGGGCCCCATCACCATTAATGTGGCAAAGCTGACCAGCAAGCGCGGCAGGAAGCTCAGAGTCTGTTCGTTGATTTGCGTCGCTGCCTGGAACATGGCAACAAACAGGCCAATGATCAGGCTTGGCGTGATGATCACCGCCACCGCCATGGCCATCAGCCAGAGGCCTTCTCGAAACAGGTCTACCGCAATTTCGGGTGTCATGTCTTCGGTCTCCCTAGAGCGTGCCAAAGCTGTTGGCCAGCGTACCTATTATCAGCGTCCAGCCATCGACCAGCACAAACAGCATGATCTTGAACGGCAACGAAATGATCAGCGGCGACAACATCATCATGCCCATCGACATCAGGATACTGGCCACCACCACATCCACGATCAGGAACGGGATGAAAATCATGAAGCCGATCTGGAAGGCGGTTTTCAGCTCCGAGGTGACAAACGCCGGAATCAGGATGGTCAGTGGCGTGGCCTCGGCAGACTCGATATCGGTGCGTTTGGCAATGCGGATGAACAGCTCCAGATCGGTTTCCCGGGTTTGCGCCAGCATGAACGCCTTGATCGGAACTTCTGCCCGGTTCAGCGCCTCCTGTGCGCTGATCTGCTCGCTCATGTAAGGTTGCAGCGCCTCGTCATTGATGCGCTCGAATACCGGCGCCATGACGAAAATGGTCAGGAACATCGCCAGCCCGAGCAGGATCTGGTTGGAAGGCGTCTGCTGCAGACCCAGTGCCTGGCGCAAAATGGAGAACACGATGATGATGCGGGTGAAACTGGTCATCAGCATGACAAAAGCCGGGATGAAACCCAGCGCAGTCATGATCAGCAGGATTTGCAGACTGACCGAATACTCCTGCTGGCCCTGGGCATCAGTGCTCAGGGTGATGGCCGAGATCGCCAGCGGATTACCCTCGGCAGCCAAGCCCCAGGAACTGAATAGCAGCCCGCCCAGCAGGAAAACAGCATGTAACCAGCGTGTCATCAGGTTTCCTTGTCTTTGTCTGGCCCGCCCTGATGCAATGCCTGCTTCAGACGCCGGGCAAATTCGCCAACGGTTTGCGTGTCCTGAATGGCCGCCTCAACCGGTTCCTGCAACACATGCAAGGTTTCAATGCTGCCCGGGGTAAGCCCGAGCAACACTTGCTCCTTGCCGACCTGCACCAGCAACAGGCGCTCCCGCGGGCCGAGCGAACGGGTTGCCACCAGCTGGATGGTATCGCTGCCGTGACCACCGGGCAGCCGCTGCTGCACCCTGCGGGTCAGCCAGGCCAATAGAAAAATCAGCCCGATAACCAGCAACAAACCAAGCAACAACTGCAGCATCTGGCTGCCCATGTCTGCCGTGCCGGTTGTACGGCCCAGCACCACGGCCGGCTCGCGCAAGCCCTTGGCAGTGCTGCCAGCCTGCTCCGCCCACGCCTGCGGCCAGCATGCCAACATGCCGGACAGAACGGTCGTGTACTGCAGCAGACGATATTTCATGCCGGCCTCGACTCAACGCAAACGCTTGATGCGTTCGCTGGGGCTGATGACATCCGTCAGGCGGATACCGAACTTCTCGTTCACCACCACCACTTCGCCATGGGCGATCAGGGTACCGTTGACCAGTACATCCAGCGGCTCCCCGGCCAGGCGGTCCAGCTCGACCACCGATCCCTGGTTCAGCTGCAACAGGTTGCGAATGGTGATGTCGGTACTGCCGACTTCCATGGAAATGGCTACCGGGATATCCAGAATCACATCCAGATTGGGGCCATCCATGCTGACCGGTGCTTCGGCGTCTTCAGGCCCCTGGCCGAATTCCTGCATTGGTGCGGCAGCCGGCGCGGAAGCCTGGGCCAGCATGGCATCGATATCATCCTGGCTGGAATCTCCCGCCTCGGCCAGCGCGGCAGCCCATTCGTCAGCCAGCGCCTGTTCTTCGCTGGTTACTTCGTCATGTTCGTCTGTCATTCTCAACCTGCCTGTTCAATTCAGCGTGACCGTTCTACCGGTCCAAGTACCTGCAAAGCCAGATTGCCCTTGTGGGAACCCAGCTGCACCTTGAATGTAGGAACGCCATTGGCACGCAACAGCATGCGTTCAGGCATTTCCACGGGAATCACATCACCCGGCTGCATGGCCAGGATATCGCGCAGACGCAACTCGCTGCGCACCACGGTGGAACGGATGGGAACGCGCACGTCCAGTATGTCTTCACGGATCGACTTGCTCCAGCGCTCGTCGTGGCCATCCAGATCGGACTGGAAGCCCGCATCAAGCATTTCACGAATCGGCTCGATCATCGAATACGGAAAGGTGATCTGGATCTCGCCGCCGCCGCCATCCAGTTCGACATGGAAACTGGAAACCACCACCACCTCGCTCGGGTTGACGATGTTGGCCAGCGCCGGGTTGACCTCGGAGTTCATGTACTCGAAATCCACATCCAGCACCGCATGCCAGGCTTCCTTCAGGTCTACAAATGCCTGCTCCAGCACCATGCGCACCACCCGCAACTCGGTGGGCGTGAATTCTCGGCCCTCGATCTTGGCATGGCGGCCGTCACCACCAAAGAAGTTGTCCACCAGCTTGAACACCAGTCGCGAATCAAGCACGAACAGGCAGGTGCCGCGCAGCGGCTTCATTCGCACCAGGTTAAGGCTGGTCGGCACATACAGCGTATGAACATACTCGCCGAACTTCATTACCTGCACGCCGCCGACCGAAACATCCGCCGTGCGGCGCAACAGGTTGAACATGCTGATGCGGGTGTAGCGGGCAAAGCGCTCGTTGATCATTTCCAGCGTCGGCATGCGCCCACGGACAATCCGGTCCTGGCTGGTCAGATCATAGCTCTTGATGCCACCAACGCCGGTGTCCTCTTCCGTTTCCACCAGTCCGTCATCAACGCCGTGCAGCAGCGCATCGATTTCATCCTGTGACAACAGGTCCTGAACGGCCATAATTGCCTCCGCCTCTGCTTACTGCATGACAAAATTGGTAAATAGAACCTGCTCCACCACCGGAGCCCCGACTTCCCGCATCGCCAACGCCTGGACGGTGGCCGTTACCTTCTGTTTGAGCATGTCCAGCCCCAGCGGGGTATTGAGCTCGGCGAAATCCTGGCTGGAAAACAGCATCACCAACTGGTTGCGCAGCGCCGGCATGTGCACTTTCAGCATCGCCAGCTGCTCCGGGTTGCGCGCCATCAGCGCCAGGCTCACCTGCATGTAGCGGGTGCGTCCGTCGGCATGAAAATTGACGACAAACGGCGGCATCAGGTCTTCATAAAGTGCCGGCAGCCTTGGTGCGGCAGCCGGCTGGACAGCCGTCTCCTCCTGTACCGGGCGGTTCTTGCCAAGAAAGAACCAGGTCCCGGCGGCAGACAGCCCGATTGCCAGCAGCAACGCTACAGCAACGATAACAATCAGTTTCAGCCTGTTTTTCTTGGCTGGTGCCGCCTGATCTGCGGCTGCCCCGGACGCTTTGGCCATATCTTTGTTCCGTTATGCTCAATTCAGGAGGCTAGTGTACCCAAACACCAGCCTTTAACCATAAACCGCGGGCAAATCCGCTCGCGCTAAACATAATAGCTGACCAGCCCGGCATGGCCCTGCTCTTGTTGTTCCAGCTCACTGACCGCTACCAGCTCTTCTTCACCCGCTTCAGCACCATGGTCGGCAATCCGGCGGCTGCTCTCCTGCTGCTGATGCTGCTTTGACTGGTCCGCCACCTCGACATCCACATTATGCATGCCCTGCTGCTCGAGCATTTCCCGCAGGCGGTGCATCTGCCCGTCCAGCGAGTCACGCACTCCGGCATGAGCACTGTTGAACGTGATCTGCGTATGTTCCTGTCCGACCTGGACACGGATATCAAGGCGACCCAATTCGGCAGGGTTCAGCTTGATTTCCGCCGACTTCAGATTCTGTGATGACATCCACATCACCTTGTCGGTCAGTTCCTTGCTCCAGCCCGGTTGCTGCATGTTCAGGGGCTGGCCCTGCAGCTGGCGCGCCGCCTGCGCCGACTGGACCGCTTCACTGCGCATCAGCGTATCAGTACGGGTCTCACCCGCAGAAACACCACGCTCGGCGGCCTGAATCGTCGTGGCTCCAGTCTCCAGTCGCTCAGCTCTTGCCGCTGTACCGGCCAGTAACTGGCTGCCCGGCGACAATCCTTCCTCAAGCAAATCGGCAACAAGCTCTACCGCCTCCGTTTCGGCTCCGGTTTTCGTGGCAACTGCAGAAAGGTTGCCCCCTTCAGCAGCTCCCGCCCCCTGACGCAGAGTGCCCGCGTCAACTGACTGGGTAGTCGCCTCCTGTATCGTGCGGGCCTGTTGCGTCACCGCCAGCAGACTGCCTGCGGCCATGATACCCTCTGTAGCCTCCCCCACATCCTGCTTGAACACGGAGACTTCCTCACCCGACTGTTCTTGCGCCAGCAAAATTTGCTCCAGCAAGGGATCAAGCAAACCCGGCACCGCAAGAAAACCGTCATTATCTTCATCCACACCGGGAGCGGGGTCTGCTTCTTTGCCATCCCCGGTGGCGCCCCCGTCATCCTTTTGACGCAACCCCTCTTTGTCCCCAGGCTCGCCGGACACGGATACGGAAGCTTTTTCGCGCGAATCGCTTGCCGGCTCACGCACCGGCTCAGACTCATCACGGCGGTTTTCCGCACGCCGGTGTTCTGGCTGCCGGACGCTTTCGTCCCTGCTGCGCACCGGCGGAGCCGGCCTGACATCAGCGGCCTGGCGCTGTTGTACCAGAATACGGGTAAAGTCCTGGCCACCGGCTGGCGGACGTGAAATGGCGCTCGCACCGGTATCAGGCACGGCGGATCGTCCAGCGCCTTGCGTGGTTGCAGGCTGCAATAAGAAATCGGCCATCATGGTCATGATTTTTCCTCCTCTGACGGGTCAGGAACCATCAAGCAATTTCCAGGCCAGGCACTCAGATATTCATTGCATCAATGAAACGCGGAACCGCCTGCTCATCGATTTTCAGGCTGGTGAAATCGAACAGGCTGCGGTCGGCCAGCTGCGAGGGAATGACATTTTGCAGGGCGCGAAACATGACCTCGGTACGGCCGGGTGTTTTCTGCTCCCACTCCTGCAACATGGCCTTGACCACCTGACGCTGCAGATTCTCCTGTGAGCCGCACAGGTTGCACGGAATGATCGGGAACTCCTTTAGCCCGGCGTACTCGGCGATATCGCTTTCCTTGCAATAGGCCAGCGGACGAATCACCACGTTACGGCCGTCATCCGACAGCAGTTTGGGCGGCATGGCTTTCAGGGTGCCGCCGTAGAACAGGTTAAGGAAAAAGGTTTCCAGAATGTCGTCACGGTGATGACCAAGCGCCATCTTGGTCGCACCAATTTCGTCAGCAAAGGTATACAGGGTACCCCGGCGCAGGCGCGAGCACAGCGAACAGGTGGTCTTGCCCTCGGGGATCTTCTCTTTCACCACCGAGTAGGTATCTTTCTCTATGATGTGATAATCCACACCCAGCTCGCTCAAGTAACCCGGCAGCACATCTTCGGGAAAGCCGGGTTGTTTCTGGTCCAGGTTGACGGCCACCAGCTCGAATTTGACCGGCGCAACTTTTTGCAGATAGAGCAGGATGTCCAGCATCGCATAGCTGTCCTTGCCGCCGGACAGACAGACCATGACCTTGTCTCCGTCCTCGATCATGTTGAAATCGCCGACGGCCTCACCGGCCAGGCGGCGCAAGCGCTTTTGCAATTTGTTGTGTTTGACGGACAGGCTGCTCATGACCACATTCACCCAGAATGAAAACCGCGCATTTTACCCTGATTTGCCCGATTGGCCAGTACCTGTCGCGGCTTTCTTGTCTCTGGACAAAGCACACGCCAGCTGTTTTGATGACGCCATGAACCACCATGACAGCCTGCCCGGCTTTCTGTTGCAACAATTGCGTCTGCAACCAGAAGGACTGAGCGAATACCAATTGATCAACCTGCTGCGCCAACAGCAGTGGCCACTGTTTGCTGAAGCGGATCTGCGCGATCCGCTGAGCCTGTTTCGCACCCACTTCACCCTGTTCAACGCCCTGTACCGGCTGGATGAGCAACTGGTGGCAGATCAGCTGCAGCTGGACATCAGCCCGCTCTGCATCCGTCTGTTGCCACGCAGTGCCAGCCAGCCCGAGCTGACCAGAACAGACCCGCTGCGCAGCTACTACCTGGACCTGCAGCAGCTGAACGAAACCGACCGGGAGCAGGTAGCCGCCATGCTCGATGGCAGCTTCAGCCGTATCCATGAAAAGGACGAGCAAACTGCAGCACTGGCCTGCCTCGGTTTCGTTGGCGTCCAGCCGTTACCCACGACCGGCGAAATCAGGCAAGCCTATCGTCGGCTGGCCAGCCGGCACCACCCCGACCGGGGCGGTTGCAACCAGCGCCTGCAACAAATCAACCAGGCCATGGCACTGCTGAAAAGACATCAACTGGCCTGATGACAGTGCCAGCAGAGCACTCGATCACCCGGAACTCATATCCACAAGAGCTGTGGATAACCATGTGCACAACCTGAAAGCAAAGCGGTCTGCGCTGCTACAGTCATGCCCTTCAGTCAAATTGACCGCTTTTTGACCAGCCAGACTTTAACCCATACCAATCAATGAGTTATGAAAGTCAATATTTGATGACGACGAGTTTTCATGCACAGCATGCGACAAATTGCAAATAATTTGCCGCATGTGTACAACCTTCGCATGTCAAGGCTTTTTAGCAAGGTTTTTCGTGACTAATGGCCAATTCAGAGCGGGCCTGGATGAATTCCAGTTGCTGCAACAGCATCGCCACTTTCGGCATGTCGCCACCTGCTGTGCGAGCCGCCTGCAAGGGCGCACGATAAATGGCCTGCAACTCCAGCGTTTTGCCACCGGTATAGTCACCGTGCATGCTCGGGTAATAGTTATCCATCTGCCTGGTGCTCTTGAGCATGGCAGGCATCAGTTTTTCCGGCAGCACGTAGCCACAGGTTGCAGCAGCATCCACCACTTCCTGCATCAGGTCGGTAATCAGGGCCAGACAGGACGGATTGTCCATCATGCTGCTGGTGTTGGCATCCAGCACTACCGACAAGCCGTTGTAGGGCACGTTCCAGACCAGCTTTTGCCAGCGTGCCAGCTCAGCATCTGTCACTTCAGATGGCACCTTCGCGGCTGCAAACAGTTCCGCCAGTTCTGCAGCCAGTGCCGCACCCTGCTCTGCACTGGCTGCGCCACTGTGATAACCGATATTGATGGCGCCACCGCCCTGATGCCAGATCTGGCCGGGAGCGGTACGCCGCACCTGTATGAAGCACAGGCCGGCAAACAATGACATCTGTGCCGGCACCAGTGCCCGCATCTGCTCCTCGTTGCCATAGCCGTTCTGCAACAAGACAACCTTGACTGCAGGATTGGGCAAGCGGTTGAGCAGCCGCGCAACCTCGGCATTGCCTGTGGTCTTGGTGCTTACCAGTATCCAGTCGCAACCATCGAGTTCTTCCACCTGGCTGCATACCTGCACCTGATGCTGTATATCACCAAGGCTTTCGCTGCGCAGGCTCATGCCATCACGGCGCAGCTCTTCCTGCCCGCTACGGACCAGAAAACGCACATCCAGTCCCGAGTTTTGCAGCATCAGGCCATAAAAACCGCCAATGCCGCCTGTTCCGATAACACCGATCCGGGGCTTGCTGGTATTTGTCATGCTGTCCTCCAGGGATATCTGTTGTTCACGCACCAGAGGTGCAAAATCAGTAAAACTGTCTGAAAAGCGTACCGGTTGGTCAGAAGGCCGTCACCAGCTTCAGCATCACCTTGTCACCACCAAAACGGTTGCGTACCTTGCTCTCGTGGTTCCACTGACCGGAAACCATCATGCCGCTTTTGGTGGTATAGCTGACCGTAGGGCCGTAGGAGAACACCTGGCCCTTGCGTCCCTTGCTCCAGGCCGGCGAGCTGGCCAGCGTGCTGCCGTCCACCTTGTCGTTGGTGGTCTGCTTCAGGTAATACCCGGACACGCCAACACCCCACTGGCCAATATGCTTGCCCAGCAGATAGTCCATATGGAATTCCTGACCGGACCTGTAATCCATCTTCGGCGCACCGGGTTCCGGACGAAAGTCCTTGTTCCTGGTCTTGATGTTGTACATAAACTTGCCTGAGGCTTCCCAACCATCATCATGCAGCCAGGTTACCGCCAACAGCGGCTCGAAGCTCCAGTAATTGGCACCGACACTGCGGCGTGCATCTTTGGAGTCATAGGCTCCGGTCGGCAGATTGATGTCCAGACCAAAGGCCCAGTGCAGATTGTCCCGGTGCCAGGCCAGGATCAGCGGGTTGATGGTGACGTCGCCCAGCGCGTTGCGCGACTTGGAAGCCCCGCCCAGGCGCAGATTCTGGTGAACCAGCGGCACGATCACGTGCCAGCCATAATCGGCACCAAAAATCTTCTTGTCAGTCATGTGGATGTAACGCTGGGCGGTAAACCATGCCCCCACCTTGGCACCAGCGACTTTCTTGCCACTGCCATCACGCAATTTGCCGCCATAATGGCCGGTGTAGTTGATGAAGTAATTCCCCTTGGGCGGAACCGCTCCGGCCATCCAGGTTTCGGCGCCATTGGGGTACTGGTCGCCGCCCTCTTTGGCATACGCCATCCCGGCGGCAATCATGCTGATTGCCGCTACGCAGCCCAGCAATGGTTTGACGTGACGTTTAGTCATTTCCTACTCCTGTATATTTTTTTGTTTTTATCCTACAGCTGCAAGCAGCTACCAGGCAGAGGCCCTGACAGTGGCTGAGTTGCTCAACGCACAGAGCAGCCCCCTGTCTAATGAAAATGCAATATGTGTGCCGTCCCCGGGCAAAGACATTCTATAGCAGCCAGAAAGCGGAAAGATGTCCGATCTTCGTACAAAACACAGGTTATTTGCCCGTCCGGGGATTCCGCAATACCCGCGCCCCGGTCCGGGAAACCCGACCAGCTTCAGCAAATGCTCAACCCGCATTGCAGCAGGCCAGCAAATGATCAAGACGACCGGCACGCAAAGCGCTGCACGGGTTTGTGAAAGATCGGAGAGGTTGAAGAAAAACCTGCAATATGGCACCGGCATTGCCGGGAGCGACCGGCAGCAACGAGAACGCCACATGAGCATCATCGCTCATGTGGACTGGATGGTTACCTAAAGATCAGAGGCTGACCAGTTGCTGGTCTGGCAGATAACGCTTGGCCTGCAGGTAGGCCTTGTTCCAGTACGGCGCATCAAGGCTGTCGATACGGACCTTGCCACCGGTGGATGGGGCATGCACGAAGCGATTGTCCCCGACATAGATGCCGGCATGACTAACACGACGGCCACCATTGGTGGCAAAGAACACGATATCGCCACTGCGCAGGTTGTTCCGTGCAATGACCGGGGCTTTCACCTGCATCATCTCGGTGGTGCTGCGTGGCAGCTTGATGTTCATTGAGTGGTTGAACACATAACCGATCAGGCCACTGCAGTCGAAACCTGTCTGTGGCGAGCTGCCACCCCAGCGGTATGGCGTGCCGATTTGCGCCATGGCGCGCAGCAGCACGTCATCAGCCATTTGCGAGCGGGTAATCAGGCTGTCCATTTCGTCGGCAACCGAAGCAGTTTGCGGCGCAATCGCTACGGATTGCTGCCTGGCTTCAGCCGACGGGACGCTGGCTTGCTGCTGTGTGGCGCAGGCCGCCGTCAGCAACAGCGAGGAAATAACGGAAATGCGTAGAGACCAGTGCATAGTTTTGTCTTCTTCTTATGGCGATACAAACAACTCAGGCAAAGTCGTCATGCTGCATTGCCAACAACCGGCTATGTGTCCTGCGAAAGGCAAATGACAGATAACCCTGTGTGTAAAGTTCGTCAAAAGGCACATTGGCCTCAACATAGACAGGGACTTTACCTTCATAGCATTCATCAATCAAGGCTATAAAGCGTCGCACTGCATCATCTTTGCGCGCCAATGAGGGTAAAACCCGGTCTCCGGCCACCACCCTGCTGGCGGCATCCTCGGTTCCACGGGCTATCTTTGCCGCCTGTTGTTCACCACCCAGCTCCGGTACCCTGCCCAGCAGCAAGCAGTCATAGCGCTGGCACAACTCGATGAAATCCTGGGCAAAAAACGGTTGTTCACACAGCTGGGCAAAGTCGCACCAGACTAGGCGTCCGGCCTGGCCACGTATGTGCAGCTGCCGTCCGTTCAACTCAATCGGACCGTCACTGTGCATCTGGTCACCAGCCAGCCTGGCAAACAGCGTGGGCATTGCTTCGGGCTGTCCTGGCGGACAATGCAGATAGCGCGGCAATTGCTGCATGTCCTGCAGGCCATGCAGACGGTGGTCCTGGCTGCCGTCAACCGCAAGCACCCGCATGTGGCGCCTGATCGCGGCAATCGTCGGCAGCAGTTGCTCGCGGTTGAAACCGTCGGGATACAGCTCTTCCGGCGGCTGGTTGGAGGTCATGATCACCGCCATGTCGCGCCTGAACAGTGCCTGCATCAGCGGACCCAGCAGCATGGCATCGGCAATGTCGCTGATGAAAAACTCGTCGAAACAGAGCACCCTGATTTGCCCGGCCAGCTCGTCTGCCACCCTCTCCAGCGGCTCTGCAGTGCCGGTCAGCTGGTGCAGGCGCCGGTGCAAGTCCCTCATGAAGTGATGGAAATGCTGGCGACGGCCGGGAACCGGCAAGTTGGCATAGAAGCGGTCCATCAGCCAGGTCTTGCCGCGCCCGACCGGGCCCCACAAGTAAACCCCGGCCCCGGCATAACGGCCTTCGCGGAGCGCCTGGTAGCTTTCTTGCAATCTGGCCACAGCCTGTTGCTGCGCAGCATCAGCAACAAAGCCCTGTTCCAGTGCTTCGGCATACCACTGCCCGGGCGATCTGCTATCCGTCATATACTTCCTGCACTCCTTATCATTTCACTGCAATCATGCCCCGTCCGCTTGACCGAGCCATCAATACAGGGTCAAAACCATTCCCCACACCTGCCGCATTCTTTTATGCATCTGGTGGCAAGGCGCTGCAAAATCTTGCAAATTAAAATACACTCTGACGCTGCACGGGGTTGCACAGACATCCGGCGGCATGACAGCCGGCCAGTACAGCGGCCCGTTTTTCCAGTAGTTGCCAGCGAGATAACAATGAACAGCACAACCAGTTTTGCTGCCATGCCCGACGAACAGGGTTACTTCGGTGCCTATGGCGGCCAATATGTACCGCCTGAACTGAAACAGGTGATGGACGATATTAACAGTGCCTACGAAGAAATTCGCCAGATGCCCGAATTTCAGCAAGAGCTGGCCAGCCTGTTTGCCGACTACGTGGGCCGTCCCAGCCCGATTTTCCATGCCCGGCGTTTGTCCGAACAACTCGGTGGCGCGCAGATCCTGCTCAAGCGTGAAGACCTCAACCACACCGGCGCGCACAAGATCAACCACTGTCTGGGCGAAGCGCTGTTGGCCAAGCACATGGGCAAGAAAAAGGTCATTGCCGAAACCGGTGCCGGCCAGCACGGTGTGGCACTGGCCACCGCCTGTGCACTGGTGGGCATCCCCTGCGAGATCCACATGGGCCAGGTGGATATCGAGAAAGAGCACCCCAACGTGGTCAAGATGAAAATCCTCGGTTGCGACCTGATTCCGGTTACCCGTGGTACCGCCACATTGAAAGATGCCGTCGACAGCGCTTTCGAGGAATACCTGAAAAACCCGCAGGACTTCATCTACGCTATCGGCTCTGTGGTCGGTCCGCATCCTTTTCCGAAAATGGTACGGAACTTCCAGTCCATCATCGGCAACGAAGCACGGGAACAGTGCCTGAACAAGTACAAGCGCCTGCCGGATGTGGTCACTGCCTGTGTCGGTGGCGGCTCCAATGCCATCGGCATGTTTACCGCTTTCCTCAATGATAGCCAGGTCAGGCTGGTCGGTGTGGAACCGGCCGGTGAAGGCCTGGATACCGACCGCCATGCGGCCACCCTGACCATGGGCAAGCCCGGCGTGATTCATGGCATGGCCTGTTACGTACTGGCCGACGAAGAAGGCAACCCCGACCCTGTGCACTCGATTGCCTCCGGCCTGGACTATCCCGGCATCGGACCACAGCACAGCTATCTGAAAGACCTGGGCCGGGTGCAGTATGACAGTGTCACCGACAAGGAAACCCTGGACGCCTTCATGCGTCTGTCACGGGTCGAGGGCATCATTCCCGCACTGGAAAGTGCCCACGCGGTGGCCTGGGCCATCCGCACCGCCCCCACCCTGCAGCCGCACCAGCAGATTCTGGTCAACCTGTCCGGTCGTGGCGACAAGGATGTCGATTACGTGGCTGGCCTGCTGGGGCTGTAATTTCGTGATTGGCCGTACAGCAGGGGTGTACAACTGCTCCTGTAGGTCCGAATTTATTCGGACAAAATTCGTCGCATCACCAAGCGGCGGGGGTTGTGTGCGAATGAATTCGCACCTACAAAAAGCGCACGGTGACAGAATCCAGGGGGTACAACTGCTTCTGTAGGTCCGAATTTATTCGGACAAGATTCGTCGCATCACCGAGCGGCGAGGGTTGTGTGCGAATGAATTCGCACCTACAGGTGCTACTGTAGGTCCGGATTTATCCGGACAAGCCCGGCATGATCAGGCCCGGAAATACGTGTACGAATGAATTCGCACCTACAAAAAGCGCACGGTTACAGGATGCAACGGACAGGCCAGGCGATCTTTAATCGTGGTTTACTGTCCATGCCAGCATGGCCGACAGCTGGCACAGGGGGCGGCCGCTGTCTCTATGCAGCTGGTTGAAGGCTGCCTGCACATCCCGCAGCGCGCCCTGGCTGGTCGGGTTACGATCAATCACGCCATGACCAACCAACGCAGCCACCACATCGGTGGTGATCAGGAAGGTATCCTTGCCGGCCATGCGCAGGAAGCCGGGGGTCGAGTAACCGCCCAGCTGGTAACCGCGCTTGCGCAACAAGAACCACAAACTGACAATATCATCAACCGGCCACTGCGCCAGAAAGCGGCCAAAGCCACCGTACTCACGGCTGATATCCAGCACCAGCTGGGCATTGTGCGGAATGCTGCGCAGCTTGCCCAGATGACGGATCAGCGCCTTGTTCTGCATGTGCTGCTCGATGTGCTCGGCGCTGAGCAGCACCATTTTTTCCGGATCGAAACCCCAGAAGGCCTCCTCGAATGCCGGCCAGCGGGCATCGACCATGGCATGGCGCAAACCGGCGCGGAAGATTCGCTGGGTCATCAGTGACAGGTAGCGACTATCGGGAACCGCGATCAGCTGTTCTTCGGTCAACGGGACCGGCAAGCTGTCTTCCAGCGCCTGGATGCTGCCTTTGCGGCGCAGCACATAGTCATACAGCCACTGATAACGGATCGTCATGATATGTCTCCGGGTTTGGGTCGATTGAGATGACCAGCGCGCGCCGCCATTTCGTCCATGGCTTTTTGCTCTTGCCGGTCAGCCATCTGCCTGGCCTGGTCATGATAGCGCTGTACCAGTTTTTTTAAACCCTCTAGCCGCGCGTAAGCCTGCCGCCACTGTTCGCGGGCTTTCTCCACATTGCGGGCATGCCACTGGACACTGCTGCGCTGCTGCTCGATGGCGGTTTCCAGCTGGGACAAAAAGCGCTGGTAATTCATCAGCCACTCGCCACTCACACCCGTCTGGCCACGAGTGATCCATTGCTGCTGGTAATCGTTGCGATATTGCTCAAGCCCGGCCAACTGTTGCTCGGCCTGTTGCAGCTGAACCTGGAGTTTGGCCAGCTTGGCCGCCGCGTCACGCTCGGCCTGCCCGGCCATTTCGACCACTGGTGCCAGGCGTCCGGCTTTTTTCAGCATGCCGGGTTAGCCCTGCTGTTGCGGTGCGGCAACAATTGCCGCCAGCCGCTCGACGCTGGTCGCCAGGTCTTCCGACTCCTGCAGCCCCTGACGCAGGAACTCCGACATCACCGGATAGCGCTCGATGGCCAGATCGGTATCAGGATCACCGCCCGGCACATAGGCACCGACACTGATCAGATCGCGGCTTTGCTGATAACGGGTCCACAGCTGCTTGAAGCGCTGGGCGTTTCTCATATGTTCGGGGCTGGTCACCTGTGGCATCACCCGACTGACCGAGGCACTGATGTCGATGGCCGGATAATGCCCTTCCTCGGCCAGCGTCCGCGATAGCACGAAGTGGCCGTCCAGCACCCCCCGCGCGGCATCGGCAATCGGGTCCTGCTGGTCATCACCCTCCGAGAGTACGGTATAAAAGGCGGTAATCGAGCCACCACCGGGCTCGGCATTACCGGCCCGCTCCACCAGCGCCGGCAGCTTGGCAAACACCGAGGGCGGATAGCCCTTGGTTGCAGGCGGCTCGCCAATGGCCAGGGCGATTTCCCGTTGCGCCTGGGCATAACGTGTCAGCGAGTCCATCAGCAAGAGAACGTTGTATTTCTTGTCACGAAAATATTCGGCAATGCGGGTGCAGTACATGGCGGCCCGCAGGCGTAACAGGGGCGCATCATCCGCCGGCGAAGCGACCACGACTGCCCGCTTGAGGCCATCTTCACCGAGAATGTCCTCGATGAATTCCTTGACCTCCCTGCCCCGTTCACCGATCAGGCCGACCACGACGATGTCGGCTTTGGTGAAGCGTGTCATCATGCCCAGCAGGACCGACTTGCCCACACCGGTACCGGCAAACAGACCCAGCCGCTGGCCACGGCCCACGGTCAGGGTGCTGTTGATGCAGCGCAAACCGACATCCAGCGGCTCGCTGATCGGGTTGCGCAGCAGCGGGTTGATGCTTGGCCCGATCATCGGCACCCAGTCGTCCGCCTTGATGCGCGGGCCGCCGTCCAGCGGGCGACCGGCACCGTCCAGTACCCGGCCGAGCATGTTGCCGCTCATTGGTACCATGTCGGTGCCTGCCATCGGCACCACCCGCGCGCCCGGCGCGATACCCTCGACACTGCCGACCGGCATCAGGAACACCTTGTCACCGGCAAAGCCCATCACCTCGGCCTCCACCTCGACAGCGTTATGGGTATCGGCATTGATCACCATGCAGCGGCTGCCGACCGCCGCGCGCAGGCCCTTGGCCTCCAGGGTCAGGCCGACCATGCGCAGCAGGCGTCCCTCAACCGGTGGCTGGACCGGCAGGCTCAGCGCCGGTTTGTAGGCTGCCAGCCGGCTGGCAATTGCGGTACGCTCAAGCTTCATCGCTGATTCCGTCCTGCCCGGCGTCAGCGGCTGGCAAAGCCTGCCCGGCAATTCGCTGGCCGCTTTCCGGCTCATCGCCGGCTGTCAGGTCAAAGTTTTGCTGCATGTCCGCTGGCACTGGCTCGGAACGCAACTGGCGTCGCTGCTCCAGCAGTTGCTGGATCAGGGTTTGCAAGCGGGTTTCGATGCTGGCATCGATCCGGCTATGCAGGGTTTCAACCCGGCAACCGCCGGGCAGCAGGTTGTCGTCTTCAAGAATCCGCCAGTCTTCCTCATGACGGTCACGCAAGCTCTTGATTTCGGCAAAATCCTGCGGGTTGACATGGATACGCACCTGGCCGTCATCCATTGGCAGCAGCTTCATGGCTTCACGCAACGCCCGGCCAATCTGGGCCGAGTCCATTTTCAACTCGCGCTGGATGACTTCCCGGCTGACGTGGCACACCAGGTCCAGCAACATGTGCTCAATCGCCTGGTCCTGCTGGCCGATCGGGTCAAACAGCTGTTGCATCAGGCTTTCCAGTGCCTGCAAGCGCGGTTTCAGGGCCGCTTCCGCTTCCTGCTGGGCACGCAGCTGGCCAGCGTGAAAGCCGTCTTTTTCGCCGGTACTGAAGCCTTCGTTGTAGGCATCCTGACGTACCGCCTCAACCTCTTCCAGCGTGAGCGGCTGCACCTCATCAAGCTCGACATCCTCGATCTCGACTTCAGGCTCCGCTTCAGCCCCTTCCTCATCATCAACCTCCGGAGCATCCGGATGCTGGATGACATTGGCCGCGTCATCATCAAAAGACGGCATCTGCCAGCGCGTGAACGCAGCGCCCTGCAGATCGCGAAGCAGCTCGCTGGACGGGTCTTTATTGCTCATGGCTTAAATCATCTCTTCGCCGCCCTTGCCGCCAAGCACGATTTCGCCGGCATCGGCCATGCGGCGGGCAATGGTAAGGATTTCTTTTTGTGCAGTTTCGACTTCACTGACACGCACCGGACCCTTGGCATCCAGGTCATCACGCAGCAACTCGGAAGCCCGTTTGGACATGTTGCGAAACACCTTTTCCTTGATCGCCTCATCGGCACCCTTGAGGGCCAGCACCAGGACATCCGAGGAGACTTCGCGCAACAACGACTGGATGCCACGATCATCGACATCGGCCAGGTTGTCGAAGACGAACATCAGGTCCTCGATCTGGCTGGACAGGTCACCATCCAGTTCACGGATGGAGTCGAGCAGCGGCCCTTCCACCGAGCTGTCAAGAAAGTTCATGATATCGGCGGCACGCTTGACGCCACCCATGGTGGTGCGACTGGTGTTGGCACTGCCGGAAAACTGTTTTTCCAGAATGGCGTTGAGTTCGTTGAGGGCGGCCGGCTGAATGGTGTTGAGGGCAGATACACGCAAGATGATGTCGAGACGAACCTTGTGGTCAAAATGCGACAACACCTCGCCGGCCTGGTCCGGGTCGAGATAAGCCACCACAATCGCCTGGATCTGCGGGTGCTCGTAGCGGATCACATCAGCCACCGCCCGCGGCTCCATCCATTTCAGGCTGTCCAGACCACTGGTGTTGCCTCCCAGCAGGATGCGGTCGATCAGGTTGCCGGCCTTGTCCTCGCCCAGCGCCTGGGTCAGCATCTTGCGGATATAGGCATCGGCGCCAACCCCAAGCCCGGTCTGCTCGCCCACCAGCTCGACGAATTCGCTCATCACTTGCTCGACCTGCTCGCGGTGCACGTTGGTCATTTGCGCCATCGCCAAACCGACCCGCTGTACTTCCTTGGGTCCCATGTGGCGCAGCACCTGGGCAGCATCAGCCTCGCCCAGCGACAGCAGCAGGATGGCAGCTTTTTCCACCTTGTTCAGCTTGGCTGTTGATTTGCTATCAGTCATCGCTATTGATCCATTCCTTGACGACCTGGGCCACGCGTCCCGGATCATCGGCTACCAGATTCTTGATGGCGCCAAGCTGCGCATCATAGCCTTCGCTCGGGCTGGGCAGCAGGATATGCTGCCCGTCGCTGCCAAGACTCAGTTTGTCATCGGACAGCTGGGCATCAATATCATCCAGACCACCGGCTTCACCCAGCCCGGTCCCGCCAACAGCCAGTTGCAGTTCTTTGGACTTGTTTATACCCAAAATATTGTTCATCAGCGGACGCAGCACACCAAACACCAGAATCACGATGAACAGTATGCCCAGCACCTGCTTCATGATATCCCAGAACCATGGCTGGCTATAGAAGGGCGGCTCCACATATTCAAGGTCAGGCAAGGGCACAAAAGGCGCATTGATCACGCTGACGCTGTCACCACGGCTGGCACTATAGCCGACGGCATCCTGTACCAGGCGGGTAAAGCGGTCCAGATCCTGGTCACTCCAGGGCAGGCGTACCACCTGCCCTTCGGCATCCAGAGTGACCCGGTCATCCACTACCACTGCCACCGACAGGCGCTGCAAACGCCCCTGGTCCTGCTTGACGTAACTGATGGAGCGGTCCACCTCGAAATTGCGGGTGGATTGCTCGCGCTTGTCGGCCGGGTATGGCGCCAGCATCGGCATGCCGGTAGCCGGATCGATGATTTGCTGCCCGTTGGCGTCCAGCAGCGGCTGACCGGCAGCCACCGGACCATCCGCCACGGCACCGGCAAGCGCCTGTTCGGGTGCTGTCGCAGCGCCCGGAGGCTGGTTGCTCAGGGCGCCGGGAATGCCTTGCGGTCCGAGACTGGAAGAGCGCTGTTCAACCAGCGATTGCTCGCTGCGTAACGCCTGCTGATCGGGGTTGAAGGTTTCAGAGGTGGACTCGACGGCGCTGAAATCGATATTGGCTGACACTTCCGCCTTGTAGCGGCCTTCGCCCAGCACCGGCTGCAGAATGTTGTGTACCCGCTGGGTGAACAGCGACTCCATGCGCCTGGTGTAATCGAACTGCTTGCCGGCACGGGTCATCTCGGACAGTTCCTGCTGGTCCGAGAGCAGGTTGCCCTTCTGGTCGACGACTGTGACCTGGTCTTTTTGCAGCTCGGGCACACTGGTGGCAACCAGGTTGATGATCGCCATCACCTGGCTCGGCTCAAGGCTGGCACCCTGCTGCAAATCGACCAGCACCGAAGCACTCGGCTTGCGTTCGTCACGCACGAACACCGAGCTTTTCGGAATCGCCAGGTGGACACGGGCATTGCGAACGTTATGCAGACTGGCCACAGTGCGTGCCAGTTCGCCTTCCAGTCCGCGCCGGAAACGGGCCGTTTCCATGAACTGGCTGGTACCCAGCCCCTGCTCCTGGTCAAGAATCTCGAAGCCCAGCGGCTTGCTGTCCGCGGTGACGCCGGCTGTGGCCAGACGCAGGCGAGCCTCACCCAGATCACCGGCCTTGACCAGCAGGGCACCCGAGCTCGGTTCCACCTTGTACTTGATGCCGGCCTGATTCAGGCTGTCGACCACGGCACCGGCATCCATGCCGCTCAGGTTGGTCAGCAGCGGACGATAGTCCGGCTCCTGTGACCAGAGCACCACGGCAAAGCCGATCGCCACACTGGCAGCCAGACCGATCATCAGGGCGACCTGACGCAGACCCGGCATGTGGATGAGATTGTCCATGAATGCCAGTCCGGGAACACTGGAGCGGCCCGGTGCGCCGTCTCGCGCTACCGGAGCGAGAGCATTATCAGTTGTGTCAACCATGATTTATCCGCCCTTAAACTGGCATTTGCATGATGTCTTGATAGGCCTGGACCAGCTTGTTGCGTACCTGTGTCATACCCTGGAAGGAGACGCTGGCCTTCTGCGATGCAATCATTACGTCCGTCAGGTCCACACCGCTTTCACCCATTTCGAAAGCCGTTGCCAGCTGGTTGGCGCTTTGCTGCACATCGTTGACCTTGTTGACCGCCTGACCCAGCAGCTCGGAAAAGCTTGGCCCCTTGACAACCGGAGCTTCGGCCGGCTGGGCAACGGGCTTCTGGCGGGCCATGGCTTCGGTCTGCATGGCACGCATTTCAAGCATCAAGCGATTGAATTCAACACCCTGGATCATTTCGGTACCTCGTCGTCTTTTTGACGCCTAGCGTCTCTTTGACTAGAGGAGAGCAATAACCGGGCCAACCTTCCCGGCGCGGCTCCAGGGCGGGCAATTCTAGCGGTAAACAGGGCACAGGGCTACCCTGCGCCAAGGATCGCCATTCATCCCTGCAACCCTGCCCGGCCAGCGTTCACTGCCGCATGCCGCGCCCGCTGATCAGCAACCGCGCACTAAATGCGTACAGTGCCACGGCTGTGGCCAGCATGAAGGCAATGGCAGTATCCGGTGCAATATCGGAAACACCCAGGATTCCGTAACGGAAGGCGTTCACCATGTGCAGGATCGGATTGGCCAACGACAGTTTCTGCCAGAACTCGCCCAGCAGGCTGATCGAGTAGAAGACCCCGCCAAGGTAGGTCAGCGGCGTGAGGACAAACGACGGCACGATCGATATATCATCAAAACTGCGGGCAAAAACCGCATTGATGAAGCCGCCAAGCGAAAACACCACCGCCGTCAGCGTAATGACAAACACCGTGATGCCCAGGTGGTGGACGGTCAGTTCGGTGAAAAATAGCGACAACAAGGTTACGATCACCGCCACCATCAGTCCGCGCATCACCCCGCCCATGACAAAGCCGATCAGGATGGTGTGCGGTGATACCGGTGAAACCAGAAGCTCCTCGATCGAACGCTGGAACTTGGCGCTGAAAAAGCTCGACACCACATTGCTGTAGGCGTTGGTGATCACTGACATCATGATCAGGCCGGGCACGATGTACTGCATGTAGCTAAAACCGTCCATCTCGCCGATGCGGCTGCCGATCAGGTTACCGAAGATGACAAAATACAGCACCATGGTGATCGCCGGCGGCAGCAGGGTTTGCGGCCAGATACGCAAAAACCGTCGGGCCTCGCGATGCACGATGGTGTACAGCGCCGTCAGGTTGGAAGCAAGCTCGTGACTCATCCCTGTTCTCCTTGCGGGCCGTTCTCGACCAGTGAGACAAACAGCTCCTCCAGACGATTGCTCTTGTTGCGCAGGCTCACCACTTCAACCCCCTGCCCGCTCAATTGGCTGAACAGTCCGGTCAGGCCGCGCTCCTTGTCCACCTGCACTTCCAGCGTGCAGTCATCAGGCTGTTGCGACGGATAGCCATCCAGCTCAAGCCTGGTCTGTACCGGCTGTTTCAGGTCCAGCACCAGGGTTTCCACCTGCAACTGGGCCAGCAGCTGGCGCATGCTGGTGTTTTCCACAATCTGGCCATGATCGATGATGGCGATATTGCGGCACAGCTGCTCGGCCTCTTCCAGGTAATGGGTGGTCAGGATGATGGTGGTGCCCTGCTCGTTGAGACGGGTCAGGTATTCCCACATGGAACGGCGCATTTCAATATCGACACCGGCGGTCGGCTCATCGAGAATCAGCAAGCGCGGCTGGTGCATCAGCGCCCGGGCAATCATCAGGCGGCGCTTCATGCCGCCTGACAGCAGACGCGCCTGGGTATGGCGCTTGTCCCACAGTTCCAGCTGCCTGAGCAGCTGTTCGGCACGGGCCAGAGCTTCCTTGCGCTTGATGCCGTAGTAACCGGCCTGTACCACCAGAATGTTCAGCACCAGTTCGAACTGGTTGAAGTTGAACTCCTGCGGCACAATGCCCAGGCAGCGCTTGAGCTGCAGCGGGTGGCTATCCAGATCGTGGCCAAACACCTCGACGGTGCCAGAGGTCTTGGTCACCAGCGTCGACAGGATGCCGATGGTAGTGGATTTGCCGGCCCCGTTGGGGCCCAAAAGGGCAAAGAAATCGCCTTCGCGTACGTGCAGGTCGATGCCCCGGAGGGCGACAAAACCATTGCGGTAGGTTTTGTTCAGCCCCTGGATGGATAATGCATAACTCATGAATTGATGAACTGCCCAGGGCACTTGACAATGCCCTGCCTTAGTCTTGATGAATGTTAAACATGCAGTGCAAACAGCATCCCGCAGCTCAAAATGCCGGGGATGCTGTCGCTGTCCCCCGACTGCTCCAGCGCCATCTCGGCCAGCTGATAGAAATGGGAGCGCTGCAGCAGCATATACAGGCCGTCACGCACATGGATGCAAGGCACCGCCTCGGCATTGCCGGCAGGCCGGAAGCATAGCGGATGTTCAGACCCAAGCACTACCACATCGCCAACATTGCTGGTGACAACCACCTGTTGATGGGGGCCGGGATCACGAACTTCAAGCTGCCGGCTGACAAAGGGCAGCCCGTCGACGGTAATGGAATACTTCTCTACCGGCGTCACCAGGTAATAACAGCCTTGCTCCAGCCGCAAGATCCCGGCAAACAGCTTCACCAGTACCTCACGAACCATCGGTTCGCCCTGGTAAAACCAGTTGCCGTCACGGCCAATACACATGTCCAGATGTCCGCTCAGGGGCGGATTCCAGTCGGCTTCAGCCTTGCCTTTACCGGCAGGCAGCGCACCGGCCAGCGTATCGAGTTTGTCGGTCATTCTGCTTCCGTGAGTACTCTGTCAATGAGGGTAACCGCCAAGCCCCTGCAGACGACGGGCATAATCCAGCATGGGCTCACGCAGAAAATCTTCAGGCCTGTTGTGTCTTGACGTCAGCAAGCCCGAACGAACGGGAATATGTGCATTGTCCAACAGATAGGCGTGGGCACGGTCGTACAGCATGAACTGAATCACTGCCTTGTCCATCAGCTTGCGGTCTTGCGCCTGCGCCAGTCGTACATACAGCAGATAATCGGCACGTTCCTGTGCGGCTGCGGCAAAGGCCTCATCCAGCCCCAGGGGTACCGGAGAACGACGCATGCGCGGAAAATACTCGACAAAGGCCTTGTAGGTTTCCAGCGCCAGAATGTTGGCTTCAACCTCGTCAGGATCACGATCCACCGGTGGAAAATGACTCTGCACGATATAAATCAGCGCATCACGCTCGATCCGCAGATTATGCGCACGCTCGACATGATGCCTGTTCAGCAAACCGGCATCAGCCAGCTGATAACGGCCCTCATAAGCCAGATCACTGGTCTTCATGCAGCCGGTCAAAACCAGCAAAAACAACAGTATGACGGGCATCGGGCATTCTCCTGGGCGTCAAAAAACAACTGGTTCCAATACTCGGGAGTATTCAAGCAGTTTTTGCGCCAACTTCACTCATGCGTCGTCAGCTACGCGCGGAGCCTCATCACGCCGGCGCTTGTTGCCCATGCGCACGCCAATGTCCATGAGGAACTGGAAAAAGCCCTCCTGGTCTTCCAGCACGGAGCTCCAGAATGGCGAGTGATACAGTGCTACCGCACCGTGCACCAGTGCCCAGGCGGCACAGTAGTGAAAATAAGGCGGAACATCTTCCAGCTTGCCCTCACTGATGCGATCCTCGATCAAGCGGGTCAGGCGCTCGAAGTTCGAGGCGCGGATGCTGTGCAGCTGCTCGACCATTTCCGGTGCCTGGCGCCCTTTGACAATGCGTTCCTCAAGCCGGTCAAACAGGCGGTAACGCTCGGGATCACCCATGCGGAAGGCAAAATAAGCACGCGACAAGGCTTCCTTGTCCTTGGCCACACTGTCAGAGTGAAACAGCTGGTTGAGCTCACGCTCGTAGTCGAGCATCAGACGCAAGTAGATTTCCGTCTTTGACTTGAAGTGTTTGTAAATGGTGCCTTTGCCGATACCGACCGCATCGGCGATCATTTCCACCGTGACAGTATCCTCGCCCTGCTCAAGAAACAGCTGCAGCGCCGTATCGAGAATTTCCTGCTCGCGGCGGCGAAACTCACGAACTTTACGAGATTCTTTTTCCACTTTCAGACTCTCCGGTCAAATCAGGTAATCCATTATGCATTTTCTATCGAAAAAATACGACCTGAATACAAAAACCGTATTTTGACCCCGCCGGGGCAAGCCTGGCCACAAGCCGGACCTGTCTTGTACGAAAGGAAAGTAATTAGTTGCAAACCGTGCTGTACGCTACGCTCTTGCAGCTACGGCACGCGAAGGCGGAACGCCTGTTTGAGCAGCGACAAGTCAGTCGTACATCTGCTTCTTCTTCCACAAGTCTTCATCGTCCCCTGTCATCGACTCTGACAGCTCGCTGGCCTGGGCAGATGCCTTTTGATCGTGCTCCATCACGATCCGGTTGGTTTTTTCCAGCAGGGCCTGAAAACCCTGCAGGCGTTCCTTGAAAGGCTGCAGATTTTTCTGACGCTTGATCAGGCCGACTGCGCGCTCGAACACCAGCCTGGCCTGGCGGGGCAAGCCCCGTTGCAGGTGGTTCTGGCCGGCGGTGTGAAAGTAATCCAGATACAGGTTTACCAGCTGGTCCTGCAGATGGGACAGCCATTGCCGGGCATTTTCTGCTGGCAGCAGGCCCTCCTGATGCGCCCGGCGCAATTGGGCATACAGGCTTTCCAGCTGAAAACGAACCTCCTTGACCTGCTCTTCACTGTGCAGGGCGACGGTGGTGTTGGCCAGTTCATAAGCGGCCCCCTCGGCGATACGCTCACGCAAGGCTTCTTCGCGTGTGCGCATTTTCTTGTCATCAGGAACCTCTTTCAGGAATTCCTTGATAAAGCCCAGTTCAAGCTCGTGTAGCCCCTGTTTGAGGGAAACATTGAGGTACTGTCCCGGCAAGGTATCAGACAGACTGGCCAGTCGCGCTTGTCTCTCGGCCAGAGTGGAACGGCGCCGGGCGCGCTCCAGTTTGTTTTTTTCATGCTGGTTGCTCAGATAACCCACCAGCAGCAAGGCAAAAATTCCGCCAATAACCAGGGCAATAATGAAAGCAGATGACATCAGCAGATCCTGTTCATGACTGGCAAAGCAGCCTGGGTTTGGGCCTTGCCGGGATTATCCGGCCTCAACTGCGCAACAGTTGCAGCACATCCTCCAGCTCGACAATCATTTGCCGGATGACAAGTTTGTAGCGCGTATTTTCTTCGCCCGTCTGTTCACTACTCAGGCGCTGCCGTGCACCGCCGATCGTGAAGCCCTGATCATAAAGCAGGCTGCGGATCTGGCGAATCATCATTACGTCGTGATGCTGATAATAACGGCGGTTGCCACGGCGCTTGACCGGCGTCAGCTGCTCGAACTCCTGTTCCCAGTAACGCAGCACATGCGGCTTGACGGCACACAGCTCGCTGACTTCGCCAATGGTGAAATAGCGCTTGCCCGGAATCGGGGGCAGCTCGTTGTTATGACTGGCTTCCAGCATGGCTATCCACCCGCTCCCTCAGTTTCTGGCCTGGACGGAAAGTCACCACACGACGCGCGCTGATCGGCACTTCCTCGCCTGTCTTCGGGTTGCGGCCGGGGCGCTGGCGCTTGTCACGCAACTCGAAATTGCCGAAACCGGAGATTTTCACCGGTTCGTTATTCTCCAGGGAAACGCGGATCTCCTCAAAAAACAGGTCGACCAGCTCTTTGGCCTCCCGCTTGTTGAGTCCCAGTTCAAAAAACAGGTTTTCAGCCATGCCTGCCTTGGTTAGCGCGCTCATCGATATCACTTCCTTAGGGTTGCCCCGAATTCGTCACTCAAGCCTTGCAGCATCCGCTCGACGGTCGAGTTGACCTCATCGTCGGTAAGAGTGCGTGATGGATGTTGCCAGGTCAAGCCCAAGGCCATGCTTTTGCAGCCTGGCTCAATACCTTGCCCCTGGTAGACATCGAACAGACGCAGATCGTTCAACCATTCGCCGGCCCGCTCACGCATACAACCAACAATCGCCGCTGCCGACACCCCGGCATCCACTACCAACGCAAAGTCGCGACGCACCTCGGGGAATTTCGACA
>WPCI01251018.1_pt1 | contig 67464 bp, 56 predicted proteins | sample 5399871 | NCBI WGS metagenome assembly WPCI01 (sample SAMN12869469, study PRJNA574797) | sludge metagenome | isolation source: wastewater treatment of pH7 | place: China:Beijing | collected 2019-05-20 | reverse complement strand
CGGGCCGAACCGGACCCCGCGGCACTGGCGATGATCAGCGAGTACGGAGGCCTGATCTACGAGGCGTAGAGCTCCTCGATCTCTTTTTCGTACTTGGTGGCGACGACCGGGCGCTTGATCTTCAGGGTCGGGGTGAGCTCCCCGCCTTCCTGGCTGAGGTCGTTCGGCAGGATATGGAACCGCTTGATCTGCTCGACCGGGGCGAAGTTCCGGTTGATCTCCTGAATGTGCTTCTCGATCGTCTCGCGGACAAGGGGGCTGTTCACCATCGCGGCAGGCTCATCGAGCATGCCCTGCTCGGCAGCGAAACGGGTCAGCGCTTCCTGGTCGAGCGTGACCAGGGCGATCAGATACGGGCGGCGGTCACCGATAACCACGCATTGCGAAACCAGCGGATTTCGCTTGACCTCCTGCTCGATGTTCACCGGGGTGATGTTCTTGCCGCCGGCCGTGATGATGATTTCCTTTTTCCGGCCGATTATGGAAACGAATCCGTCGCTGTCGATCGAAGCCAGGTCCCCGGTGTGGAGCCAGCCATCGGTGATTGTGGCGGCTGTCGCTTCCTCGTTGCGGTAGTAGCCCTTGAATACATTCGGACCCTTGAGGAGCAGCTCGCCGTCCTCGGCGATCTCAAGGTCGATGCCGTCTACCGGGCGCCCGACCGTGCCGATCCGGTTCGCACCGGGCATGTTCGTGGTGCCGCCAGTTGAAGTTTCGGTCATCCCCCAGGCCTCGAAAACCGGTACGCCGGCGGCATGGAAGAAACGGAGAATTTCCGGGTCGATCGGAGCGGCACCGGTGATTGCTACCCGGAGGTTGCCGCCGAAAATGTCGCGGATCTTGGAGAAGACCGCCTTGTCGGCGAAGTCGTATTGCTTTTTCAGCAGGAAGCCGGGCTGCCTGCCTTCCTCCTCCAGTTTCCGGACCCGCTTGCCGACCTTGATCGCCCAGCGGAAGATTGCGGCCTTGAGGCCGCCTTCGCCTTCGGCTGTAGCGATCGCCGTGTCATGGACCTTCTCGAAGATTCGTGGCACCGAGGGAAATGACTCTGGCTTGACTTCCGCCAGGTTGGGGACGATCTTGAGCTGGTCGCGCTCCCAGTAGGCAATGCGTCCTCCAATGTCGATCATCCCGTACTGGATCAGCAGGGCGAAGACATGGGCGAGAGGGAGGAAGAGGTAACTGGTCTCGCCTTCCTCGATGATCTTCACCGAGTCGGCCATGTCCAGCATGGCGCGGTAGTTGCCATGCGAAATCATGCAGCCCTTCGGCGGGCCGGTGGTGCCAGAGGTGTAGACGATCTTGCAGAGGTCATCCGCTTCAACCGCTTCACAGCTGGAGTTGAACTCATCTGCCGACCGGTTCGAACCCATTTCGCGGAGCTGCCCGGCGGTGATCACGTCACCGGATTCACCGACCATCATCACGATGTCTTCGAGCGCGGGGAGCGAGTCCTTTACTTCGAGGATCTTCGCCAGTTGATCTTCGTTTTCAACCACGATGGCTCTCGCCCCGGAATGGTCAAGCACGTATTGGCATTCCGAAGGCGAGTTGGTCTGGTAGATCGGGACCACCGTTGCGCCGGTGGACATCACGGCAAAGTCGAAAAGGGTCCATTCGGGCCGGGTGTTACCAATGATCGCAACCCTGTCTCCACGGCCGATTCCGAGTTCAATCAACCCGAGAGCGAGGGCACGGACATCTGCCAGGACCTCGTCGAAAGTTCGCTCGACCCAGTTTCCTGAATCATCCTTGAAGAGGAAAGCGCCACTCGGACCATGGGTTGCGGCCGCATTGGGCAGCATGTCGGCGAGCGTCTTCGAACGATTGGTCGGCTTGTAACTCTCGGACAAACTATCTCTCCTCGGATGGCTAGGCGGATCCTGACCCGGATCCTCCCACATCAAATCGGATTGGGCACATCGATGAACTCGTGAACGACTCCGAATTCATCCGCAATCAGTTCACCCAGCCTTCTGATTCCACAGATCTCGGTCGCGTAGTGGCCGGCCGCGATGAAGTGAATCCCTCCTTCACGGGCATCGGCCATCACATGTTCCGACGGTTCACCGGTGAGGTATGCGTCGAGCCCGAGGCTGATCGCCTGATGGATATCCGAGGCCCCGGCACCGGTCACCACACCGATCGTGGAGATCAGCTCCGGTCCTTCGGCAAAGACCAGCGGCTCACGGTTGAACTCGGTGTCGACCAGCCTGAACAGATCCCCGGCCGGGATCGGATCCTGTCGCCTGCCGACCGCCCCGATGTGGCGGCCCTTGACCTCTCCAAGGTCCCCTGGGTAAGGATCGAAACCGAGCCGACGGGTGATCAAAGCGTTGTTGCCGATCTCGGGATGGGCATCGAGGGGCAGGTGGTAGCCGGCCACGGAAAGCCCCGCTCCGAGGGCGACCCGGAGCCGTTCGGTCATGGCCTCTGACAGGGCGCGTGGATGGAAATCCCAGAACAGGCCGTGATGGGTCAGCAGCAGATCGGCGCCCGCTTCCACTGCCGACTCGATCGAGGCGAGGTGGGCGGAAACCGCGGTGGCGATGCGGTTGACTTCGCGCCTGCCTGGCACCTGAAGTCCGTTCGGACCGTAGTCCCCGAAACTGCCTGAATCCAGCAGTTCGTCACAGAATCCGATGATCTCTTCTCGACTGGCCACGGCACCACCATATAAGCGCCAGGCAGCTCCCCCTAACATGTGATCGTGGTCGATGAGCCGGAAACAGAATCTGTGAGCGTGAGCGATCCTTTCATTGAATCGCTGATGGACACCGATCTTTATTCGATGGGTGCCTACTTTTCGGATCGCAACCCCGAACTGATCGATGAACTGATCGAGCGCAGCCTGATAATCGAAGAAAAGGGGCTGGTCGGGTTTTCCGACGAAGAGGGGATCGAGATCGAGGAAGCCTTCAAGACCCTCCTGACCGGACTGGCCGTCCGCTACTACAAGTCGGTCACGGGCTGAACCGTGGCGGAAGAAGCCAAACGCCGTCCCGGGCAGCTGCGGACGCTGATAATTCTCGCCGTTGCGGCCGGCGCGCTGCTTATCGGGCTGGTCGGGATCGCCACTCGCGAACCCGGTCAGGAATACGACGATGTGGTCGGGGTCGGTGACATGCAGCGGATCTTCGGCGGGGTGAGGCAGCTCGATGACCGGCTTGGCAGCGACGATGCCCCGGTCCAGATGCAGCTTTTCCTCGATGCTCAGAGCTCGACTTACCGGGATCAGTTCCTGGACACGGTTCCTGCCCTGGTCACCGGCCCGGTTCGGGACGGCACCCTGAAGCTGCTTTACCGGAACCGCTCGCTGACCCGGAACGCAACAGAACTGAGCTTCTACGGAATCGAAGCCGCAGCCAGGCAGGGTTACGCCTGGCAATACGCCTACCTGATGTTCCGTAACCATGAAGCGGCCGAAGAAAGCGGTCTGGACGAGGAATTCCTGACCCGGCTCGCAGAATCAATCGAGAACCTCGAGATCGAGGAGTGGAAGCAGGACTTCGAGGAAGGTCTCGAGGATGGCAGCCAGATGAACGCTGACCTGCAGGCGCAGGACCAGATTGCGATTGATCTCGAGATCAGGGATCAGCCGGCGGCGGTGGTCAATGGCCCGGGCGGCACCGAAGTCGTCCAGGATGCGCCGGACCTGACCGAACTGGAAACAGCCATCGGCGAGGTCCAGTAGGTCCGGTTTTCTGTAGGCTCACTTCTCCTCGGGGCGTGGCGCAGCCTGGTAGCGCGCACCGTTCGGGTCGGTGAGGTCCCCGGTTCAAATCCGGGCGCCCCGATACTTTTCACCCGACCTTCAGGATGTGTGTGGCCCGTCGGCATGCCGCGGCGGGGCACGCGCACCTTTGTATCCCGGGAAGGGTTGGATCTGCAACGTATGCCGAAGCCAAGGATCGCGGCCCGGAGCCGCAGAATACGAATCGGAAGCGGCGATTCGATTTGGCCTGGATCGTCAGGGCCCGGATCGCCGGGGGTGCATGGCCGGCGCTGGTTTTCGATGCTTGTTCCGGTGCTGCTCGCGGCACTGCTCTGGTTCGGGGTGGTCGAGGCCCGGGCTGCGGATCAGGAGGAAGGGCCGGCGAAAGTCGTGTTCGCCAATGGCGGGCGGATCCTTTCGATGAACGCCGACGGCACCGGTCGCGAGGTCCTTTTCGGCAAGGACCGCAGCCCGCAGAATGACGGTCTGGGAGCGATCGAGCCCGACGTTTCCCCGGACGGCGAGACGGTTGTCTTCGGTCTGCGGAGAGAAGTCAGGGGAACCGGGCTGGTCGACATCTGGCGGGTCGGGGCCGACGGCAGCAACGCCAGGCGCATTCTCGCCTCAACGGTGTCCCACCAGTACGGCGACCCCGCCTTCACCGAGAAGGGTCTGGTCATCTACGCATGGTTTCGCCGCGCGAAACGGGTGACCAGTGCCGGGCTTTCGGCCGTAGACCCGACCGGAGGCAAGACCCGGAGCCTGCTCCGAAAGTCGAAACGCCACCGGCCGTACACGGCCCCGGTCTCCTACATGGAGCCGGCTGTTTCACCGGATGGTCGCCGGATCCTCTACCTGGAGAACCCCGGCTATTCGAACATGGTCTTCGGCGAAGGATTCGAGAACCGACTGATGGTGCTGGACACCGGCACCGGCCGGAGCCGGGAACTGGCCGAATCGGCCTATTCGGCGGCCTGGTCACCAGACGGAAAGAAGGTTGTTTTCGGCGCCCAGGCGGCGGACGATGATCTGGAGATCTGCTGGTGGATGGCCGGATGCGACTTCGAAAGCTCTCTGTCGGTTGTCAACGCCGACGGCAGCGGTCGTCGCGCGGTGACCCGCTCAAACCTGGACGAACGCAATCCGGATTGGTCGGAGGATGGACGAATCATCTTTCAGTCCGCCCGCAACCTCCCGGAGACCGGCGAAGCCACGGAGATCTATTCGGTTCGTCCGGATGGCCGTTGCCTGACCATGCTCACCAATGGGTCACCGGCCAGCCTGACCCCGGTCTGGGCAGACGAGGGTGACAGCCGGCCCCGCTCCTGTGGTGTGAATCCGCCCGAGAGGGGGGTCGAGCTGAGGTTGCCTCCAGTCGGCCGGGTCGGGGCTGCGACTCCCTGGCTGGGCGATAGCCCAGGGACCAGGCTCCTCTCGAATGTCTCTGTGAACCGGCGGTCTTCCATGTTTCTCTACCTCGATTGCGAAAGGCAGCGGGCGGCGCGATGCGAGCGGCCAGTGATGATCTGGAATCTGGATGCCTGCGTGTATCGCAATCAGCTGGCGGGAGCTTTCCGTGACGGATCGCCGATTCGTCGCCAAAGGGGCCTGCCGGTCTATCGCTCCACCAGGACCGACATGGGAACGTTCATCTACGCATTTTCGGGTCGTTCGGTTCTTTTCATGTTTGGCGGCGAGGGTCGCGGCAGGAACCTCGGGAAGAAAGAGTTCGACCAGCTCCGCGGCTTCGGTGAGGAAGAGCCGACCGGGGACCTGCCCGCCAGGGTGAGACAAAACTGTCTCAGTTGATACGATTTTGCCTGTGGATCAGGCGGCACAGAACAAGCTCTTCCAGGATGTAGCGACAGCCCTGGTCAATAATCCCGGTGCCTCGACGGCGGAACTGGCGGGGACCGCCGGGATCAGCCGGGCCACACTCCACCGGGTTTTCGGGGATCGGGACTCGCTGATCGAGGCGGTCTACGCGTGGCTGCTCGACCGCTGCCACCAGGTCTTTGACGAGGCTGAAATCGACTCCGGCGATATTGAAGCCGGGCTTGAACGGCTGATCGAGGACTGTTACCCGCTGGCCCAGTCGTACTGGCTACTCACCGCTACCCCTGGCCTTGAGGAGAACCCCGGTCTCGGCAACCGGCTGCGCGAGCAGGACCAGAGGCTTGAGAACTTCTTTGCCCGCGGCCAGCAGGAGGGAGTGTTCCGGGCTGACCTCAGTCCCAGGTGGATGTCCTACTCCTTCGGGGGCCAGGTGATGTCGGCCTGGTATCTGGTCGAAGATGGCTATGCAGGCGAGATGGAAGTCCCCCGGCTGATACGTGAAGCGACCCGGGGCGGACTCTTCTCCGGAGCGCAAAAATGACGGAGCAGATGCCTTCGCATCCGCGCCGCTGGGCGATCCTCTGGGTGATCTGCGCCGCCCTGATGGTGGTCGTGATTGACGTGACCGTGCTTCACGTGGCGGCCCCTGCGATCTCCTCGGATCTCGACCCGACCGCCCTTCAGCTCCTGTGGATCATCGACGTCTACCCGCTGATCGCGGCCCCGCTCCTGATTGCCTCGGGCGTGCTCGGGGACCGGCTGGGCCGCAGAAAGATGCTGGTCGCCGGCCTGATCGTCTTCGGCGTCGCCTCGCTTGCCGCCACCTTCGCACCGACCGCCGAATTGCTGATCGCGGCCCGGGCACTGCTCGGGGTGGGCGGGGCGATGATCATGCCGCCGACCATGTCGATCATCCGGGACATCTTCCGGGACCGTGAAGAGCGAGTCAGGGCGGTCGGAATCTGGAGTGCGGTCAGTGCCGGAGGCGCTGCGATCGGGCCGCTGATCGGAGGCTTTCTGGTCGAGCATTTCTGGTGGGGTGCCGTCTTTCTGATCAACGTGCCGATCGTGATGGTGATCGTGCCGGTTGCCTTGAAGCTGCTGCCCGAAAGCCGGGCCGCGGCGCCGCCACCCTGGGACTCGCTTTCGGTGATCCTCACCGTGGCCGGGATTCTCGGCCTCGCTTTCGGCTTGAAGGAGGGCGCGCGATACGGATTCATCGACCCGAAAGTGCTGCCCTCGCTGCTGGCAGGCGCAGGATGCCTCTTCTGGTTCACAATGCGGCAACTGGGCTCTCCCGAGCCGCTGCTTGACGTGAGGCTGTTCACCCGGCGTGAGTTCACAGTGGCGGTTGGTTGCGTCTTCCTCTCGATGTTCGGTCTGGTCGGCATCGAATTCTTCGGGGCGCAATACCTGCAGCTTGTACTCGGCCTGGGAGCCCTCGATGCCGCGATCAGACTGCTCCCGCTGATGATCTCCACCCTGGCGGGCGGGCTACTGGCCGCAAAGGTGCTGGCCAGGCTCGGAACCCGCTGGACGATCTCCCTCGGACTGGCCGGGACCGGGCTGGGACTGGTGCCGATGTTGGCCCTCGGGCTGAGCGACGAGTACTACCTGCTCTGGCCATCCTTCCTCGTTATCGGCTTCGCGCTCGAGGTTGCATTGGTCGCGGCCAATGATGTGATTATCTCGTCCGTGCCGGCCGACGAGGCGGGCCAGGCGGCCGCGATAGAGGAGACCGCCTACGAACTCGGCGGTGGTTTCGGGGTGGCGGTGCTCGGGTCAATCCTGGCGATCGTCTACACGGCGAAGGTCGGTCCGATCGAAGGCATCACCGCGGTCGGGATCGCCAACGCCGAAGAGTCGCTGTCCCGGGCACTGGAGATCGCAGAGCGGATGTCGGTCACCGTGGCCCAACCCCTGATCGAAACAGCCAAGCTGGCCTTTTTGTCCGGCTACCACACGGCGATTGCCGTTGCGATCGCCCTGGTTGGCATGAGTTCCGTAATCGCGGCCGTGGTACTCCGGCCACGAGACGGGACTATCTGACCCGGTACCAGCCGGAAGCTGTTCCGGCCGGACCGAGGACGCGAACCCAGACCGGCTTCTTCTTCGACTTGATTTTCAGCTTCGGCTTCCACTTCCGGCTGCGGGTCGATACCGGGGTGGCCGTCGCGGAGGGCTTCTTCTTCGTGATCGAGAACTCAAGCCGCAACGGCTTCGGCAGCGAACGGTCATAGCGCGAAGTCAGGACCCATGTCCGGGTCTTGCCACGCACCGCTTTGCCCTTCGCCTTCGCCTTGACCTTGCCGGTCAGCTTCGGCGCCAGGGCGGGCGCCGGGGTCGGACCGGGATCGGGGTTCGGGAGAGGATCCGGATCGGGGTCAGGGGCCGTTGGGTCCGGCAGATCAATGAGCATCGTCCCGGTTACTGCGGAACCTGTATTGCCCAATGCATCCAGTTGCCGGATCGAAAAGCTGTGAGTTCCCTCGCCCGGGAAGGTCACGGTCCAGGGTGAGCTGCAGGCTGTCCAGGGCCCCTCGCCGATCCGGCATTCAAAGTTGCCCCCGGGCTCCCCGGAAAAGACGATCGTCTGGGTCAGCTCTCGTTTGATGTCATCGGTCATCGGTGCAAGTTCAGGGGCCGCAGGCGCTGTGCGGTCAACCGTCCAGCTGTGGGAGGCGACCCCGCCGATATTCCCCAGGTCATCTACCTGGCGGACCCGAAACTCATGGGCCCCGCTCCCGAGGCCGGTCAGATTCACCGGTGAAGTGCAGGCGCTGAAATCGGCAGAGTCAAGCGAACACTGGAATGCCCCACCCGATTCGCCGGTAAAGGTGAACCCGGCCGAAGCCGAGGCGGTCGGCGAAGCCGGTCCGCCGCCGAGGACCGGCTCATCCGGACCGGTGCCATCAACCGTCCAGGTACGGGACGAAGCCGCGCCGGTATTCCCGGCTGTATCAACCTGTCTGATTCGCAGGTTGTGATCTCCGTCCTCGATCCCGGTCAGGTCATACGGACTCGAACAGAAGAAGAAACTCGCGTCATCGAGTGCGCATTCGAAATGGCCGCCGGCCTCGCCGCTGAACGTGACCGTGGCGTCCCGCGAGCTGGTCAGGCCGGAGGGGCCACCGTTGATGGCCGGGGCAGGAGGCGCGGAGAGGTCGACCGTCCAGGTGAAGGCAGCCGGCGGGCCCTGGTTGTTCAGAGCATCGCGCTGATAGACCGAAAGCGTGTGGCTTCCGTGGCCCAGTCCGGCAATGCTGCGTGGACTGCTGCAGAGGTTGACCGTCCCGCCGTCAAGCTGGCAGCGGAACGAACCGCCCGGCTCGCCACTGAAGTGAATCTCCGCCGTGGTCGAGTTGGTCGGCGACGACGGGACTTCCCCGAAAACCGGTGCGGCCGGCGCGACATTGTCGACGACCCAGTTGTGGATTGCGGAACTTCCCGGTGTGTTGGCGATCGTCCGTTGCCTCACCTCGAAGTGATGGCTGCCATTGGTGAGGGCAGGCAATGCATGAGGTGACGTGCAGCTGTTGAACGCCCCGCCATCAAGCGAGCATTCGTAGGCCAGGGTCGGGTCACCGGTGAAGAAAAAGGTGGCCACGGGCGATGTTGTGTTGACCGGAGGCCCCTCGTCAATCACCGGAGCCGGTGGTGCGGAGGAATCGATATGCCATTCGAAGCTGTCGGCCGGGCCGGTCGCAGCCCCGGTATTCAGGCGGACCCGGAACTGCCGGGCCCCGTCAGGCAGTGAGGAAAATGAGACCGGGCTGGTGCAAGCGGAGAAGGGGGCCGCGTCCAGCGCACATTCATAGCTCGTTCCGGCCGGTGCTCCGCTGAACGAGAAACTGGCCGATGTCGAGGCGGTTATCGTCGCCGGGCCGGAGATGATCTCCGGGGCAGGCACGGCATTCGGGTCGAAAGTCACCTCGGTAACCCGCGAGGCGCTGAGGTTGCCGTTCACATCCATGGCCCGGCTTTCGACATACGTAACCCCCGGGCTGTTGACGTTGACCGCGATGGACTTCTGCGCCAGGTAGCCGTAGCTTGCGCCGACGTTGACGGGCCCGGTGGTGGTTCCCATCTCGGTCTGCCAGGCACTTGTGTTGCCATTGAAATGGGTCCGGTACTGGACGCCCTTGATTCCGGCGGCATCTGTCCAGGCAACATTCACCGTGGATGGCAGGAAGCTGGTCCCCGAGGGCAGCGGGCCGGGGGTGATCGACACGGTGCTGGTCGGCATGGTCGAATCCGTGTAGTTGTAACCCGAGTCCCAGGCTGCCTGGGCCATCTTGCGCTGTCCGCTCAGTCCGGGATGGAAATGGTCGACGGTGCTGATGTCGTCATCGACGAACTCCCACTGGGCCCGGGGCAGGTAGGGCCCGTAGGGAGGGGTGGTCCGGTTCGAGGAAAAATTGAAGGTTGCGTAGCGGTCGAAACGACAACGCAGCCTGGCCTCGCATTCTTCAGCGAGTACCTGGTTGTAGGCGATATTTCGCGCGCGGACCGCATCGCGCCGGTCGATATCGGCCTGGGCCATGCTGGTCGGATCGAGAACAAGGGACTTGCAAGGGATCACCGCCAGGGTGTCCCAGAAGACACGGGCGGTCCCGGCCCGGCTGGAGGGCTGGTCGTTGGGCGGGTTCGGGGCCCCGCGCAGGAACCAGAGGTTGTAGATATCCGGCACGCTCTGGATCTGGATGAGAGCATTCGGTGTGCGATTGGCAAGGATGTTCAGGGTTTCGACGAACTTCGCCCGGTAGTCAGCGATCGAAGTCATCTGAGCGACCGAATCCTTGCAGAGGTTGTTGCCGCCGAGTTGCATGGTCACAAGTTCGGTGTCGGTTTCGGTCGCATTGGCCTGTGAAGGCGCGTCGGTCATGTCCTCGCCGTTGGCGGCCTTGTTGCGGTTCTTGCCGTTGATCCCCGGGTTCAGGGCGAGGATCCTCCGGTAAAGGCTGTTGACCGAGGAGTTGGTGCCGGTTGACCAGGAACTCTCCGGCTGGGTGACCGAAGGAATCACGTTGATGCCGGTCGCGACGGACATCGAATCACCCAGCACGGCGATCGAATTCGGCATGCCCGGATCGGCAGCTGTCGGCGTGGGCGCTGCTGCTCTCGCCTGACCCGCGACAGAAAACGCGAATGCGAAACACAGCGCGGCCAGACTGACAGCACGGCAGATGGCTGGGACCTTGCTGGTCACTTCTCCCTCTCCTCGGATCTGATCTCCCGGGCCTGAACCCTTTGAAGCAACTGAGAAGAATCTACCGGGCCGGACTGTCGGCGTCCAATCCCGACCGGGAGTGTCGGATCGTTAGGGTTCGGGTAACAGTTCCGAATCTCAAGAAACCAGTCACAAGGAGTGTCCTGATGGCATACGAAGTCCCCGATCTTCCATACGCGTACGACGCCCTCGAGCCGCATATCGACGAGGCGACAATGAAAGTGCATCACGACAAGCATCATCAGGCCTATGTCGACAAGGCCAACGCCGCGCTCGAAGGCACTGAATGGGCCGACAGGGATGTTGCCGAAGTGGTCGCCAACCTTTCCTCGCTGCCTGCCGACAAGCAGGGTCCCGTCCGCAACAATGCCGGCGGTCACTACAACCACTCGCTGTTCTGGGAGATGCTCAGCCCCGACGGCGGAGGTGCCCCGTCCGGCGATCTCGCCGCCGCGATCGATGCCGCCTTCGGTTCCTTTGATGAATTCAAGGAGAAGTTCAAGGCCGGCGGAATCGGCCAGTTCGGTTCTGGCTGGGTCTGGCTGGTCAAGGACGGCGATGGTGTCGCGATCGTCTCGACCCCGAACCAGGATTCACCCCTCACCGATGGCAAGACCCCGCTGCTGGGTGCCGACGTGTGGGAGCACGCCTACTACCTCAAGTACCAGAACAGGCGCCCGGACTATCTGGATGCATTCTGGAACGTGGTCAACTGGGACCATGTGGCGGAGCGTTTCGCCTCCTGAACCAGGCTGCAGAGGATGCACCGGAAAGGGCGGCCCCTGTGGCCGCCCTTTCGGTTTCTGTAGCCTGACCTGCCCATGACCGGTCTGCCCACAGCGGTTCTTCCCATCCCTCCGAAGCAGCTTTTCTTTCTTGCCCTGCTGGCGGTCGCTGCTCTCGGAATGATCGTCTCCGGCTGTGGAGGCGGCGATTCGGGTGATGAAGTGGCCCGCAGCGCGCCCTCCGCATCGGATTTTCCTTCGGCTGAAGGAAAGACGATCGAGGAGGTCCTCGGCGAGCAGACCCCCGGTGACATGGTCGTCTCACCGGCCGCCCTTGTCTTCGAAACAGGGAAGAACCGTTACCCGCTGGGTGTGTTCAACGTGGATGGCAGCCAGATCGACGATGCGGACATCGCCCTCTACTTCGCCAAGTCGCCGCAGTCCCGGGTCGAAGGCCCGCTTCCGGCCGAAGTCGTTTCCCTGGAGACCAAGGCCGCCTACCGGTCGCAGGGCGCGGGCGGTCCGGGTGAGGCAACCAGCTTCTATCTCGCCTATCCGGAATTCGACCGGAACGGCCCCTGGCTCGCGGTCGCGCTGATCAGCACCGACGATGGTTTCGAGGCGGTACGGATCACTCCCAGTCCGGTGGTCGGTCAGTTCCCGAAAGTCGCCGCGGTGGGTGAACAGGCCCCCAGGGTCAGCACCCGCACCCCGGAAGATGTCGGTGGTGACCTCGCTCAGCTTGACACCCGTCAGCCGCCATCGAGCATGCATGATGATGACTTCAGGGATGTCGTCGGAAAGAGGCCGGTCGTCCTCGTTTTCGCGACTCCGGCGCTCTGTCAGTCAAGGGTCTGTGGCCCGGTCGTCGACGTCGCCGAGCAGGTCAAGGACGAGGTCGGGGACGGGGTGGTCTTCATCCACAACGAAGTCTTCAATGAAAACGACCCGAACAAGGGCATCCAGCCCCAGCTTTCAGCCTTCGGGTTGCAGACCGAACCCTGGATCTTCCTGATCAACAGCGACGGCACGATCGAAAAGCGGATCGAAGGCGCGATCGGTGTGGAAGAGCTCCGCGCCGACGTCGAACAGCTCAAGAAGAAGAACGGGCTTTAGGGCTCGAGCGGGGTCCAGGACTCCGCGGAGTCGGATGGCCCCGGCTCACGAGCCGGCGGAGTGTTGTCAGCGGTCCGGGCCGGCCGGGCTGCAGCCGGAAGATGAAGCAGGACACCTTCCTGTTTCGGCGGGATCTTGCTCATCGCACGTTCGGTCATTGCGGTGATCGTCAGGCTGGGATTGACACCCGGATTGGCCGGCACGGCCGAGCCGTCGCAGACCATCAGATTCCTGTATCCGAAGACATGGTTGTCCCGGTCGATCACACCAGTCTCGGGACCCTGGCCGACAACGGCTCCGCCGAGGATGTGGGCGGTCGTCGGAATGTTGAAGAGAGACTCCCCGAACGAGACTTGTGGAATGCCGCCGGTCCTTTCGGCGAACCATTTGGTCGCATCTTCGGCAGCCTGGATGAAGGTCGGGTTCGGCCGCTGGGGATCCTGCTCGGTCTGGAGCCGGACCCCCCGGCCGAACTTCTTGCGGACCGGCTTCAGCCTCATCGCGGAATCGATCGACTGCATGACGAGCAGAATCACCGTGCGCTGGGACCAGCGCACAGGGTTGAAGAGAAGCCGCAACGTATCCAGCGGGTGACGAATCATCGCGGCGAGAAACTTGATCGGCCTGGTCAGGCGGCTGCCATTGCCGGTGTACATGGTGAAGGTGCGGCTCATTACATCGCCGGCTTTGCCGTAGGTCACGACTTCGATGTGAGTGTCCGGGTCCGGGTAGATGCTGGAGGTGATCGCAACTGACTCGCTGAAGTCGCGGGTGTCGTCCCTGGCGGTGACCGCCTGGATTGACTCTGAATTGGTGCGGACGACGTAGCCGACTCGTCTGGAGAGATTCGGAAGGTCACCGTTGTGGAGGCAGTTGGCGAGGAGCTTGTTGGTGCCGAGGGCACCGGCGGAGAAGACCACGGATCCGGCGGTCAGCCTCTTGCGGCGGTGGCGGAGGACCGCGCCGGAACGGTCGGTCATCAGCTCAAAGCCGGCGCTGCCGTCACCTTCGGAGCCATCTGGCCCCGGGAGCGGCTTGACCGAGGTGACTTCGCGGCCGGGAAAGACTTTCACTCCGAGTTTCTCTGCGAAGTAGAGGTAGTTCTTGACCAGGGTGTTCTTTGCTCCGTAGCGACAGCCGACCATGCACGAGCCGCATTTGATGCAACCTGTCCGGTCCGGCCCTTCGCCTTCGAAGAAGGGATCGGGAACGGTTTGCCCATGTTCGCCGAAGTAGACCCCTACCTGGGTGTTTGCGTAAGTCCCGTCGGCGCCGATCTCTTCCGCGTACTCATGGAGCAGCTGGTCGGCCGGGCCGGTGTCGCGGTAGAGGGTCACTCCGAGCATCCGCTCCGCAGTCACATAATGCGGGCCGAGCTCCACTTCCCAATCGGCCAGGCCGTCCCATTGCCGGTCGGTGTAGAAATTGGGCCGGGGGCGATAGAGGGTGTTGGCGTAGCCAAGGCTGCCTCCGCCGACACCACAGCCGGAAACCACGTTCACGTCCTTGAATATGGACATACGCATGATCCCGCGGAGTCCGAACTTCGGCAACCAGAAATAGCGGCGGAGGTTCCAGGCGGTTTTCGCGAAATCCTTGTCCTCGAAGCGACGGCCGGTCTCGATCACTGCGACCTTGTACCCCTTCTCGGCAAGCCTCAGTGCGGAGACACTGCCGCCGAATCCGGAGCCGACGATCACCCAGTCGTAGTCGTGAGCCATGTTGGCAGTCTACGCACTGGCAATACGGATGACCGGTTTGTAGTTTCAGGGTTGGGATCTGGAGCTTCCGGCTTTCATCCCATCCGGGTGATGACTACCGCGATCGCCTGTGCGTCCCCTCGCGGGCTAACTGGAAGTAAGTCTTGTCAGTTTGGCTCTGTGTGGGCACTTCCACTGCTCATGGGGATAGCTACGAGAAATCCGGTGTTTCTGACCGAAACCTTTGGTTGAAGTTTGGTTTAGAGTGTCCGGATGGTCGTCCCGCCCTCCGCGGGGACTCAAATGCTTTTCAAGGAGAGAGATGAAGCAACGTTTTGGAGCAATCGTCGGCGTGCTCGCCGCACTACTGATCGGGTCATTCGCGATCTCGGGGGCCGCCTCGGCTGCCGGTGATGCCGGCAGCAGCGCCACGAAGCTCGAGAAGTCGGTGAAGAAAGCCGACAAGAAGGCAAAAGCCGCCTGCAAGAAGGTAAAGAAGGCCAAGGGCGCCAAAGCCAAGAAGCAGGCCAAGAAGCGTTGCAAGTCCGCAAAGAAGAACGCAACCAAGCAGCGGAAGAAGCTCAAGAATTACAACCTCCAGTTCTTCGACGTCTGCAAGCACGGCTGCAAGTACAAGACCATTCGTGACGGCGCATACGCCGCCGGCGCCTGGCAGTTCAAGAACAAGAAGCGCAACGCGACCGTCCGCGTCCAGCCGGGCACCTACGTCGAGGGCGTCTTCATCCACGGCCAGCAGCCCAACCATGACTTCGATCACCTGACGATCATGGGCGTCACCAAGAACAAGACGGACCTGAAGGACGCAAGCAAGGTCATCCTCGAGGGCGCCAACGCCCAGACCATCGTCAAGGGCACCCCGGGCTGGTTCGAGGGCGACGCTCCGACCAAGCCGGCCAACAACGCAATTGAGGCCCGTGACGTCGACGGCATCGTCATGAAGAACATGTGGGCGCGGCACTACCTCGCCAACACCTTCTTCGTGTGGGCTTCAACCAATCCGTCTTTCGGCGAAAGCTGCCGTGACTACACGATGGACAACCTGATCACCTCGGACACCCGGTCCTACGGTTTCTTTGCCCGTAACTGCTTCGGCGGCACGATCAAGAACTCCGAAGGCTGGAACCACGGCGACTCGGCCGTCTACATCGGCGAGACTCCCTGTGACGACCCCGCCTGGACCAATCATGGTGCCAATCCGGCTCCCTGCCAGGCCAATCCGGACTGGACGGTCATCGACAACGTCAAGAGCCACCAGAACGTGCTCGGCTACTCCGGCACCAACTCGAAGTACGTCGAGATCAAGAACTCGTCGTTCTTCAACAACGGCGCCGGCATCGTTCCGAACACCCTCGACTCCGAGAAGTTCGAGCCGAGCGGTTGGTTGAACATCCATGACAACAACATCTTCTGGAACAACTACAACTACTTCTCGACCGGTTCGGAATTCCTTACCGTTTCGGACGGACTCGGCGAAGTGCTTGGTCAGACGGTGAACTACCCGATGGGTGTCGGTATCGCGCTTTTCGGCTCCGACGGGGTGGAAGTGACCGACAACAACATCTTCGGCAACGAGAAGTGGGGCGTCATGACGTTCTCCGCTCCGGTGCTCGAAGGCGTCGTTGACGCCAACACCGGCGACGATGCGAAGAACCTGAACAACTCGTTCAACGGCAACGCGATGGGTCGTGCCGGAGTTGATCCGAACGGGGTCGACTTCCTCAACGACAACACCGGTGGCGGCAACTGCTTCTCCGGAAACACCGCAACTCCGGCAGTGACCTACGTTCTGGGCAACGGTACTACGCCACAGAACGTGCTCTACCCGGCCTGCCCCCTCGGCAAGGTGCTGAACGACAGCGTGGTCAGCTACGAATTCGGATCGGGGATTCAGTACAACCCCGTGAACGAGCTCGACAAGACCACGATCCTGGGCTACGTGGCTTCTGAGCCCGCCAAGAACCAGGAATGCTCCTGGACCAGGAGCACCCCGCATCCCGCCTTTACCGATGAGGCCGGATACACCTACACCGAGAAGCGGTCAGACCCGGTGGTCTGCCCGTAAGTAAGGGAAGAAAGCGAGCAATTGAACAAGATGAAGTCACTGCTGAACAAGCGGTTGCCGGGGATCCTGGCGGCAGGACTGGTGACGCTGGCCGTGGGGGCGGCCGGCGTCAGTCCCGCCGCTGCCAATGATGCCTCTGCGAGCGGCCTGACCGCAAGCCAGAAAAAGGCGAAGAGCAAGGCGCTCAAGGCCTGCAAGAAGAAGAAGTCGCCAAAGGCGAAGAAGGCCTGCACCAAGAAGGTCAACAAGAAGTTCGGCGCCATGGCCAAGCCGAAGGGCAAGACCTGGAATGTGGTGCTCGGCGACGACTACTACAAGCCGAATCAGTTGACGATCAAGGCCAACGATTCAATTCTCTGGAGCTGGACGGAAGTGGCCGGAAGCGAGCCTCACAATGTGAGTGCTTTCAGCCGGCCGGCCGGGGTAGGCCCGTTTGATTTCGAGTCCGCGCTTTCGCTCGACCCGAAGAACACGTTCAAGCGTCAGTTCACTGTGGCTGGCGACTATCACTTCGTCTGCAGCCTCCACACGCTGATGACGATGGACGTGAAGGTCACCCGGTAGGACTGTTTCATGAGGCGGTCCGGCCCCGCAAGAACGGCGGGTGCCGTGCTGGTGATTCTGGCTCTGGCCGGATTTGCCAGCGCGGCCCCGGCAGCCGCCGCTCCAGCCAAGACCCCGTCTGTGGCGGGTACTACGGCCAAGTCCGGCAAGGCGGCCAGCAAGGCAAAGGCCCTGAAGCGTTGCCGGACGATCAAGAGCAAGCCGAAGCGCAGGGCCTGCGTCAAGCGGGTCCACCGCAAGTTTGCACCGCAGAAGCCGGTCAGGCCGGATCAGCCGGCTTTCACCGGAGCCACCCACTACGTCGAGGTGGGCGATGACTACTACAGCCCGACCCTGATCACCATCGACTCCGGCGACGCCGTGGTCTGGCAGTGGCTGGCCCACAACAAGGATGACCACAACGTTTCCATGTACGAAGGGCCAGAAGGCGTAGACCCCTTCGATTTCGAACTCGGTGATGCGCCAGCGGTAGGACCGGACTGGAGACGTGTTTTCAAAGTGAAGGGCACCTACCTGATGGGTTGCTCGCTACATCATCTCCAGCGCATCACGATCGTCGTCAAGTAAGGACACTCAGAGGAACTGAAATGGGATTCGATTCGATGGACAGAAAGAGTTTTCTCGGTGTTGCCGGAGGCGCACTGCTCTGCACGATCGGCGGCAAGCAGTACAAGGTAGACAGCGAGACCGATCTCGCGGAGCTATCCAGCAAAGTTGCTGTCCCCCCGAAAGTGGCGGCCGCGAAGAACGATCCACCACTTTCCAAGGCTGACATCGTCGGCACCCGCAAGGAATACTGGATCCAGGCGGAGCCGGTTGCCTGGAATCCAGTCCCGAAGCACAGGGACCAGATGCTTGGCACCTCGATCAAGAAGACGGTCGGCAAGACCAAGATCCAGGCAATGGCCTACCGCCAGTACGACGCGAATTTCTCGAAGCCACTCGGACCGGCGACGATTCCCGGTCCCCTGCTCGACGCCACGGTTGGGGATACCCTGGTCGTTCACTTTCGGAACGCCCTGCCGTACACAGTCACGATGCACCCTCACGGGGTCTTCTATTCGAACGAGATGGATGGTTCCTACAAGGGTTACTGGAGCGATCCGGGAGGGTTCGTTCAGCGCGGACGGACCTTCACCTACGTCTGGGAATGTCCGGAAGGGACCCAGGGTTCCTGGTTCTACCATGACCACGGCCCTCTGGACCCGACCCCGCTCTATTCCGGCCTTTTCGGCCCGCTGATCGTGCGGGACCCGGATGAGCCGCTTCCCGATCGGGAGTATTTCCTCGGCTTTCACACTTTCTCGCCGGGGCTGTTTCCGATCAAGAGCGCGCTTTACTCGATCAACGGCCGGGCATACACCGGCAACACACCGACCATGCAGGCGAAAGTCGGTGATGACGTGGCGATGCATGTCTACGGGATCGACAATGACTTCCACACATTCCATATCCACGGCCACCGTTGGCAGGAGCCAGCCGGAAACGTTGTCGACAACAAGACATTCGGACCGGGGGATTCCTTCCGGGCCCGGTGGATCGAAGACAACCCCGGCCGCTGGCTTTACCACTGCCATGTCTTCTCTCATCTCCACGCGGGAATGAGCGGTTGGTACATCGTCGAATGACAGTCCGTCGAATCACGGGCCTAGGTCTCGCCCTGCTTGCAGCGGCGGCTTTCGCCGGTCTTTCGGCAATCCCTGCGGGGGCGGCCAACACGCGGGTCTCGATTACCGATTTCAAGTGGTCGAAGGAGCCTCAGGTCGACCTCGGTGAATCAGTGACCTGGGACTGGATCGGGCCGGACACCATGCATTCGGTTACCGGCCAGGAACCGAACGCGACCCAATGGGATTCCGATCCTTCGATTTCAATGCCACAGCATGATCTGGGTGACAGCTACACGCTGACCTTCGATCAGCCGGGGACCTATCTCTTCGTCTGCAAGATGCACAGCTCGGTCCGGGGGACCGTCACGGTTTCCGGCAACCCCGGCAATCCTGCTTCCGATCCGGGCCCCCAGCCACCGCTCAATCTTGATTTCGAGTTCCCGTTCGTGGACAACGTGAGGCTTAATACCCCGGTGATCGGTCCGAAGGGCAATGGTGCGCTCCTGTTGTTCGACATTGACGAGCCAGGCACCGCATCAGTTGATTACTACCGCCTGGTCAAGCAGGGCAAGGGCAAGAAGGCGAAGACCGTCAGGCGGTTCGCGGGGTACACCGAAGATGCGGTTCATGTGGGACAGAATGAAGTCCGCTTCGCCAACCGCACGGCCACCTTCAAGCCACAGAAGGGCAACTACATCGGCTACTTCCGGGTCGATGACAAGTCCTCGAATTCCAGTCCCGAAGTTCCGGTGCAGTTCAAGATCAACGGGAAGAAGAGCAAGAAGAAGTAGCTTCGGTGACGGACTGTCAGACGGTGGCCCGTTTTCCGGTGGAAGCGGCTCGTATGCTTGACGGATGCCGACCTCGCTTGAGCGCCGACACAACCGCCGACGCAGGCACGAACGAACCCGGCAGGAGCTGATTGAAGCTGCCCTGAACCAGTCGGCGGCCGGTTCGTTCAAGGATCTCACGGTCGAAGGCATCACCCGCGAGGCGGGTGTCGCCAGATCAGCGTTCTACGTGTATTTCGGTGACAAGGAAGAACTGCTGCTCGGGGCGATCGAGGACCTCATCGCTTCACATCAGAACCGTCTCGGTCGTTGCTGGAAGCAGACGGACGAACCACGCCAGGATATCGAACGCGGTATATACGGCATGGCCCGTGTCTATTCCGACAGTTCCGGACTGCTCGCTCTCGCCGGCGAGGCTGCGACCTATGACGAGGAAGTCAGGGAGCTCTGGACAACAGTGATCGAGACGACCACCGAAGGGACCCGGGACGAGATCGAGAGACTCCAGAAAACGGGGGCGGTAAATGCACTTCTCGATCCGGAAGCACTTGCCGAAGGGCTGGTCCTGATGACCGAAAGGAGCTTCCAGATCCACCTCGCCCAGGGCGAAAGCGATCCCGGAGAAGTCGCGTCAAGCCTCACCCGGGTCTGGTGGGCAGCCCTGTTCGGTCCACCCGCCCCAACAAAGACGCCCCCCTCGCCGGAAGGCGAAGAGGGCGCTCATTCAGATGAAACAGAAGCCTAGAAGCTGACGTTCGGGGTCTGGCGCTCGGCGGCATCCTCGATCTCGAAGAACTCCTTGTCGGTGAAGCCACCCTGGTTGGCGACGATCGACGCGGGGAACTGCTGGATCTTCGTGTTGTAGGACTGGACATTCGAGTTGTAGATCCGGCGAGAAGCCTGGATTTCATCCTCGAGCTCGGAGAGATTCCGGCTGAGCTGCTGGAAGTTCTCGGTTGCCTTCAGATCCGGGTACTGCTCGGCCACCGCACGGAGGTCGGCCAGCGAACGGTTCAGGCCGGATTCCGCGGAGGCGGTGGCTTCGACGCTGTCGGCCTTCATCGCCTCGGCACGGGCCTTGGTCACTTCCTCAAAGACCTTCTGCTCGTGAGTTGCGTAGCCCTTGACAGTCTCGACCAGATTCGGGACCAGGTCATGTCGGCGCTTCAACTGGACGTCGATACCGCTCCAGGATTCATCCACGCGGTTGCGCGAGGCGATGATGCCGTTCCTGGTCGAGATGTACCAGAGCACCACGATCAAAGCGATAACGACAACCACTATCAGCGCGATAAGTGCGCCACTCATAAGCATGTCCCCTTCGTTGAAATCAGTTCCCCCGGCATCCTACCCGCAGCAAACCCTCCGGACCGGAAACCGGGGCGGTTCCGGGTATGGTGAACGCGAATGGGCAAGGAATCGGATCAGTGGCAGCAGATCGTTGCTTCCTACCGGGGCGAGGGTGACGTCAGATGGGAAGCGGTTGGCGGAATCAACCCGGCTGACGGTCCGGTCGCGCTCTGCGTCGGTGGGAGCAATCGCCTGACCGGCCACCTGGCCCCGGACTTCTGGGGTGCGAGCTGCGACGCCGACGAGAAAGAAACAGGCGGCTTCATGCGCAAGAGCATTGTGCCGACCGCGATCCTTGCCAAAGCCCACATGCCGGATCTGGCGAAAGTGGTGCCGGCATTCAACATCGAATCGATCGAGGCAAACCCCGGCGAGTTCGTCAAGCACCGGGTTTCCCGCCGCAAGGTCGAATTTGAATCGCTTGAGTTCAACCAGCGATTCCTCGCTACCGTGCCGAAAGATCACGATCCGATCGCTTTGCGGGAACTGTTCTCGCCCGGCTTCCTCGACTGGACCACGACAATCGACCGTGAAGTTGATTTCGGGATAAACGATCGCCAGTTCTGGTTCCTGTGGCGTCTCCGCGAACGAACCGGGAACGAGCTGAAACTCGCCCTCGCCAACGCAGGCGAGCTGTTCCGCAGGCTACATGCCGAAATGGAAGAAGACGGCATTCACACCTATCCCGGCGGACCCTGGAACGCGGGACTTGAGCCTTTCCCGGCTGACTGAACTGATCGATCCGGCCGCGGCAAAGATCGCGGTCAGGGCGGCGATCTTCATGCCGCTCTGCTTCCTGCTGGCAACCCTGCTTCTGGGTGACGCCGCCCGGCCGTTCGCGGCGTTCGGCTCTTTCATCCTGCTGGCAATGGTCACCTTCGCCGGAAGGCCGTTGCCGCGCGCGATTGCCTGGGCTGTTCTGGTCCTGGTCGGTTGTCTCTTCATTGCGGCCGGCACCTGGCTGTCGCAGTTCACCGTCACGGCGGCACTTTCGGCCGGTCTGGTGTCCTTTCTGGTCTGCTTCTCCGGAGTGATCAACCCGTACTTCGCGGCAGCCCGCAACGGTGCGGTACTCCTGATCGCCCTGCCGCTGATGATTGAAGCACCGGTCGCGGCGATCGATGAACGGTTGCTCGGCTGGTTGCTCGCCTGTGCGATCTGCATTCCTGCCACCTATCTGATCTGGCGGCTGCCCTGGTACGGAGGGCTCCGGCAGCAGTCGTCTCGCGCGGCCATGGCACTGGCGGAACTGATTCGTGAGCCCGCTTCCGGCGAACTCAGGGATGACGCTTCGAAACAGGTCTGGCGGTTGCGGAAGAAGTTTCTCTCTACTCCGAACCGCCCGACCGGAGCCACCGGGGAGAGTGCTGCGATCGCCTCCCTCGTTGATGAATTGGCCTGGACTTTCGGGCTTGTTGTCAACCCCGGTGCCGGTGTGGAAAGTGACCGGAAGTACGCGAGGGAACTCCGCGAAGCAGCCGCAGATCTGCTTGAAGCGTCGGCATTCATGCTCCTCAACCAGGAAACCGGACTTCCGCTGAGAGCGGCCGAGGAAGCGCTTCAGCGGGTGATCGACCAGAACACCGCTGACCTGAGGGCACAGGCAAGATCGGCCAGCCCAGTCGAGGAGGAGCAGGTGATCCGGCATCTGGACCACGAGTTCCGGCTCCGAAAGCTCGCCTTCTCGGTGATCGACGTGGCCGAAACAACGAGGATTGCCTCCGGGAGGGAAACCGCGCCGGGCGCTCTGGGCGAGCTCTGGACCTGGACCCGGCTTGGTCAACGCCAGGTTGTCGGGGCGGGTCGGATGCTGGCCAGGCACGTGGCACTTGATTCAAGCTGGCTGAGGAACAGCATCCGGGCCTCGCTCGGGATCGCCCTGGCTGTACTGGTCGCTGACCTGGTTGCGGTCCAGAACGCGTTCTGGGTTGTGCTCGGCACCTTGTCGATACTCCGGTCCAACGCGCTTGGCACCCGCGGGTCTGTCACGGAGGCACTGGCTGGGACCCTGGTCGGCATCGTGATCGGCGCCGCGGTGATCTGGCTGTTCGGCGATGAAGTTCACATCCTCTGGATGGCACTCCCGATCGCGGTTCTGGCGGCGGCATACGCCCAGCGCGCGGTTTCGTTCGCGGCGGGGCAGGCAGGTTTCGCCCTGCTGGTCATGGTTCTCTACAACCTGATCGAGCCGGTCGGCTGGCAGGTCGGACTGGTGCGGATCCAGGATGTGGCGATCGGCTGTGGGGTCAGCCTCGTGGTGGGGCTGCTGGTCTGGCCGCGCGGGGCTGCGGAAATGATCCGGCCGGCGATCGCTGAAGCTCTGGAAGCCGGTGCCGAACTTGTCCGGGATCGCTCCCGGGGTGTGCTGGAGGGACGATCCGGGAACCGGACCGACCGGTTCTGGGCTGATTCGGTGGCCGCTTCCGAGCGGCTGGATGCTGCACTTCGCCGGTTCCTTGACGAATCGACCGGCGACCACATTGACCGTGAAAGCCTGATGGCGCTAAGTGCCGCAGGGCTCAGGCTGCGGCGTACCGCCTACGGGATAGGCCAGATTCCCGACCAGCCGTGGTTCAGGACACCTGGCCTGGATTCAAGCCCCCGGTTGCTCGACACGATCGCCGGGACCTGTGGCTCATATCTCGAATTGAGCCAGGCGATAGCCTCGAGATCACCGATCCCGGATACCACGAAACCCGGCGATGAATCCTGGCTGCTGGAATCTTTCAACCGCTCAGACGGGAACGGGTTCGGTGCCGGGCTGGCAAGGATCTGGCTTTACGAGAACCTCCAGTACCTTGTGGAACTTGGTCATCGCTTCGAGCACCGGGCACGGATGCTGTTCGAGGTTTCCAGCGAGGATCCGCCGCCGACCGGAGATGCTCCGATGCCCCGTGAACCGATCGTCAGGCACCCGGCAACCGCAGCTCAGTCGGGATAGTCGTCTTCGTGCGGGAGCACGACGCGGGCATTCCGCTCATCCCCGATCACCTTTGGCAGCACAGTCTTTGACGCGTTCGGATCAGCTGCTGCGCGCTTCATCGCCTCGCTTGTGGTGGCTGAGGGGACCAGCGCCTCCAGCTGCTTGAGAGTGGGGAAGACGATCGCCATGTCACCGGCCCCGGCTGCTGCCAGGGCATCGGCGGGGTTGATCCAGAGCGCCTCGGTCATTTCGAAATTGTCTGGCCTGACCTCGGCACCATCGGGCGAGCGAGCGAGGAAAAACCAGGTGTCAAACCGGGTCTTGACGACCTCAGGGGTGACCCAGCGAGCCAGCAGGATCAGCTCGTTGCTGAGATCAAGCCCGATACCGGCTTCCTCCTCGAGTTCCCGCGCCGCACAGGTCCTTAGCCCGTCAATACCCGCGCCGTCCTCCGGGTCGAGCGAACCACCCGGAAAAACCCAGACGTTGGGCATGAAATGCGACTCGGCAGAACGCTTCAGCATCAGGACTTCGACCGGTCCGCCCTGCTCCCGGTCACGCAGCAGCAGGATGGTGGCAGAGGGACGCGGTTCGGAGGGCTTGCCGAGATTTATCGACTCCCCGGGACCGGCTTCCGGAAACGTGTTCACAACCGGAACCGTAGCGCCACCCGCTGGTGGACGCAGGGCAAGGGTCCAGGAACCACTTGGGCTCGCTAATCTGGCCGGCATGAGTACCGCAACGACCAGCCAGTGGATCTGCGAATCATGCGGCTGGATTTATGATCCGGCCGAGGGAGACCCGGATGGGGGGATCCCTGCCGGGACGCCTTTCGAGAGCATTCCCGATGACTGGTTCTGTCCGGTCTGCGGAGCTCGCAAATCAGACTTCGAACCCTACGAAGGCTAGTCGGAAACCGACCGTAGTCGGGAAACCGGAGAGCAGCCGGGGAACGCACCCGGGCACGACCCGCCGGAAGGTTGTGACACATCGGGCATTCGCCCGTAGTCTGGGTATGAACGTGCTTGAAGCGGTTCCTGAACCAGAGCCGTCCCGGCGGGAGGCAACCCTTCCAGGGAACGGGCCCCGCCCTCTTTTCGAGGACCTCTACCGGGGTAGTCGCGACGACCTTTACTCCTATGTGGCTGGTCTGCTTCGGGACAGAGCCGCCGCCGAGGACGTGACCGCGCTTGCTTTCGAGCGCGCCTTTCGCAAGTGGGACAGGTTCGATCCGCAGCGCGGAAGCGCGAGGGGCTGGCTATTCGGCATCGCCCGGAATGCGGCACTGGATGAGCTGAGAAAGCGCAAACGGGAAGCGCCGGCATTCGAGCCTGACGGTTTGGAAGCACCGGGACCGGTTGCCGGGGCGTCAGTCCCGGTCGAGGAAACGGTCGTCGCCCGTGAGCAGCGGGCTCTGCTGCTTGATGCACTCGGCACTCTCGCGCCTGCCGACCGGGAAATAGTCGCGCTCAAATTCTTCGGTGGACTCAGCAACACCGAGATTGCCGAAGCCACCGGTTACTCATCCAGCAACGTGGGGACCCGGACAGACCGGGCAATGTCAAGACTCCGGAAAGCCCTGGCTTCCGGCAAGGAGGTGGTCCGATGAACCACGAAACCGGGACTGAATTCGAAGACCTGGCCCGCGCCCTCCGCGAAGGCCGACCCACTCCGGAACCGGAGTTCGCCGAGCGTCTGGACCGCATCGTGGCGGACCATTTCCCGCCCGGCTGGGCACGGGACACTTCGCCCGCCGGGCAGGGCCGGGGAAGAATCGGCAACTTGACAGAACGCTTTCGCCGGCGGATGAGCGGACGCCGCCTGCTCCTGCCGGCCGTCGCCGGAGTTGCTTCGGTGCTGATGTTCACCACGGTCGTCGCAATCGGGGTAGATGGCGGACACTTCGGCGGTGGCGACGAGCCCCGCGACATCCAGAGCATGCCCGGCAGTCAGGCCGTCGAAATGGCTGAGACTGGAAATGGCGACTCAGCCGTGATGCCCGAGCTGTCCCGGGAACAGTCCGGTGACCAGGCGGCCGGGATGAGCGAATCTTCGGCTGACGCCGACGCGGTTGCCCCCGCGTCCCCGGGGTCAGCCGGAAGCCACCTGAAGGCCGATCGGGAAGTCGCCCTTGAGGCTGAAATCACGCTTGGCACCGAACCATCGAGTGTCCACGACGTGGCTAATGAGATCGTTTCGGTTACCGATGATCACAACGGCATCGTGATGGATTCGTCGGTCGTTGCCGGTGAGGATGGAGCCGCCGGAGCCAGCTTCCGTCTGTTGATCCCCTCCGCGCAGATCGATACGGCGGTGGCGGATCTTTCCGGCATCGCCGACCTCAGGTCGCGCAGTCAGGAACTCACTGACATCACCGCGCCGGTCAACAGCACCGAGGGTTCAATCGCCGATTCGAAAGCGAAGATCGAGGGACTGCTCGGTGAGCTCTCGGAGACCTACGATGAGGACGAGCGGGCTGCGCTGGAGCGGCGCATACACCGGGAACGCGTCAACCTGCGGGCCGTCGAGGCCCGGCTCGACAGGCTCGAGCGACGGGCGGACTACACGCCGGTTTCGCTGCGGGTCGAAACCACTGGTGACACCTCGTCCGACGATGAGTCGAGCTGGGGGTTCCCGGACGCCGTTGATGATGCCGGCAAGCTGCTCGGCGTCGCCGCCGGGGTCACCGTGCTCGCGCTGGCAGTGGCAATTCCGATCGGCATCATCGTTCTGGTCGCTCTCGCCATGAACCGGGCCTGGGTCCGGCGTGCCCGGCACCGGGCCCTCGGCGACGAATAGTCCGGATCGGCTTTCGGGCCTTGCACCGGGCGGCAGTGCCGGCCGACGACGCTTCGGGTCGAGGAGGCCGGTACTGCCCGCCCGGCGCCCAACGTTCGTATTACTGGCCGATCGCCTTGACGTAAGTGAGGACCGCCAGTACCCGGCGGTGGTCTTCCGGGGCGGGCGTGAGATCGAGCTTGCTGAAAATGCTGGTGACATGCTTCTCGACCGCCCGTTCAGTCACAACCAGACTTTCGGCGATCGCGATGTTCGAGCGGCCCTCCGCCATCAGGCCCAGAACTTCACGTTCCCGGGCCGTGAGTACCTCAAGCGGATCCTCCCTCCGGCGCCGGCCAAGCAGATGGGAAACCACCTCCGGATCGAGGGCGGAGCCGCCATTCCCGACCCTGCGGACCGATTCGGTGAAGCGGTCAATTTCCGCGACCCGGTCTTTCAGCAAATAGCCGACGCCTTCCGCGGAATCGGCGACCAACTCCAGGGCGTAGCTCTCCTCCAGATACTGGGACAGGACCAGTACCCCCGTACCCGGGAATTCCCTGCGGATCTGCCTCGCCGCCTGAAGACCATCGTCGGTCAAGTTCGGTGGCATGCGGATGTCGACCACCGCTACATCTGGCGCGTGAGCGCCGACTTTTCTCAGCAGATCCTCGGCGTCTCCGGCCTGGCCGACCACTTCAAAACCGTCATCCTCCAGCACCCGGACGACACCCTCGCGGAGCAGGACCGAATCATCGGCGACCACTACCCGCATGGAATCTGAACCTCCACGACTGTGCCTCCTCCGACCGGACTCTTTATGACGATGTTGCCATCGAGGGCGGCGATCCGGTCAGACAGGCCGTTCAGCCCGGAACCCTGGGTCGGGTCTGCTCCGCCTATCCCGTCGTCTGCGATCCGGATCCGGACCATTCCGCTCCGGCGGGAGATTTCGATTCTGGCCCGACTCGCTTCCGAGTAGCGGACCACATTGGTCAGGGATTCGGCAACCACATAGTAGGCCGCGGCTTCGACCGGTTCCGGCAACCGGCCATCCGGTGTTGCGGAGACCTCCACCGGCAGCGGGGCCCGGTGGGCGAGGGCGAGAAGGGCCGCGTCCAGGCCCCGGTCAGAGAGCACGGCAGGGTGGATTCCCCGCGCAAGTTCGCGCAGTTCGGCAAGGGTCTGTTCGAGTTCGGCACTCGCTCCGTCGAGGATCTCGATCGCTTCCCGCGGATCGCTGTCAACCCGCGACCTGGCCATCTGAAGTTTCAGGGCCAGCGAAACCAGATTTTGCTGGGCGCCGTCATGAAGGTTCCTCTCGATCTCCCGTCTGGCAGCATCGCCGGCCTCGACGATCCGGGTTCGCGATGCCCGCAGCTCGGCCACCTTCGCCCGGACTTCCGCCTCAAGACGGGCGTTCTCGAAGGCCAACGCGGCTCCGCGACTGACCGCTTCGATCTTCTCCGGCTCCTCAAGCAGGGCACCATCGTGGACGATCAGTGCCACTTTGCGGCCTTCCATCGAGACAACACTGGTCGCGCGTCCCGAGTCGGTGTCCGGCTCGGATGTCGGCAGGCCGCGGGCGTCTACGTACTGCCTGGTCGCGGGCAGCCAGAAGATCAACTCGACCGACGGGTCGCCGAGTGCCACCGCGACAGCTTCCTGCATCTTTACCGGGTCGGATTCATGGGCGACCCGCTCCAGCATGCGACCGAGTGCCTGCCCCCGGACCAGTTTGCTGCGAGCCAGCCCGACCAGGAAGGCGAACGGGAGGACTGCCGCGTTCAGCGTGGAGATGGCCCCGGCGACATCCTCTGCCCGGTCGAGCCCAGCGATCGAAAAGACCGACGCCATGCCGAGCAAGGCCAGCAGGGTGGTCGATGTCCAGAGCACCGGGCCGATCAGGCGCCGCATCGGGGGGGAGGCGAGTGAGTACTTGGTGGTGAAGCTGTGGATCAGCGCGAGGACGAGGACGATCGCGATCGCATTGGTGATGATGAACAAAACAGTGACCGTGGTCGGGGAGTCGGCAAGCAGCAGGAGGTTCTGCGGTGCGCGGTCGAATCCGAATTGCGACGGCTTGCCGAAGAAGGTGGCCAGCAGGACCAGTGAAAGCGCGACCACAACAAGCTGGAGGACCCGCCGGTCAGTCCGGGATTCGATCCTGCCCGTCGGGAACCTGACCAGCGTCTGGACCAAAGCAAAGGGAAACACACTTGCAACGACCAGGCCGAAGGTAAATACGAGCGAGGAGTTGGCGTAGACCAGAACCTGGGCCATCCAGGCGAAGCTGGTCAAGACCATCCACTTGCCAAATGCGTTGTCGGGCCGGCGCCAGCAGGCGAAAATTCCGACCCCGAGCCAGGACCAGCCGGTGAAAACACGAAGGACAATGTCGATCGCCGGCTGATTCAGCTCCTGGTTGGAAAGCGCGACCATGACCGCGCCGCCGGCCCCGGCGAAAAAACCGGCAACTGCGAGCCAGAACAGCCGGAGTCGAAGATTCGAAGCGCCGCCCATGGCTTGATTCTGACTCATGAGGAGAACCTGGTTGGTGTGGACAGCACCCGAATGAGCAGGTTCAAGGTGCGGTTCCCCACACCCGTAGGGGGCAGTTGCCCCGATCGGAAGACACCAGCCAGCTTCATTTCCGGTCAGGTCACGGGAAGTCAGCCTTTGTTCATGAATTCCAGTCGAAATATCGCTGCCCGGGCCGGAAGGTGGAGTGCAACCCATCGCAAGATCGCGATATGGGGTTGGCTCGCCTTCGTGGTTGCCCTCGTCGTCCTCGGAGGAATGACCGGATCCAGATCCCTGACCGATGCGGAAGACGGGGTTGGTGAATCGGGCCGGGCCGAGGTTGTCGAGTCTGCGAACTTCCCGGAGGCCGCCAGCGAGTCGGTGCTGGTTCAGGCCCCGGCCGGCACTACCAACGCCGATCCCGGCTTCCGGGAAGCGGTTTCCGGGCTGGTCCGCGACCTGCGGTCGACTGCGTTCGTTTCGAATGTCGAGAGTCCGTTCGCGCCAGGCAATCAGGCACAACTCTCGGACGATGGCGTTTCGGCCCTGGTTTCTTTCCGGCTCAACGGAAATGACGAAGAACTTGGCAGCCGGCTTGGCCCTGTGGAAGCAGCAGTCGGTCAGGCGCGCACTGTCGCGCCGGACTTTCAGTTTTCCCAGGTCGGGGATGCGTCGACATCGGATCAGGTCGAGCAGGCATTCTCGGATGACTTCAAGAAGGCCGAGATGACTTCATTGCCGGTCACGCTGCTGATCTTGATCCTTGCCTTTGGCGCGCTGATAGCGGCCGGGGTTCCACTCGTGCTTGGTCTGACCGCAGTCGGAGGGGCGATCGGGCTGACCGCGCTGGTCAGTCACATCACCCCGATGTCGGACGGCGCGAACTCGGTGATCCTGCTGATCGGTCTGGCCGTTGGAGTTGACTATTCGCTCTTCTATCTGCGGCGCGAACGCGAGGAGAGAGCGGCTGGCCGATCCGAACGGGCGGCGCTGGAAGTCGCCGCTGCGACCTCGGGCCGGGCAGTGATCATTTCCGGAATCACCGTGATGATCGCGATGGCCGGGATGTACCTGACCGGTGACGCCACCTTCTCTTCCTTCGCAACCGGGACCATCCTTGTTGTCGCCGTGGCGATGCTCGGTTCACTCACCTTCCTTCCGGCGACTCTGGCATGGCTCGGTGATCGGGTCGACAAGGGGAGGGTGCCGCTCGTTCATCGCCTCCGGGGTCGACGCGCGGTGAACCGGGATGGCCTCGGGACCCGCTTCATCCGTGGGGTTCTGCGTCGGCCGGCCATCTCGGCAATCGTCTCCGGCGGGTTGCTCGTCTTGCTGGCCGTTCCGGCGTTTCAGCTCCACACGGTCGTGCCCGGGGTGGAGTCAATGCCACAGGACCTGCCGGTGATCAAGGCTTACAACGAAGTCGACGCTGCCTTTCCCGGCGGCCCCGAGCCGGCCAGGGTCGTGATTGAGTCCGATGACGTTCGCTCGCCCGAGGTGCAGCAGGGTATCGCTGCTCTGAAGGAAGCTGTCGACGGTCCGGATCAGTTCGGCGCACCCGTAACATCCGAAGTCAGCCCCAACGGCAAGGTTGAAGTCGTAGGCATTCCACTCGCGGGGTCGGGGACCGATGACATGTCGAACGCGGCTCTGGAGAAGCTGCGGAAGGTCGTGATCCCACAGACCATCGGCCAGGTGCCCGGTACCGAAACCAATGTCAACGGCATGACCGCGGGCTCGGCCGACTTCAACGAATTGATGAAGAACCGGGCGCCGTTAGTGTTTGCATTCGTGTTGCTGGCAGCCTTCGTCCTGCTGCTGATCACCTTCCGTTCAGTCGCGATCCCGCTCACATCGATCCTGCTGAATCTTCTTTCGGTCGGTGCTGCATACGGTCTGCTCGTCTTGATTTTCCAGAACGGCAATCTTGAAAGCCTGCTCGGCTTCGAGTCGATGGGCGGGATCACTGCCTGGCTGCCGATGTTCCTTTTCGTGATCCTGTTCGGACTGTCGATGGACTACCACGTGTTCATTCTGAGCCGGATCCGGGAGGCACATGAGAACGGGGCGGACACTGCCGAAGCGGTCGAGTATGGCCTGCGCCGGACCGCTGGCCCGGTCACTTCGGCGGCGATTGTGATGGTCGCTGTGTTTTCGATCTTCGCCACCCTCTCGATGCTCGAGTTCAAGCAGATGGGTGTCGGCCTGGCCGCTGCGATTCTGATCGATGCCACGATTGTCCGAGGGGTTCTGGTCCCGGCCACGATGAAGCTGCTCGGCAAGTGGAACTGGTACCTCCCGGGCTGGCTGGAGTGGCTGCCGAAGCTTGAACTCGAAGGGACATCGGGATCGGAGCCGGCGGCTACCCCGAGTGACGATGAGCCGGCAAGCCGGGGAGACCACCGGGAACCGGACCCGCTGCCCGCGGGCAACAGGGCCTGACTGTGATGTGCCTCACACACGCAACCTTTTCGTTTGACAAATAGTTGCGAAAATGAAACTATCCTCGGCATGTCCGAAACGGGATCACCTAGAATCGAGGATGTCGAAAGCCTGGCGGCGGGTGCCGACGAGGACGGATCCGTCGCCGCCAATACCGATCGGGTTGCGGCCGGCGAGGCTGCTGCCACCGGGCAGGATGTAATCGGCGCCGCTTCCCCGGAAGCGATCCAGGTCGCACTCCAGCTCGGAACTCTCTTTCGCCGGATGCTCTCCTTCGGGGCCGCTTCAACCTCTCTCCTCGAAGCCGGTGCCCAGGGTCTTTCGTTTCTCGAATTCAAGGCGATGATGGAACTTGGGGTTTTCGAGACACGCGCGAGCTTCTGCCTTGCCGATATCTCCGAGTCAACGGGGGCCTCGATGCCGGCGGTGAGCCGGGCGATCGACAGTCTGGTTCGCAAGGGTCTCGTCTCCCGGGAGGAAGACCCCGAGGATCGCCGCCGGCGCGTGATCACGCTCACCGATGAGGGCCACAGGGTCACCAATGCCGCCCTGATGGGCCGTGCGATCGGTGCCGTGAAGCTGGCTGAGAGTTTCAGCCCGAATGAACTCAGGGAGCTGGACTCGGTGCTCTCGGGTCTGGTCGAGAGGGAAGACCTCGCGTCAATCTACGAACAGCTCGAAGGGGCGGTGCAACGATGAGCCGCTACCAGCATCTGATCACTGACGAAAACCGCAAGTGGTGGACGCTGGGCGCGATGTGCCTGGCCCTCTTCATGGTGATGCTCGACAACACCGTGGTGAACGTCGCCCTCCCTTCCATCCAGAAGGATCTTGACACGTCGATTTCCGGTCTCGAATGGATCGTCAACGGCTACACGCTTTCCTTCGCGGTTCTGCTCGCAGTGGGCGGCAGAATCGGCGACATCTTCGGCCGCCGCAAGGCCTTCGTTGTCGGCGTGATCATCTTCACGATCGCCTCGACCACAGCCGGCTTCGCGCCGAGCAACTTCGCCCTGGTTGCAAGTCGCGTCCTTCAGGGGATCGGCGCCGCATTCATGATGCCCGGCACGCTCTCGATCATCACCGACGCCTTCCCGGCCCACGAGCGGGGCAAGGCGATCGGGACCTGGGCCGGGGTCTCCGCTCTGGCCCTCGCGATCGGACCTGTGCTCGGCGGATTCCTGGTCGAGCATGTTTCCTGGCGGGCGATCTTCTACATAAACCTGCCGGTGGGAGTGCTTGCCGTCCTGGCGGCCACCTTTGTGGTCCGCGAATCACGCGACACTACAGTCGGCCGCAAGGTCGACTACCTCGGGGTGGGGATCCTCACGGTCGGCCTCACGACCCTGGTCCTCGCTCTGATCGAAGGCAACTCATGGGGCTGGGATTCGCCCTCGGTACTCGCCCTGATCGCAGTTTCAGTGATTTCACTGATCATCTTTGTCTTCACCGAGAACCGCGTCACAGCTCCGATCATCGAGTTCGGTCTGTTCAAGAGCCGCAACTTCATCGGCGCGGTGACCACCGCCTTCATCATCTCCTTCGCAATGATGGGCGTCTTCTTCTTTCTTGCCCTCTACATGCAGAACGTCCTCGGCTACTCGGCGCTGGAAGCGGGTGTGAGGTTCCTGCCGACTACTCTCGTGATCATGGTCTTCTCGCCGATTTCCGGTCGGCTGGCGGACCGGATCGGTCCCCGTTGGCTGATTGTCGTAGGCATGTTGCTGATTACGCTTTCGCTCTACCTGTTCTCGACGATCGAGGATGGATCCACCTTCAACGACATCCTGCCGAGCTTCATCATTCTTGGCGCCGGAATCGGCCTGACCATGTCACCGATGTCCACCGCCGCGATGAATGCGGTGCCGCGAACAAAAGCCGGCGTCGCTTCCGGGGTGCTCTCGATGTTCCGAATGGTCGGTGGAACCTTCGGTGTCGCGGCTCTGGGCGCCCTCTTCCAAAGTGAGGCGAGTAACCGTCTGGCGACGACGCTGGGAGGTGAAAGCGGCCTGACGGCTGCCCAGCGCTCGGACTTCGCCCATCAGCTGACAGGTGGGGTGCCGCAGATTGAAGGGGTGTCGCAGGCCAGGGCCGACCAGCTGATCGCGACCGGACATGATGCCTTCGTCTTTGGCTTGAGCCACGCGATGACGCTGTCGGTGGGCATCGCGATGGTCGGTGTGCTGGTCGCCTTCTTCCTGATGGGCGGCAAACCCGAACATGTAGACGAAGAGAACAGCGAAGCAGCCGAAATTGCCGAAGCGGCCTCACCCGTGGCCTGATCCGGCTGCTCGCGTACAATTCGCGGACTTATCGCCGAACGCAGGAGCCTCAGTTGCACGTCCGACCATTTGCCCAAAGTCCACTTCGATTTGTCCTTTCGACCGCCCTGCTGCTGATTGCCGGTTTCGCGGCTCTTGCCCTGGCCAGCAGCCCGGCCCAGGCGGCCAAGAGCAACGGAGGGGTCGTTCCGGAAGGTCCGGACCGGGCCACCGTAAAGATCAAGCCCCTCGGACTGAAAAATCACCGGGCCACGATCATGAGCAAGGTCACGATCAAGGGTTCGATCAAGCCGTTTCGCAACAAGCAGCGGGTTTCGGTCTACCTGTACAAGGATGGCAAGCGCTTTGATGTCCGCAAGGTGAAGGTCCACAAGGCGGGCAGGAATTACGGCTCGTTCCGTACCTCGATCTACACCCGCGATGGGCTGCGCTACGGCGTCCGGGCCAAGTACTGGGGCAAGAAAGGCAACAATCCGGTCGGCAGGGACTCCACCGAACACAAGTCCTGGAAGGTTCGTTACGTCGGTCTGGCCAAGGATCAGTGTGGTCGCGTGGTTGCCGGTTTCCGCAAGGCGTTGAACCGTCTCGCCCTGGTCCCTGACAACGGTCGCTGCTTCAACGGCAAGATGGAGCGCGCCGTTCTCGCCTACCGCAAGCTGAACGACATGAGTCGTAACTCGCGTGCCTCAAAGAGCATTGTCAAGCGGGTCTTCAACGGCAAGGGCGGGTACCACGTGCGTCGTCCCGGTCTCGGCAACCACATGGAAGCGCCACTTTCAAAGCAGGTGATGGTCTTCTCGAAGGGTCGCAAGCCCTACGCGATCTTCCCGATTGCCTCCGGCGCCCCGGCCACGCCGACGATTCTCGGCACCTACTCCTTCTACTGGAAAGACCCGGGCTACAACTCGCTGGGGATGTACTACTCGTCCTACTTCATCCGGGGCTACGCAACCCACGGCTACCAGTCTGTTCCGAACTACCCGGCCAGCCACGGCTGCCTGAGGACCTTCATCTCCGACCAGCCGAGGATCTACAGGATCACCCGGATCGGAATGCCTGTTTACACCTTCGGCAATGCCTTCCGCGGAAGGGTCGAGCCGTACAAGGTGAAGGTATCCGGCGGTGACCTCGGTCCGGACCTCGGTGCGACGGGCGGGCTGGATCCGACCAGCTTCAACTGATCCGATCGGGCGCCGGCCACTGAAAAGCACGTTTGTGGCCGCTTTGCTGGCCGGTATCCTCACCATTTTGCTGGCGGCGCCGGCTGGTAGCGGCTGGTCGTTCCAGTGGGCTGCCGCCGACACGAAGCAGGAGCGGGCGAAACCTTCTGGCAGGCCAGGGGCGAGGGTGCCCGGCTGGATCCACCAGCGCTTTATTGCCTTCGGGCCCCGTCGCAAGCGGCAGATGGCTGCCTACTCGAAACGCCACTACGGGGTGAGGCAGTGGCGGTTGAGGGAACCGAAACAGATTGTCGAACACGTGGCAGTCGCCTCCACCGTCGGCCAGGTGATCCACGCCTTTGTCCCCAACCGTCCCGATCCCGAATTCCACGAGACCCCGAATGTCTGCGCCCACTTCGTGATTTCCGGTTCGGGCCGGGTGGTCCAGCTGGTTCCGGTCGGGATTCGTTGCCGGCATGTGGTCGGGCTGAATCAGGTAGCGATAGGAATCGAACACACCGGATTCAGCGATGGCGATGTCCTCGGCAACCGGCGGCAGATGCGGTCCTCGATTCGCCTCACCAAGTGGCTGCGCTGCCGCTATGACATCGGCATTCGCGATGTGATCGGACATCGGGAGAGCCTCGGCTCACGCTTCCATCGGGAGCTGGTGCCGTCTATGAAGTACCAGACCCATGGTGATTTCCGGCATTCGTCAATGAGCCTTTACCGCCGGGAGCTTCACGGAGCCGGCCGCTGCATTCAGTGACCTTCCCGGGCTTTTCAGGCCCTCAGTATTTATCCGCAGACACAGGAGGGATTTCCCGCAGGAATCCATCCACGGACACCATTAGTCTGGCCGCATGAAGGTGGACAAATGAGCCTCGCAATGACCAGTCTTGAGTTGGCCCGTTGGCAGTTCGGGATCACAACCCTTTATCACTTCATCTTTGTGCCGATGACAATCGGGCTGGCATTTTTCACCGCCTGGTTTCAGACTCGCTGGTACCGGACGGGCGAAGAAAAGTGGCTGCGGGCAACCCGCTTCTGGGGCAAGTTGATGTTGGTCTCCTTCGCCCTCGGGGTTGCGACCGGACTGGTCCAGGAGTTCCAGTTCGGGATGAACTGGTCTGACTACTCACGCTTCGTAGGTGACATTTTCGGAGCGCCGCTGGCGATGGAAGGTCTCGCCGCCTTCTTCGTCGAATCGACTTTCCTCGGGCTCTGGATTTTCGGCTGGGGTCGCCTCTCCCGAAAGGTCCACCTGGCTTGTATCTGGGCGGTTTCGCTCTCGACCATGCTCTCGGCCTTCTTCATCCTGGCTGCCAACTCCTGGATGCAGCACCCGGTTGGCTACGAACTCAACGAAACGACCGGCAAGGTCGAACTGACCTCGATCTGGGCGGTCCTGACCAACAGCACAGCGCTATACGCCATGGCGCACACCATCCTCGCGGCGCTACTCACTGGCGGCATGGTCATCATCGGAATCTCGGCCTGGCATCTCCTGCGGAAAAACGAGATCGGCGTTTTCCGGTCATCGATGAATATCGCAATGCCAACCCTCGCCGTTGCCGGCCTGTTGACCATCGGTGTCGGTCATTTCAACGGGGTTCTGATGAGCGAACAGCAGCCGATGAAGATGGCCGCGGCCGACGCGGTCTTCGAAACCGAGAGCGGGGTCGGACTTTCGCTCTTTGCGACTGGTGACTTCACCGACAATCCCGGTGGGACCAACCGCAACATCCAGCTGCCGAAAACCCTTTCATTCATCATGACCGGCAAGCCCGATTCGGAAGTAAAAGGCGTCAACAACCTGAACGTGGAATATCGCGAACGTTTCGGCGCCGAGACGATCGACGGCAAACCGAACCCTGATTACCTCGGCCCCGAGTTCAAGGACCGCGACTATGCCCCGATCGTCTGGGTGGCCTACTGGTCCTGGCGGATCATGCTCGGATGCGGCTTCCTGCTCGCCATCTTCGGCGTGCTTGGCTGGTGGCTGTCCCGCAAGGGCAAACTGGAAGAGTCCCGCCGCTTCCTCAAGTTTGCAATCCCGGCCACAGCATTGCCGTTCATCGCCTGTTTCGCCGGCTGGATTTTCACCGAGATGGGCCGCCAGCCCTGGGTCGTTTTCGGAAGGCTTCTGACCGAGGACGGGGTCTCGCCCCAGGTCAGCGCGGCCGAGGTCTGGATCACACTGGTCGGCTTTACGCTGCTCTACGGAGTGCTGGCTGTATTTGCCGGAAAAGTCTTTTTCAAGACGGCCGGGAACGGGCCGGCCGAGATCGAGCCGGGTGAAGAAGACAAGCCCTACATGGGAATGACCTACTAGGGAGAAATCTGATGGAAGACACAACAACACTCCAACTCGTCTGGTTCATCCTGATCTCGGTCCTCTGGATCGGCTACTTCATCCTTGAAGGGTTCGATTTCGGAGTCGGCATGCTGATGAAGCTGATCGGCGGAAACAAGGAAGAAAAGCGCGCGATCCTTCACACGATCGGCCCGATCTGGGACGGCAACGAGGTCTGGCTGATCGTCGCCGGCGGCGCCACCTTCGCGGCTTTCCCCGAGTGGTACGCGACGCTCTTCTCCGGTTTCTACATCGCCCTGTTCGGGATCCTGATCGCTCTTATCGTCCGCAACGTCGGCTTCGAGATGTGGGGCAAGCGAGACACCGATGCCTGGCGGAACGGCTGGGAATGGTGCATCGCTCTGGGCAGCCTTCTGCCGGCGCTACTCTGGGGAGTCGCCTGGGCCAACATCATCGGCGGTACACCCATCGAAGAAGTCTCCAGCGGGAACCTCAACTCCCTCGAATTTGTCGGGAACTTCTTCGACCTGCTCTCCTTGTACGCCTTGCTGGGCGGATTGGCATCGCTGGCGATCTTCTTCGCTCACGGGGCGCTCTTCCTTGAGCTCCGGACAGAAGGAGAGGTTCGTGAAAAGGCCCGCGGGGTAGCGGTCAAAGCGACCCCGGTCGCGGCGGTACTGGCCGCGATCTTCATGGCCTGGACGCTGATTCGCCAGGATTCCCTGGAGATTCTGGCACTGGTCAGTGCGGTCATCGCAGTAGGTGCCTTCGTATTCGCGATCTTCAATGCGAAGGAAAATCCGGCGCGCGCCTTCGCCGGCACTGCCGCTGGTATCGCCTTCTACTTCATCGCCCAGTTTGTGGACCTGTTTCCCAACGCGATGGTTTCCAGCATCGACTCGGCTTTCGACATGACTCTGAACGTCGCCAGCTCGACCAACTACACGCTCACCGTAATGACCGTGGTAGCGGTGCTGCTGCTGCCGGTTGTGCTGCTCTACCAGGCCTGGACCTACTGGGTTTTCCGGCACCGGTTGTCGGCCGACGGTTTCGGCGAGGTGAAGTCACCGATCGACCTGCTGGACAAGAACAAGAGAGAGGTCTCCAGTGGCCCGGACACGGACCAGGGCACCGGGGGCTAGCCGACAGGCGCGTGAAACCCAGCGGCGGCTGGCGAAGACCAGCGAAGTAGCGCGCAGACATCTGATTGTCACGGTCGGCCTGGGCTTCATCCAGGCCGTCCTGATAATCGCCCAGGCAACCCTCCTTGCGAAGGTGATCGCCGGCGTCTTCATGGACGGCGAGAGCTTCTCCGAGGTCGCGTCCATGCTGGTCTGGCTGGGCTTGATCTCGATCGCCAGGGGACTTGCGTCGGCGGGCTTTGAGAGTGCCGGTCGTTTCGGTGCGGCCCGGGTGATGTCGGAGCTCCGCGAGAAGCTTTCCCGCCACCTCCTCCTGGAACGACCCGGGGCCCTGCAAGACGAACAGAGCGGACATCTGGTCAACGCGGCCATTGACGGAGTCGCCGCCCTTGAGAACTATTTCGCCCGGTACCTGCCCCAGATGGTCCTGGCCGGAATCGTGCCGGTCGCTGTCCTGATCTGGGTGGTCCAGTACAACTGGATCTCGGCCGCGATTCTGGCGGTCACTGCCCCGCTGATCATCCTTTTCATGGTCCTGATCGGGCTGCTGACCGAGCGACGGACGCGCAAACGCTGGGAGCGGATGTCGCGGCTTTCCTCGCATTTCCTTGATCTGGTCGGTGGTCTGGCCACCCTCCGCGCAAACAGCCAGGCCTACTCGCAGTCTGGTTCGATCAACTCGGTCGGAGAGGAATACAGGCGGGAAACGATGGGTGCCCTTCGGATCGGTTTCCTCTCTTCTCTGGTCCTCGAGCTGCTGGCCATGCTGGGGGTCGCCATGGTCGCCACCGCGATCGGGATCCAGCTGGCAGGGGGGCACCTGGAACTGGTCGCAGGCCTCACCGTGCTTCTGCTCGCGCCCGAGCTGTACATGCCACTGCGCCAGCTCGGCGCACAGTTCCACGCCAGTGCCGATGGCATGGCGGCAGCCGAACAGATCTTTGAAGTGATCGACCAGCCGGCGGCAGTTGCCGTGCCGGCTGATCCAGTACCGGCTCCCGACCCGGCCCGTTGGTCGGTTGTCATGGAGGACGTTTCCTACGCGTGGCCGGGTCGGGAGCCGGTGCTGGAGTCGGTCAACCTTGAAATTCAGCCGGGCGAGACAGTCGCCCTGGTCGGGCCGAGCGGAGGCGGCAAGAGCAGCCTCGCGAACCTCTTGCTTCGACTGGTCGAGACCGATTCCGGTCGAATCACCTGCGGCGGGGTGGACCTGACCGGGGTTGACCCCCGGGAGTGGCGCCAGCGGATCGCCTGGGTGCCGCAGCGTCCGACTCTTTTCACCGCGACCCTCGCGGAGAATCTGCGCTTTTTCAATCCGGAGGCCAGCGATGATGACCTGGCATTCGCGATAGGCACCACCGCTCTCGGCGAGGTGGTAGCCGGGCTGCCGCAAGGCGTTGAGACGGTGGTAGGTGAAGGAGGCCGTCGCCTCTCGGCCGGGCAGACCCAGCGCATCGCTCTCGCCAGGGCGCTGCTTTCCGGGGCGCCGCTGCTCATCCTCGATGAACCGACCGCCCATCTCGACCACGAAACCGAAGTTGAACTGGCTGCCGCAATAAACGATGTGGCAGGGAGCCGTACCGCCCTGATCATTTCCCACCGGCCCGAACCGATCGCCCGCGCGGACCGCACACTGTCGCTCGAGGACGGTGTCCTCTTGCCGGTCCGTGACGCGACCGGGAGCCCGGGGATCTTCCCGCCGGAAGTTTCGCTCCGGGAAGACAGCCGGTCCCTCGGAGATTCAACCGGCAATCTTCCCGACAGCGAAGGTGGACTCCGGTGATCACCACCCGACTTGAAAGAAACCCGCTGGGCCGGGCGGCGCTTGCGACCCGCAGCCGCTGGAAGCTGTTCACCATTTCGATCCTGCTCGGCACGTTCACGGTCCTTGCGGCGGTCGGCCTCTTCACGGCTTCCGGCTATCTGATCAGCCGCGCCGCCCAGCAGCCGGAAATCCTCTCATTGACGGTGGCGATCGTCGGCGTGCGGTTTTTCGGAATCTCGCGGGCCCTGCTGCGATACGGCGAACGACTGAGCTCCCATGACCTCGCCTTCCGGACTTTGACCGATCTGCGGGGCCGTTTCTTCATGCGGTTGATTCCACTCGTCCCGGCCGGGGTGGACGGCTCCCGCCGGGCCGACCTGATGAGCCGGTTCGTGGGTGACGTGGACAAGCTCCAGGATCTCTATCTGCGGGCACTTTCGCCACCTTTGGTGGCAATGGCCTGCACCCTGGTATGTGTACTTCTCGCAGCGATCATCCTCCCGGTAGCCGGCCTGGTCCTCGCGGTGATGATGCTGCTCGGGGGTCTGCTCGCACCGGCCCTGACCCGGTGGTCTGCGCGCAGCGCCGGCCGCAGGCAGGCCGAAGCGCGGGGGCGTCTGGCCGGTGATCTCCACGAGATCGCTTTCGGCGGCGCCGAGATCGCGGTGGCCTGCCGGGAAGAGGACTGGCTCGACCGGGCGGCAGCCGATGACCGGCAGCTGGTCTCGCTGCAGCGCCGGGATGCGATGAGCAACGGTCTCGCCGAGGGCCTCGGCACCACCCTTGCGGTTGGGGCGGCGGTCGCGGTCACGGCGGTATCGGTCCCCGCCGTTTCGTCCGGCGAACTCAACGGTGTCATGCTGGCGGCCTTGGCCCTGCTCTCGATCGGTGCTTTCGAGGCGATCACTCCGCTCAGTCAGGCTGCCGCCGTGATCGACGCCACCGATGAGGCGGCAAGCCGGATCGAGGAAGTAACTGAACGGCCCGTCCCGGTCATCAACCCGGAACGTCCGCAGCCGATTCCGGCCGGGGGTCCGATCCGCCTGGAAAGCGTTGATTTCGCCTACGAGGCTGGCGACGGACTGATCCTGGATGCCGCCGACCTGGAGATCCGTCCCGGTGAAGCGGTTGCCCTGACCGGACCCAGCGGTGTTGGCAAGAGCACCCTGGCCGAGCTACTGGTTCGGTTTCGTGATGTCGATGGTGGCCGGATCACATTCGGTGGTGTCGACATCCGCAGCCTTGACCAGGATCAGTTGCGGGATGCGGTTCGGCTCGCCCCCCAGGACGCGTACATGTTCAACACCACGATCGCCGAGAACGTCAAGCTCGGTCGGCCGGAGGCAGACCGGGAGCGGATATTCGAGGCTCTTTCGGAAGCCGGACTCGAGGACTGGCTGAACTCGTTGCCCGCCGGGATTGACTCACTGGTCGGTGAGGATGGATCCAAGGTTTCCGGTGGACAGCGCCAGCGGATCGCGGCAGCCCGGGTATTCCTCTCTCGTGCCCGCTACCTGATTTTCGATGAACCGACCGCTCATCTTGACCCGGCCGGTGCGGCGGCACTTGAAAGTTGCCTGGTCGCTCGCAGAAATCAGGGCTGCGGAATTCTGGTGATCACTCATACCATCGCGAACCCGGAAGCCTTTGACCGGATTCTCACCCTCTCCGACGGGGACTTCTCGGAAGCCTGACATTCCGGCGCGAGCCGCCGGACCGTCGGGCGGTCAGCCTCCGAACGAAGCTCAGGGGCGGCGAGCCGGAAGCGTGGCGGTGATCGTGGTCCCACCTTCCCCGGATCTGATGTCGATCCGGCCCCCACTCAGACGGACCCTTTCCCGCATTCCAACCAGGCCGAAACCGCCATCTGTCCGGTTCGGATCAAAGCCACTCCCGTCATCGATGACGCGAATCCGGATCTCCCCGTCTTCTTCGATTACCTCGACGATTGCCCTGTCCGCGTGACCATGACGGATCGCATTGTTCAGTGATTCCTGTACCAGCCGGTAGACCGTGTCCTCCAGTAGCGGTTCATAGCGGGAACCCGTCTCATCGGTCGGTTTGAGATCAACGAACAGATCGGCGGAAATCGCCGAGTCCCCCGAAAGTCGTTCGACCAGGGATCCAAGGGCCGCCTCGACCCCGAGTTCATCAAGCGCAGCCGGACGCAGATCGGAGATCAGACGGCGAAGCTCGACGATCGTCACATCGATCCGGTCGATCGCCTGGTCGAGGATCGGCGATACCGGGCTCATCGCCGTTCGGCGGCGCGTGCCGGAAAGCAGGACCCGCAGGCCGGCCAGGTTCTGCAGAGTTTCATCGTGGAGCTCCCGAGCCCAGCGACCGCGCTCCTGCTCTGCTGCCTCGATGGTCAGTCGCATTCTTTCCGCGGCCGCGGAACGGGCATTGTCGATTGCGATCGCGATCCACTGGGAAAGGATGAGAACCGACTGAACATCCGATTCGTCGAATTTGCCGGTCTCCTTCTCGGTCAGGTACAGATTCCCCCAGGATTCACCGCGGATCTTGACCGGCACTCCGAGGAACGATTTCATCGGTGGATGACCCGGAGGGAATCCCTGTGAACGCGGATGGTGACTGACGTCATCGAGGATCAGGGGCTCGGGCTCCTCGATCAGAAGGCCAAGCACACCACCTCCCAGCGGGGGATGACCGAGTTGCGCCCTCAGGCTGTCCTCGATTCCTCTGGTCAGGAACTGTTCGAGGCTGGCCCGCCGGCGGTCCAACACACCGAGTGCCGCATAACGGGCCCCGGTCAATTCACGGGCAGCTTCGAGGGCATCGTTGATTACCGCTTCCGGGTCGGATTCGACCACAAGATTGCGGCCGACTTCGATCAACCTGCGTAGTCTTGCTTCGTCGAGCGTCACAGTCGTTTCTGTCGAATCGAGGATTCCATGCGGGTGAAACATACGACCTGGCGGAAGTCTGCGGAAAGATACGCAAACGGCATGCTCCCGGAGAGGTAGCCTTCCGAGAGTGGAATCGGGACCGGAAACCGGGGCAAGGCTGACACTTGTTCTAGTTGATGACCACGCGGTCGTGCGGTCGGCCCTGAAGGTGCTGCTTGAATCGGAGGCCGATATCGAGGTTGTGGCGGAAGCCGGGACTGCCGATGATGCTGTCCGGTATGTCGGCGCCCACAAGCCGACGGTTCTCGTTCTTGATCTGAACATGCCAGGCCGCCCGAGCCTTGAAGCGATCCCCGACATCCAGGCAGCCTCGCCGGAGACGAGGATCGTGATCCTCACCATGCGCAACGAGCCCGCGTTTGCCCGGCAGGCCCTTCAGGCCGGAGTGACCGGCTACGTGCTGAAGGAGGCGGCCGACACCGAACTCGTGCTGGCCGTGCGACGTGCCGCCGAAGGAGAGACTTACCTCCAGCCATCGCTCTACCAGCACCTCGCTGACAAAGACAAGGCGGAAGGCCGCCGCGGTCGCACACTCAGCGACCGTGAAGTCGAAGTGATGAGGCTGATCGCCCTCGGACACACCAACTCGGAGATCGCGGAAAAGCTCTTTCTCAGCGTCAGGACGGTTGAAAGCCACCGGGCAGGCATCCAGAAGAAACTGGAGCTCGGCAGCCGGGCCGAACTGGTGAGATACGCCCTTGATCAGGGTCTAATCTCGGCCTGAATCGGGTGGCGGGAACGCCGGGTAGCTACGCCACCGGCCCCCATGCCTGAGTAGATTTTCCACCGATGCTGATCCTGCTCCCACCTTCAGAAGGGAAATCTTCCCCCTCGGCTGAAGTTCGACTCAACCTCGGCTCGCTCGCCTTTGCGGAGCAGCTTGGGGCGAAGCGGTCCGAACTGATTGCTGCGCTGGAGAGGCTGGGGAAGAGTCCGGAGAAGAAGGCGGTCGAGGCTCTGGGAATCTCACCCGGGCAGGCCGGGGAAATCGCCCGGAATGCCGAACTGCAATCCGCTCCGGTCGCACCGGCCTCCGAGGTGTACACCGGCGTGCTCTACGACCGTCTGGGGTTTGACACGCTTTCCGCGAAAGGCAGGCGCCGGGCCGGCAAGCATCTTCTGATTTCATCGGCTCTCTGGGGATTTATCGCTCCTGGCGACCGGATTCCCTACTACCGCTTCTCGATGAAAGCGAAACTGCCGGGGATTGGCGGGCTGCCTGCCTACTGGCGGACCTCGCTGGCAGAGGCGATGGAGGGGGCCGGGTACGACGAGACGGAAGGCCTGGTTCTCGACATGCGTTCCGGCGCTTACTCCGCAGCCTGGAAGCCGAAGCATGCGAGTCTGGTCACGGTGCGGGGATTCACCGAAGTTGACGGCAAACGAAAAGCTGTCTCGCATATGGCCAAGGCCGTTCGCGGCGTCGTTGCCCGGGCAATCCTTTCGGCAGAGGCGATGCCGAAGGACCTTGAGGGTGTTGCCGGGATCCTCGAGAACGACGGAATGAGGGTGGAGCCCGGCGACCGGAACCTGGATGTCATCGAAGCGGGCCAATCGACCTGCGTATGATCGAATTGTGGCTTCTCTTCTCGGAAAATCGTCCGCGCGCCGACTGGCCCTGGCCGGGCCTCTACTTTTCTGCCTTATCGGCTTCCTGATCGCTTCTTCGGGCGAGAAGCGGAGCGATCCGGCGGGGGCCGCCCAGCCTGAAGGGGTCACATCGAGTCTCTCCGAAGGGTTGACTCCACACCAGATGGCAGGTCAGAGAATCATCGTCGGATTCAGCGGGCGGAGCCTCCCGGCTGTGGTCAAGCGGCGGATTCGGGCCGGAACGATCGGCGGGGTGATCCTCTTCGCCGCGAATCTGGGATCGCGCCGTCAGATCCGGAAATTGACCGCTTCGATCCAGGCGGTGCCGCGACCTGCCGGCCTGCGGCGTTACCCGCTTTTGATCATGGTTGATCAGGAAGGGGGACTGGTCAAGCGGCTCTCCGGCGCGCCGAATGCGTCAGCCGAACAGATGGGTGCCCGCGGCGCGGCTTTCTCCCGGCGCCAGGGTACCTTGACCGGAAGAAACCTCAAGAATGCGGGAATCAATGTCGATCTTGCCCCGGTGCTTGATGTGGCAAGACCTGGTGGCGTGATCGCCGACACCGACCGGGCGTTCGGCTCGACGGTCCGAAAGGTCAATGCCACGGCGATCCCCTTTGCCAACGCACTGCAGCGGACCGGTGTCGCCGCCACCGCGAAGCACTTTCCCGGGCTTGGTGCCGCAGGCGAAAACACCGATTTCGCGGTTCAGCGGATAAGGCTTTCCAGGGCCGCCTTGCGCAACGTTGACATGGCCCCTTACGAGCCCTTCATTGCAGCGGAAGGGAAATTGATCATGGTCGGCACCGCGATCTATCCGGCCCTCGGACCGCGGCCGGCCGCTTTTGAACCGAAGATTGTCCAGGGCGAACTGCGCCAGCGACTCGGATTCAAGGGTGTGACGATCACCGATGCGATGGGAACAGTCGCGGTCAATGACTTCGGTGGGACGAAGCGGACTGCGATCATTGCCGCAGCGGCGGGCATGGACATCCTGCTTTATGGCGACTGGCAGTCGGCCGGGAAAGGCGAAGAAGCGATCGCTCTCCGGCTCCGCAACGGCAAATTGGACCGTTCCCGTTTCACGCGGGCGGTCGAGCGCATTCTCCGCCTTCGAGCCGGGCTTTCCGGTTGACGCGGTAGTTTCCCACCATGAGAGCTGGATCGCTCCCGGGGAGGAAGGCAATCTGGTTGATCCTGGTGGCTGCGCTGTCGTCCGTGATCGCGATGACCCTGTGGGGAGCCGGAATCCTGCGTGAGATTGAGCTGGACAGCGTTGACCAGCGGTTCGAGATCAGGGGCAGCCAGGGGGCGCCTGATGATGTGGTGATCGTCGATATCGATGATCGGACCTTCAACGACCTGGGCGCACAATGGCCCTTCCCGAGGTCGTTCCACGGCCGGGTAATCGATCAGCTTCGGAAGGCCGGGGCGGCTGAGGTCGCCTATGACGTGCAGTTCACTGAACCCACGATTCCGAAGGAAGACAATGCGCTGATTCGAGCGGTCGGCCGGATGGGAGGCGTGGTGCTCTCCACAACAGAAGTGGACGAGAACGGCAACTCGAATGTCTTCGGTGGAGAGGATGTGCTGCGGCGTTTCGATGCGAGAGCTGCAAGCACGATCGTCGATACTGACCAGTCCGGAACGATCCGCAAAATGCCCTACGAGACGGATGGGCTCGTCTCGTTCCCGGTCGCCGTTGCCGAGCAACTGCTGGGAGAGCCAATCAGCCGGAGAGCCTTCACCGAGGACGGATCGGCCTGGATCGACTACCGGGGTCCACCCGGAACGATCCGGACGGTCCCGTTTTCGATGACCATGCGCGGTGAACTCCCACCCGGGGTTTTCCGGGGCAAGACCGTCGTTGTCGGTAGTTCGGCCCCCTCCTTGCAGGACCGGCATCCGACCTCCACTTCCGGCCACGACCTGATGTCCGGCCCGGAAATCCAGGCCAACGGGATCTGGACCGCAGAGCATGGCTTCCCGCTCAGTTCGTCCAGCGGGCTTGTCGACCTGTTGCTGATCATTCTGCTTTCGGCCGCTGCCCCGGCCCTGATGTTCCGCTTCGGTCCTGTGCCGTCTATCGGTCTCGCGGTTGCGGTGGCCGGCCTTTACCTGTTGATCGTCCAGCTCGCGTTCGGGAGCGGCACGATCCTCCCGGTGACCGGGCCCCTGTCGGGCCTTGCCTTCGGGGTCCTGGGTTCGCTCGCAGTCAGCTATATGGATTCGGCCTTCGAACGCCAGCGGGTACGCGACACATTTGCCCGGTTCGTCCCGGAATCGGTGGTCTCCGATGTGCTTGAACGGACCGATGAAGACCTGCGACTCGGTGGTCTGAGGCGGGAGTGTTCTGTTCTGTTCTGTGACTTGCGGGACTTCACCGCTTTCGCAGAATCGCTGGATCCGGATCGGGTCATCCTGGTCCTGAACCGCTATCTCACGCTGATGAGTGACGAGATAATGGACCAGGGCGGCACCCTGGTTGCTTTCATGGGGGACGGAATCATGGCTGTCTTTGGCGCCCCGATTGGGCAGGAAGACCATGCCGACCGCGCGCTCAGGGCCGCCCGCTCGATGGTTGGCGCCCGTTTGGATGAGTTCAACGAATGGGTCCGGGCAGAGGGCCTCGGGGTCGGTTTCCGGATCGGGATCGGCCTGAACAGCGGACCGGTGATGTCCGGACAGGTCGGTTCCACAAGGCGGATCGAGTACACCGCGATCGGTGATACGACCAACACTGCTTCCCGGCTCGAGTCATTGACCAGCGACTCTCCACATGATCTCCTGCTCTCCGAAGCGACGCGGATCGCACTGACCAGCCCGCCGGCTGACCTGGTTGACGTGGGCGAGCAGGAAATCCGGGGACGCAGCAAACCGGTGAGGCTCTGGAGCATTGCGGATCAACGCTGAGCCGGCGTGGTGAGACAGGGAACCCGCTTGATGGAAATTTTCGGGTCAAGGGAAGAAGGCCGCGCGAATTCCCGTCAGGTGAACATGGGCCCCTGCAGCTTTACGAGGGAACCGGTTTGGACACCGGAGCGGCGTCATCAAGGCGCGTTCCGGGCGGCAGGTCAGGGATCGACGGTGCCGGGGCAGGGATTGCCGGGGTCGGGCCTCCAAGGGATTGGTTCGTCCGGCCCGTTTTCGATTGCCCCGAGAGCACATACGATGGTTCAATGGTGAGAGCGGAGAGTTCGGAAGGCGTGTTGGAATATTCGCTTGGCGCCATCCTCAAGGAATCCAGCGCCCCGGAGCACAGCCTTGCGTCCGGTTCCGCTGCTGCGCTTTCGGTTGCCCTAGCGGCGTCCCTTGCCTGCTCGGTCGCCAAGGCATTGGACCCGCAGGTCGAGGCCACGGGCTTCATAGTCCAGGCTGAGAGTCTCAGGTCGCGGGCGGTGAATCTGGTCGGCCGGAACCGCGACCACTACGAGGCGGCGCGCCAGGAGTTGGAAGCCCGGATCGAAGATCCGGGCCATCGGGATCACCGGATCGGCGAAGCGATGAAGGAATCACTCCAAACGCTGGGCCTTATTTCGGGTGCCGGGGCCGACACCTCGGAGCTCGCTTCGAATGTTGCGAGGATCGCACCCGATGAACTCAAACCGGATGCAGTTTCAGCAACGGTTCTGGCTGAATCCGGAAGCCGGGTTGCCACGGTGCTGATCAAGGCGAACCTGCTCGTTACTTCCGGGGGGTCCACACTTGATAGCGCTGAAGCCGAACTCGCGGCCGCAGTTGAATCGAGCAAAGCGGCCTTCGCCCTGCTCGGCTGAGCACGGCCCTTCGGCCGGGTACGACCCTTCGGCCGGGTGCAACCCTTCTGTTGAGCGCGGGCCTGCTTCGGCCTGAGCTGAATTCCCGGTGACCCGGAGCTTCAGGTGTCGGCCAGGCGGCGGCGGAGTTCAGCCACAAGGGCCGGTTCCGGGGTAAAGCCTGCTGCTTCGATCGCGCTTTCGAGTTCGGCTGTCTCTGCTGCCCGGTCGGTGGCGAGCTCCCCGAGGTGGGGCAGGATCTCGTTGATCTGCCGTCGCATCCGGGGGATCTCCTTGGCGGCTTCAACCCAGTCGTCGGGCGCCGGGGGAAGAGCCCGGAGCCGTTCGGTGAAATCTGATTCAGGTTGATCGGACAAGGTCATCTGCCTACCGGACGGAGCCGTTTCTCACTTTCTTCCCAGCGTTACGTCAGCGTCACCTTCGGCCTGGCTCAGGTGATCTTTCAATTTGCCGAGGCAGCGGGAAATCCGGCTGGCGATCGTCCCGGGTGGGATATCCAGGGCGCCGCCGATCGTCCGGTAGCTCTCATCCCTGGCAAAAAAGCGGTCGATGATCTCATGGCAGTGCTCGGGCAGAATCTCCATAGCCTGCTGGAGGCTCAGTGCTTCGTCCAGGCGTTCGATTTCCCGGTCTACCTGGCCTTCCAGGATCTCCTCTGCCGGCACTTCACGGCCAGAGCTTCGGTGCCGGTCTATCGCGGCTCTCCTCGCCATCTGCGCAAGCCAGGGCTTGATCGCCGCATCGTCCCGAAGCGAATCGAGCTTGTCGAAGGCCCGGCTGAAGACTTCCTGGAATACGTCTTCCGCTTCGTGATGGGAAAGACGATATGCCTGGGTCAGGATCGCGTAGATGTACCTGGAGTAGCGGTCAACGAGTTCGGACCAGGCCGCTTCGTCACCCTCCCTGCATCGTGCCGCGATTTCGGCGTCGCTCAATTCCCTTGCCGCCCTCATCGCGGCGAGCATAGCGGAGCCGGAGGGAAGAAATCGCGCCCAGCAGGCTTCTTGGGAAGTGAACAGCACCGTCGGCCTTCAGTCAGTCCCATTCCGCTTCTTGTCAAGGTCGGCCCGATCTGGGACAATCGGTTTCGGAGGCTGAGTCTGACTGGAATGGATTTCATTGGCCGGATATCGGGGAGGGCCTCGGGATGGAGGCTATGGGGCGTCGTCCTGGCGGTGGTACTGGCTGGCATTTTTTCCGGCAGGGCGGATGCGGCCACTTTCGACGTGAATACCCTTGGCGACCCGGGCACCGGCGTCTGCGATGTCACGGAATGCACGCTCAGGGAAGCGATCACAGCGGCGAACGGCGATGGCGAGCAGTCGACGATCAACTTCTCGGTTTCCGGTGATATCGCCGTCAATTCGGCCCTGCCCAACATCAGTACTCCGTTGACGATGGATGGGACGACGGCTCCGGGCTGGGCTCCCGACGCCCCGAGCGTCGGGATTAGCGGCGTGAGCGTTCCGTCGGCCACGGCTTTGAAGGTCTACGCCCAGTTGACATTCCGGGGCATCAGGATTGCCTGGTTCAAGCAGGGCGTGGGGCTGTACCTGTATCCCGGAGCAGCCGGGTCAATCGTTGAAAGCAGCACGTTCGGTCAAACCGGAACCGGAGGAGTCGTCAACCGGTACGGACTCATAAACCAGGCTAACAACGTGATGATCGGTGGCTACACGGCGGCAAAGAGGAACATTTTCATTGGCAGCAATAACAACGAGATCGAGCTCAGGCTGGGCACGGGCGCGAAAATCGTCGGTAACTACATCGGGAACACCGGGGTCGCCGAGGTCAATCCTGCGTTCACCGGAACCGGAATAGGCGTTCAATCCGCACCCAGCAACACAGTCATCGAAAACAATGTCATTTCTGGCAACCAGCATGGTCTCAGCCTCTCCACCGGGAACCCGATCGAGGTGACCGACAACCTGATCGGAACCACTCCCGATGGTTCCGGCCCGATCCCGAACCTGAACGGGATCAACCTGAACCTGGCACCGCCAGGCTTCGTGATGGAAGGCAACACTGTGGCCTTCAACCAGCAGCAGGGCATCTCGGTGAGTTCCCAGGTGACCGGGGTCGATCTCACCGCGACTCACATTCACTCCAATCAGCGTCTCGGTATCGACCTGGAGCCCGATGGAACGGGGGTGACCCCGAATGATCCCCTGGACGCCGATACCGGCGCCAACGACCGTCAGAACTTCCCGGAGATTTCCTCGGCCCGCATGGGTGACACGGAAACTGCGATCGAGGGGATCCTCGAGTCCACTCCCGAAACCGAATTCCGGGTCGGCTTCTATGCGAACCCGGCTTGTAATCCACGTGGCTACGGTGAGGGCAAGTACCTGCTCGGTGAAGTCCAGGTGCTGACCGACGAGAATGGCTCCGCCCACTTCGATCTGGATGTGGATCCGCTGCCGCCGGGCGCGGAATATGTTTCGACGCTGGCCACGAACCCGGGTGGTTCCACATCCGAATTCGGGCCCTGTGTCCAGGCGCTGGATGCCGAGAACCCGGCCGATCCAGACTACCGGGTGACCAATCTCAATACGGGCGGAGCCGGAAGCCTGCGTGAGGCGATCAACGAGGCAAACCGCGACCCTGACCTGAACACGATCACCTTCGAGGTTGCCGGGGACCTGGGTCCGGTGTCACCGCTACCGACAGTTGTCAACCCGGTCACGATCGACGGGCTGAGCGCGCCGGGCGCAAGCCCCGGGACGCCGGTGGTCAGCCTCGCCAACAACCGTTACCTGAGTAGTCCGGCGCTAGTCCTGGCCAGCCCCTCCACGATTCAGGGAATTGCCTTCAGCACCTACGACTATCAGGCTGCTCACGTCGGGACAGCGATTCGGATTGAGCCGGAGGCAGACGATTCGATCATCAGAAGCAGCTGGCTCGGGAACCCGTATTCACCGGCACACGGCAACGGGATAGGCGTTCACGTCCTTGCGGATCGTGTCCTGATTGAGAACAACCTGATTTCCAGCAACAAGATCGCCGGGGTTCTGCTTGAAGGTCATGACGCCAAGATCAAACTGAACAAGATCGGGACCAACCTGGACGGACGATCCGCGATGGCGAACGGAACCGGAATCAGGGTTCTGGCCCCGGCGGCCGGGGGAGAAATCACAAACAACCAGATTGCCGGCAACAGCGGGAACGGGATATTCGCAACCGGCGCTTCCGGTCTGGCAATCCAGCAGAACCGGATCGGCTTGTATTCGACAGGTGTCCCGCTGATCCCGAACGGAACTGGTATTCGCCTTGTGGACAGCGCCAATTCAAGCCTTGAGTTGAACCAGGTCTATGGAAACACCGGGGACGGGCTCAAGCTGGAAAATTCGCAGGGGATCACTTCCAGCGATGACCTGATAGCCAGGAACGGCGGCGACGGGGTGGAAATCACAGGGAACCAGTCCGAGGGGGCCGATTTCTCACGGTCCAGCATCCATACGAATACCGGCCTCGGGATCGACCTGGGCGGTGACGGCGTTACGGGCAATGATCCTGGTGACGGTGACAGCGGCCCAAACGGCCTTCAGAACTCACCCTATATAGATGCCGCAGTCTTCGACAAGAACCAGGTCGAGGTGACCGGTCTTCTGGATTCGACTCCCGGCCAGACGTTCAGAATCAGGATTTTCGCCAACTCCGAATGTGATGTTCCAGGCTTCGGTGAAGGCGAGATCTCGCTCGGCGAGGTGTCGGTTACTTCCGCAGGAAACGGTGAAGCGCCGGTCCAGGCCGTGGTGGCGCCGATACCGCTCGGCAAAGGGAAAATCTCCGCGGTGGCCGTGTCGCCAGATGGCTCGGTTTCCGAGTTCGGCAATTGCATCACCGCTACGCCGGCTCCGCCGAGCTTTGAGGTGAAGAGTCTCGCCGACAATGGTGACGGGATCTGTGATTCGACCTGCACGTTGCGCGACGCGATCATCGGTTCGAACCAGAATCCGGAACCGAAAACGATCACCTTCAAGGTTGCCGGGACGATCAGCTTGAGCAGTGGCCTGCCCTCGCTCAGCACCCCGGTGACGATTGATGGCACAAGCGCCCCCGGCGCCACTGCCGGCTCACCGACGGTTGAGCTCAGCGGGTTCAATCTCACGCCGGTACCCGGACTTAATCTCGCCGGGCCAGTGACGGTACAAGGGCTGAAGCTGACCGGTTTCACCCAGGCGCCGGCGGTGCGGGTCACCGGTAATGCGGCCGGCACGGTTCTGCGGGGTAACCAGATCGGCGACTCTTCCGGGATCGTGCCCCGGAACCAGATCGGAATCTCGGTTTCGAGCGGAGGCGTGACCATCGGCGGCACCACACCCGGAGACGCAAATGTCATTGTCGGCAGCCTGACCGACAACGTACTTGTCACCGGTGGCAGTCAGATCGCGATCCTCGGCAACTACATAGGGACTGATCCGTCGAACCCGGCCCATCAAGCCTCCGGTCAGTCCGGGATTCGCTTGACCGGTCCGGTTCCGGACATGCGTATCGGGGGTCCCGAAGCCGGCGCCGGAAATGTGATCGCCGGAATCCTCGGCTGGGGCATCCGTATGACGGGAGCCGCCGGGGTCTCGATGGAGAACAACAAAATCGGCATGCGAGCCGACCGCTCCCCCCTGGGCAACGGCGAAGGCGGGATGCTCCTCGAAAGCGGAACGAGCGGAGTCGAGTCGAAGGCCGATGCCATTGCGTTCAATAACGGGCCCGGAATCAGGGTGGAGGGGACCTCGACGGCTAACGACTTCGCCGAAGCTTCAATCCACTCCAACGCCGGTCTTGGCATTGACCTGAGGGCCGATGGAGTCAGTGCCAACGATCCGCTGGATGCCGACACCGGTCCCAACGGCATGCAGAACTTCCCGGTCCTGAAGTCGGCCCAGGCGAGCGGTGCCGGAATTCGCGTAGAAGGTGAGATCGATCTGCCGGCCGCAGGAGGAGTGGCAATTGACTTTTATGCGTCATCAGCCTGCGATCCCTCTGGTCACGGTGAAGGTAAAGTCTTCCTCGGAACCTTGCCCCGGTATTTCGAACAGGCAGGGGTCAATCAGTTTGTGCTTGATCTGCCACTCGATGATTCCAGTCTCCGGCAGATAACGGCCACAGCCACAGGCGTTGACGGCACGTCTGAGTTTTCTGCCTGCTTTGCCGCAAGCGGCTTCGATCCGATAACGACCATTGAAGCCCCGAAACGGGTAAGGGCAATCGCTGTAAACGGCAAGACCTTCATCGCGGAGCCAGAAGACGGCCGGATCGTAGTTACCTTTCCCGGCGGGAGCCGCCAGGTACTGGACGGCGAGACGGAGATTCCGGTTGGCTCTACGATCAACGCTTCGGGAGGGCGGGTTGAGCTGACCTCGGCGAACCCGGGTGATCAGGTGTTCCAATCGGCCAGGTTCTGGGCGGGAACGTTCAAGGTCAGCCAGAAACGTGGTGAGACGCTTGTGCTTCTCAGCCTGACCGGAGGTTTGAAGCGAAATCAGGTCTGCAAGCGCGGGAAGCCAAGGAGCAAGCTGGTGTTGCGGCGGCTTTGGGGGAGTGGGAAGGGCCGTTTCAAGACGAAGGGCAACAAGGGCGCGGCGGGGGTTCGGGGCACGATCTGGCTGTCGGCGGATCGTTGTGACGGGAGTCTTTTCAGCGTGAGGGAGGGTGTGGTGGAGGTGCGGGATTTCGTGAAGAAGAGCACCGTCATTCTTCGCAGGGGTGAGAGCTATCTGGCCCGGAACGCTTCTGCCAGCCGGACGAAGTCGCGACGTGGCCGCTAGCGGCCGGTCCACTCCGGCTTGCGCTTCTCTCCGAAAGCCGTGATGCCTTCGAGGAAGTCCTCGGAGCTGAAGCAGGATTCGCGGAGGGTGACCAGTTCGCGGACCTGATCTTCGGAGAGGACCGGGTTCTCCGTGATAGTCCCGATCGCCTGCTTGTTGCCCTTCATCGAGAGCGGGGCATTGGCTGCGATGCCGGCGGCGAACTCGATTGCCCCGGTTTCGAAACCTTCGCCGGCCTCGGTCATCACGCGGTTGACCAGGCCGATCTCGTCGGCTCTGGCGGCGCTCAGCATGTCGCCGGTGAAGAAGAGTTCTCTCGTGCGCGGCAGGCCGATCGTTCGGATGAAGCGGATCAGTCCGGTATGCCCGTAGATCAGACCGAGCTTGGCCGGAGGCATGCCAAGCTTTGCCTTCGGAGCGGAAACCCGGAGGTCACAGGTGACTGCCATCTCCAGCGCGCCACCAAGGCAATGCCCGTTCAACGCCGCCACGGTCGGCCACGGAAAAGCCTCGATCGCATCGAGCGCGGCGGTGAAAGGATGGGCGACCAGCGCCTCGGCGTCGGTCTCGAAACTTTCAGCGGGTATTCCGCCAATGTCGTAGCCGGCCGAGAAGACCGGGTCCTCGCCGGTGATGAGAAGGCAACGGACTTCGATCCCCTCATCGAGCCTGGGGACCGTCGCGGAGATCGCATCGAGGATCTCGTGGTCGAGCGCGTTTCGCTTGGGCGGGTTCGAGATCGTGAGGCGGGCGACCGCCTCGGCCGGGAAATCGAGCCGGACCTTCTCCGTGCCGGTTTCGACGTCCACGGGAACCGGACTACTCGAGCACGATGAGGACGTCACCTTCGGTCACGGACTGGCCCTCTTCGCAGAGGATCTCCTTGACCACGCCGTCATCCTCGGATTCGACCGGTATCTCCATCTTCATCGACTCGAGGATGATCACTTCATCCTCCTCGGAGACTTCGTCCCCGACTTTGACCTGGATCTTCCAGATATTTCCGGTGATGTGAGCTTCGATGTTCGCCATGGGCGGGAACTCTATTCGACGGGGTCATGGCACGGCGCCGATAAAGTCCCCTTCGGGTGGAGAGCTCAGATACCAATTCACTTGCGGTCCTGATCGCGGCCAGAAACGAGGCCGACGTTATTGCCGGCACGATCGGCTCGCTGCGGCATTCGTTTCCCGGAGCGGTGCTCTGGGTCGCTGATGATGGCTCCGAGGACGGTACCGCCGAGGCAGCGATCGCGGCCGGAGCCAAAGTGGTGCGTCGCGGCAAGGCCCACGGCAAGGGCGGCAACATGACCGCCTGCGCCGAGGCGATGCTCTCGGAAGCCGATCCGCCGGATTACGTCCTGCTCTGTGACGGCGACCTGGCCGACTCGGCGGGGAAACTCGGTCCGCTCGTTGAAGCGGTAAAAGCGGGTGAATGTGACCTTGCCGTCGCGATGTTCGCGAAACGGGTCGGTGGCGGGTTCGGGTTCGCGCTCGGTTTTTCCGCCTGGGCGATCAGAAATCGTTGCGGGGCCGAACCCCTGGCCCCGATTTCCGGTCAGCGGGCGATGAGGCTGGAGGTTCTTCGCGCGGTCTTGCCTTTCGCCCATGCTTACGGGATGGAAACCGGCATGACCATTGACGCCGTGCGGGCCGGATATCGGCTAGGTGAGTACGAGATCGATCTCGCCCACAAGGCGACAGGCAGGAGCCTTGGTGGATTCGTCCACCGCTTCCGTCAGCTTCTCGATTTCTTCCGGGTCTGGTGGGCGCGCCGGGGTGGCCGCGGCCCGGGTGGCAGGAGGCCCCGGTGATCCTCGCAATAGATCAGGGAACGACCGGATCAACCGCCCTCGTCTTCGACGAAGAAGGCAGGATCAGCGGGCGGGGGTACGCGGAATTCCGGCAGCACTTTCCGAAACCGGGCTGGGTCGAGCACAATGCCGAAGAGATCTGGGAGGTGACCTGGGGTGTCGCTGCCAGGGCACTCGCGGGAGCCGGGATCAGTGGCCCTGACCTCGATGCGATCGGAATCACCAATCAGCGCGAAACCGTTGTCGCCTGGGACCCGCAGACCGGCAAACCGGTCCACAGTGCGTTGGTCTGGCAGGACCGCCGGGGCGCGGCCCGCTGCGATGAACTCAAGGCGGAGGGACTTGAGCGGACTGTCCGCGAGAAGACCGGCCTCGTGCTCGACCCGTACTTCTCGGCGACCAAGATCGAATGGCTGGCCAGGAACGTTGAGGATGTCGACCGGGCGGTCTTCGGAACGATCGATTCATGGCTGGTCCAGCGAATGTGTGGCGAGCATGTGACCGATCTGACCAACGCCTCAAGGACAATGCTCTTCGACACCGGCAAACTCGAATGGGATCCGGAGCTCTGCGAAGTCTTCGGAGTCGATCCGGGTTCACTCCCGGAAGTCCGCCCTTCTTCCGGGTTCTTCGGAACCACTTCGGGCTTCGGCGGCGAGGTGCCGGTGACCGGGATCGCCGGTGACCAGCAGGCTGCCCTTTTCGGGCAGATGTGCCACCGCCCGGGAATGGCCAAGAACACATACGGCACCGGAAGTTTCGTATTGCTGAACGCCGGCGCCGGAAGGCCCGAGCCGGGCGAGGGATTGCTCGGAACAATTGCCTGGGGAATCGCTGACCAGGTCGATTACGCGCTGGAAGCCTCGGTCTTCGTTACCGGATCGGCCGTGCAATGGCTGCGGGACGGTCTCGGGATCATCAAGGATGCCAGTGAGACCGAGGCCCTTGCTGCTTCGCTGGAAACCAACGAGGGGGTGTATTTCGTTCCGGCTCTGACCGGACTCGGTTCGCCCTGGTGGGATCCCTACGCCCGAGGCACGATGGTTGGCTTGACTCGCGGAACCGGAAGGGCACATCTCGCCCGTGCGGCGCTTGAAGCGATCGCGTACCAGGCAGTGGATGCAGTCCGGGCCCAGGAGGCAGCTTCCGGAGAGAAGCTCGAAGTGCTCCGGGCTGACGGCGGGGCGGTCAACAACAAGTGGCTGATGCAATTCCAGGCTGACCTGCTCGGCGTGCCGGTCGAGATCCCCGAGATCACCGAGACCACTGCTTTCGGGGCGGCCTGCCTGGCCGGTATCGGTAGTGGAAAATGGACGATTGACCAGGTTCGGGGAATGTGGCATCCGGCGGCTCGCTTTGAACCGGTGATGAGCCGTGACGAGGCAGACTCCCTGCTCGCCGACTGGCACCGGGCCGTGGAGCGTTCCAGGTCCTGGGTGACCTGAGTTTCTGCGGCGTTGAACGGCCTGCACAGGGTGTAACTGGCGGGTGCGGCCGGGGTAGTGAGCCTTACTCCATGTCCGAAATCAAGCCCCAGAAGTACAAAGACCCCCGTCCCCCCGAGTACTTCGACCATATTCACGAATGGAACCGGACCAACGACCCGACCTGGGTTTATGACGGTGTCCGCGCGGCCCTGACGCCGATTGCGGTCGGTCTCTACCGGACTCGTGCGATCGCGACCGAGAATGTCCCCTCCGAGGGTCCGGTCCTGCTGGCGCCGAATCACTTCTCGAACATGGATCACTTTTTCGCTGGCGTCTACCTGCGCCGGCATATCCGTTTCATGGCCAAATCACAACTTTTCGGGGCGCCGGTCCTGACCCAGATCTTCAAGTACGGAGGGGTCTTCCCGGTCCGACGGGGATACAAGGACGAGGAAGCCTTCAAGACCGTGGACTGTATCTTCGAAAGGGGAGGATCCGTCCTCGTCTATGCGGAGGGGGGACGCTCCCGAACGGGTGGGCTGGGTGAAGCGAAGCCCGGTATCGGGCGTATCGCTCTTGAGAACGGGATCCCGGTGGTTCCGGTTGCGATCCATGGTTCGGCCTCGGTCCGCAAATGGAAGAAGATGGTCCTGCCGAAAGTGACCGTTCAGTTTGGTGAGCCGATGACTTTCCCGGTCGTGACCGATCCGACCCTGGATCAGCAGCTCGACTGCTCGAAAGAGGTCTTCGACCAGGTCAAGAAGATGTACACCGCGCTTGACGAGAAAGGCCGGCGTGGAGTCAAACAGGCTTTGCGCGAGAAGGTCAAGGCGCCGGAACCCGGGCGGACCATCGAACCCTGAAGGACAGAGGGACGGGGCTCCTACTCCCAGATCTTCGGAGCGTTCTCGTAAAAGTCCGTGTCGTGGCCCGCGGTGATCACGGCTGAGGGATAGGTCTGGCGGAAAAGTCGCAGTTCCTTCAGCGAGCGCTTGTAGTTGTGTTCATCATGCATCGATCCCGGCAGATTCGCACCGGTTTCGAGTTGCTTCTCTTCGTAGATGGCGTCCCCGCTGATCACCAGGTCCCTTTCGCCCAGGCGGCAGATCAGGGACTGGTGACCGGGCGAATGGCCGGGGGTGGACGCGAGTCGGATTGACCCGTCTCCGAAAAGGTCAAGGGTGCGGCCGAAGCTGGCGTACGAATTCACGCGGTCGGAATCAAATGAGATCGTACGGAAGTCGAAGGCGTAGTCGTACTGCTGGCGCCGGTATCCCTTGAAGTCCGGATTGCGGACGGTCGCTGCGTACTTCCATTCGTTTTCGTTGACGATCAGGGTTGCCTCCGGGAATTCGGAGATCGCTGAAGCATGGTCGTAATGAAGGTGGGTGAAGATCACCATGCGGATATCCGTTGGGCTGATGCCTCTGCTGCGGAGCTGGGAAAGGACATCCTGCCCGGGTTCCATCTGCGGTCGCATCAACCAGGTGGTGAACCGGCCCAGATTCGAGACCGGGTCGGAGGCAATCGACGGATGCAGGCCGGTGTCGACCAGGATAAGACCCGCTGAGGGGTGACGGATCAGGAAGCAGGGGATCGGGGTGGGTTCGCGTTCCTCGCGGGTCGATCGCAGGATGGCCAGTGAACCGGCTTTTCCTTTCGGGCTGTCATGGAGGATTGGTGGGCTGCTGAAGGTCCCGGTGACTATCGGTTCTACCGTCACCGTGGCACCTTCCTTTCCTCCGGGAAGCGGGGTATCCAACGGCCTTGACTCAGCGTGAATGCTCACATGTGTGACCTTACCGCTGGGCCTGCCACGAGTAGGATCTGGCCAAGCTGATGGGAGAAAACGTACGCTCAGAGATTTTCCGTGACGGCCTGCTGGATGGAAGGGTGGTGGTTCTTTCCGGGGCCGGAACGGGACTCGGCCGGGAAGCGGCTCTGGAGATGGTCCGGCTGGGTGCGAAGGTGATCGGCTGTGGCAGAAGGCAGGAACCACTTGAGGAAACCGCGACCCTGGCGGAAGGCAAGCGAGGCAGCTTCTCCTTTTCCACGCTTGACATCCGTGACGAGGAGGCGGTTGATTCCTTCATCGAACGAGTGGTCGCGGACCATGACCGGATTGACGTGCTGGTCAACAATGCCGGCGGGCAGTTCCTCAGCCCGGCCGAGATGATCAGCCCCAAGGGCTTCCGTACAGTGCTTGAGCTGAACGTGACCGGCACCTGGCTGATGACTCATGCCGCCGCGACCAGGGCTTTCATCCCGCAGGAATCCGGGGCGATTATCAACGTCACCCTTTCTCCTCACAACGGGATGCCTGGCATGGTGCATTCCGGTGCTGCCCGGGCAGCGGTTGAAAACATGACCAGAACCCTTTCGATCGAATGGTCCCGGTTCAACATCCGGACATGTTCAATCGCGGCAGGCCAGTTTGCTACCGACACCTTCGTCAATAAGTATCCGAAGGAGATCGTCGAGTCGGTCCACCAAACGATCCCGATGGGCAGAGTGGGGGAGTCCGAGGAAATGGGCTGGCTGATCGCCTATCTCTCATCCGCTGCCGGAGCCTTTCACTCCGGTTCGGTGATCACTCTTGACGGTGCCCGTGACAACTGGTTCGGACCCTGGCCACCGGCCGCAATCACGGGTGAAGGGGGCTCCGTGCCGGCTGAAGCGCGCAAGAAGTAAGAGTCCGCGCCTGGCGAGCAGGCCAGAGCTGGATGTTTTCGACGAGGCGGCGCCTTCCTACGTGTACATGCCGCCGAATTGGCCGCCGGTCACGTTCAGGCACTGACCGTGAACGTAGTCGGAGAGGTTCGAGCCGAGGAAAAGCACCGGGCCTGCGGCTTCCTCCGGAGAGGCCGGACGACCCAGCGGGATTATCATCGAGGCCATTGCCCGCATCTGTTCCGGGATGCCGAGCTGAATTTCCTCGCCGTCCGGCGCGGTGATCGTCTCGGCGTCACCTTCCTTGGCGGCGGTCAGACGGGTTTCGACGAATCCGAAGGCCACTGCGTTGACGTTGATCTTGAACTGGCCCCACTCCTTGGCGAGGGTCTTGGTCAGCCCGACAACGGCTGATTTGGCGGCGCTGTAGTTGGCCTGACCGGCGTTGCCCATCGTGCCGGAGACCGACGAGATGTTGATCAGCTTGCGGAAGTATTCGGTGCCCTCGGCGGCTTCGGCCTTGGCGGCTTCACGCCAGTACGGGGCGAGCGCCCGGGCAACCCTGAAGGGGACGATCGTGTGGATGTCAAGCATTGCCTGGAACTGATCGTCACTCATCTTGTGGGCGACACCGTCCCATGTGTAGCCGGCGTTATTGACCACGATGTCGACTGAACCGAATGCGTCCTGTGCGGTTGCGACGAGTTGGTCGCAGGCATCGCCTTTGGTCAGGTCGCCACCGAAAACGGCGGTGTCGCCTTCGATCTCCGATGCGGTCTGTTCGGCAACGTCGGCGTCGAGGTCATTTATCAGAACCCGGGCACCCTGGGCGGCGAAAAGTTCGGCAGTGGCCCGTCCGATGCCGCGGGCGGAACCGGTGACGATCGCGTTCTTGCCTTCAAGTAGTCCCATCGAGAGAAGCGCTCCTTGGATTGGTTGCAAGTCGCACTATAGAGCCGGGTCAAGGGTCGCAACATGCCCGCAAAGTCATCGCAAGGGGTGATCTGGAAGCTGCCGTCATCAGCAATTCCGATTCAGGAGGTCCCGTCCCATGAAAACCAATTGTCGAGCCAGTTCTGTCCGCGTCGGCACGAGCCTCGCTCTCGCATCCATGCTTCTGGTCGCCATGTGCGCCTGGTTTGCGAGCGTGCCGGAGGCACAGGCAGCGAACGTTTCGTGGGTCGGAAGTGACGGCAACGTCTACCGGAGCTCTCCCGACGGAACCCTCCAGGAACAGGTGACCGAAGATGCGTCCGCCGAGAACCGTTATGTCACACCTTCGCAGAAGAACGACGGCACGATCGTCGCGATTCGCAAGGTCAGCTCGAGTGCGTTCGCCTATTTCCTTGATCCGGAATCGGGTCAGGTCAAGGACAGCTGGCTGATGCCGAAGACCGGGGCCGGATCTTTCGTTCCCTTCAACAGTGGCACGATCTCACCGGATGGCGGAATGTTCGTCTACGACTGGCATTACTTCGATTGCTGGACCAACCCCTGCACTCTCAACCAGAAGGTTTCGTTCATCGCTGGTCCAGGAACCACCAATCCCTGTCTGATCAACTGCCACACCTATTACATCCGTCCGAGATGGATTCCTGGTTCGCCCTACGCCGGTTTCGTTGACACCGACTTCCGCCGGATCTGGGTTCAGAAGGCTGGCAGCGCGGAACCGTCGGCCTGGCTCGGGTTCAACGATCCGAACGCCGGTGACATGCACAGCTTCGATGTTTCCTCTAACGGGATCGCAGTGCTGGAGGTCACGCCCGAAGGGTCGGACTCAGCCGAGTTCTCATTCTGGAATACCAACGGAACCCCGCCGGCCGGTTCGCCTTCATACCGCTGCTCGGTCACCGGTATCGCCCAGGCTCCGGCCTACCCGAGATTCTCCCCGGACGGGTCGATGGTTACTTGGCAGGACCGTGGTTCGGTCTACGTCGCGAATGTTCCGGCGAGCACAAGTGGTGGCAACTGTACGTTGAATCCGATCAGAATCGGAAGCGGCAAGGAGCCGGCTTTCGGAACCGCGACATTGCGGCCCACCGGGCCCACCGGACCCACCGGACCGACCAGTCCCACAGGACCCACCGGACCGACCAGCCCGACAGGGCCGACCGGACCGACCAGTCCCACAGGACCAACGAGCCCCACAGGACCCACCGGTCCGACCAGTCCCACCGGCCCGACCGGACCCACCGACGCCGATTCTCTCCCTCCGAAGGTCGGCCTCAGGGTGACTCCGGGGACAGCCCGGGTCAAGGCCGGTGGGCGGACAACCCTGACCGCAGCGGTCACGGTGACAGGTGCCACAGCCCCGATGGTGAAGGTCTGTGCCACGGTCAGCGGCAAGGCTCGCGGCAAGGTAAAACCGGCCGGCTGCCGGACGCTTCGCAATATCAACTCCGGCCGTACGACCAAGGCAGCGCTGCCGATCGCTACCGCCCGAAAGGCGAAGGGTAGCTACCTGGTTCGGGTCGTCGCGTCGGGACCAGGCTTCAGGACCGTCAATTCAAGCAACAAGATCAAGGTGGTCAAGTGAACTCCATCGGTAACAGCTCCCCGGAAATCATCAACCGACCCCGGTCGATCAGTGAGGCGATGGACATGGTCCGGAAATCCCCCGGCGAGACGAGACTTCTAGTCCCGCCGGGATTTTCCGGGGTACATGCCAGTAAGGCCGGGGGTAGCTTCCCGGCCGGTCTCGCTCTTTTCACCATCCTGTTTCTCGCCTGGTTCATGTTCGCGGCCGACTCCGCTGAAGCGGTCGCCTACAAGGGAAAGACCAAGGGTGGAAGTTCGATCACCTTCGCCTTGAACGGTTCCAGGGTGACTGGCATCAGGACTGTCGTGCCGACTCTTTGTCTGGAAACAACGGGCGGCTACACCTCACGCGCCGGGTCTGAGCTATATCAGCCAGTTGCCGCGGCGCGTGTCGGCCGCACCGTTAAGAGCAAGGCCCTGCAGCCGGCCGCCATGAATGTCGGTGCCAAGGCAACCAAGAACTATGAAGTCACCCTGAACAAGCGCGGCCGAACTGTCTCGGGCAAGTTGAAGCTCAACTTCTCGTTCCTGATCCCGGACCTCTGGGCCGGAGCGAAAATCTTCATCTGTTCAGGTTCGACCACCTTCAGCGCCCGTCCCGGCTGAATCCCGTCCAGGTGAAACTATCGGCGGCGCGGCGTGCTTCCCTCTTTTGCGCCGCGTCGCCCGCTGCTTGCGTCATGCCCGCCGGGTAGTTTCGGCCGCATGAAGATCATTCTTGGTTACAAAGATTTCATCAGCCGCGGCAGCGTGATCGACCTTGCTGTTGCCGTTGTGATCGGGGCAGCATTTACGGCGCTGGTCTCATCGATGGTCGCCGACCTGTTGACCCCGATCATCGCAGCGATTTTCGGCGAACCTGACTTTTCCGGCCTCAGTTTCACGATCCGGGGATCCGAGTTCACCTATGGCAACTTCATCAACGCCCTGCTCTCGTTCCTCTCGGTCACTCTGGTGATCTACTTCTTCGTGGTCGTCCCGATGAACCGGATCAAAGGGCAGGAGGATGAAACACATCGTGATTGTCCGGAATGCTTCACGGAGATTCCGGTCCAGGCAACCCGATGCGCCCATTGCACGACCCGGGTGACCCCGACTGGCTGATCATCAGCAGCAAATGCAGGTTCGCTGTTTGGCCCAATTGTGGTGAGGGCCCAACGCGTCCCGGATCAGGGCAGCAGCTTCGACGGGTTGGCGTTCTTCAGCAGGAGGTTGGAGAGCAGGATCACCACAGGCTTCTTGCCATTGTTGGCAGCGCGATGGTGGTTCGATGGTTGTTCGACCAGCCATTGGCCGGTCTTGATGTTTGCAGTCTGGCCAGCTTTGATCAGGCGAACAAGCTTTCCGCCGTCACCGGGTCCGGCCATGACCCGGGCTTGGCCTGACTCGACCGTGTAGGTGAGCGTGCCGGCCTGGATATACCCGAGCTGGGTTCCCTGATGGAGGTGCAGCGGGATCTTTGCCCCGGGCTGGATCACGACCCGGGACAGTCCGAGGGCCCGGCCCGGGGCGCCGAGGGGATTGACTACGCGTGCGAGCGAGCTGTACTTCGGCGCCGGCGGATCGGAAGTGGCTGATATCGCGATCGCCGCTGCACTGCCGACCATCACCAGCACCAGGGCGGCCAGTCCGACCCGGATACGCCTTCCGGTCGAATGCCGCCAGTTGATTCGACTCCCGACCTTCATGCGACGCCTCGATCCCATGCCTTGAAGTTACCAAGCGGGAATCCGGTTTCCTGCGAAAGAACGGTGAAAATGGGGAAGGTTCCGCTGCGGCTCAGAAATAGTGGATCGAACCATCTCGCAGGTCGGCGTTGAGCAACTCACGGCGGTCTGAGAAATAGTTCATGTGAAGGACCCAGGGAGACTCGTCGCCCGCCTTCGGCAACCGTGATTCCGCCCTCCGGACATACCCTGAATCGAGGTTCAGCAAGGGGACCAGATTCATTGGCCCTTCCGGCGGTACCGGCCTTCCGGATCGATGACCGCTGCTTTCCACCTCGGTGATGAACCGGCTCGCGAACCTGGCGATCAGCTCCGATTTCAGGGTCCAGGAAGCGTTCGTGTAGCCGACAACGAAAATGAAGTTCGGGATTCCGGAGACCATTGCTCCCTTGTACACCAACAGGTCTGCGGGGTCCACCGGTTCACCGTCCACGCTTAGTTCGATGCCACCGAAAATCAGGATCTCGAGTCCGGTTGCCTTCACAATCACATCTGCCTGGATCTCGCCGCCTTCCCGGAGGTGAATCCGGTCGGCAGTGATTCTTTCGATGTTGCCGGTTTCCAGTTGCGCAGTTCCTGCAGAGATTGCTGCGAAGTAGTCGCCGTCAGGAGAAAAGCAGACCCGCTGGCTCCAGGGATCGTAGGCCGGGTTCAAGTGTTTCTTGTCGAACCCTCCCGGAAGTTGTTTGCGCGCTCCACTGATGAAAAGGCGGCGGAAGAAGTTCGGGAAACGACGGGAAAGGTTGAACTGGGCGATCTCGGTGAGGATTCCCATCCAGCGGATCGTCCAGGCGGCCCTGCGGGGAGAAAGATAGCGGTGGATCGCGTCGCCGATCCCACCCGTGTCTGGCACGCTTACCACATAGCCGGGAGAGCGCTGGAGCATGGTCACCCTGGCACCCTCGGAGGCGAGTGCCGGGACGATGGTTATTGCCGTCGCGCCACTTCCGACCACCACTACATTCCGGCCCTTTACCGACAGGTCGTCGGGCCAATGCTGGGCGTGGAAAAGTTCACCTTCAAACTGTTCTTCACCTTCGAAATGGGGGTCGAATCCCTGGTCGTAGCGGTAGTAACCGGTACAGCCGAGCAGGTAGCGGCAACTGAATTCGCTGCCGTCCGCAACCTGGACTTTCCAGCGTCCCGTGTCGCTGTTCCAGTTGGCGGATTTCACCTTGTGCCCGAATCGGATGTGAGGGTCAATCCCGTATTCGACGGCTGTCTCCTCGATGTAGCCGCGGATTTCCTCTCCGCTGCCGAAATGCCGGGAGCTGGTCCAGGGGCGAAACGAGAACGCAAAGGTTCCCATCCCCGAGTCGCTGCGGATTCCGGGATAGCGAAAGAGATCCCAGGTTCCCCCGACCCGGTTGCGGGATTCCAGAATCGTGTAACTCAGGGCGGGATGGTCGACACCGAGCTGACGCGCCATCGCGATGCCGGATATCCCGGCACCCACGATGACCACATCGAAATGCTCAACGTTGACTCGGTGGTTTGATGCGGGAGCGGTCACTCGGTTACTCACAGAGCACCCTACCCACGAATCCGCCCTACCTCGTGAGTCCCACCCTGATCGATTCGGTTGTTCTCATACCCCGGTTGGAAACAACGGTGATGGAGACGATCACCGAGCCGGAAGTCCGACCTCTCTTCAGGAGCTTCCAGGCCTGCTCGGATCTGAGCTTGATCCTGATCGGAACCGTCTGACCGTTTGTGAGCGACCTCCGTGGAACCTTGACTCGGGAGTTGCGCTGCCGGCCCCAGATTTTCAGGGAGGGCACAATCCGCCTGATGTTGCAGCTGCTGCTCTTGCATGTGACGGTAGCCACCGTAAACAGTCGGCTTTGTGGCACCCGGATCGGGGCCGATGAGATCTTCCTGATCAGTGATGCATCCTCGTTGGGGCTTACGCCAGTTGAGCCTGCCGGACCTTGCGGACCCTGGTTGCCGGTGGAGCCGACCGAGCCGGTAGCTCCGGTGGAGCCGGTAGTTCCAGTCGAGCCGGTCAAACCGGTAGCACCGTTCTGACCTGTGGCACCGTTCTGACCTGTGGCACCGGTTTCACCTGTAGCGCCGGTTTCACCTGTAGCGCCGGTTTCGCCCGTAGCGCCGGACTGACCGGTAGTACCGGTTTCTCCCGTGGCACCGGTTTCGCCTGTAGCTCCGGTCTGGCCTGTAGCGCCGGTTTCACCCGTAGCTCCGGTCTGGCCCGTGGCACCGGTTTCACCTGTCGCACCGGTCTGGCCCGTGGCACCAGTTTCGCCCGTAGCTCCGGTCTGGCCGGTAGCACCGGTTTCGCCCGTGGCAACCGTTCCGCCTGTAGCGCCGGTTTCACCTGTGGCGCCAGTTTCACCTGTGGCGCCAGTTTCACCTGTGGCGCCAGTCTCGCCCGTAGCACCGGACTGACCTGTGGCACCAGTTTCGCCCGTAGCGCCGGTCTGGCCTGTCGCACCGGTTTCACCCGTAGCTCCGGTCTGACCCGTAGCGCCGGTCTGGCCTGTCGCACCGGTTTCACCCGTAGCTCCGGTCTGACCTGTGGCACCGGTTTCACCTGTAGCTCCGGTCTCACCCGTGGCACCGGTTTCGCCCGTAGCTCCGCTCTGACCTGTCGCGCCGGTTTCACCTGTAGCGCCGGTCTGGCCTGTGGCACCGGTTTCACCTGTCGCTCCGGTTTCGCCTGTGGGTCCATTCGGGGCGAGCTCGATCGTGACTGGCACGTTGATTGTCTGGCCGTCGAGGGTGGCTCCGACATTGGCGATGCCGGCGGTGGAGCCTGCGGTCAGGGTTGAGGTGGCCTGGCCGGAAACTGCTTCCGCTGCCGGGACGATGCTGCCGAGGCTGGTTGAAAAGCTGACAGTTGACGGACCGAATCCGGCGCCGGAAAGATTTCCATTCGAATTCCGCAGGAAGGAGGCGCGGATTTCCGACTGGCCATCGTCCACGAAGATCGTGTCCGGAACAGGCTCGAGTCCCATAATCAACCAGGGTGCGATGAACGTGGACCGGCCGACAGTGCTGTCGCATCCCGCCTGGTTCGGACCTGCATTGCAACCCCACCAGTTGTTTTCAGCCATAACCGGATCGAACGATCCGGAGTTATCGAGGCCCACCCCGTTTCCTGCGATCCGGTTGCCATGTGCGCGAACATCGAGATCACCGACTTCGTCGTCGA
>WPCI01086321.1_pt1 | contig 67660 bp, 49 predicted proteins | sample 5399871 | NCBI WGS metagenome assembly WPCI01 (sample SAMN12869469, study PRJNA574797) | sludge metagenome | isolation source: wastewater treatment of pH7 | place: China:Beijing | collected 2019-05-20 | reverse complement strand
ACTGCCGATAGTGAGGGAGGCAACCACCAGCCGCGTCGTGGTGAACAACCAGATTCTTCGGTTTGTTTTGTTCTCCTTCGACGAGGGGCAGCTGTTGACCGAACATGCGAGTCCTCGCGCAGTCGTCGTTCAGTTGCTGAGACGAGCCGAATCCTGGAAGAAGCGGCTCCCTCGTCCGCAGACTCAATCGTCGAGTTTGGGCCAGGCGTCGGCAAAACGGCGCAGATCCTTCTCGCAGCAAGCCCGGAGCGGTACTGGGGCGTTGATGTTAGGGATACCGACGATAATCAGCTGTTGGATGTGCTGGCCGGTCACCCCAATGCAGTTCTGGTGAATGCCGATGCTAGGAGCACGGGCTTGTTGGACGGTTGCGCAACCCTTGTTGTTGGTGAAGCGATGCTCACGATGCAATCCGACCAGCACAAGTTGGAAATCATGAAGGAAGCTTTCCGTATCCTCGCGCCGGGCGGGCGATATGCGATCCACGAAATGGGTTTTCGTTCGGACACACCCGCGACCACCAGCAAGGCCGTCGAGAAGTCGCTTTCGCGGACTATCAAAGTTGGCGCTCGTCCCCTGACTCTTGAGGGCTGGACCGCGCTGCTGGAAGAGGCGGGGTTCGAGGTTCGGTACTCAACCACGAACAAGATGGCTCTCCTCGAAGTCCGTCGAATGATTAGCGACGAAGGCATTGTGGGCTTTGCAAAGATCGTCAAGAATGTGGCCGGCAACTCCGCAGCAAGGGAGAGGATTCTGAAGATGCGTAAGACGTTCAAAGCAAACCAGGAGTATCTCTGTGCAGTTGGCATCGTGGCTATCAAGCCGTGAGGCGGGCGGACAGGTGTTGCAAACGAGTTGCAGCTAGAGATATTGTTACTCTCGTTCAGAAATAACTTAGGTATACCTAAGTTATTCGGGAGTCAATCTTTGGAGCAGTATGACATTCGAGGCACCGACATACGACCCACCGATGGAGGAGACACTTCCTTCAGCTGAGCCGGATATGAAGGAACAACAGGCGGCAGATGCGCGGGCGCTAAAAGAATTGACTAGGCCTGTCGCCGGATCCCTCATGCTCGCGCGTGTCCTTTCGGCACTTTCGGCGGTACTTTCTGTGGTCCCGTACATCGCGTTGGTTCAGATAGGCGGACTGCTTATCGATGCGGCGAAGGCAGACACCCTAGTCGATTCCACCGGGGTCAATCGCTGGCTAATGATCCTGATGACCACGTTTATGCTCCGACTCCTCATCTACTTCGCCGCACTTTTGATTACTCACCTTGCCGACATCAAGTTGGGGTCTGAGATACGAGGGCAGATGGTAGAACGGTTCTCGCAGGTTCCCCTGGTCTGGTTCACCGCCACAAACTCAGGTCGGGTACGTAAGGCTCTCCAGGATGACATCACTACCGTTCACACTCTGGTGGCGCACCAGCCGGTAGAAACCGTAAATGCAGTGGTGATGCCGCTGGCCCTGGCCATCTATGCGTTCATTGTCGACTGGCGCCTGGGGTTACTGTCTATCGCATTGCTTCCTCTCTACATGATCGCCATGTCGGTGACGATGAAGGACATGGGAGCAAAGACGGTTGAGATGGACCAGAAGCTCGAAGTGGTCTCGGCTCGAATGGTCGAGTTCGTCACCGGAATTTCGGTTGTGAAAGCCTTTGGTCGCGTTGGACGGGCCCATCAGGCATATCAGCGTGCGGCCGATGAGTTCCAGGACTTCTACTACGACTGGGTTCGACCCCTGATCAAAGTCAGTGCCATAGGCAACTCGATCCTGGCGATCCCGCTGATTCTCTTGGTGAATATTGGCGGAGGATCCTGGTTGGTTCATCAGGGATTGGTCACCTCCGCGGACGTTCTTGCGACCTCTTTGATCGCTCTGCTAATTCCTTACGGTCTTGAGGTTCTGATGAGCTCAACGTGGTCACAGCAGTTGGCGGGCGCCGCCGCCAGCCGCCTCACCGCCATCCTGGAGACCCCCAAGTTGGCGAAGGCTGAGGGAAGCCGGGTGCCCGTCTCTAACGAGGTTGAGTTCGACGGTGTCTCCTACACCTACCGTGCCGGGATGGGAGACGAGGAGGCCGTCTCGGATGTCTCCTTCACACTTCCCCAGGGTTCCATCACCGCTCTTGTCGGCCCGTCTGGGTCGGGTAAATCAACCATCGCAACCCTGCTTGCCCGCTTCGATGACCCCCAGTCGGGGCAGGTTCGACTCGGTGGGGTTCCGGTGAGCGAAATCCCAGACCTCTACTCGAGGGTTGGCTTCGTCCTTCAAGACCCGCAACTGCTTGGCATCAGCATTCGCGACAACATCGCGCTTGGTCGCCCTGAAGCCAGTGACGAAGAAATTTGGGAAGCGGCGAGCGCGGCTCGAATAGCCGATGAAATCAAACAGCTTCCGAAGGGCATCGACACAATTTACGGTTCTGACACCGGGCTGTCCGGCGGGCAGGCACAACGAATCGCGATCGCCAGGGCAATCTTGGTCGACGCCCCGGTCCTGATCCTTGACGAGGCCACAGCCCTAACGGATCCGGAGTCGCAACATGAGATTCAACAGGCGCTCTCACGTCTCGCTGAGGGCAAGACCGTCCTGCTAATCGCTCACAGGCCCGAGGTGATAAGCGGCGCAGACCAGATCGTGTTGCTGGAAAACGGTCGGGTCGTTGCCAAGGGGAGCCACGATGAACTGATGGCTCAACCCGGCTACGCCCGCATATGGAAGTCATCTCTCACGACGATCGAAGGGAACTGATCATGAATCTGCCCCTGATTGACATCATTCCTCGACTGAAGCGAATGGTCTCAAAGCCACAGGACGTCTCTCCGGTTCTGGGACTTAACGTTCTCACCGGGCTATTCGAAGGCCTTGCGCTCGCGGTCCTCTTACCCGCGATTAGTTCCCTTGCCTCCGGAGTTCCAGTCTGGGGCCTCGGTGTCACAGGTTGGCTCTGGGTTCTGGCTGGGCTTTCCATTGTTTGCTTCGTCCTCTACTACGTCGGCCAGCAGCGGATGTACGCAATTGCCCTGGATTTCCTCTACAGCATTCACCGTCTGGTCGGCGACCAGGTCGCGAAGCAGCCACTCGGGTGGTTCGCGAAGCCTCTTGCCGGTCGCCTCTCAAGGATGGTTTCATCTGAGGTCATGACTGCGGGCGAGATCTTTGCTCACATGATCGGCCCCCTGGTCTCCAAGATCACCTCGGCGGTTGTCATCGTGATCGCCGCCTGGTTCTGGAACCCGTTGCTTGGGTTGGTCCTCACCATCGCAGCCCCGGTGTTCGTCCTGATCACCCTCGCCTCAACTCAACTAATGCGCAAGGGTGCTTCGATCCACGAGCCTCAAGAGATAAACCTGGCGGATCGAATCGTCGAGTACGCCCAGTGTCAGGGAGCGCTACGTTCATGCGGGCGAAGTGCTGATTTTGTTCCGCTAAAGGATGCCGTCGAGGAGACGCGAGCCGCCAAGGTTAGGGCGCAGTGGATCGAGACAGGCGGGATGCTCCTCAGCGGGGCACTCACGCAGGGCGTGATTGTTGCACTGATTTCGATTACTGGCTCCCTCGCGGTCAGTGGAACGCTTAAGCCCATTCCAGCGATGGCGTTTATTGGATTGGCGTTGCGATTTACCAGCACGCTCACAACAATCACTGAGAGTGCCATGGCCCTTGAATCCAGGCGTCCTCTTCTCGATTCGATAGACGAGGTTCTGACTGCCCGACCGCTGCCTGAGCCGTCGTCATCTACTTCTCTTACTGCTCCTGGAACCATCGAGTTTGAGGACGTGACCTTTTCTTACGGGCCGGATTCCGAACCGGTCCTGAACGGCGTTTCCTTCTGCGTACCCAAGGGTTCGATGACGGCGTTGGTGGGTCCTTCTGGCGGAGGTAAGACAACCGTCGCCAGATTGGTCAGCCGCTTCTACGACGCCGATTCTGGATCGGTGAAGGTGGGGGGAGTCTCCGTAAAGGACCAGACCATGGGACAGCTTATGGACCAACTCTCGATGGTATTCCAGGATGTCTACCTGTTTGATGACACGCTTGAAGAAAACATTGCAGTGGGTCGGGAAGGAGCGACGTCCGCCGAGATTCGCAAAGCAGCAGACCTTGCGGGGGTAACCGAGATAGCTGAGCGGCTTCCTGATCGCTGGGACACGAAGGTGCATGAGGGGGGAAGGGCGCTTTCGGGAGGCGAACGCCAACGTGTTGCAATCGCTAGGGCTCTGCTCAAAGACTCACCAATTGTTCTACTAGACGAGGCGACTTCGGCCCTAGATGTTGAGAATGAAGCGAACATAGTCGCGGCAGTTGAGGAGCTAAGGAAGAGGTCGACCGTACTCACCATCGCTCACCGATTGGACACCATCGCCGCAGCAGACCAGATCGTTTTGCTCACCGAAGACGGACGAGTGGAGGCGCAGGGAACACACGACGAGTTATTGGCAGCAGGTGGAACCTACGCGAGGTTCTGGGAGAAGCTCCACAACGCACAGGGATGGCAACTGACAAATTCGAATGCGGTAGCCTAACTGCGTGTATGACGAAGAAGCGGATGCCAACGAGGTTCGCGGACTTCCCGGGAGGAAACCTGGTCGAAAGCCGACCTTTAGTAGACAAGACGCAATCAGTGCCGCGTTCTCTGAGGGAATCGGATCATTTACCTTAGCTGGTGTCGCAAAGCGCCTGGGGGTTGCGCCCCCGGCCATTTATCGCCTATTTCCCTCGCGCGATGATCTGGTAGACGCTTGCTTGGACTATGCAGTCGCAACGATCAAGTTGCCTCAAAAGAGCGATCCCTGGCAAAAGGTCTTAAGGCTCTGGGCAGATGAATGCTGGCGTCTCTGCGAAACGTACCCGGGTCTAAGTCATCTTGTTTTCTCGGTGCCGACTGCGCTGGTGCGCGCAGAGTCGGTGATTAGCGAGTACGTCAACGTACTTATGCGCCACGGAAAGAGTCCGCGGCAGGGGATGTTCGCCATGGATTTCATAGGGGACACCGTGTTCGCTTCACACCTGGGCGTGCAGGCTCTCAGAGACGCGGACGCCCAGGGTGAAACCGGCCTAGAAGCAATGCGACGCGAACTAGAGGAAAGCGAATCTCATCTTGAGCCGGAAGACTCGTGGATCGGTCGAAGCATGATGGACGCTAAAGTGCGTTTCATCATCGACGGGCTAAAAAACAACTGGCCTGAGTTCTAGGCATGCCTGATCCTGCGCCATAGCCAACGGCGGAGCAGTGCTTCGGTCGCGGACGTTGTTAGTCAGTCAAAGCAGCTAACAATGCGGCGTTGAACGCCTCGATATCACGTGGGCTACGGCTCGTAATCAAGTTGCCGTCGACCACCACTTCTTCATCGACCCAGATAGCCCCCGCGTTCTTCAAGTCTGTTGAGATGCGGGTGGTCGAGGTAAGTGTCCGTCCGGGGATGACTCCGGCCTCGATAATGATCCAGGGTCCGTGACAGATCGACGCCACCGTTTTATCGGCATCGAAGAACGCCTTCACAAAGGCGATCGCCTTCGGATTAGAACGGATCTTATCTGAGTTGAGCGTTCCCCCAGGAAGGACTAGCGCGTCAAAATCAGCTGGATCAGCTTCGTCTAGTGTTAGGTCAACTTCGAAGTCATCGCCGCGGTCCCAGTCTCCGATCAGGGCGGTTATGGTCCCATGTTCTTCCGAGACGAGGACGGGCTCACCTCCGGCTTCCTCGATCACGCGCCAAGGCTCGGTTAGCTCCGGCTGTTCCACTCCGCGCTTGAGGAGGAAAGCGACTTTCTTGCCAGCTAGGTTCTGCATCTTATGCTCCTTTGGTTTCTATCAGCCTATCGGGTCATGGTTTTGGCAGGACGCCCAGGTCATCGACCGCCCCCGCCCCCTCCGCCTCCGCCGCCCCCAGCGAAGCCCCCACCGCTACTGAAGGACCCCGAACCGCCAGAAGAGGCGGGAGTCGTTGCCAGACTGGTAGCCGCCGTGGAAGAGAATCGGTGCATCGCGTAGCTGACATCTTTGAATGAGGTAGGAGAGGATCGGTTAGCTGTCAGATACCAGATTGGGATGACTTCCTCCGAAGTTATTTGCGCGGCCCGCTGCTCGAACATTTCGTTCCAGCGGTTGGTTAGTCCGAATGCGACCGCCCAGGGCAGGTATGCCGAGAAAACGTCGTGGTCCCGATCCCAACGCAGGCCGGATCCATCCACAGTCCGGAGATACTCGCGGAATCCTCGGCTCTGTTCATACAGAGCACGTCCCTTTGGAAGCCTCGGTCGTCCCAGTTTCTTTAGCAACCACTCATTGCTGTATGCGGCTTCTAAGAGACCCTTGCGGTAGTTGTCTATCTGATCGTAGAAGGAACCCTTAAGGTCTGAGACAAGGACGGACTCGCGTGCTCCGAGCAGTTCACTAAGCAGTTTGGCCTCGAATGGTTTGAGCCCGTCGATGCCTGGTGGATTTGGGGTTCGCATTATCAGCCAATCGTTCGGCTTCTTCCGCCCCTTTGAATCTACTTCAGCGATAATCAGATATCCGCGTACAGCCAGGTCAAGGATGGTAGCCGAAACCGTGGCTGCCTTTGCGTTCTTGTCAAGGAGCAAGGCGGCTTCTGCGGGTCTCAGTCCCACGGGTGTGGACTGCTGGAATGTTACCGGAGGCTCCGACTTAAGGATCTCTACCGCGTAGTAGGACTCGTTGCCGGGTCTGGGCAGCTCTGTTGGGCCCAGTCCTACGTAGTGATAGTCGCGCGACTTGCGGTTGATTAATGCGACAAGTCCTGCAATACCGGCGATTATTGCTACCGCAATCCCCAAAACCCACGGCCAAATGTTCTGCGAGGACTCCTCTTGGTACTCGTCGTAGTCATACTCAGGCACCTCGATCAGGATGGGGGAGGCATTGGTGAATGAATCCGCCTCGTATGCCGCCATGATTGAGAGAACGTCTCCGGCTGGAAGAGCATTGGCGTGGAACGTAGCGGTTGATTCGGAACTCGCGTAGTCATCACAGGGTTCGGATGATCCGTTGGGTCCGGCGTAACAGGAAACGTCGACAACACTGGAAGGGCCATGCACGTTCACGGTTATGTCCTCCATTAGGACATCCCAGTCGTTGAAGGCATTCCAGTAGAACTCGTCTTGGTTCCCTGTGCTTTCCTGGCCCCGAATCTGGTTCAGGGCTCCGTCCATGTCGTATGACAGAACGTAAGTCTGAACGCCTGAGCGAGTATCGTCCGATCCGTCCGGTGCGCCAACGGAAACCCGTAGTTCGTCCCCGTCTTCGCCCTCAACCCAGACTTCTGCGGGAGCTCCGGAGGGGCTAGATACCGCGAAGTTTGAGTACTCGTACTTTCGCATGAAGGTCGGATCTTCCGGCCATCCCATGTACTGAGTCAGAGTGCGATAGAAACCGAGGCCGTTTCGATCACCGAAGTCCCACGTGTAGGTCTCAGTAATGTGGGCGAGGCCTTCATTGTCCAACTCAACGTTGACATCGACCTTGCGGACCACGTCATCGCTGGCGTCTGCATGCGCGGGGACCGAAGGAGCTAGGACTGTGAGGATTGCGATGAGAGCGAAAAAGAGTGCTACCAACGATCTTCTGCGAATCAGCGCAGGGTGTTGGTAGGCGACTGTCGCCGAGGAAGGAGCTGTTCTTGAAGTTCCCATGCTTGTAGCCTACAGAATCGTCGGAACGGCACGTCAGGTCTCCTTCCTTCCTCATTCCGGTTTCCAATCTGGTAGGGGCCTATTTCGCCGATTCTGCGGCGTATTGGCTCCGCATCCGATTGGAAAACCAGAAGAAGAGGGCCGGGGAGACTTGAACTCCCCGGCCCTCAGCTTTGAGGTTCGGCTGTGGCCTTACCTCACTGTGGTGTTGTTGCTCTACCTCAATGTGGCCTAGTTTCTATGCCTCGCCCCGTCGAGACCTGACCGTGACACCGGCACCTACCGCAAGGACTGCGACACCGGCGAGCACCATCCACAAAACCGAGACACCCGTGTCAGGCAACGCACCTTCGCCACCCGGCTTCCCCGGAGTGACGGGGACATCCGCTGCGACCACCTCGACGAACGAGGTTGCAAGACTGCCTGTCGGATGTGCCGTCATTTCGAGCGAGCTAACACCCGCCGTGGTGCCCGCTGGGACCTTGAACTCGAAGGCGACAGAATCGCTCCAAACGTTCGTCTCAGGATCCTGAATGTTCGAGATGTTTCCGGTTGCGGAGACGACACCGGACGGGGTGGTCAGGGTTGCCTCGGCCGTCGGATTCTCAGGCGCACCAATCGCGTGAAGGTTTATGTTCGAGAACGTGGCCTTCAGGGTCTCTCCGGCCTTCACCTTTCCATCGGCAGGAACCAGGTCCAGCTTGATTCCCTGCTTGGTGAAGTCTGGAGCAATCCCCGCGCCGCTATCGCCCGCGGCCGCCCGGAGTCCTGCAGTGCCTTCGTCGCTTTCGCTCTGCAGGAACTGTAGCCATTGCTGCCAGTCAAGCAAGCCAGTGTTCAAAACCTCAGCCTCGGTAAAGACATGGAAATTGTCACCGCCGGTGGCTAAGAAGGTGAAAGTGCCAGCACGGTAAATGCCGTCACGGTCGACTAGCTTGCCGTCGATGAACACCTGGTCAACTACACCGAGAGTGGCGCCCTCGATGTTCGGATCAGCGATCTCGTGATAGGTGTAGCGAACGTTGTCAGACAGACCCAGGTAGAGGAAGCTCCTGGAGGGAACAGCCCCGGCCAGAGTACGCTGCCACTGTTGCTCAAGCATCGTGTAGATCTGATCGCCAGTCATTGTCACAACAGAAAGCTCATTGTTGAACGGAAGCAGAGCCCGCGCCATTGCCACGGTGATGATTCCACCAGTTTCGGGGTTGTAAAGCAGGTCTGTGCGCAGGCCACCCGGGTTGGTAACGCCGAAGTCAGGTGCGCTCTCAAGTTCCGAGAGTTCATCGCGAAGCATGTTCGACACCAGAGTTCCAAGAGGCGAAGCACCGCCGCGGTCCTCCAGAGAATTATCAGTCTTCTGGAACATGCCGTCCACGTAGTCCCCCGCGGTGTAAGCGCGGCTGATAGTCGCTTCGAGGCGACCTGTCGGCTTCGAACCCTCAGTATCCGCGACCTTCATAGCTTCCAGAACAATCTGGTATGCCTCTTCCGTCGCGGCGTTGAAGCCCTTCAGAGAGCTCATGCCTAACTTCGAAGCAGTGGGAAGGTTCTTGGCGCTGTACCGTACGATCTCACCCGTTGCCGGGTCCATGTCCAATACAACCTGACCGATGTTTGCCCCATAGGACCCGGTTTGGACGATCGGTCGGGTTTTGCCTTCATCCCCGACGGGAGCTTCCCACGCGTACTCCTTGTGAGTGTGTCCGGTGAAAATGACGTCGACTTCGGGAGAGGTTCCCGTCACGATCTTGTTGAAGACAGCGGAGTTGGCCATCTCCTGTTCAAGTGTCGAACCGGTGCCCTCATTTGCACCCTCGTGATACTCGGCAACGATAACGTCAGGGCGCTGGTCGGCGGGTAGCGCCATCAGTTCCTCAACGTACTTGTTTGTGGTGTCGACAGGGTCGAGGAAGGTTAGACCCTCAACGTGTTGCTTGGAGACCAGAGTCGGGGTTTCCTGAGTTACTGTGCCGATCACACCGACCCGGAATCCACCTGAGTTGATGATCGTATAGGGCTTGAAGGGTTCAAGTATCTTCCCCGTCGAATCATCAATGATGTTCGCTCCCAGATACGGGAACTTCGCCCAGCCGTTCACTAGATCAATCCAGTCCGCACCGTAGTCGAACTCGTGGTTACCCACTGCGCTCGCGGCAAGACCAAGTGCATTGAGAAGCTTGATGGTCGGCTCGTCCTGCTGAATCGCGGAAGCGAACAGCGAAGCTCCAATGTTGTCACCCGCAGAAAGAAGCAGCGACGATTCGACCCCACTGTTCTTCAGTTTTTCAATGGTGTAGGCAAACTGCATGGTGCTTGATGCCGTCAACGCATCTTTGGCGGCGTTGAGTGTGCCATCGATTCGACCGTGGAAGTCGTTGATATTCAGTAGCTGAAGTCGAACGATTTCCGAGGTGACCTTAGCTGGCGTCGTGGCAGTGGTGCCCGTCGGAGCGGCAACCATGTTGATCATGGTGTCTCCGCCAGCAGACTTCGCTGGGACCATCAGCTCGAAGGTCACCGAGTCTGACCAGTTGCCGGAGCCGTCCTTGCTGTTTACCAATGGTTTGGTCTCGGAGACAGGTCGCGTTAGGTCAACGGTTGCAGTGACATCACCGTTCGCAGGCGCACCAATCGCGTGGAGATTCAGGTTCGAGTAAGTGACGTCGAAGGTCTCTTCGCTCGCAGCAGTCGCATCCGCAGGAACAATATCTACTTCAATACCCTGTTTGCGGAAGTCAGGCTCAAACCCAGTCTCGCCGCTTTCGCTGGCCAGGTATGCAAACCACTGCTCATAATCGAGCAGACCGGTGTTGGTAACGACTGCATCCTTAAAGACCCAGAAGTTGTCGCCCGCGGTCGCAAGGAAGTTGAAGGTCGCTGCCGTGTAGGTCGCCGAACGATCAATGAGCTTCCCGTCAATCCAAACGGTGTCGACGATGCCCTTGTCGGCTCCAGGGATGGTTGGGTCCTCAATGACGTGGTACGTGTAGCGAACATTGTCGGACAGGCCCAGATATAGGAACGCTCTGGCAGGAACTTTCCCTGAGGAATCTCGCTGCCATTGCTGCTCGAGCATCGTATAGATCTGGTCACCGGTTAGATCCACCGTGGCCAACTCATTATTGAACGGGAGCACCGCCTTCGCCTCTGCGACTGTGATGTTGCCGTCTACTTCGGGGTTGTAGACCAGGTCTGTGCGCAGACCGCCCGGGTTAGCCACACCAAAGTCAGGGGTGTTGGGGAGCGTTGAAAGCTGATCGCGGAGCATATTCGAGACCAGGGTTCCAAGAGGCGAGGCGTTGCCGCGATCCTCCTTGGAGTCTGCGTTCAGTTGGAACGATCCGTCGACGTAGTCACCCTGGGTATAGGCGCGTGAGATTGTCGCTGCGATACGTCCGGTAGGCACGGATCCTTTTTCATCAGCCTTTTGCTCAGCAGCGAGAATGATGTCGTAGGCGGTTGCTGTAGCGGCGTTGAAACCTCGCAGAGCATCCATACTCAGGTTCGTCAGGGTGCTGAGATTCTGAGCCGTATAGCTCTCCACGTCCCCGGTCTCCGGGTCTACCTGCAGAATCACCTGGCCGATATTCGCACCGTATGAGCCCGTCTGAACGATAGGACGGGTTTCACCATCACTACCGACCGGAGCTCTCCACGCGTATTCCTTGTGGGTGTGTCCGGTGAAGATAGCGTCAACATGGGCAGAAGTCTGAGTGACGATCTTGGCGAAGACAGCTGAGTTCGCTATTTCCTGTTCGAGGGTTGATCCCTTGCCTTCATTGGCGCCCTCGTGATACTCGGCAACAATGATGTCCGGTCGCTGATCTTCCGGAAGCGCCATTAACTGGTCCGCGTACGTGTTGACGGTGTCGACAGGATCTAGGAAGGTCAGCCCAGCGGTGTTGCCCGCAGAGACGAGAGCCGGGGTCTCCTGAGTCACGACACCGATGACCCCAACCTTCAGAGAGCCGGAGTTAATTACGGTGTAAGCCTGGAAGGGAGAGGGGATGGAGCCGTCTGACTTCACGACGTTCGCCGCCAGATAGGGCCAGTTTCCTCCTATCCATCCGTTGACCTGGGCGATCCATTCCCATCCGTAATCGAACTCGTGGTTACCTACGGCGCTGGCCGCAAGTCCCAGAGTGTTAAGAAGTTTGATTGTGGGTTCATCGTTCTGGAGCGAAGAAGCGTACAGAGAAGCGCCGATGTTGTCCCCGGCCGAAAGCAACAGTGTCGAGTCAGCGAGTCCGGCGGCCTTGAGTGACTCTACCGTGTAGGCGAAGTCCATTGTGGTGAAATCGGCCGGATTGTCTGGCCTGACGAGGCTTGTCTTGTCTGGGCTGAGCTTGCCCGCGATTCTTCCGTGGAAGTCGTTGATGTTTAGCAGTTGAATTGAGACAGGGGCTGAAGCGGCCTTAGTCTCAGAGCGTAGAAGCAAGTTAGGTTCTGCTTTGTTTTCCGTCTGATTGCTCTGGGGAAGCTCATCCACCCCTGCGGGATCATCCGACTGTGGTTGCTCATCGAGTGGGTCTTGATCAGTCAGTGTTACAACTGCGTCTTGGGATTCTTCAGCAACCTCGGTTTCCGCCATGGCGGTGGGTGCCAGTGTTAGTGAAGCAACAACGAGTGCTGCCGCCGATAGTCCGGAGGACCACCGCGCAAGCTTTCGCATCTTTTCTCCTTTGAACTTTATTGCGGGTCGTGTCAGGGGAGTACGGATGCGGCGACTGTGCTCGCAGGCGGACGTCCGTCCCGACACGGTCCGACCTAGCCTAGTAGATTGTCGGGTCCAGTGGGATGCTAGTTGAGGTTACATTTTGGACTAGTTGAGAGAAGGGCAATGGTCGCTAAACCGAAGCTTGATCCGCGGGTCAGAGGCGTTGTCTCCAGATTCGACCGGTTTACACAGATCGGACTGCGTTCCCTCAGCGTGCTCGCCACATCGCTTATCGCCGTGGCGATAGGAACTGCCCTTGACACTGTGGTTTCTGGGGGAAAGCTTGCCGGATCTTGGTGGACTTGGACAGCCGTCGGGATCGTTGTGGCGGCAGTCGCGGGCGGCCTCGCTACAGATCAGTCACTTCGGGTGCAGAGTGATGCCGAGCGAGATCTGCGCCGGTTAGCCCAGGAGGCATCCTTCACGCTGGGGCCCATTCGGGTGCAGAGCAGAGCGGGTCAGATACTTGATCTGGCTTCGGCCGGCGCCATCCGCGTTGCGCGCTATAGGGGCGGATTTCTCTCTGCTAGCGTCGCTTCACTTAGTGCCCCATTGATCGTCCTGATCGTCATCGGTTTCTCCGTGGGATGGGACGTGGCGGGATTGATGACCTTGGTCATCGTCGTGGGACCGCTACTTATCGGGGCCTTTCAGGGGATGAACAAGGACGTTGGGGACCGGTTCCGCGCTTCTCAGTCACACCTCCGGGAGAAGTTCCTTGAGGGAGTCAATGCCCTCGAATCACTCTCATACGCCGACGCTGGAGGCTCATACGCCAAGTATTTGGCGAGGACGAACGAGGAACATCGAAAGAGGATCATGCGCCTCCTGGCCAGCAACCAGCTTCTGATCCTAATTATGGATCTGGCGTTCTCGCTCGCAGCATTGACGCTGGCCACGGTTCTCGCAGTTCGGGGGAGTGCCAACGGAACATTGACCGTGGGCCAGGCCCTTTCGCTGATTCTGCTGACGATAGTTCTTGTTGCCCCCGTAGATTTGATCGGCCAGTTCTTCTACATCGGAATTGGTGGCCGCGCCGCTCAAAGACAGTTCAGCGCACTGTTGAGTGAGGCGAACGAGGTTGAAAGTGGCACCGATTCCGCGACTCCTCGTCCAGCATTGGAGACGGGTTCGGCGAGGCCGCCAGCGATCCTCCTCGAACACGTGACCGCCGCGTGGCCGGACGGTGAACCCGTGCTGAGGGATGTTTCTGTTCGAGTCAACGAAGGGGAACACGTGGCGTTGGTCGGCTCCTCGGGAAGTGGAAAGTCGACTTTCAGTGCCGTAGTCCAAGGACTAATCCCTCCGGACGAGGGAAGTGTTCTGATGAACGGACGTGCACCCCTTGAGGTAACGGATTCGGTAGCCGTAGTTGAACAGAGAAGCTATCTGTTCAACGGCTCTGTCGCTGAGAACCTACGACTGGCTAGGCCTTCTGCAAGCGACGAGGAACTATGGGTCGTCCTAGAACAGGCGAATCTGGCGGAAGACATTCGTATGATGCCCGAGGGTCTTGAAGCCCAGGTGGGGGACCGCGGTTCACAGCTGTCTGGTGGTCAAGCGCAACGTTTGGCCGTGGCTCGTGCGCTGCTAAAGGACGCCCCGATCCTGATCCTCGATGAGCCGACTTCACAGGTAGACCTGAAGGGCGAGGCCCTGATCCTCGAAGCAATCAAACGTGCCTCACAGGGACGAACTGTACTAACGATCGCCCATCGCAGAGCCGCGGTTAGCGAGGCGGACCGAATACTGGTTGTTCAGGATGGCACCGTTGCTTCGATGAACGAGGGGGACGCCGATGCACTCTGACGCTTCAACGCAGTCGACCCTCGCTTGGCTGATCAGCAGAACCCGAGGCGTTCGCGCGGCCTGGTTAGTAAGTGCGATTGCCAGAATCACGAATCAGCTACTACTCATCGCGGTGCTGGTCTGCGCGGGAATTGCTGTCCTTGACGCTTCTCTCAATCCTTGGATTTGGTGGATCATCGGGTTGTCGGTCGCAAAGGCGGCGCTGCGTTACCTGGAACATTTCGCCGGACACTGGGTCGCTTTCACCATGCTGACACGAATGAGGACCGAGTTCTATGACTCGCTTGTTCCTCAAGCTCCCGCTGTTACCAAGGGGAACGGCGGCGCCGAACTAAGTGAGAGGGCGACCACGGACATTGATCGAGTCGAAGTGTTTTTCGCTCACACCGCGCCACCCGCGGCGGCAGCAGTGGTCGTGCCACTGGTCGCGGTGATCTGGTCCTGGATCGTGCTGGGCATTCGTCCAGCCCTCATAATCCTCGTCGCCTCGATTCTCATGGTTGTCGGACCGGCACTGGCCCGGAAAGTCTCCTGGGTGTCAGTACAGCAGTTAGGCGAGGTGAACGCCCGAATCGCTGTCCATCTGGGTGACAGCGTCCAGGGTGCCCGGGAGATCGCGGCTTTTGGGGCCCGGTCCAGGCGAAGTGATGAGGCCCGCATGCTTGAGGAGGAGGCGACCGGACCGCTCACTCGGATTCGTCGAATGGCGGCCCTGAGGGAAGCGCTACTCATCGTCATTGAGTTGGTGACCTTAGTCTTGCTCGTTGCAGTGCCCGCCGGAACTGAGGCGTTCGTTCCCCTCATTTCGGGGCTTGTCTGGATCGGGCTCTGGGCACCACTTCGGGGCGTGGACGATTTCGTCGATGGACTCGACGATGCGCTGGAGTCGACAGAACGTGTGCGCTGGACCATTGATGGAGTACCCGTCGTGACGGAAACGACGCCTCCTCATACAAAAGAAAAAATGCCAGAGGGTGCCGGATCGCTCAGTGTTCAGGACGTCAGCTTCGGCTATCCGGAAGTAGGTGTGCCGGGCGAGCGGAGTAAGGAGGCGCTCAATAGGGTCAGTCTTGGAGTTTCTCCCGGATCCTGGTTCTACGTCGCTGGAGTCTCTGGATCGGGAAAGAGCACACTGGCGGCACTGATGGCCCGCGGCTATGACCCGAATCAGGGAATCATTGCCCTGGATGGAACAGATATCAGGGACATGTCTCTCACAGAGCTAAGGCACAGGGTCGCGCTGGTGGTTCAGCGCCCGTACCTGCTTCATGGGACGCTGGCAGAGAACCTTCGTCTGTCGGCGCCGAAAGCCACCGATCAGGAGCTTTGGTCGGCGCTCCGGGCTGTGGATCTGGAGGGGTGGGCGCGCGAGTTGGGCCTGGACCATGAGATTGCGGCGGACGGCGCCAACCTTTCTGGAGGTCAGATCCAGCGGGTTGCTATTGCACGGGCACTGGTGATCCGTCCCGAGATACTGATCTTGGACGAGGCCACCAGCCAGATTGACGAAGCTACCTCAAGGCGGGTGCGAGAGGGCATTCGTCAGTTTGCCCCGGAGATGACGGTGCTAGAGATTTCGCATCAGGTGGATCGGATCCCCTCGTCCTCAAACGTTGCCGTTATTGACAGTGGTGAACTGGTAGAGCAGGGAAATGCGGGCGATCTGCTTGCTAACTCGCGGAGCTATCTGACCCGCCTGGCGGCCCGATAGGTCCATGCAGCTATATGTCGAGCGGCTCTGTTGCGTCTTCAGGGGTAGTGTCAGCGCGTAGCACCATCTCTTCAAATCCCTGGTCGGCAAGGGTTCCGGTGAGTCGCTGGTACGCCTCCTCGAACACCTGTGGGTCGAGGGGACCGCCGTTGCCCAAGTTAGCGGATCCCTCCGACGTCGCAGGGATGACGTGAATGTGCGCATGAGGTACCTCGAAGCCCGCAATCACCACCACGGAACGCGGTACACCGAACGCGAGTTCCTGCGCTCTGCCGATCTTGGCCGCGACGTCGAATAAATGGCTACGCAACTCATTTGGGAGATCAGTCCACTTATCGATGGGCTCACGCGGAATCACCAGAGTGTGCCCAGGGGAGACGGGATTGATATCCAGAATCGCGAAGCACTGATCGTCTTTCCAAACGAATTTGCCGGGGATCTGGCCACTTAGAATCTTTTCGAAGACGGTGCTCATGACTCCATTGTGTTCCTGCCAAGCGGAACTTGCCAGACAGATCGGGCATCATGGAACTATGCACAATGTTTCTGAGCTAGAAAAGGACCTTGAGTCGTGGGGTGTTCCGCGACAGTCCACCGTACTGATTCACTCCTCCATGAAGTCGATTGGTCAGGTCGAGGGCGGCGCAGACTCGGTGATCGAAGCGTTGTCGCGGTTCTTCGATCCTGGACTGTTGGTTCTGCCGACTCACACTTGGATGACGGTGAACCAGGAGGGCGACGTTTTCGATGTGCAGAACTCACCCTCGTGCGTTGGGATCCTTCCAGACGTATTTCGTAAGAGGGGCGACGTGATCCGCTCGTGGCATCCGAGCCATTCGGTTGCTGCCCGAGGCACAGACGCAGAGGAGTTCACTGCCGGGGAGGAATTGGCTAGAACCCCGTGTGCTAAAGACGGCGTGTATGGACGTCTTCTTGACCGGGAGGCGTACATCGCATTTCTTGGGTGCCCGATGACGAAGAATACGTATGTCCACGGCGCTGAAGAGTGGGCCGGGGTTCCGAATCGAATCGCGTCTGAAGCGACCGGGCTTTTCGTGCGGACTCCTACGGGAGAGATGATTGCTGCACCGCAGTTCAGGCACAAGGCACCGATTGACGACGTCTCTTCCAACTACGGAAAGCTTCAGGAGCCCCTGGACAGGTTCGGTTTACTACGCGAGGGGCGGTTCGGCGACGCGAAGGTTCTGGTCACCACCGCTCGCGGTGTCTACGAGTTAACCACGCATCTTCTGGCTCAGGAACCGGACTTGTTCCTCACACCCGATCCGGTTCCTGAAGAACTTCTTGAGGGCTTTGTCGGAGCCCGTCGCTAAGATTGGACTAAGGAGCAGGTAGGAGTTTCGCCTGCTCGACGTCAATATAGAAAGCCGACAGAAGTAATGTCGGCAGAGATAGTAGGGGGAACCATGGCAGAAGTAAACGCTACGGTATCCGAGGCTCTTCAGCAGAGCGTAGTTGATTTGATCGCCCTTGAGCTTCAGTCAAAGCAGGCACACTGGAACATTCGGGGGGAGCAGTTCCGCTCACTCCACTTGGCACTGGATGAGGTTGTTGATCAGGCTCGCACCCTGGCGGATGAGGCCGCGGAGCGTCTGGCACAGGTAGGGGGCACACCTGATGGCCGCCCCGAGACCGTTGCTGCAACAACCGTTCTTGACCCGATGGATGCGGGAATTCTAGAGACTGGCAAGACCTATGTGCTGATGGCTGAGAAGGTCCAGCAGGTCTCGGACAAGGTAAAAGAAGCGATTAAGCCTGTTGATGACGTTGATCCGGTAAGTGGCGACATCCTTATCGCTACGTCTGAAGCGCTCGATCAGCAGGCCTGGCTACTTCGCTCGGCGACCGAGTAACACATCAGACAAACATCACTTCGTGGGTGCCTGGATGACTTCCGGGCACCCACTTTGATTGCGATAACCTACTTGGAGCGAACTTACAGGGGGTAAACCAAATGGCTGAGCCGGTCGCTTCTCGAACCGAGAGGGTAGCGTCGTCCGGAACGGATGAACCGAAGTTCCGTTATTCTTCGAGGCTTGCTGAACAGATTGAGCAGCGCTGGCAGAAGTATTGGGCTGAGAACGGATCCTTCAACGCCGATAACCCGACCGGTGATTTGGCTGGACCCAGAGCAGAACTTGATCCCTGGTTCGTCATGGACATGTTCCCGTACCCCTCGGGTGCGGGCCTGCACGTGGGTCACCCGCTGGGGTATATCGCGACGGACATTCTGGCCCGCTACCAGCGAATGCAGGGCAAGAACGTCCTGTACACGCTCGGTTACGATGCGTTTGGACTGCCGGCTGAACAGTACGCGATCTCAACTGGCCAACACCCTCGAATGACCACCGAGAACGCAATCAAGGTTTATCAGCGTCAACTGGGACGCCTGGGCCTGTCACATGACCCGCGACGTTCCTTCGCCACCATTGATGATGACTACGTCAAGTGGACCCAGTGGATTTTCTTGCAGATCTACAACTCCTGGTATGACCCCGATGCCAAGAATGGTGAGGGAACTCTGGGAGCGGCCCGCCCGATCTCCGAGCTAATCGCAAAACTTGAGTCGGGTGAGAAGGAGACTCCCGATGGTAGGCCCTGGACGCAGTTGTCTGAAGATGAGCAGTACCAGGTGCTCTCGGATCATCGCCTGGCGTACCTCTCTGAGTCGCCAGTGAACTGGTGTCCTGGCCTTGGAACCGTGTTGGCTAACGAGGAAGTCACTTCTGAGGGACGCTCAGAGCGCGGTGACTTCCCAGTGTTCACAAGGAACCTGCGCCAATGGAACATGCGAATCACCGCGTACTCTGATCGGCTCACCGAGGGACTGACAGACATCGACTGGCCTGACAAGATCAAGTCGATGCAACGCCACTGGATCGGCAAGTCCCGCGGCGCTTTCGTGGACTTCACAGCTTTGAATGGCGGTGGGGAGTCTGCCAAGCTACGCGTGTTTACCACTCGTCCTGACACACTGTTCGGTGCGACGTTTATGGTGGTCTCTCCCGAGCATCCGTTGCTCGAAAGCGGCATTCCTACCGAGTGGCCTGAGGGCACTCGTGATGCTTGGACCGGTGGATACGCGAGCCCGAGGGAAGCGGTTGCTGCCTACCAAAAGGAAGCCGCCGCCAAGACCGACATGGAACGTCAGGCGGAAGCGGGGGAGAAGACCGGTGTTTTCACCGGGATCTTCGCGACGAACCCGGTTAACGATGTGGCCGTCCCGATCTTCACCGCCGACTACGTTCTCATGGGCTACGGAACCGGTGCGATCATGGCTGTTCCTGCCCATGACGAACGCGACTTCGCGTTTGCCAAGGCATTCGACCTGGATATCGTTCCAACCATTCAGCCGACCGAAGATGACGGAGCTCCCGAGGGCTTTGACAATCAGGAGTCGGCTTGGACCGGCGACGGCGTCATCGTGAACTCCGCTAGGGGCAACGAGTTCTCCATAAACGGCATGCGCAAGCAGGAAGCCATCGAGACAATCACTGCATGGCTTGCCGACCGGAGAATCGGAGAAGCGACGACTACCTACCGTCTGCGCGACTGGCTGTTCTCCCGTCAGCGTTACTGGGGTGAGCCATTCCCGGTGGTTTACGACGATAAGGGTCACGTTCATGCTCTGCCCGAAGAGCAACTCCCGGTCTTGCTGCCGCACCTGGACGACTTTTCTCCTCGTACGTTCGATCCCGAAGATGGGGAATCGAACCCGGAGACACCCCTTGGGCGCGCTCAGGAATGGGTGAACGTCGAGATGGATCTAGGTGACGGCGTTAAGCAGTACAAGCGAGACACCAACACTATGCCCAACTGGGCCGGGTCGTGCTACTACGAACTTCGTTACGTTGATCCTCACGACGCGGTTTCACTGATCAACCGCGTGAATGATGACTACTGGATGGGTCCGCGCGAGCGGAAAGCTTCTGGGGGAGTTGACCTCTACGTTGGCGGCGTTGAACACGCGGTTCTTCACCTGCTCTATGCCCGATTCTGGCAGAAGGCGCTGTTCGACCTTGGATACGTCAGTGCTGCCGAGCCGTTCCACAAGCTCTTCAACCAGGGCTACATCCTGGCCTACGCGTACACCGACTCGCGGGGAGTCTATGTTCCGGCGGAAGAGGTAGAGGGCGATCCCGAAACCGGCTTCACCTGGAAGGGGGAGCCGGTAACTCGCGAGTACGGAAAGATGGGTAAGTCCCTAAAGAACTCAGTTACGCCGGACGAGATGTGCGACCAGTACAGCGCTGACGCATTCAGGGTCTTCGAGATGTCAATGGCACCGCTGGATATCTCCCGTCCTTGGGAGACCAGGTCAGTTCCGGGAGCGATGCGATTCTTGCAGCGTCTGTGGCGCAACGCCATTGACGAAGAAACCGGAGAGCTCACCGTCACAGGTGAAGAAGCCGACCTGGAAACGAAGCGTCTGGTTGCGAAGACTATTTCAGAGGTCACAGAGGAACTGAACAACATGCGGATCAACACCGCGATTGCTCGCCTCATCGTTCTCAATAATCATCTGACCGGACTGGAGCGAGTGCCGCGTGAAGCGATTGAGCCGCTGGTGCTCATGGCTTCTCCACTGGCCCCACACATGGCTGAGGAACTGTGGAGCAAGCTAGGGTACGACGAGAGCCTGGCCACGCGCGACTTCCCGGTGGTTGAAGACGAGTCACTGCTGGTCGAGGAGACCGTGACCTGTGTTGTGCAGGTGAACGGTAAGTTACGCGCCAAGTTCGAGGTTCCTGTGTCGATTGATGCGCAGACGCTGGAAGCCGAGGCTCGGGAGCTGTCACCGGTGCGTCGCGCAATGGGCGAGAAGGAACCTGTGAAGGTGATAGTTCGCGAGCCCAAGCTGGTCAACTTCGTCGTGCCCGGTAAGTAGTGGTCAGTTCGTGCCAGAAGGACATTCGATAAGGCGGCTCGCGAACACATTCGAGCAGTGGTTCTTGGGTTCGCAGTGCTTCACTTCTTCGCCTCAGGGACGATTTGAACGAGGGGCGGAACTCCTGAATGGGCGAGTGATGACTGACTCTGAGTCAGTCGGAAAACACCTTTTCCTTCGATTCGATGACCTGGAATCGGCCTCGCCTCAGCCACTCTGGTTGCACGTTCACCTGGGCTTATATGGTGCCTGGCGATTCTATGCGGACAGTGATGTTGAAGTCGCCGCCTCAATCGGTGCTCCACGACGAAAGAACTCATCCCGGGAAGTTCGTGAAGACACGGGCATCGCTCCTCTGCGGCGAAGGGAGAACGAGGGGATAGCAGTCGACCAGAGCGAAGCCGCTGCTGACGGAGTTTGGGAGCCACCAGAACCGGTCGGTGCCGTGCGCCTCAGGATAGACAACGGAAAGGTGGCGGCTGACCTTGCCGGACCCACCCGATGTGAGGTACTGACACCGGAGGAAGTTGAGGGCGTCATTGACCGCCTGGGCCCAGATCCTCTCGATCATCGTTCTGAGCCGTCCGCGCTAAAGGCCAGATTCGTCAAGAATGTTCGCTCCCGAAAGAGGCCAATTAGTGAACTGATCATGGATCAATCTGTTATCGCGGGAGTCGGCAACATTTACAGGGCCGAGGGGCTCTTCCGCCAGGGAATCTCCCCAAATCGAAAGGGAGCGAACGTCTCCATCCCGCGCCTCGAACAGCTTTGGGATGACTACGTCTACCTACTGGATAAGGGTGTGAAAGAGGGCCGAATCATTACTGTTCGTCCGGAGGACAGACCCGATCCGCAGATGGTTGAGGAACTGGATCCCGAGGCGCTTCGGTGGTACGTCTATCATCGGACCGGCCGAAGCTGCCTGGTCTGCGGCAATGAGATCAGTGAGAAGGAAGTGCAGGGCCGCAGACTGTTCTGGTGCGGTACCTGTCAGAAGTGAGGGCCAACTAGACCCGATGCTGTTCTCTGACTTCCTCGGCGATCGGGGCGAACCCAAGACGGCGGTAGAGGTTGAAGGCCTCGGGCATCTGCTTCATATCAAGTCGAAGGGTTACCGCGTCGTAGCCCCAGTCCCTGGTTCTCTGTGACAGTTCGGCGACCAGTGCGGTGGCGATTCCACGGCGTCGGTGCTCGGGGTCGACCATGAGGTCAAGGACGAAGGGTCCGCGGGGAACGTCATCGAAGGGTGCATCCAAGACGCAGAACACCGCCCCAACTAGTTCACCGTCCAACCAGGCTCCGATGAATGAATCATCTCTTGGGGTTCCGAGAGCTCCCTCGAAGTAAAGTCGTATCTCATCGGTCGCGCGCCAGAAGTTTTCTGCGGTGAGACGTTGCTTGTATGCGACAAGCGAGAGTGACGCCAGTGCGGGTAGATCGTAGATGGTGAGCGTGGCCAGTTGCAATCCCTCGACCGACGGCTCACTGTCAACGGGCGAGGCATCTGCCTTAAGTGTTAGTTCGGTCATAGTTCAAGGCTAGTTCATGAACCGGGTGAAGCGGCGCATTTTGGATCACGAGTGTGCCTCAATGCAGGTCAAGGCCCCAAACGGAACGACTAGATGTAGAGCGCGGGCTCGACCATGACTCCGTCTTCATGCACGTATGTCTGCTTGAACTTAACCGAGACCTCACCTACATCTGATGCTCTCTCATCCTGTCCAGGCTTGATCGTGATCTCGCCCTCCAGGGTGGAGGCCTCAAGATTGGTCTCTAAAGCCGTGCACGCCTCACGCGAATCTGCTGGAAGTCTTGCGGGGAGCGTGCCGTGAGTGTGGGTGCCTCGTTCTTCAGATGTCCCACGTAGGTGTGAGGGCACACCGACAGCGACGCCTTTCTCAGGAATGTCCTTTACAACGACGGCATTAGCGCCGACCTTCGCGTCGGAACCGACCGTTACAGGTCCCAAAACCTTTGCGCCTGCACCCAGAATCACGCGGTCTCCCACGGTTGGATGGCGCTTCCCGGGAGTCATCGTGACGCCGCCGAGAGTCACCTCGTGAAAGATGAGGACGTCGTCGCCGATCTCTGCTGTCTCGCCGACGACGACTCCCATCGCGTGGTCAATGAAAAGACGGTCGCCGATCGTGGCGCCGGGGTGGATATCAACCCCGGTGAAGAAACGCGCAGTCGACTGAATGGCTCTGGCTGGGAACCGTACGCCGTTGGTCCAGAGCGCGTGGGAGACACGATAGCTCCAAAGAGCGTGGAGACCGGGGTAGAGGAGTGCTACTTCAAGTGCGGATCGAGCGGCAGGGTCACGTTCTTTTGCTGCCTGCAGGTCATCTCGCATCTGCTTGAATGGGTGAGGTACCTCCACTCCTGTACCACTCCTCTCCCCGGTTGTCCCGTTCTAGTCGTCCGCCAGGCCCTCGAAGAGCTTAGTGGAAAGGTACCGTTCGCCGGTATCGGGAAGGACCACGACAATCGTCTTCCCAGCATTCTCGGGCCGAGCGGCAACATCGATTGCGGCCGAGAGTGCTGCTCCAGAGGAGATGCCAACAAGCAGCCCCTCTTCTCGGGCGGCCTGTCGCGCTACTTCGATTGCTTTCTCGCCGGGGACGGTAATGATCTCGTCAATGACGTCCTGGTTCAGGACGGCTGGCACAAAGTTTGCCCCGATGCCCTGGATGAGGTGCGGACCGGCTTTACCTTCGCTAAGCAGGGGAGACTCGGCAGGCTCGACCGCGATTACCTTGACCCCGGGCTTGCGCGACTTTAGTACTTCTCCGACACCGGTGATCGTTCCGCCCGTGCCGATGCCACCGATGAAAATGTCCACCTCACCGTCGGTGTCATTCCAGACTTCCTCAGCGGTGGTGACTCGGTGTGCCTGGACGTTTGCCTCGTTCTCAAACTGGCGGGCAAGAACCGCACCGGGGCGGGTCTTGACGATCTCATTCGCTGCTTCGACAGCACCCTTCATACCCAGTGGAGGTTCCGTAAGAACAAGTTCGGCTCCGTAGGCACGCATCAGCGCGCGGCGCTCCTTGCTCATGGACGAGGGCATAGCCAGAACCACGTTGTAGCCGCGCGAAGCGCCAACCATTGCAAGAGCAATACCGGTATTGCCGGAGGTCGCCTCAACAATGGTGCCGCCGGGTTTTAGCTCACCGGATGCCTCGGCGGCGTCGATTATGCCGCGCGCAATGCGGTCCTTGACTGACGAGGCGGGGTTGAAGCTCTCTACCTTGGCCAGGACCGTTGCATTTTGATCGGTCATGGAGTTCACCCTCACCAGAGGGGTGTTGCCGATCACTGAAGCGATGTTCGAGTGGATGTTCGCCATTTCGTCTCACTTGTCCCTTGATAGTGCACTTGAACTGCGGGACCAGCCTACGGAGGATTAGTAAGGGGTGTCGAGAATGACCAACTACGCGGACAGCGGAATGTCGATGACCCTGGTCCCGATTGGTTTGAGAGTACTGGGAGATCGGGTCAAAGATGCGGTCAAATGATCGATCTCGTCAATCTGAGTGCTCTCCAGTGCCAGGGTGACGCGCAGCGAGGTACTCCACTCCTCACCCAACACCTGGACACCCCGCTGATGGATGGCCGATTGAAACTGTCCCGCGAACTCAGGGGGTACCTCGACCTCCACCAGGTTCATACGGACCCTCTGGGCGAGTGGGGCCTCATTCAGTGCGGTGCGGGTCGCCGAAGAATAGGCGCGCACCAGGCCACCCGTGCCGAGGAGCACTCCACCAAAATAGCGAGTTACCACCGCAACAACGTTGACCAGGTTAGTCCCGGTGAGTACCTCAAGGATTGGTGGCCCGGCGGTTCCCGAAGGTTCCCCATCGTCGGAGGAATGGGTCCGTGGTGGTCCCTCGTTCGAATCGATGATGAAGGCGGAGCAGTGGTGGCGGGCGTCGGGAAACTCGGCGCGGACCAGGGTCACGATTTTGCGTGCTTCGTGTTCGCTCTCTGCGCGAGATAGAGTGGTGATGAAGCGCGAACGCTTCTCAACTATCTCGCTGCGCACCGCAGGGCCAGGCAATAGCGTGAACATGGTGACATTGTCGCATTTGGATTACGCGGTGGCCCGCGTATATGTAAGGCTTATAGCCGTGAATCGGGTCTGGCCGGATTGTGCCATGTCTCGGATTCGGGTGGCCGACTGAGTCACCTAAAACAGGCCGTAATGGATGGATGCCGTAGGCGTCCTTGAATCTTGGAAGGAGCGACACCGCCATGGCAGTACCCAAGCGCAAGATGTCGCGTTCAAATACCCGTACCCGCCGTAGCGCGTGGAAGGCCAAGCTTTCGGAGCTCCAGACCATCCGCGTTGACGGCCGAGAGATCCGCGTCCCTCGTCGCCTGACGAAGGCATACCAGAAGGGTCTGATTCAGCCCGAGGACTGAGTATGACCCTTGAATACCTCAGTAACTCAGCGTTGGCGCAGGTCACGTGGAGTAGTCTGTGAGGTTGTAGTACCCATCATCCAGTTTTCAACAATTTGAAAGGCGCAGACTGATGAGCAGTACAGATACATACGTACAAGCGAGGTCGGGACTCCGGGTCGCTTTGAGCGTTTTGGGGATTATCTCCGTTGTTGTTGGTGTACTTGTCTTGATGAACCCTGCCGAGTTCGGCAAGGCTCTAGGCATTTTCGCTGCCGTGCTACTCGGTGTGTTCACCGTGGTTGCGGGTATTTCTTACGCCCTTTCAGCGTTCTTCACCGAAGGCGCATCCTTCTGGAGCAGGGCGCTTCGGTTTGTCGTCGGCATTGTGGCGTTGGTTGCTGGCGTAGTCCTGCTGATGAACCCGGCCTCAACCGCCGTTTTCATTTGGATGTTCGCCATCATCATGATTGGCATCACCTGGATCTCCGAAGGAATCATTGCATTCATGGAGCTAGGGGAAGCGCCGTCCAAGGGTTGGGTCATCTTCTACGCCGTCATCTCGCTCATCGCTGGTGTAATGATGGTCATTGCTCCATTCACCGGCGCTGCGGTGATGGTGTTCTTCATTGGTATCTCCGCGATCGTCTGGGGTGTCACCGAAATCGTCGGGGCGATCCGCTTCGGCAAGTAGGCACATTTAGCTAAGCAACAAGGGCGGGATCCCAATCGGGGTCCCGCCCTTCGTGGTATGCACGGCGTAGTCATTCTCGTGTGATCTTCATAGAACTAGCCTTGTTCGCGTCCGCGCGCGGGACTACGCGGTCCAGCGAGACCGGATCAGCGTCTTAGCGGAACTCGTTCACGTCCGCGCCGGACTACGTTCTTTGATTCAGACGCTGATCGGGGTTTTGAGCTTGTTCGCGTCCACACGCCGGACTACGGCGAGAATCTGGGGTGTCGGCGCGGGTTTGCTCGTCGAAGTCTCATTTTCTGGCCTCGAACACTGCTGTCAGTATCAACCACGCGCCAAGAAGCGCCGAGGCGGACTCGTTAGCAACCGACTCTTCTGTAAGTTGTTTATTGGCTGGTCTGGGGCTGGCTGGCAGGATTGGTGTTGTCCCCAGTGGGGATGGCTCACAGCTCTTCTGACCCGGATTGCGGTGGGGTCTGGGGTTGGGAAAGATAGCCGTTCTCGACATTTCCTTGGGCCTCGTTTTGGAAAGACAGCCAAAGTCGCCGCCCTCTTGCCCAGAAACGGCGGAACCTCGGTGCGAGAATGGTGAGAACGGCCATCTTTCCTAACCGATGACGCATCTACTGGCGACTTGGGCTCTCTTTCCGACCCCAACCAGGATGCGGCCAAGAACGGCACGTCTGAGCCGGAAAGTTCTCTCGCCTGCGTTCAGAACACGTGCCCCCTGGGTTGGGCACCCAGTTTCCCGAATCAGGATGCGGCCAAGAACGGCACGTCTGAGCTGGAAAGCTTTCTCGCCAGTCCTCAGAACACGTGCCCCCTTGGGTTGGGCACCCAGCTTCCCAGACTCGGGTGTGATTACTGCGCGCTCGGGCATCTTTCGCTCTGCAACCAAGCAAGGGCTTCGGACTCGGTCTCGCTGTCTTGAGCTACCTCGTCCGGCGCGATGGACTTATCTCCATAGATCTTCCCCCAGCGGTCTCCGAACTCGGCGACTGGTAGCGCGAACACAGTGTCGTAGATTGTTCTCTCGACCGGTCCTGAGAGCAATCCTCTGGTGCGTCCCCCGAACGAGCGAACGTGTTCGAGTCCAATAAAAGCCAGGGCAACGTGTTCACCGGCACGTGCCGTGTTTCGCGAAATGAGTACCGCGACAGGTGGTGGGGGATCGAGCGCGCTATCGGCGATTGACTCCCACAGAACACCTTCCTCGTTCGACACAATGTTGCCATCGACGATGCTGCGGACAATCTCTGGCTGAGTTGGGTCTCGTGGGAACACGAGGGTCTCAAATGGCCCCTCTGGCAGAAGGCCTGTAATTCCACCAATCATGGGGCCAATGAACCCTCCATCATTCTCGCGGAGATCGATCACAACGCCGCAGATCCCCGGTGTGGAGACTGCCTCAGCGGAGATCTCTGCATATTCTCGTGCCTCATCTTCTGTCCCCACGAAGCCGGGAAGAGTCAGACTCAGCACGCCATTGTCGATAGCAGCAGTCGGCCGCCGCGAATCACTCGAAGGTCGGTCTCCGGCTGGAGCCATGCTGGCATGGCGGCCACCGGCCAACTGCAGTTGACCAAGCAAAATCACCTTGACGTCATCAAACGTCTCGGCCCTTTCAATGCGCTCAAGAGCTTGATCGCGGCTCTTCTCGTATGCCTTGCCCTCCGCGTACAGCCCTTGAGAGAAGAAATCCATGGCCTCAATCCCGAACTTGCGGGGAGTCATTGCCTCATTTCCCTGTCTTTGTGTGGTGCAACCGCCCACCGAGGGCACCGAGATCATTCCCGCAACTATCGAGATGACAGCGAGTGCACGTGTGCGTCTGGCAACAGTGGCCACGTCGCCTCCAAAGCCCTGTCAGCGTCGCCCCGATGTGGTCGCCACCGATAAGGGCCAGGAGAGTCTCACTTCCAGCACAGCCGGATTGATCCTCTATGGAGGCGGCACCGAGACAGACCAAGTTAGTCTCATTAGTCAGCCTAATCGAGTTACCGATGAACGGGTGGGCCGGAACTGGGCCTGCGATTTCTGGGGTTTTCCACAGGACGATATCCCCAGATTCCTAGTTAGGGCTCTATCCACAGGCGTCGACTGCGGCGGTCGATTGTGCTTCGTTTCGTGTCTAGCCTTCCCATCATGCATGCGAGGTTCACGAGGCCATCGCTGTGTCCCCGGGAGATGCCCGGGCGGATAGAGACGAGGAAACGGGATGCAAAAGAACGCTCACCACCGCAGGTTCCACCACCTCCTTGTGGTATTGATAGGTCTGTTATCGCTGGTGTTACCGGCAGGGTTGGCTATGGCAGTAACTCCGGATTACGGCGACGGTTCTGAGGGGGTGGAGGCGGACATGGATCCGCCCCAGAGCGATGAGCCGACCGAGCCGCAGTCTGGCGCGACGGGCGGAGAGAAGGTCGGGGAGAGCGCGCTCCAGTTGCGGGGCATAATGCCAATGTCCGTCATTGGCCGCATCTCCGGTCCCTACCCCGCCTACCAGAACCCGTCAGGCATGGGCATGGATCTCACGGAGTCGTACTGGTTTTACGACATGGCGAACACTCCTCACGGGCTCGGCGGCTACGACATTGTGCGAGATGGGCAGAAGACCCGACAGTGGTGTGTCAACCTGCTACAGGACTGGCCGACCGGAACCGGAACAGCCAAGGCGGTGTCCGCCCCAATGAATCACCCCAATGTCCCCGCCGAGTACAAGGTGAACTCGAATGCAGAGATGGCCTACATACTGCGGACCTACGGCGCAACGGGGCAGCTTCTCGGTTCTCCGCGTGACGACGCCGGGGTGTATGCAGCTGTCGCGCTACTAGTTCACATGAACTATGAGCTCGATGAGGCGGTTCCGATCCTTGATGATCTCATCGACACAATGAGGGCCGGTGGTCAGACTGCGAACACTATCGCAGAGTTTGCGACTTCGATGGCCGGAGAGGCGCGCTCAAAAGGAGCCAATTTGGTCTACTCGGGCGGCCTCAAGATGGAGATGAATAGCAATCGGCGCGACTTCACCATTGGTGAGATTGGCCTGCGAATGGGGTCGGGAGATCTTGAAGGCGGATACGACGTGGTGGTCACGGTTGACGGTCCGGCCGTGCTGGACGCAAGCAGTATTCCGGGCGGATCACTGTCAGCAGACGGCAAGACATGGACCGGTAAGACACTGGCGGGCAAAGAGGTGAAGCTCTCGGGCAGAGCCACGGCCAATGGGAGCGTCTCTGCCGCTGTAAGTTACCCGAAGGTGCCACAGGATGGGATCTTAGTGTTAGAGCGGCCCGCCGGTGCTCAGACGACGATGATGTATCAATCTGGGCAGACCAGTGTTGCAAAGCAGACGGAGCGATACGAAGTGATCGTTGACTTCCAGCCGATGCTAAGTTCTTCCACCAACCAGGCAGGTTCACGGATTGTTGATCCGGGCAAAAAAGTCCTAGCGGACGAACTGGAAGTGTCTGCCGATCCGGACTACGGAAATGGGCAGTGGCTCGGCATCGGCCACACAATGCCAGGAGAGAGCGGGTATTCACCTCTTCCGGTGAAGTTCAAGGGAACGTTGTATGCAGTGGGAGAGCAACCAATCGAACAGACGAACACCGTTCCAAGTGGAGCGAAGAAGATTGCTGAGACCTCGTTGACCGCTAACGGGCCTGGGACCTACAGGGCTGAGATTGCTTACGACGGTACCCCGGGATTCCTGACCTGGGTATGGGAGGTAGCGAAAGAGGACCAGCCACAACTCTCCGAAGATGACCGTTCGATGATCCACTCGGATTGGTCGGATGCATTCGGAGTTGAAGCCGAGCAGAGTTCAGTCCGCTGGCCGGGAAAGATTGAGTCAAATCTGAAGGTGCACCCCACCAATGACAACACTTTCCTCGTAGACGATGTCTGGATCACGCAGATGCCCAAAGCTCATGGGGCATTCAAAGGCGGTGCAGGATTCATTGCGGATAACCCGATCATGGAAGCCAGGCTCTACTTCTGGGAAGACAAGCGCTCCGATGAAGTGACATCGATCGATGATGCGCTATTGGTTGGCACAGTCGAGATGGAAGCGAAGGAGGGGTTCTTCGCCTCGCAAGGTAGCCCTGAATGGAAACTGCAACGTGAGATGGAGGGCAATCCCAAGGTGGGCACATACCAGGTGGTTCACGCATTCGCCGGTGATGATCGTGTGGCCCCTTTCATTTCGCAGATTCCCGACATTCACGAAATGTACGAGGTAACTGCTGAGCCGCAAATCGCGACTACTGCCACCGGCGAGGCAGAGAAGATGGTTGGTGCGTTTGAGGAAGTTACGATCACGGATGAAGTCTGCTACCTGCAGCTTCGGCCCGGAAAGGAGTATCAGCTCCCGGGGATTCTGATAGATCAGAAAACCGGCAAACCGATGCTCGTAGATGGACAAGAGATTCGAGCGGCAAAGAGCTTCGTCCCCGAGAAAGCAGAGGGCTGCGAAAGCCTCGAATTCAGGTTCAATGCCTCCACCCTCGAAGGCACCACCGCAGTCGTCTTTGAGGAGCTTCACCACGACGGCCTCAAGGTTGCTGTACACGCCGATATCAACGATCGAGGACAGAGCGTGGATATCCCCAAGGTCTCAACGACCGCTACGACCCAGGGCGGGGGCAAAGAGATAAAACCTGAGCCTAACCAGGTCATCGTGGATCGGGTCTGTTACTCCCGACTCACCATGGAAAAGGAATATCAGATCAAAGGACAGCTCATCGATAAGACCACGGGTAACCCATTGATTGTCGATGGAAAGGGCGTTGAATCCTCAACGAAGTTCACCGCAGAAGAGTCCGATGGGTGCATCGATCTTGAGTTCGAGTTCGATGCTTCGACCCTCTCGAACCGCAAACTAGTCGTGTTTGAGGACCTCTTCCTTGATGAGGTAAAGATTGCGAGCCATGCCGACATCGAGGATGAGGGTCAGACCGTCAAGGTTAAGGCTGGCAGGCTGCCGGACACTGGGGCTGAGGCGCTAGGCGCAATCGCCGTTGGGTCGCTGCTGGGAGCCGCCGGACTATCTCTGTTCGCTCTAAGTCGCCGTCGTAAGGCATAGAGAACCAGATGGGTGGTTGCCGTCTCCACGCGGTCATCTGCCGGCGACCACTCATCTGCATGGGCTTCTGCAATTACCCGGTTCTTGAGCGAGGCCATGTGGAGACAGCCACCCATATGCCAAATGGTGCGAAATTCCCCAAATGTCGGTAGCCGCTCCCAGGCGTCGCCGTTCCTGGCTACTGGAGTGCTCTGCGCGAACCTCAGCCGTCCGCTCCTCGCTGGCGTTCGCGGTTTGGACGCTCTGCGGACCTTGTTTCTCCGAGTGCTACGGTGCCTATCGTGACTAGTAACCAGGAACGTAGCGTTAACGCCCGCAATGTAGAAGTTGTCAGGGTGCACACCGCTATGTCCGTGGCCCGAATGTGCTACGGCTTCTCGAAGTAGAGACGATCAAGCGCACTTCCTCTTCGTCTCCCAGGATCGATCAAGACATCATCCTCTTCGAGGGGCCGTTCTCTAAGTAGAGTGCTCCGCACTATCCCGCATTGGAAACAAGAAGATGAACTCCCCGATTCGGCCGTCACACACAGTCTCATTCGAGGTAATGCCACCAAGGCGCAGTGACCTGGCTCCAAGATTCTGGTCTAATGTCGACCAGCTCCTGGCAAGTAGACCCGACTTTATTTCGGTTACGTATGGCGCAGGAGGCACCGATCGTGAGGGTGCGGGTGACGTTGTCACCAAGCTGGTTCGCGATACCCCTGTTCAGCCAATTGCCCACCTGACCTGCGTTGCCTCCCCCCGCAGTGATGTCCGCTCGATCGTTGAAGGCTACCTTGACAAGGGTGTGCGCTCCTTCATGGCACTACGAGGAGACGCGCCACGGGGCGCCTCCGACTGGATACCTGCGCCGGGTGACATTACCAGTGCGGCGGGTCTTGTGACGCTCATGAGGCAGATCGAGACGGAGAGGATCGCCGCTCACCCGGGATTCGCCCTCCGCTCCGCCTTCAAACCTCTGACCATTGCCGTTGCCACGTTCCCAAATGGGAACCCAGCCGCCGGAACCACCCCGGAACAGGAAGCTGAACGACTACTCACCAAGCAGATCGCGGGTGCCTCGTTCGCCGTCACTCAACTGTTCTGGAATCCTGAGTGCTACCAGTCGTTCGTGGATACCGCACGACGAATCGGAGTTTCTATCCCGATCGTCGCCGGTCTGCTCCCTCCGACCGATCCTCGCAGAGTACGCCGGATGCAGGAGCTCACCGGGGTGGAAGTCCCCACTTGGCTACTGGAACCTCTGGAGGCAACCTCTAGTGCGGAAGCGGCGGCGAAGGTAGGCACGGAAATTGGCCGAACCATCGCCCGCGAGGTACTGGCAGGCGGATCGCCCGGAGTCCACATCTATACCTTCAATCAGGCCGGTCCCGCCCTCGACATGGTCCGTGATCTTGAGGCTCCCGATCCGAACGGGAAGCCGCTTTCGATTCCCTCCGAGGAACTGATATGACCGAACGAAGAACCCCGAGTCCTTCCAAAGCAACAACCACTCCAGTAAACGAAAGGCCCACCGTGACCACTTCTTTTCCCAAGGCAACAATCATTGGTTACCCGCGCATCGGGCCTGATCGTGAGTTGAAGAAAGCCACCGAGAAGTACTGGAAGGGCGAAATAGACGGAGGGGAACTAGGTGCCGTCGTGACCGAGCTCCGCGATTCCACCTACGCCAAGCTCACCGATCTGGGGCTGGAAGCAAACGGCTACGCCATTCCCGAGTCCTTCTCCCTTTACGACCAGGTGCTCGACACTGCGGTTGCCCTCGGAGCAATCCCGGAGCGGTATCGCAACCTTCAGGGCCTCGACCGTTACTTCGCTCTGGCTCGCGGCAACAGCGAGCTATCAGCCCTCGAAATGACCAAATGGTTCGACACCAACTATCACTATTTGGTTCCCGAGCTCTCTCCCTCCACCGTCTTCGATTTCGAAGACCAGAGCAAGGTCGAGGAGTTCAAGCGAGCCAAAGACCGAGGATACGTTGTGCGTCCCACGCTGGTTGGTCCCGTTACATTCCTGGCGCTTTCGAAGGCGGAGGAAGGGGCTCCCGAGAACTGGAGTCCCCTCGAGCTAGCGGACTCAATCCTGACTGCATACCGCAAAGTTCTCACCACGTTCGCTGACGCCGGAGTCGAGTGGATTCAGTTCGATGAGCCCGCCCTTACGACAGATAACCTTGAGGCCACTCGTAGCGAACTGATTGAACTTGCGAAGCGAGTCTGGACCGAGCTTTCGGATCTCAAGGAGCGCCCGCAACTCCTCGTTACCCTTCCTTACGGGAACGGAACCGATGCGGCAGCCGCGCTTGCTGAGACTGACATCGAGGCGATCCACCTGGATCTAAAGCACAGTCCAGAACCCGATGCCGCGCTGAGTAAAGCTCTCGCCCCGAAGACCCTAGCTGCAGGGGTCGTGGAGGGGAGGAACATTTGGCGTGCTGATCTGCGCAAGGCCGCGACAGCCCTGCAGAACCTGCAGCTTCTGGGAGTCACCAACCTGGCAGCAACGACTGCAACCTCATTACAGCACGTACCGATTACCGTGGAAGCGGAACAGTGGGATGACCCGGCCCTCAACGATGCACTGCACCAGTGGCTCTCATTCGCTGATCAGAAGGTCCAGGAAGTCGTAACTTTGGGCGTCGGGCTGGTCGAAGGGTGGGACGCCATCCAGGCAGACCTAGAGAGGTCGGATCAGGCCATCAGATCGAGAGCCTCATTCACGGGGGTTGTTCGTAGCGACGTTCGTGCACGCACGGCGGCTGTAACCGCGGCGGACACGCAGCGCGAGGACTCGGAGACCAGGCAGAAGGCTCAAGCCGAACTGTTGCAGTTACCACCGCTACCGACGACAACGATCGGTTCTTTCCCGCAGACGCAGGAGATTCGCAGGGCGCGCGCGGCACACGCTCGCGGCCAACTAACCGATGAAAAGTACCGTGATGCGATGAAAGCCGAGATCGAGTCGGTGATTCGGTTACAAGAGGACCTGGACCTTGATGTCCTGGTCCACGGTGAAGCCGAGCGTAACGACATGGTCCAGTACTTCGCTGAGCAACTAGATGGATACGCGGCAACAAAGAACGGCTGGGTTCAATCCTACGGAACCCGTTGCACCCGCCCGTCTATCCTCTGGGGCGATGTCGCCAGACCCGAACCGATGACCGTCTACTGGACCAACTACGCCGCCTCGCTCACCGATAAGCCGGTCAAGGGAATGCTCACCGGCCCGACCACCATGATCGCCTGGTCGTTCCCCCGCGAGGATCTCCCATTCGGTGAGGTTGCCGCTCAGATTGGTCTTGCCCTTCAGGACGAGGTCAAGGACCTTGAAGCGGCAGGAATTCGCGTCATTCAAGTCGACGAGCCTGCCTTGCGCGAACTGCTGCCACTTGACGAGTCGAAGCACCAGGATTACCTGGATCAGTCGGTCCGGGCTTTCAGGTTGGCAACCTCCGACGTTGATGTTGCGACCCAGATCCACACCCACCTGTGTTACTCAGAGTTCGGTCAGATCCTCGACGCCATTTTGGGTCTGAACGCCGATGTCACGTCGATTGAAGCCGCCCGCTCGCGGATGGAACTACTTGAGGATGTCGACACGGCCGATCTGGTCCGTGGACTCGGTCCGGGAGTGTGGGACATTCACTCGCCCAGAGTTCCAAGTGTCGAGGAACTAGTAGAACTGCTCCAGACGGCGGCTAAGTCGGTGCCAACTGACCTACTCTGGGCAAACCCGGACTGTGGCCTCAAGACCCGTGGCTACGCGGAGACCGAGGAGTCACTGCGGAACCTGGTCGTCGCCACCAAGACCGTGAGGGCACAGCTAGAAGAGGAGAGCGAGTAGCAAAATGAAGCCTCGGCCGGATAAGGCAGATCCAGATTCGCTCGGCTTCGATACCCAGGCTATCCACGTCGGCAACGAAATCGACAGGGGATCGGGAGCGATTCGGACGCCGATAATCATGGCGAACTCATACTCGCTGCCATACGACCCCTCGACCGTCGACTGGTCCGGCACCGACGTTCCGCTTTACACCAGGAACACCGGAGCTAATCAGGTCACTCTTCAGCGGAAGATTGCGGCATTGGAAGGAGCTGATGACGCGGTTGTCCTTGCAACCGGTATGGCCGCCCTTCATGGGGTTTTCTTCACGACACTTCGGGCCGGGGACCACGCAATTATCTCGGACACGACGTACGAGGGAACATGGCGCTTGTTCGAGGAAATCTTCCCCCAGAAATACGGCATCGAGGGCACCTTCGTTGACATGAGCGACCTGGATGCGGTCCGTGCCGCACTTCGCGCGAACACAAAGCTGATCCACACTGAGACCATCGCGAATCCGACAACGAAGGTTGCTGATGTCGCAGCGCTCGCGAAGATCGCTCACGACAACGGTGCCCTGCTGAGCGTGGACTCGACGTTCACCCCTCCTCCTCTATATCGTCCGCTTGAGGACGGAGCCGACTTCTCTGTCCAGTCTTTGACCAAGTACATAAACGGTCACGGAGACGCGATGGGCGGGTCGGTCGCGGGATGTAAGGAACTGATCCAGACGATCAAGTCGGACGCGATGGTCGATGTGGGCGGCGCCATCTCGCCGTTCAACGCGTGGCTGATTCAACGCGGATCAGTCACGCTGCCGCTGAGGCTAGAGCGACATCAGACCAACGCCCAGAAGATCGCAGAATTCCTTGCGGGACATCCAAAGGTCGCGTACGTCTACTATCCGGGTCTAGGGTCGCACGCACAGCACGAACTTGCGACACGTCAGTTTGGCGGTCGAGGCTTCGGCGGAATGCTCTGCTTCGCGGTTGAGGGGGATCGGGACACCCAGAACCGCTTTGTTTCTAACCTGCGTGTCATTACCTCCGCAGTCTCGCTTGGTCACGATGAGACTCTGATAATGCACGTAAGTAACGAGGGTCCCCGCGTCGCCTACTACCCGCAGCCCTTCAAGGACTACGGACACCTTCGCCTCTCGGTCGGACTCGAAGATCCCGAGGACCTGATCGGCGACCTAGAGGCAGCCCTTGAAAGCGTATGACCGAGCCGCACGTTCGCTGACTCACAGTCCGCGAACGTAGATGTCCCTGCCGCCCTCGTATTAGTAGGGTGGAGGGAGTTCGCATACCCCGTGGAGGTTTCCTTGAGTTCAGGCAGTGAGATCCGGCAGCGTAATCGGGCCGTAATCCCTCTTTTGGTTGTCGCGGTTGCGGTGATCCTGATTGCTGCAGTTCTGTTCATGCAGAGCGGCTCGGGAAAGAGCGAGGTGGAGGCGGCACCGGCGGTCGTACCCCAGTCCAGCGAAGAGGTTCCGGAATCTGAGGGAGTCGTGATTCCTGAGACGCAGGAGGTCACAGAGCTCGAAGAGGACCCTTACGCCGAACTTGCTTTTGCGGAGGAGCGCAACCCCGATGACCCGTTGGCCGCTGGTCCGGTTGATGCTCCCGTGGCCCTGGTGATCTTCTCTGACTACCAGTGTGGATACTGCGCGAAGTGGAGTGCTGAGACGCTTCCGGCCATGATGGAGTATGCCGATGATGGAAAGCTACGCATTGAGTGGCGCGATGTGAACATATTTGGCGAGGACTCGGAGCGTGCAGCATCGGCCTCGTATGCCGCGGGGCTCCAGGGGAAGTTCTGGGAGTACCATGATGCACTGTTCGCGGGCGGCGTTACCCGGAGTCCTGCAGAGCTTAGCGAAGAGGCTCTAACGAACCTCGCGATTGAACTTGGACTTGATCAGGTGAAGTTCTCCGAGGACATGGGTGCCGAGAGCACATTGAATGCGGTGAAGCGGAACTCCAACCTCGGCCTAAGCCTTGGTGTTAGCTCTACGCCATCCTTCTTGGTGGGCCTTGAACCGGTGGTTGGGGCTCAGCCGACCGATTACTTTGTGCAGTTACTGAATCAGAAGCTCGCACTGGCAGGAAGCTAAGCGTGGATGTAGGTCTGCTTACCGCCTTCATTGGCGGAATGCTGGCAATTCTCAGTCCGTGTGCCGCGCTACTACTTCCAGCGTTCTTTGCATCAACCGTGGGAGCCGGTCCCAGACTTCTGGCTCACGGAACCGTCTTTTATGTTGGGTTGCTAGTTGTTCTGGTTCCTCTTGGTGTCGGGGCGGGGGCTGTGGGCAGGCTGTTCATCTCCCATCGTGACCTAATCATTGGCGGAGCATCGCTGCTGCTGATCATCTTTGGAATCATGATGATTTTCGGGATCGGATTCGACGCCTCAAAGATGTTGCCTGGGTCGCAAACGCTTGAGAAGACCGCAGCAAGCAGTGTGGGTATAGTTAAGTCTTTCCTGCTTGGGGCTACCAGTGGACTCGCCGGTTTCTGCGCTGGGCCGATCCTAGGTGCGGTGTTGACCCTCGCTGCGGCTCAGGGGAACCTAGTGACCGCCGGGTTGCTGCTAGCGGTCTACGCGGCCGGCATGGTTGTTCCATTGTTGCTCATCGCGTTGCTATGGAACCGAATGGGTGAAAAGGGGAGGAACCGACTACGCGGGAAGACATTTGAGCTATTAGGTCGTCAGTTCCACTCAACCTCAGTTATTGCCGGTCTTCTAATGATTGGGGTCGGGGTTCTGTTCTGGGTCACCAACGGACTGGTCTCAATGCCGGATCTGCTCCCAAGAAGCGTTTCCGCGTGGCTGCAGGAGAAGAGCTCAATCCTGTCAAATGTCTGGGTCGATGTCGCGGCTATCGTCATTGTTGCCGGGGTACTGCTGTTCATATGGTGGCGCTCAGACGGCAAGCGGCAGTCGAATGACTCTGCGGATCAGGGTAGGGGGAAGACTCTCGGCGGAATCGTTGAGGTCTCAGGGGTGATCCAGCCCGGGGAGCATAAGAAGAATTAGCTTCCGGGCCATCTCGGGTTGATTAGTTTCGGGTTCGCACCGGCTATTTCGACATCATTGGTGCTGACGGCCTTCCTCCTCCCTCTCGCCCGGGACGGGCGCATCCAGGCCAGGCGAGCGACGTGAACGGAACTTCTGTGCCTTTCTCCACGGTATGGTGGAAGTGATCGTTGAGCCACAACAAGGATTGTTGGGCAAAGGTAGAGTCTCCAGGAGTCCCAAGGGGGAAAGATGCGCGTCGGCGTTCCAACAGAGATCAAGAACAACGAGTTCAGAGTGGCTCTCACTCCGGCAGGCACGATGGAACTCGTAGCCCGTGGTCACGAGGTTCTGATTCAGCGGGGTGCCGGTGACGGTAGCGCCATTTGGGACGAGGACTATGCCGAGGCCGGTGCGAGGATCATTGATACCGCTGAGGAGATCTGGCAGCAGGCTGACCTGATCCTAAAGGTCAAGGAGCCCGTTGGGCCAGAATACGATCTGATGCGGCCCGGTCAGGTCCTCTTCACGTACCTGCATCTTGCAGCGTCGAGGGAATGCACCGAGGCGGTCTTGAACTCGGGCATCACAGCGATCGCGTATGAGACAGTCCAGCTTTCAGACGGGTCGCTGCCTCTTCTGATTCCCATGTCTGAGGTCGCAGGTAGCCTTGCACCACAGATCGGCGGACACTACCTGATGCGCCAAAACGGCGGGCGAGGACTGCTGCTCGGTGGCGTCACCACCACTCGCCGTGCCAAGACGGTAATAATCGGGGGAGGGGTTGCGGGAGAGCAGGCCGCAAAGATAGCCCTCGGTCTCGGTTCGGATGTCACGGTAATCGACCTGTCGATTCCTCGACTGAAGCAACTTGAGGACGTCCTCGACTGGAGAATTCAGACGCGGACTTCAAACATCATGAACATCGCCGAAGCGGTAGCCACGGCAGACCTGGTGATTGGATCGGTCCTGATCCCTGGAAACAAGGCGCCGAAGCTAGTCACGGACGAGATGGTTGCAGGGATGAAACCGGGTTCGGTCCTGGTTGATATAGCGATTGACCAGGGTGGGTGCTTTGAGGGCTCTAGGCCCACGACGCACGACGATCCCGTGTTCCAGGTCCATAACTCTCTCTACTACTGCGTCGCCAACATTCCGGGCGCTGTGCCCGAGACTGCTACGTACGCACTGACGAACGCAACGCTCCCGTACGTCTTGGCGATTGCCGATAAGGGATGGGAGGGCGCGGTCGAGGACAACCGGACCCTTTCCCCGGGAGTTAACGCGCGCGACGGTAGGCTTGTGCACCCGGGAGTTCGCGAAGCGTTCCCTGACCTGATCTAGTGCTCGAACGTACCGCTTACCTGGACCGTCCGTTTCGCGGGTAAGAGCAACCAACCTAAGGTATTTACATGAACATTGAGGAGAACCCATTGGCAGCACAGCCGAAGGCAAACAAGGCAGTTATCTTGGCGCGGGGTCTAGGGTCGCGCATGAGGAAAGAGTCCGAAGGCGCCGAACTGACGGAAGAGCAGCGTAGGGCGGCGGACAGCGGTGTAAAAGCCATGATCTCGATTGATCGCCCGTTCCTCGACTACGTTATTAGCGCCCTCGCCGACGCCGGTTTCACGGACATCTGCCTGGTGATCGGTCCCGAGCACGACATGATTCGCGATTACTACGACAGTATCGAGAAGCCGCGCGTGAGTATCTCATACGCGATTCAGGAAGAGCCGCTGGGAACCGCAGATGCGCTTCGTGCCGCCGAGGAGTTCGCGGCGGGTGAGCCGTTCCTCGTTCTTAACTCTGATAACTACTATCCGGTGGCGGCGTACGAGGCGCTCCGCGACATGGACGGTGCGGGTCTGATCGGGTTCGACCGCGTGGCAATGTTTGAGAAGTCGAATATTGCGTCGGACCGAGTAGCTGCTTTCGCACTGGCGACGGGGGATGAAGAGGGGCACCTGATAGACATCGTCGAGAAGCCGAGTGAAGAGAAGATCGCTGAACTCGGCGACGATGCGATGGTCTCGATGAACCTCTGGAAGTTCACCTCGCCGATCTTTGCTGCGGCTTCGGTAATCCCGAAGTCGGCTCGGGGCGAGTACGAGATCATCGATGCTGTCCGCCAGGCAATGGATGACGGTGAGCCATTCACGATCATTCGCTCCGACGGCGGTGTTCTCGACATGTCGAACCGTGATGACATTGCTTCGGTTGCCGCTGCGCTAGAGGGTACCGAGGTCTCGCTTTGAGTTGGTTCGTTCCCGGGCGGATCGAGGTTCTTGGCAAGCACACCGATTACGCTGGGGGACGCTCGCTTCTTGTCGCCACGGAGCAGGGAGTTACCGCGACAGTTTCGGATCTTCCGGACGCGGCGGTGGGAACGGTCGAGGCTCACTCGTCGGCCTCACCGGATCCTGTGGTATTTGTGGTGGGGAAGTCTCTTGACCTGCCCGCAGGTCACTGGGGCAAATACGTGCAGACGGTAGTCGACAGGCTGACCCTGAACTTCGGCGAACTAAAGCCTGCGAGAGTAGAGATTGATTCGACGCTACCGCTGGCGTCGGGAATGAGTTCCTCGTCCGCGTTGATCGTTGCGGTGGCATTGGCGCTTGCGGATCAAAATGGGCTCTGGGACCTGCCGCAGTGGAAAGAGAACATTACCGACCAGCTGGATTTGGCAGGGTACGCCGCCACGATTGAGAACGGCGCGGACTTCAAGGGGCTTAAGGGGTCGAGCGGTGTCGGCACTTTTGGCGGGTCGCAGGACCACGCGGGCATGCTCTGTTCGACACCGGACCATCTGACTCCGATAACCTACTTTCCACTTGCGAAGCACGAACCGGTTCCGATGCCAGCGGGGTGGACGTTTGCTGTTGCGGTCTCTGGGGTCCTGGCGGAGAAGACTGGAGCGGCGCTTGAGTCCTACAACAACGTTTCGTTGCGGGTCGCGGAACTAGTAGATGCATGGAATCTTCGCTATGGCACTGACTGCCTAACGTTCGCCGAGGTCCTGAACCAGTCTGAGGCCGCTGCTGAGGAGCTTGGGCAACTTCTGGTGGATGACCCCGAACTGGCAAAGCGTCCCGATCTGATGGAACGACTTCTGGCGTATCTGGTGGAGGTGGGGGAGGTCATTCCTACCGCTGAAGCGGCATTGAAGGTCGGCGATGTTGAGGCGTTCGGAAGCATTGTCGATCTGTCTCACCGAAACGCTGACGAAAACCTTCATAACCAGATCGAGGAGACCAATGCACTGCAGCGCATCGCGCGAGAACTGGGTGCGGGTGCCGCGTCTGCTTTCGGTGCGGGTTTCGGTGGTTCAGTGTGGGCCTTGATTCCGGAGGAGGGTGCGCAGGAGTGGGCGGACGCCTGGCTGGAGACCTATCTGGAACAGTTCCCGGAGAACAGAGCCGGGGCATCAGTCCTAATCACAAAGGCGGGAAGCCCGGCGCAAAGGATCTAGCCCGCCACACAAGCCGGTAATTGCAACAAAAATGGCGAGACATAAAAGGAACTATGTCTCGCCACACCACATGGTCGGGGTGACAGGATTTGAACCTGCGACCCTCTGCTCCCAAAGCAGATGCGCTACCAAGCTGCGCCACACCCCGATGTCACCAACGAACGGCAACAGAGACGATCATACGCGAGAGTCGGTCCTGATCGCTTCTCTGATACGCCCAAGTTGCCGAACCTTGGCAAAGATCACCTCTCCCGCGGACGAGCCTAGGCAGTGAAGGCATCGAGCGCTCGGCTACGGAGTGCGGCCTTGCGCTCATTAGGCAGGAACGAGGATTCGATTGCCCCTAGCACCAAGGCTTCGATATCGCCTGTGGCCAGCCCCAACTCTCGCGTCACGGCATCAAGGTTGTCGTCGATATAGCCTCCGAAGTACGCAGGGTCGTCGGAGTTGACCGAGACGAGCAAGCCAGCATCCAGCATCCGCTTCAACGGGTGCGCAGTCAGACTCTCAACGCCCTTCAATCGCACGTTTGAAAACGGGCAGACTGTCAGCGGTACGCGATCTTCACGTAACCGCGTAACGACATCCGGATCTGCAAGCGCGCGATAGCCGTGGTCAATACGTTCCGCGCCGAGAAGATCAAGTGCCTCGATGATGTAGGCCGGAGGCCCCTCCTCGCCTGCGTGGGCGACCACATGTAAGCCGAGGGCGCGTGCCTCCGCAAACACGCCAGCGAAGAGCGATGGCGGGTATCCTACCTCGGCAGAGTCTAGGCCAACTCCCAGCAACTGGTGTGCGCGGGGAGCGGCGGAACGCAGCGTCGTGAGCGCCTCATCGACCGGGCGGTCACGCAGAAAGCTGAGGATCAGTCCGGCCGTGATACCGAGCTCGCTTGCGCGCCCGATGCCGTCAAGAAGGCCGTCGAGCACGGTGTCGATTGGGACACTACGAGACGTGTGAGTTTGTGGGTCAAAGAAGATCTCGGCGTGCGCCACACCAGCACGGGCAGCGCGTTCAAGGTAGGCGTAGACGAGGTCGCTGAAGTCTTGCTCTGTGACTAGCACGGCGCAGCAGGCATAGTAGAGGTCGAGGAAGTCAGGAAGGTCCTCGAAATTCATCAGTAGTTTCAACTCGTCGACGCTTCGCCACGGAAGCTCGACGTTGTTGCGCTCGGCGAGCGAGAATGTCATCTCGGGTTCGAGGGTGCCTTCAATGTGAACATGCAATTCGACTAGCGGTGGTTGGTTGGACATTGGTACTACTCGCTATCTTGCTATCCGTTGGGAAGTTTGCCCCTGTAATGCGTCTATGACGGGGTGTATAAGTGACGCGCCTTCGTAATGGACCCATGGCGACGGATGTATCACTAGCGCGTGGTTGTGATGAGTCCGTAACGGAGAAACCATCGTTGGAGAGGGTCTCGCTCCTTCGGAGAGTGCGGACCGCGTCGCGGCAAAGCTCTGCTCCCTCAGTGATGTCTGGCATCTTGATCTCTCCTCCTAATCGGACGTAATAGAAGTATCCAGCAACTCACCGACATTTGAATCCAGATCCGAGCAAGTCTTCCGAGCCTGAGAAACTCTGAAGGAACGCGGATGTGTTTCGCTCGCCTGATGTGCCCTGTGGGTCTGTTGTTTTTCGTGGGTTTGGTGGAGTGGTTTGTCACCAGTCTGTGATCGAACAGGTGTTCGATTCTTGGTAGAATGAATCATGATCGGCTTAGACGTGAGTGCTAGTGAGGTGGCCTCTCTTGAGGGAGAGGAACTCCTTGACTTGTGTCGTCGCGTTGCCCTTCAAATGAATCATCTACAGAATTTGCAGTCCCAGATCGCCAATCAGATCTGGTTGACATCGGAGGGATCGTCGAGCCAGGACACTCTAACCAAGCGATACGGTTGTCGAAGTTCGGTCGAACTGATCCAGCGATTTACTGGCGAATCAGCTCGGGTAGTTTCGATGCGAATAAGGCTTGGTCGTCAGACCGCAGTTCGTAATTCGTTGTTGGGTGAGGAACTTCCTCCGGAACAGGAACACGTCGCTAGCGCCCTTAATTCTGGTTACTTGAATGTGGAGGCGGCTGACCACATTTCCCGAGTCATTACCAAGAACGCTCATGCTTCTAGGGTCGATGATCTTGAGTTCGCTCAGAGGTGTCTGGTGCAGGCAGCGACTGGACTGGATTTTGGTACCGGGGACGGCACAGGAATGGCATTGCACGCGGATGATGTTCGCCGCTTGTGCGTGAAATGGGACGAGGCCCTGGACCCCGATGGAGCCGCCCCAGATGATGAACTGAGATTCCGAAGGCGCTTCTTGAATGTGGGGTCCAGCAAGGATGGGCTGGCAAAAATTACGGGTTTGATTACTTCTGAGGTAGCAGCTGCGTTTGGTGCGATCGCCGATTCACTAAACAACCCACGCGCCAATGCAGATGGACAGGCGTCCGCGGCCAAGTTAGACGTGGCGATGGTTTCCAATGATGACTCAACCATTGATGGGTTTGTGCCCGGTGGCGGGTCAGGAATCGACGGGTCAGGAATCAACGAGGTGGGAGTCGGTGCGAAGGGCGAGGCTGGAGTTGCGCTTGAGGACTCGGGTTCTGCTCTGGGGTTGACCCAACCGATGACCGCACAGCCGGCCAAAGGCGTCACGACGCTTTGGCGACTGCTTTGAATGTGGCTCTTGCCAGCAGAGATCTTCCGGTACTGCAGGGTGCCAGCGCAACGATCGTGGTCGAGGTAAAGGAAGAGAACCTCGCGAAGTACTTCGGCGGACAGCATTCGGGCGCTAGTCCGACCGGTGGTTCAGGTAGGTTTGCAGGTCTTGGCTCTGGTTCTGACTTCGGCTCTAGCTCGGGCCCTGGTTCTGACTTTGATTTCGGTCTCGGCCCCGATTCTGGTTCTGGTGGTCCTGCTTGGCTTGTGGGCCACGATGGTGCCCCCACTCCGCTTTCGATTAGTGCAGTGCAAGGCCTATCTTGTGGAGCGGTGATTCAGGCGGTTGTGAGAGACAGCTTGGGACGGATAACGGCACTGGGGTCGCCAGCTCGGATTTTCTCAGCGACTCAACGCAGAGCGATTGCTTTGCGTGATGGCGGGTGCATTATCCCCGGTTGTACGGTGCCAGCCACATGGTGCGAAGTACACCATGTGATGCCGTATGCGTTCGGTGGGCCAACCCATACGGACAACGGTGTACTGCTTTGCCGTTTTCACCATTCGACGATTGACAGCAGCGGGTGGGAGATAACCATGAGCCAGGGAGTTCCACTGGTTGTGCTACCCAACTGGTTGAAGACTTTGTACCCGGATGATCCCAGGCGCAGGTGGGTGAATCGGGTTCTGGCTGACCAGGCCAGGAGAATCCGGGAGAAACTCGAAGCGCGGAAGAGACAACGCGTCCGAAACGGGGCCGACGGCTCCGATTTCGTTGACCTCGGACTCGTTGACTTGGATGTTGGCGACCTCGGTGGTATCAGTTCCCGCTTGGTGGCTGCCTGACAGTGGGACTTGTGCACACCCCGCACAAACGGTGGGCTGATCAACGCGCGCGGAAAGGAGTGGGGAATGAGCGTGTGACCCGCACAAACGGTGGGCTGATCGCTCGAAACTTTGAAATGAGCCTGGGCGAGATGCACACTCTGCGTGAGCTGTGGGCGGATAGTTGAGGGAAAGGCGCGTACTCGTCGGTGGTCCCCGTGGTTTTGGGCCGCAACGACTACGTTTTGTTCATAGCTATTCTTGTGTTTACAGACGATTCGGGCACGATTCAGCCGGGCTCGATGAAGAGAAACGACCGTAAGAGGGCGAATATGAAAGCAATGGTGTACTCACGACCCGGAGGCCCGGAAGTCCTTGAGATAGCAGAGTTGCCTGATCCAGTGCCAGGCAAAGGGCAGATTCGTATACGAGTTCGCGCCGCAGCTCTAGGTCTTATTGATCAGCAGTGGTTCCCGAAGCGGGGACAGCGCGCCCCTGGGGCACTGGGCATCTTAATGTCCAGAGCCGCGGGTGCCGTCGGATCTCCGCTCAGTACCGAAGTCTCCGGTGTAGTAGATGAAGTTGGCCCGGACGTCGTCAAGTTCAAGGTTGGGGATCCAGTATTTGGGCCGACGATAGGAATGAAGGGTGCAGGCACGGCCGAGTTTGCGATCCTCAACTCTGGGCGTGCGGCACTAATTCCAGCGGGAACCTCATTTGAGGATGCAGCCGCAATGGCTGGCTCATTTGAGACAGCATGGGGTGCAGTGCGGACCGCTGATATCAAGCCGGGCATGAACGTGCTGGTATACGGGTCCTCCGGAGGTGTTGGACTCTATGTGGCAGAGATCGCCAAAGCCCTTGGCGCGACAGTAACGGGTGTTTGTTCCAGTCGGAATCAAGCGGTGGCCCGCGCCGCCGGTCTTGATCACGTCGTCAACTACCAGACCGAGAACGTGAAGTCACTGGCCACATACCAGGGCAAGAGGTTTGACCGAATCATCCTGGTAAACGGAAATAACCCGATAGATGTTTACCGAGGTCTGCTCGCTCCGGGAGGAATCATCGTTGGTATCGGGGCCGCCAAACAGGCAATGGCCGTAATGCTCCGTTCCCCGTTTTCTAAGAGCTTCCGCGCGTATTCAAGTGTGGTGGCACCGGAAAGAGGATACCTGGATCGAGCGGCAGAACTTGCAGCAGAGGGAAAGATCAGGCCACATGTCGATGCTGTCTACCCGATCGCCCAGACGGCGGATGCAGTGAAGTATCTACTTGCCCAACACGCGCAAGGCAAGGTTGTCGTTTCCGTAGAATTCTAGGGGTTCCCTGTCCAGTTCCAGATAGTTCGCCTATATCCATTTGAGGGATAGAAATGCACGACAAGTCCGCCATCAGCCTCGGTCGCATTGATCGCTTCGTCCGCGAATGGATTGCCCCTGCCGTGGTCCGAGCAGCCGAACCTCTCAACTTCACCTTCTGGGAAACGCCCGATGAACCGGTGACCTTCGACGAGGCAATGACAGGCCAGTTCATTCCCGGTGAGATCGGCATGCCCTGGGGTAAACCGTGGAGAACGACCTGGTTTCACCTACTGGGGCAGGTTCCACAGTCTTGGCCGCTTCCCGGCACACGCGCCGAGCTTCTCGTTGACCTCGGGTGGATCGACGCGGGGCCGGGCTTCCAAGCTGAAGCCGCCGCGTGGAACCCTCAGGGCGACCTGATAAAGGGAATCTCCCCGAGGAACCACTTCGTGCCCCTCGCCCCCGTCACCACGGATGGAAATGTCGACTTTTACGTCGAGGGCGCTTCGAACCCTGACGTCCCCGGCGGTGCCTGGACCCGTCCGACCAAGATGGGGGACAAAGCGACCGCTGGCGATCAGATGATTTACGCAGTCCGTCAGTTCGACATTGCCCTGATTGACGTGGAGGTGGAAGCCCTTATCGCGGACGTTTTCGCGCTCCGAGGCCTGGTTGATGTGTTGCCGAAGGAAACGCCCCGCCGCGCCGAAGTCATCATGGCTCTGGAGAACATGTGCGACACCGTTGATCCGGAGAACGTCCAGGGGACCGCGGTCGCAGGACGCGCGCAACTTGCGGATGCTCTTGCCGGGCCCGCCGGAGCTTCGGTGCATGAGGCGTACGCCGTCGGTCACGCTCACATCGACTCGGCGTGGCTTTGGCCAATCCGTGAGACCGAACGCAAGGTCGGTCGTACAGTCGGCAACGTCCTAGCCCTCATGGACGAATTGGACGACTTTAGGTACGCGTTTTCCTCGGCCCAGCAGTACAAGTGGATCAAGGAGAAATACCCCTCCCTATATGAACGCCTCAAACAGCGCGTCGCCGAAGGCCGCATTGTTCCGGTCGGAGGCATGTGGGTTGAGTCCGACACCAACATGCCCGGCGGGGAAGCCCTCGTTCGCCAGTTCGTTGCTGGCAAGTCATTTTTCAAACGCGAGTTCGGTCTCGATCCCCGGTCCGTGTGGCTCCCTGACTCTTTCGGATACACGGGTTCCCTACCGCAAATCGCCCGCCAGGCAGGGATGCGCGACATGCTCACCCAAAAGCTCACCTGGAACGACACGGACATCATGCCCCACTCGACGTTCTGGTGGGAGGGCACCGATGGCTCTCGTCTCTTCACCCACTTCCCGCCGGTAGCAACCTATAACTCGGTCCTGGATTCGCCCGAGATCGAGAAGGCGTCGCGCGACTTTAACGACAAGGGACCAGCGAATAAATCCCTCGTCCCGTTTGGATACGGAGACGGTGGCGGTGGCCCCACCCGTGAAATGGTCTTCCAGGGGCGCCGACTCGCCGATCTTGAGGGTTCGCCAAAGGTCCGCATGAGTGACCCGGACGAGTTTTTTGATGACGCACTTGCCCAGTACGGTGAGCAAGCGCCCACCTGGGTCGGCGAAATGTACCTGGAGTACCACCGCGGCACCTACACTTCCCAGCATCGCACCAAGCGTGGCAATCGCCGCAGTGAGAGTCTGCTCTATGAGGCGGAATTGTGGGCCACTGCCGCTAACATTCGCGCAGGCGCGGAGTATCCGTACGAGGCGCTATCGCGGATCTGGGAAGACGTCCTGCTGATGCAGTTCCACGACATCCTGCCCGGCTCTTCCATTGCCTGGGTTCACCGCCAAGCTGAGGAGAAGTACCGGGAGATTGAGGCGCAGCTTGAGGATCTCATTAGGACGAGCTTGAGCCAGTTGGTGGCTGGCGAGGGAGAGAAGCGGGAACTGGTCGCCAACTCGTCTCCTCGTCCGCAAAGTGGCGTGCCAGCGCTTGGGATTGGTGCCACTGAGACCACACCAACCTCAACCCTGAAGGCAACGGAGGGCGGTTGGCTTCTTGAGAACTCCGCCGCGAAGTTCACGATGAGCAAGCAGGGCCTGTTGACCTCTGCTTATGACATGGCGGAAAAACGGGAGATCATCCCGCCTGGCGAGGTTGGGAACCTCCTCCAGCTATTCCGCGATATTCCGAATAGTTGGGAAGCGTGGGACATTGAGCACCACTACAAACGCGTTAAAACCGACCTGACCGACGTGGACCAGATTGACGAGGTCGAGGGCCCCGATGGAGGGCAAGCTCTGCGGATTCGTCGGTCGTTTTCGAACTCGACGGTGGAGCAAGTTCTCTGGCTGGCCCCGGGCGAGGACCCGACGTTACACATCCTCACTGAGGTTGACTGGCACGAGAAGCAGAAGCTATTGAAGCTTGCCTTCCCACTGGACCTAGTAACGGACACTTCCGAATCTGAGATGCAGTTTGGCTTCGCGCGTCGCCCCGCCCACGACAACACCTCATGGGACGCAGCTAAGTTCGAAACTGTTGCGCACCGCTGGTTGAGAGCTGCCGAATCCGACTACGGCGTTGTGCTTTCCAACGACTGTACTTACGGTCATGACGTGACGCGGATGCGAACACGTACTGGTGCGGGAACCCTCATGCGTGTGTCTCTGCTGAGGGCTCCGCTATTCCCAGATCCCGTAGCTGACCAGGGCAGGCACGTTATGCGGCACGCGTTGACACTCGGTGCCACGGTTCGCGGGGCTTATGATCACGGCTACGAACTGAATCTGCCGCTACGCCCCGTGGAGGTGGCGAACCCGGCCGAGGAAAACCTGGTCCCTCTCGTCGCCGTTGTTGGTGATATTGATGTCGCGGCGGTGAAACTGGCCGAAGATCGCAGCGGTGACGTGATCCTGCGTCTGTTTGAGCCGCGGGGTGGCCGAGCGAGCGCCGAATTGGAACTCGACTTCCCGAACGCGGGGGTGGAAGTCGTTGGTTTGCTTGAGGAACCCGGCCTGCATCAGGATTTCTTGAACCTGACGGCACTCGACACCTCGGACGGAATCATAAGGGTGACACTAAGGCCGTTTGAACTATTGACTTTACGGGTTAGGCGCTAGCGTTCTGCGCTGGTATCGCAGAAATCGTGCGCGTAGCTTCAACATTTCAGAATGAGGACGGCACAATAGACGAAGGGTTGTCTGGCTTAGCTAGACAACTGATCCGTTATCAACTGATCCGTTATGAGGAAAAGAGCTTCCGCCTTGAGGAACGATTCTGTGGTGTCAGCAATAGACGGAACCCCGAGTGATACCAGTGCGAATCCGGTGGGTAGCCTGACGGCGAGAGCTTCTACTAGATCAGTCGCTTTTGCCTGGGTCTGGTTGGTCATTATTGTTGCCGTTATTGGGGCGACCATATATCTGAATCGCGACTACGTTCTGCATTATCCGGTAGGAAGCTCTCTGATTATCGGAATAGCAATGCTGTCCGCTGCCACCCGAATCTCTGTAGCGACCTTGAGGGTCCAACTCTCTCTAGGGTTGAGCCTGCTGGCACTTTCTCTTCTTTTCCCAGGCTCAGATGAATCGTGGGCAGTGTACGGAATCTGGTCCCTGGGTGTAGTTCTTGGTGTGACTTGGGTGCACAAGAATCCGCTCACCTGTAGCTTTATGGTTTCGATTGCGATGGCTGCGGGAGCCGTTTTGGTCGCGGTGCGAGCATCCATTCCCGCGATAGGTCGTCCGGTTCCCGTGATCAATGAGAATGGTCAGTCGGTTGCCATAACGATCTCGATGCTATCCGCCTTCTTTGTAGTGACCATATTTGCGGCCTTTGTTCTTCGTGTCCAGATGGGGATGAGCCTTGCAGATCTTGCCTTCGCTGTGAGCTGGTCTCGTTTCAGTTTGGTTGTGCTGTGTCAGACCGCCGGCGCGTTCGTGGGCTACGGTTTGGCGGTGAAACTCTCTGAGTGGATGACTAGAGAAGACACTCTGGCCTCCTTCCGCTCACCGATGCTAGTCATGTTGCTTTTCGTGGCCTTTTACTCCGTGGGAGGTTCGATTCGTCGAAGCACGACCCACACTCGGCGCGAAGAAGCCCTGGTTACATCGCTTACCTCCATACCTTGGCCCAACACTGTCTCCGTTGAGCAGCAGGCTCAGGAGCAACTGAGCAAGGGCCTTGTCGGATTCCAGGTTTCGACTGTTCGTACGACTCGACACGACGGACCAGCCAGAGGAGATGGGCGCCTGATAGTGTCAGCACCCGTCCAAGACGATAAGGGCACGTTTGTTGCAACGATAAGACGGGGCCCGTTCAGTCGGCCATTTTCGGTTTCAGACAGGCGTTACATTGACGCGATTATGGTTTTGGCACAAGAGTCTGTGCGCGCCGAGAGGGAGATTGCGCTACTGCGCTCAGCTTCCAATACGGATCCTATGACTGGCCTTCAGAACTACCGCGCTCTTCGGGCGAACCTGGCTCTCTTGGAGAACGAGGACAAGGACGAAGGAATCTGTGCTCTGGTCTTTCTGAACCTTCAAGATCTCAGTGTGATCAACAGCGAGAACGGGCATCTCGTGGGTGACGAGGTAATTCGTGAAGTGGCTTCCAGGTTGTCCGAAGCGACGAAGAACTGGGAGAACGCGTCTGCGTATCGAATAGCAGGAGATGAGTTCGGGATTCTAGTCGTCGGCCTGAAATCCAAGGCAGATGCAGAGAAACTGACCTGGGAGATTGACTCTGAGATATCCCAACCCGTTACAACGGGAGAAGGTCCCATCACTGTATCTATCGCACAGACCGTTTCCTTCGCCAATGTCGCGGACGTGAACGAGGTTGCGGGCCTTATCACTCGTGCAGACCAGCAGTTGTACACGACGCGACGCAAATACATCAACGTCGCAGCTGACTCCGCTGGTGAAGAAGAGTTCAATGACTATGAGCTTCAGGACGCGCCCACGGCTTCCGTTGCGGTTGGACCATCAGCAGCAATCATTGAGGCGATCCGTCTTGATCAGTTGCGTCAAGTGTATGAGCCAATAGTCGACCGAACTGTTGGGCGAATAGTCGCACTGGAAGCATCGGTGCGATTTACCGATCCCCGGTACGGTCAGTTACCGGTAGCTTTTCTGAGAACAGAGACAGATCGACTTGGGCTACGAACCAAGATGGCGACTCAAGTAATGCAACATGCAGTTGCCGACATGGAGAGATTCCGGGTTCTCTACCCTGAGCTGGTGAGGTTGCACCTAAACATCAGTCCGGTGCAACTGGTCGACAGAGAGTTCACTCTGCAATTTGAAGAGCTTCGAGCAGAGCATTCGGAACTGGAGATAGTTCTAGAACTGGACGCCGATACGGTTCGGGTTGCGCCGACGGAAACCTCCGAGAAGGCAGCGTCTTATGCCGTAACGAATGATGTGTTGATTGCTTTGGATAACGCCGGGACGAACTACTCTGAGTTGGCGGCACTCATTGTCTATCCGGTGAAGATAGTAAAGCTCAGTGAAAAGGTTCTTTCCTTGATTCGGGAGAAACGAACCAGGGAAGCCACCTCTCGATACATTCGAGCCATGAAGGATACGGGCGTCCAAATGATCGTTACGGGTGTTTCTCGGGTCGATGAAGTCAAGTTCATCGAAGAGACGGGTTTCAATCGCGTCGAAGGTCCCCTCTACAGCAACCCGGTTTCTGCCAGTGAGTTCCTGGTGCGCCTAGAGACTCTAGGACTTAACATTTCCTAGTCCGGATGGGTTTGACCGAAATACAGGACTGACTGCCAGTCCCGTCCTTCGGGGTTTCCTGTGATCTCCGGGGCATACTTCTTGCCCTGTTCCGCCTGTGCCAGCATGGCTTTCTTGTCAGGGACGTAGAACCAACTCTGCAATCCCAAGAATATGTCTTCTAGAGAGTTGCGTACCCCCACAAAGGATATTAGGCCCACTGTGCACAGGATCCCATTGAAGGCCGCAAAGGCGGCGTTACCCCAGTTATGCGCGTAGACGTAGAGTACGAACACATAGAAGGAATAGAAGATAATGACGTAGGGTGCCAATGCAAATGGCCACGGCGCTGATGTGCGTCCCTCGACCTTAGGTGTTCGAGCAAAAGGGATTTTCTCATTGGTTAGTCCCTGCTCAATCGACTTGGCTGTACCGGAGGTGTTGACTGCCAACAGCACCAGATTGAACGCATAGATACGAAAAACATCGAGATACTTGTAGTCAGCAGACTTCAGATCTATCGCCATAGAAACGAAATATGGCAGAGCCGCTGCGATAACCCAGGGGCTAAGAAGTCGAGAGTCAAAGGGATAAGCCAAGAGCATTATTAGCCCAACGGATGCCCAAGCGATCGAAGCCATGTAGTTTATCCGCAGTGCGCTTTCTTGATTGGTAACAGGGTTGCGGCTTCGCTTACGCAACCTCCGCTCCAAAAGGAACTTCGGAAGGATGAGGAGACCGCCATTGGCCCATCTGCGGCGCTGAACAACCAGGGCTCCGAAATCTGGAGGAGTAGCTGAATAACTGAGGCGCTCCGGGTAGTTCATCAGGCTCCATCCACAAAGCCCCAGATCTATCGACGATTCAGTGTCTTCAATTACGGTTCGATCCTGAATGTAGGTGGTTACTGTCTTGTTGCCCTCATTGCTCACCACCGCAATGTCTTCTAGGGCGCGCTTACGAATGACTGCGTTCGCCCCAACCCAGAAAGTTGCGTCAAAGAAAGTTAGTCCCTGATGTAGAAGGTGCTGGATATCGGTCGTGGCCGCGGCGATTCTCTCCATGCGGGTAGGGGCACCACGGTAGGAGGAGTAGGGAGTCTGAATGACTGCTATTCGCTCATTCGTCGGCTGCTCCAGAACATAAATCAAGCGTAGACAATAGTCGCGCAATAGCATCGAGTCAGCGTCGAGAGTCAGTATGTACTCGGTTTCAGGAATCATCAGATCCGCATAATGGCCTTTCGGTACGGGCGTCAGTACGACGCCCTCGGGGGTCTCCACTCGTTTCAGGCGATGACCCATCAGTGAAATATAGGCGTTTAGGTTCATGGCCTTATTTGCCTCGTGAGACAAGGACGCATAGCGCTTGCGTTCGAAGCTTCCCATTGAAACCGTGAAGATTCGTACCAGGCGAACGTACAGCTGTTCCACACGCTCGAAACTAAGTGACTTGGATTGATATATGGCTTCTTCAAGAGCCGCCAGAGTCTGACGCAGGTCCTCTGCTAAATCCTCGAGCACCGCCTGTTTGAAGAACAGATCGGTGTGGTCATTTGCCGCCCATCTTTCAGCTTTGTCTGAAAGCCATTGGGCTGCCCACCGGTACTCTCTCGCCAGCCTCGTTAGTTCTCGTCCACCGATCTGAGACTGATCCTTGAGCTGTTCGAGCGCGTCTTGGTACGCCCTGGTGAATCGTTGTGAAGGAACTGAGAGCTCTGCCATGATCGAGTCCGCGATTCGCCGCGTTGCCCACAGCTCCGCATTTCGCTTTGGGTCCTTGGGAAAGGGCGGATCGTCGATGAGTAGGATGACGCGTTCGTCTGGAAACTCTTGCAGTGCGGCAGACCACAGGGTCTTCTCTACGACTGAAATCTCTTCCACGTATGAGGGGACCAGCACCGTAATGCCATGTTTGTAAGATGAGGGTGAAAAATGCTCGTCGAGGAGCGCACGTGGAACTCTACGATGATCACGAAATCTCGTCAGGGCTCCCCGACGAGAAAGAAGATACATACTGGCTGAGAAAACCAGGAAAGTGACGATCAACAGGTAGATCACTGCTTCGATGACGACTCGTAAAGTATTGAAGTCCCGCTCGATATACATGCGAACAACCGTGGTCACCACATACATCAGCCAGCAGAAGGCGGTTATCACCAGAGCCACCCGGCTCCATGTTAGTTGTAGTACGGATGGCTTTCCGTGGATTATTGGAAGGGAACCCGTCCGCTTCTCAGATCCCCATTCGCGTTTGCGCCTTTGAAGTGGCGGCTCCTCAAGTTCATCCTGGGGCAGGGCCTCGTCATTCAAGATTTCTCTTGTCTCGGCTACCGGCGCATGGCGGGCCATGACGACCTCCTGTTATGCGTGTTCCTGCCGGCGCAAAGCGCCGCCCTATGTGGTGGAACTATTACTCTTTCACCGGCACGTTACTAGGTCTTGTTGCAATCGAGCCTGGGCCAACAGCCGGTGCGATAATGACTGTATCTCAAGGCAAACCTTGATGCACATACAAGTCGGTTAGAGCGAATGGGAATAAGGACTTCGATGAGTACGCGTTTTCCCGGAATGAAGTTTTCGTTTCTTCGTCTCTTCATCGCAGTCGTTGTTGTTGCGCTACTTCTTGTCTTCTCCTTTATTGGAATCTCGTATCAGATTCAGTCGATGAAGCCTCTTCGGGCTTCTTGGACAGGCGGATACGTTGACGTTACAGAGACTCCCGCCTTCGAGTTCGAATCTCGCTTGGGAACCGGTCAGAAGAACGTCGTTCTGGCATTTGTTGTCTCCCACGATGACATGTGCGAACCATCATGGGGCAGCTATCACACGCTTGATGAAGCCGATCTTGCCCTAGACCTGGATCGACGTATCGCTCAGGTACAGGAATCGGGGCGCACGGCCGTCTTGTCATTTGGAGGGGCGTACAACAAGGATCTCGCAGATGTCTGCTCTACTGCAGAAATGACGGCTAAGGCCATGAATCTGGCGATTAGTCGTTACGAGATCGACACGATTGACCTGGACATCGAAAACAGTTCGCTCACAGATGTTGACGGCCGTGTGCGCAGGGCAGAAGCTACCGCTCAACTCCAAGAAGAGGCGTCGGGTCGTGGTGAAGAACTAGCCGTCTGGCTCACGCTTCCCGCTGACCGAAACGGTTTGACGAATGACGGTGTGGAGACAGTGAAGAGCTTTCTTGATGCCGGAGTCACCCTGTCCGGGGTGAACCTAATGACGATGAATTTCGGTGTTCCCTCGTCGGAGACCTCAATGGCGGACCTTTCGCAAGAGGCGTTAGAAGCGGGACACAGTCAGTTGCTTCGCCTAATGATCTCGCGAGGTGAGATCATCACTGCGGCGCAGATGTGGACGATGATGGGCGTCACGCCCATGCTTGGCCAAAACGATGAACAAGACGAGGCCTTCTCGGTTGAGGATGCCGTTGAGCTACATTCCTTTGCTCAGTCGAACAATTTGGGGAGGATTTCATTCTGGTCTTTGAATCGGGACAGGCAGTGCGAGGCGAACTACATCAACTGGAGTACTGCGGTGAATTTCTGTTCTGGAGTGGCTCAAGAGACTCTGGAGTTCGATGGGGTGCTCAGCGCTGACCGCGACGGGAGCGCATTTCAGGTTCCCGACCGGAGTATGGAACCGTCCGATCCCCAGCAAAGCAGCGATGTCGTAGACGATCCGCAAACCAGCCCCTACCCGATTTGGAGTCGTTCTAAGACGTACCTGGCCGAAGACAAGGTGGTATGGAAACGTAACGTCTACGTGGCTCTTTGGACGAACAAGGGATACCAGCCTGATGCCACCGAGTTGGACGGACAAGTCGCTTGGCGTCTTGTGGGTCCAGTTCTGGAAGGGGAGAAGCCTCGCCCTCGTCCACAGATACCAGAAGGAACCTATCCGGACTGGAATCCGGAAGAAACCTATGACGTTGGGGATCGGGTCATATACGAAGAATCCGGATACGAAGCAAAATGGTGGACACAGGGTGACAGCCCCGGTGAGAGTCAAGACAGTGACGCATCGCCGTGGAGAGTTCTCACTGACGAGGAGGTAGTTGCTCTAGGCGGGACGATCGAGGAAGAGTAGCCGCATATTCAACGGCTCGGCAGAATACAGAAGTGGATGCGCGCAACCGCTAACGCGAGTTCCAGCGCCAGGCTTTGTTGCGTGCGCGGATGAGGATTTCCTCTGCCTTCGCCCATTCTTCTGCTGTCATTCCGAACCACGGGTCCAAGCTTCGTGGCCCAGTGCTAACTGTCTGAGTCTCCGTGTACTTGAGGATTCCTTCGGGGCCGTGCCTGCGGCCAACTCCCGATTCCTTGAAACCTCCAATGGGCGCGGTCATTGCTCCCCAAGTAGCTCCGTAGGCTTCGTTGATGCTCACCGAACCGACCTCAAGTAGTCCTGCGACTTTCATCGCAACAGATCTATCGCCGCACCAAATGGAACCGTTGAGTCCGTACGAGGAGTCATTTGCCTCGTCAATCACTTCGTCTATGTCGCGCCACCGATACAGGGAGACCACGGCTCCGAACGTTTCCTCTGCGTAAATCTCCATTGACTCAGTGACATCGGTGAGTACGGTCGGCGCGTATCCTGTGGGGCCCAGGCTTGGAAGAGGAACTCCTCCCGTCAGGACCGTGGCGCCCTTCGCAACCGCGTCCTGCACCTGCTCGCTCACTTTCAGGAACTGCGCGGCATCCACCAGAGGACCGTAATCAGTTGTCCAGGACATGTCGCGGCCCGGCTTGATTGAGCGGATCGACTCAATCAATAGCGCGACCGTTCTATCCCAAATGTCGTCATGAATATAGATGCGCTCAGTGGAAACACAGAGTTGGCCGGAAGAGGAAAAGCACTCGCGTCTCGCGGTACTCGCCCACTTCTCCAAATCTGCGTCGGGGAAAACGATGGAGGGATTCTTCCCGCCCAGTTCGCCTGAAAAGCCGATCAGTCGCTGACCACAGAGTTCGGCGAGGGAACGGCCGACTTTGGTGGAGCCCGTGAACATCAGGTAGTCGGCGCGGCGAGCCACTTCCTCTCCCACGGTCCTTCCCGGACCAAGAACCAGCTGAAAGACGTTCTGTGGAAGGCCGGAACGCCCAAGAAGTGCTGCAACGAGGATTCCTGTCAGCGCTGTCTGAGAAGCGGGTTTCAAGACCACGGTGTTACCAGCGAGCAGAGCGGCGCAGGCGTCTGAGAACGCGAGGGTGAAAGGGTAGTTCCAGGGAGAAACAACCCCGACTACCCCGAGCGGCTGATGGGCAACGGTTGCCGTCGACAGGAATGGGACAGCGCCAGAACTCTTCTTCGTTCTCAAGATCCTCGGGCCCTTGGCGGTCACGTAGCCGGCGTTCTGGGAGGCGTCGAGTAACTCCTCGAACGCATGCTTTCGAGGCTTGCCGGTTTCCCACTGAATGACGTCAAGAATCTGGTCCTGGTACCTCCATACCAGGGACTCAAATTTGCGAAGAATCTTCGCGCGTTCGGAGAGTGGCAGCTTCTTCCAGAGCCGTTGAGCGTTTCGTGACTTGGCAAAAGCTCTGGCAACATCGTCGGTGGTCGCCTGAGTTACGCCAGGAAGTTCCAATCCTGTCAGCGGAGAGGTTCGGGATTCGCCAACTCCCTCCGTGAGCCGAGCGTCGTACTCGGGGACCACGGCGCAAAACGAGGCAAAGGCACGATCCTGCATTTCGCGCGGGTCCGGGCCGATTTGTGCTTCCTTTGGAAGAGAGCCATCAGTATCCATGTTCTCAGGCTACTCGTTTCGCATCTAGTCAGCTTTGGAGAAAACCTCCGCCGCGCGTAGTGCTGCGTGGCGTGCAGGTCCAGCCGCGTCGACGGCAATCGCCAGTCCCATCTTCGCCATAGTGTTCATCATCGGGGCGCCCGCATGGTTGATTACCACGCCGTCCACGTTGTTGTTCCGAAGGAAGGTAACGATCCGGGCGTGGTGGGTTCCATGCTCGCCTTGGTCATGTAGGACATCCCAACCGACGGGGAACACTTCCCAGGACCTGATTGCTCCGTCTTCGACCTTCGCAACCGCAACGTCTCGCGCCTTGCCCCAGCGAGGGTCGACTTGTTCATCATCAGTAACAGGAACGGCAACAATCATGCTCCGATCCTAGTGCGATCCGGGTACCAAGGCGTGAGGACGTCGAAGCGCTTGCGGACCGTCTCAAGGTCCATGGAATAGCTGCGGCGGATGACGGGCAGACCCTCCGTTTCGTTGACCCGTGGGGCACAAGGCTGGCGGTCTCGCCGGATCAAGAAAGAGAGTGAAGTCAATCAAGTCCTTTGATACCTCCGGGGAGTATTCCAGGTAGGATTATCCCTGAACCACCGCCTTCAATCTAAGTAGCGTTCCCCAGCGTCGGACGCGGCAAAAATGGTTCAGAAGGACACCCTCGTGAAGATTGTCGTTGTCGGTGGCGTTGCTGCCGGAGCCTCTGTTGCTGCCCGTGCAAGACGTTTGGACGAGGATGCTGAGATCATCATCCTGGAGCGTGGCCACCACGTTTCGTTTGCGAACTGCGGGCTCCCGTACTACGTCGGCGGGGTGATTAAGGACCGTGAACGGCTACTGGTCCAGACCCCTGAGTCATTGAAAGAACTTCTAGACCTGGATGTTCGTATTGGGCACGAGGTCACCGGAATCGACCGAGACCAGAAATCACTGACTGTCCGCAACAACGATACGGGCGAGGAATACTCAGAAAGCTACGACTCCCTTGCCCTGTGCCCGGGTTCGGAGCCGATTAGTATTCCTCTTCCTGGCGTAGAGCTTCCTCAGGTGCAGGTACTGAGAAGAATCAGCGACGTCGACCGCATCAAAGCTCTGGTTGACGAGCGGATTGCGGAGCGTGGCGCGGCCGACCAACGAATGAAAGCCGTTGTCATCGGTGCTGGGTATATCGGGCTTGAGATGGCGGAGAACTTGGCGCACCGAGGGGTTCAGGTGTCGGTGGTTGAGGCTTCGGACCACATTCTCCCGCCAGTCGACCACGAGATCGCGATGCCCGTGATGAACCACTTGCGTTCTCGCGGGATCGACATCCACCTTTCGGCGGCTGCGGCCGCCATTGTGGCGAAGGACGACGAGCGGGTCACCGTCGAGCTCAAGAACCACGTGACACTGGACGCGGACATGGTCATAATGTCGGTCGGTGTCCGCCCGGTTACCAAGCTCGCGGTTGATGCGGGCTTGGAACTCGGCCCTCATGGAGGAATCAAGGTTGACGAGCACATGGCGACCTCCGATCCGAGCATCTGGGCCGCGGGTGATGTGGTTGAGACCAAGCATCCCGTCTTGCCGGGCACGTACCTGACGCCGCTTGCCGGACCGGCGAACAGGCAGGGTCGCGTCGCTGCGGATAACATTTGCGGTCGGGACTCGGTCTATGAGTCGACGCAGGGCACGTCGATCGTGAAGATCTTCGACATGGTGGTTGGTGGGACAGGTGCGACAGAACGTCAGCTGATTGCGGCGGAGATTCCTTATCGGGCCGTGCACGTGCACCCATCAGGTCATGCCGGATACTACCCCGACACTGCAATGATGCACATCAAGACCCTCTTTGATCCGGAAACCGGTCGGGTCTTCGGAGCGCAGGTTTCCGGTTTCGACGGTGTCGACAAACGACTGGACACGCTTGCGATGGCGGTACGCCAGAACATGACGGTGTTCGACCTAGAGAACGTCGAACTCGCGTACGCTCCTCCGTTTGGTTCAGCCAAGGATCCGGTGAACATGGTGGGCTTCGTCGGATCGAACACGATTCGAGGGGATATCGCGCTGTGGTACGCGGATGACTTCCCGGAGATCGCCGAAGACGCCATGATCGTTGACGTTCGCACGCCCGAGGAGTTCGATCTATGGCATATCCCAGGCGCCATCAATGCTCCAATTGCGCAGTTCCGTGAGTTGAGCGAAGACTGGGATCCAAGCAAGCACGTCCTTTTATACTGTGCCGTCGGTTTTCGCTCCTATTTGGGCCACCGCATTTTGGTGCAGAAGGGTTTCACGAACGTGCAGACCCTCTCCGGTGGATCAACCACGTTCCGCGCGTTCCACGAGATTGAGAATGAGGGCGCCGCGCCGCAGGTGGCCGAGGTGACCTACTCAGCCGCTGACACAATGAAGCCCCTGGCAGCCACCAGCCAACAGATTCAACTGGACTGTACTGGGCTCGCTTGTCCCGGACCGATCATGAAGCTGTCGAAGACGATGGTCGGCCTAGGCCCCGGAGATGAGGTCGAGGTTACGGTTTCGGACCCGGGCTTCGCGGAGGATGGTCCTGCCTGGGCTGCGTCCAACGGTCACACTGTCCTCAATCTGTCGCCTAAGGGTGCCGGATACGTGATGAAGGTTCGCGCCGGCGGTGCCAAGCCCGCGAGCGCAGGTTCAGTCCAGGCAGTTTCGGACTCTCGTGACGGCATGTCATTCGTCGTTTTCAGTGGAGATATGGACAAGGTCCTCGCGGCGTTCATCATCGCAAACGGAGCAATTGCAATGGGCAAGCCCGTCCGCATGTTCTTCACCTTCTGGGGTTTGAACGCGCTCCGTCGTGAGAACCCACCGAAGCGTGAACAGACGGCGATGAATAAGATGTTCGCCGCAATGATGCCCTCCGGTCCGGAGGACCTAAAGCTCTCCCAGATGAATATGGGTGGTGCGGGGACGGCCATGATGAAGAAGGTCATGAAGGATAACGACGTTCAATCGGTGTCGGAGCTAATCGCGTCAGCCATCGAAGGGGGAGCCGAGATTACCGCCTGCACCATGACCATGGACCTGCTTGGAATCGCGCCAGAGGACCTAATCGACGGAGTGAAGTTCGGAGGAGTCGCCTCTTTCATCGCCGCGAGTGATAAGAGCGCAAGCACACTCTTCATTTAGGCGCGTCTTGTTTTGCAGCGCCAGGGGGCGCTGAAAGTCTTCGACATGAGGCCTCTTGAGCGCCTATTGTTTTAGGTGGCACTGGTTGTTTTAGGTGGCGCTGGACAGAACGCAAGAGAGGATCTCATGGCATTTCGACACGTAGTGGTTTGGCGAATCGGCATCGACGACATCGTATTGAGAGAACAGGCGGTCAGGGGCCTCGCTGGCCGCCTGGAGGCTTTAGTCGGCGTTGTTCCCGGACTGATCTCTGCAACCGCCTCCCCAAACACGGTTCCTGTCGAGGGGAACTGGGATATGGCACTGGTTGCCGACTTCGTGGATGAAGAAGCGCTGTCGAAGTACAACGTTGACCCGGACCACTTGGAGGTCGCCAAGGACATCCGCGCGATCGCTACGGCGCGCGCCTCGGCTGACTTCCCGATCTAGAGGCTGGCGCGGTGGTAGACCGCGAACTTGCCTGAGGGGCCGTCAACGACTGTCACCGGGGTTCGGAAGACCTCGGTTAGTACCTCATCCCGAATAATCTGGTTGGGGGTACCGGAAACCACGACTTTCCCATCGTCCATCGCAACGATGTGGTCGCTGTAGGCTGCAGCAAAGTTGATGTCGTGCAGGACGATTACCACGGTCCGACCCAATTCGTCCGCCGCCCGCCTTAGCTGGGTCATCATCTGCACTGAGTGCTGCGCATCCAAGTTGTTCAGGGGCTCATCAAGCAGCAGATAGTCGGTATCCTGCGCCAGTACCATCGCCACGTATGCCCGCTGACGCTGCCCACCGGACATCTGGTCGAGGAAACGCTGCTCCAGATCTGTCATGTCGAGGAAGTCGATGGCCTCGGAGATCTTCTCCTCGTCCTCCGCGGTGAGCCGCCCACCCGAATAGGGGTAGCGACCAAACCCGACCAGTTGGCGAACCGTCAACCGGGTGACGAAATGATTCTCCTGCCGTAGGATAGACACCTTTCGTGCCACCTCTTTGGAGGGTGCTCGGTGAACGTCCAGGCCATCAATCTCGGCTGACCCAGCGGTGGGAGTAAGCAGGCGTCCCATCATGGTGAGCAGGGTCGACTTGCCGGCTCCATTGGGGCCGACCAGTCCGATGATGCCGCCCTTGGGAAGGTCGAGGGAGACTGGACCGATGAGGGTTCCGTTCCCATACAACTTTTCGAGTTCATTCAGTCTGATCACAGCCGACCTCGCTTCAAAACGACGATAAGGAAAGCTAAGCCACCAATCAGTTCCACGATGATGGTGACCGCATCGACCATGGGAAAGACATGGCGTAACAGGAAGTAGGCGCCGCCGAGGATTACGTAACCGAGCAGCCACGCGACCGGCAAAATGCGGCGGTGATCGTATGTGTCGGTGAGGGAATAGGCGAGCGTCGCACAGAGGAAGCCGAGGAAGGTCATCGGGCCGATAAGCGAGGTAGACATCGCGGAGAGAATCGCAACCAGGGTGAGCATCAGCATCACCTGCCGCTTGTGGTTCAGTCCGAGGTTGGTCGAAGTCTCCGCTCCCAAAGACAAAACGTTCAGCCGACGGGCTAGAAACCAGATGATTCCGCCGACAACTATGCAGATCGGAATGACGTAGACAAGCAGGTCTGTGTCGGCATTGCCGATGTTTGCGTAAAGTCTGGCTCGAAGTACGTCAAACTCGTTGGGGTCCAGCATTCTCTGCATGAATGTCGAAATGGCTCCGAGCCCGGTGCCCATCACGATGCCGACCAGTAGCATCACGTGCAGGCTCCCCAGGGTCCCGGAAAGTAGCCAGGAGTACAGCAACACCGCGAACGCGACCATTAGTGTCACCTGAAGGGCAAATCTGACCCCTGAGCTTACTGACAGTAGTGCGCTTGCTCCGAAGAGGTAAACGATCGATGTCTGCACCAGAACGAACAGCGAATCAAAGCCCATGATCGAGGGCGTGATGATCCTGTTGTTTGTCACGGTCTGGAAGGTCACCGTAGCAAATGACTGAGCGAACGTGACGACGGCAATCACTACGGTTGCCGATGCGTACATCTTGACGACTTTCCACCATTTGTCGCTCAAGAACTCGAAGCTGTTGCCCCAGGTCAGTGTGAGGATGGTGATGACGACTGCCATCACCAGCAGGACTGCAACGGTTACGTGGTACTTGCGTTTGTACATCGGGCTGGCGAATATGCTCGAACGAGCCTCGCTGGCCACAGTTCGTCTTCTATCCCGAGTCGCAACCGTCGAGGGAGTGTCGCCCGAAAGACCATTGCCCGAGCCGAGTTCGAGCGGCCCGCAGCCTGCACCAAACACGGTCATGTCAGCCAGTTCAAGTTCGTGGCCGGCTCGCTCTAGGACATCCGCGGCGTCCTCGTCGGCAGGGGTGGTAGCAGTCCCCAATATGCGCGAGGGGTGATTGGGCGGATTGGCCGACTCAGTTGGCACCGGTCCTCCTCGTACGAAGAAGCAGTCCGATGAACACGACGGCTCCGACCGCGCCGAGAACCAGGGAGACGGGAACCTCAAACGGCATGATGATTGTTCGTCCAATCAAGTCGCAGATAGTGACAAGCCAAATCCCCGCGAGGAAAACCCAGGGGATATTGGTGCGGAGGTTGTCGCCTCGAACCAGCGACACCAGGTTAGGGACAACCAAGCCGAGGAAGGGGAGAGCGCCGACGACAACGGTGACAACGCCCGTGACGATTGAGACGAGTCCGACACCAAGAAGAACCACGGCCTCGTAGTTGAGGCCAACGTTGGTTGCCACTTCTTTGCCAAGGCCTGCGACCGTGAACCTGTCGGCAAGAATGACCACGAAAGCGCAGACAATCAGTGCGATCCAAAGGGGTTCGTAGCGGCCCACCTCAATGCCGGTGAAGCGCCCAGCAAACCAGCTCCCGAGGGTCTGAAGCAGGTTGTATCTGATTGCTAAGAACGTGCTGAGCGCGCCGACAACAGCACCGAGCATCATGCCGACAATGGGGACAATTAGGGATGAACGCAACTTGACTCGGCTCAAGAACGCGAAGAACACCATGGTTCCAGCAAAAGCGAAGACAATGGCAATGACCATCTTGGTGAAAACACCCGAGGTCGGAAGAATGATGTAGGTGAGGAGTAGGCCCAGGCCTGCCCATTCGGTGGTACCCACAGTGGTCGGCTCGACAAACCGATTCTGTGTCAGAAGTTGCATGATCAGCCCGGCGATGGCCATTGAGGCGCCGGAGAGCACCAACGCAACCGTCCGCGGAATGCGGGTGATCCACAGAAACTCGTGACCGCGGCCTGAGGTGTCGGTTATGTCCGCGACTCCAACGAAAAGTGAGGCGATCACCAGGGCAATCGTGAAGAGGATCGCTACGGTGATTGGAAGGAACTCGGGGACCTGGCGCTTTCGCGAGACTTGTCTGGACGAACTCAGTGGGTCAACGTTGGTAACGCGGCGAGCGATGGTTGTGGTGGAGGCCAAGTACAGACTCCTTTAGCTTTGCGGCTTTGTGGCTTTGGGGGGAGTAGCTAGTTGATGAAGCCGAGCAAAGCGCGCCGCGACAGCTGCACACCTAATCGCGACGCGCTTGCCCAGGATTTCATTGGGCTACTTTTGAGCCTCGAAAGCCTGCTTCAGGCCCGAGAGAACATCCATGTAGGCGTAGATGTCCTCGGTTACGTAGTAGTCAGCAGGCATGACGTAGATCGCCTGATTGACGACAGCGGGGGTTGCGGCCAGCGCCGCGGAGCCGTTGATCAGTTCAAGGGCTGGCGTGGTCTCACCGTCACCAGAAACTGCGGCGTCGCGGTCAAGAACCAGGTAGAAGTCAGGATTCGACTCGGCAATGGCTTCGATCGAGATGTCATCGCCCTTGTGGTTTGTTGAACCAGTTTCATCGAGCGCGGGAGTTAGGTCCAGCAACGAGAAGAAGATCGATGCGCCGCGGCCATCGGTCGGATTGGAGTAGCGAATCTCGTTGCCAGCGGTGACCAGGCCCATCACGGTCATTTCCGGATCGTAGGCGGCCTTGGTCTCGGCAACTTCGGAGTGGAACTCCTCGATCAACTGGTCTGCCTTGTCCTGCTCACAAAAGATCTCACCGAGCATCTTGGTGCTGGCCACGGCGTACTCATCCGCAGTCATCTCGTTGTTCGTGGTGTCAAAGAATGCCGCGTCTGGAGCAGCGTCCTTCATGGCGTCCGCGTGATCGCCGTAGCGGTAGCCATTGATGATGACGGTCGGGTCGGCTTCAATGACCTTGGTGAAGTCGGGTTCGCCGTGGGAGCCGGTGTCGAGGATAGACTCATCATTTGCCCAAGAGATGTTGGGGCTCATGAGTGTTCGAGGTGCGGCGGTGGGTTGGATCCCCCATTCCTTGAGAGTTGCGAACATGCGGTTGTCAGTGACGACAACGGAGTCCACGCTCTCCACCGTAACTTCGTTCCCGGCCATGTCGGTAACGACGAGGGGATAGGCGCAGGAATCTGCAGCGGCCTCTTCGGTCGTTTCCTCAACCGCGGTTGAAGCGGACTCTGCGGAGTCTTCGGTTTCGCTCGCGGCAGGGGTCCCGCTGGAACAGCCGGCAGCGAGAACTAGGGCAGAAACTGCGGCCAGTGTTGCGTAGATACGACGCAGAGGTGGGCGAGTACTGCTACTCATTTGTAAAGCCTCCAAAATGGGGGTTATGCGTGGGGCGAGCAATGGCCCAGGCCCAACGACCTATGGGGGCCCTAAACAAGCAGGTCAGGACCCTGTTCCTTTAGTAGAACTTAGGTAAGCCTAACCTAAGAGGTTAGGCTGATTTCAAGAGAATGTGAGATAGCTGGCCCCTAGTTGGAGTGCTAGAACCGGGACGAAGATAAGGTTGTCGAATGAACCCAGACGACGGATCTTTCTCGCAGTTGCAAGCAAACGCCGCGAAGCTGAAGCACGACATGCTCATGGAAACCCAGGAGGCGGAGAGTGCTAAAGCCGCCGACTTTCTCCGTCAGTTCGTGCGTAGTGCCATGGAATTGGGGTTGGTAGCTGAGCCATTGTTTGCTAGGGGTTATGGCGGCAAGGGAAGGGCGAAGACTCCGCTAAGGGGCTGGTATCTGAAAAATGATCGATCGCTCGCGGTTGATACCGAGGGCAACTACTACATCTTGACTACGGATCTGTCCGCTCTGGATCGGCTTCGCGGAGTGAGCCCCAAGCCTTCCTCTCCTCCGTTGATTTTGAGTCAAGGGGCCCGTGACGGAGAGTCGATGGATCTGACGGTGAAGCTAAGCGAAATTCTGCCCACGTGGCGACGAGGGGAAGCGGGGTAGCGATGGCAACAGCAGGCGGAAGACACGCCAGTGCATCTTCGGTAAACTCTGGCGGCTCGCGTACTCTTTGGATCGTTCTGATTTCAGCCCTGATCTTGGCGCTTGCTGCCGGGGCCATTTGGGCGCTGTCGCGTAACAGCGGGGAGGCCCAGCCTGAAACCGGGCTGGCCGCGGCGCAGTCTGAACCACAGTCAGAGGCTGAACCTGCTCCGGACCCACAATCGGAAGCGGCTCCTGCCCCGGAACCCGAGTTACCCCCTGTCGATTTCACTATCGCGGCAGGCGGGGACATCCTGCTGCACAACACGGTTTTCTGGGCATCTCAAGAAGCCGACGGACGCTACAACCTCTCAAGACTTTTGTCTAGGACTGCTCCCTATGTCGAAGGGGCGGACTTAGCGCTGTGCCAAATGGAGGTGCCGATAGCGCAAGCGGGGCAAGAACCGAGTAACTATCCGATGTTCGCCGCACCGTATGAGACTGCGGAGGAACTGAGGGAAGCCGGCTGGGACGGGTGTTCGACGGCGAGTAACCACTCGGTGGACTGGGGCTATGCCGGACTAGTGAACACGCTTGACCGTTTCGATGAGGCCGGGCTGGGCCACGCAGGCACGGCCCGCTCGGCTGAGGAACTACTCGCTCCACAGTATTACCAGATTGAGAAGAATGGACAGACTCTAACAGTTGCTCACATCTCTTTTGCTAACAACCTCAACGGAATGGAGATCCCTGCAGAAGCACCATGGTCGATTAACCTGAATGACGTCCAAATGGTTCTTGAGCAGGCCAAGCAGGCACGAGCCAATGGGGCGGACCTAGTCATTGTCTCTTACCATTGCTGTGCGATCGAGTACACCTCGATTCCGGAAGACCTTCAGGTTTCCACGGCGCAGACACTCGGTGAGTCGGGGCTCGTGGACATAATGATCTCCCACCACGCACACGTGCCCAAGCCAATCGATCGAGTCCCCGGTGGGCCTAATGGCGACGGGATGTGGGTTGCATACGGAACCGGCAACTTCATCTCTGACCAAGATGAGACTTGCTGCGTTCCCGAATCCAACGTCGGTGTCCTAATCTTCTTTGAGGTTCAGAAGGCTGCGGATGGGGCAGTGACGGTTCCTGATGCATCCTGGTCTGCGGTGATGACTGAGAGGAAATACGGCTACTACACCCGGGTGATCACCGCCGAGGGTGCCGCCGACAGTCCGGTTCCCCTCGAAGAGATTCAATGGCGTCACCAGATGGTCGCCGAGGTGATGGGAACCGGACTCGGTAGCGAGCGCAGCAGCGCCCCAACAGATCCAGGCACAACGACGGTGGTTCGACGCAACTAAGGTCCGGACAAACGTGGCGTGCCGACTGGCAAGCCCGAAAAGTGTGCGCTGGACGCCCAAGCCGCACCGAAGTACCACATACTCCTGCTGGCGACCTACAACCACATAGGAAGCTGTGCCAGGAACAGAAACGGCCGACAACCCTTAGGTCTTCGGCCGCTTCTAGTTGGTATGGGCTACTCGGACTCTTCGTCCAGGTCATCGACGTTCAGCGAGAAGCTTCCGTCATCCTCCACAGCTTCTGCGGCGGCAGCGGCGGCTTCTGCCTCAGCTTGTGCGCGGTCGGTTG
>WPCI01069021.1_pt1 | contig 67809 bp, 61 predicted proteins | sample 5399871 | NCBI WGS metagenome assembly WPCI01 (sample SAMN12869469, study PRJNA574797) | sludge metagenome | isolation source: wastewater treatment of pH7 | place: China:Beijing | collected 2019-05-20 | reverse complement strand
AAAATATTTGCTGATTTCTGCTTACTGCCACGACCATCAACATCACTCTGTCATCTATGTTCTAGACAGAAACAGCGGTCGGAAAATCAAGACGGTCATTCTGCCCGATCTGCCTCATGCAGGTGGCTTGGCTTATGATCCTCGCCAACAAAAAATTTGGCTCAGCAATTCATCAGGCAAGCATGCGGCGGTGGCCGCGTTATCCCTTGCAGAAATTGAAGCTTATTCCGAAGCTGGACCGCCGATTTCTTACCAGCAAAAAGTTGGTTTGAAAGAATTGCCCCGCTCCTCGGCCTTGACCTATGATCACGGCTATCTAGTCGTTGCGTTGTTTGTTTTAAGGGGCTTTGGCCAGATCATCTGCTATCCCCTTGATCCAGCGGGCAATCTTTTCAACCCAAGCAATGGATCCTTGATCCAATCGCCCTATGGCAGTTTGAAGCTTCCCACAAAAATTCAAGGAGTAACTTTTTATCAAAATTATCTCCTACTCGCTCAATCTTGGGGCAATCAGCCGGGGAAAATCATCATTTTTGATATTCAGACGACTTCTGACTTTTCTGATTTGACGCAAGCCAGTCAAATCCTTACGACCCCACCTTATTTGGAACAGATCTATGTGGCTGAAGAACAATTATTGGTCCTGTTTGAAAGCGGAGCAACGGCTTATCGTAAAAAAACACCCCACGTCATGAAAGAAGTCTTGCAATTAGATCTGAATAAGCTCCTCAAACCTTAGCCCGCAAAAGTGCTATGCGCTTGCCGGTTAAGGTTATTTTACCGTTCCTAAATAGAGATACCCGTCTGGAGCAGCCGGTGCTCCTTTACTGATCGTAAATTCAAACGGTTGGCCTTTTGCTTCACTAGCTACTGCCAAATGGCAAAGAGCAATTCCGACATCTAATTCCGTCAGCTTATAGATCATTCCCGGCAAGCCTTTGATCTTTTTCTGACGATAAACAAAGATTGCTCCGTTATTTACGATAAAATACCACGGCTGACCGTTTAAGCCAGAAGGTGCTAACCGGGCCGCTTCGAGCCGGGCATCTTTGCCTTCAGAAATATCCTTGAGTGTCTTGCGCTCAAACTCGGTTGCGGTTCTACTACTCGGTTCCGCCGGCTCACCAAAAGCCAAGCCAATAATGTAATCTTGATTGTCTGCTTTAGGTTTTAACATGCCCAACCAACGGGCCGCATAACCTTTTGAAAATAAAAATAAATCCACATATTGAAACATGAACCCCGCGCAAGCATCTCTTAAGGGTTGCTCTTTGCCATAAATCAAAAGATAATGGGGAGCTTTGGGAACACCGAGCCCTTTCACGCCTTCCGGTCCAACTAATTGATAAGTAATTTCTGCTCCAGGCAAAAGCGGCCTAAGCCCTCCAAGCATAGCCTCCATTTCATTAAGCAGCTCCTTTGATAACGGCGTCGTTTTGAAATTTCTGGTCGACTTCCGGGTAAAAATACTTGAGTACAACTCCATCACACACACTCCTTTTCCATTATAAAAAAACATCGGAGAGGAATCCCCGATGCTTAGTCAACATATTTTGAATCCGTATTGTTCAGCCAAGCATAGCCCAGTCCCATGACCAAGCCACCGCCGATAAAATTCCCAATCAAGGTGAAAAATAGATTATGCCCAATGTTTCCAGCCGTCATTTCAGCGATCGTTCCATGAGAAGCAAAGTACGCCAGTGAAAAAGCTGGGAAATTGGCAATCACGTGCTCAAAACCTAAGAAAGCAAAGATGAAAATGATAAAGATAATCGCCATAACTTTAGCGGCATCATCTTTCATCCGCAGACTGACTAAAACAGCGGTATTGACTACGATATTGGCGAACATCCCTTCGACTAAAATCTGACTGGTCGATTTGGTCAGCTTCGCAGCAATTCCGGTAAACATATAATTTTCTGGTTCTAAGTGACCAAATGACGCGGTCAATGACAGCAAGTAGCCGCAAAGGACACCGCCGATTAGATTGAATAAAATACAAGTGAATAATAATTTGAAGGCGAAAGATACGGACATTTTTTTCTTGTAAACACCAATTGTGGTGTATAACATATTTGACGTTCCTAATTCTGCATTCATAAAGAGGATCATCACTAACGACCAGCTAAACATGAAAGCATAGGCCATTTTTTCCAAACCTGGAATGGCTTCTTGCATACGAATGGCGATATAAAAAGCAATAGCTGTTCCTAACGCTAAAAATAAACAAGCAAACATTGAACGTACTGCATAACGAGGCAAACTCGAATTAAACAAATCAATTTTTTTACTAATAGAATACTCAATCTGAGACATCAAACCTGAATGATTCTTCACATTCTGCGCATTTTCAATCCCAGTTGTTTCTTCAATTTCCATAAATAAGTCCGATTTCATAAAGTTCCTTCCTTCTTGGCAGAAGCCATAATGTAAAGGTATCATACAAGATTTTCAGATAATTTTCAATGAAAAGTTAAAAAAAGCAGAATGTTGAGAAAAAATGCACAAGTTATTTAAATTTATTAGTAAAATGGCGTATGATAGAACTAAATAGGGAGGACGTTTAATGGCTAAACAAATCTTAAAAGCTGAAGTAACCTCTTTAGGTGGGCTCCAGCTGAAATGCTCCGCTCGTGGCTTTGAATTTATGATCGATGAACCGGAAAATGTCGGTGGCACAAATGCCGCGATGAACCCATTGGAAGCTCTGCTATGTTCATTAGGAGCCTGTAAAATGATGGTGGCGCGCTTTTTTTATCAACCAAAACAGATTCATTTGAAAAAAATGCGGGTCGAACTTTTAGGTGAAATTGACTCTGAACGTTTAAAAGGGCATCCAGACGTAAAAGTTGGCTTTTCAAAAATCACGACCAACTATTATATCGACGCCGCAAACAGCGCGGCCGAAATTCAAGCCTTTGTTGAATTTATCGAAAAAACCTGTCCGGTGAAAGACACGATCGTCAATGCACCAGAAATGGAGTTACATATCAACCCATAAAAGTAGGAGGTGTGACATAAGCCTTGTCACACCTCCCTTTTTTTCGAATAATGACGTTCCAATAGCTTCTTCGAAAATAAACTGAAGTTTCTTGAAGCTGACCACTTTTGTCACAACCTCTTCTTTAACAATCCATTTTCATCTCATATTGATCGCAAAAATGATCAAAGCCTAGTTTTTCCAACTCTTCGATCCATGCTTGATCAGTAAAATTAATATTATGCAGCCGAACATCCTGGTAGCGTTCACTTAGATTGACCATCAATTGTCCTAATTCCCTCAGTTTTCCTTCGCGTCTGCCCCATTGCTTCACGTGCCCATTATCCTTTTGGTAAATAATAAACGCATCGCAATCCTCCGCAGACCCTATAAACATAATCAGATAATCAGCGGGAAATGCCTGTAAAATTTCGGTTCGATTTTCAAACGAAGGCGCGTCATGCTGCAATGGGGACAGTGAATCCAGCGGAAACTCTGTGATTGGCAGTTCTTGAAAGTCCTCTGTTCCCTCTGCGGTATCTTTTGCATTTCCGCGGAAACAAGCATATTCCTTAATGACATCCAAGCCCATTTTTTTGTATGTCGCCACCGCTGGCGCATTGGTTTGGATCACCTCCAGACCATAATAGGCAAAATCGTGCTGCGTTAATAACTTCATGCAAAAATCCATCATTTTGGAATAAAGCCCTTTACGCCGATGAGCCGGAACGACTCCTGTCGCTGCATCAAAGGCCACCTTTTCACCATTGTATTCTCCCACTGCGTTCAGTAAAACAGCTACTAGCTCATCACCGACAAAGGCCCCGCAGGATAAATCATACTGGACATTTTCACTCTGAAAACGATGATTGAGCACCTCATCTCCCAGCTCCATTTTTACATAGTAATCGGAAAAAGCTTCCCGCATACACGCGGCGATCTTTGGGAACTCTACACCTGACAAATCTTTGATCTCGTACATTTCACTGCTCCTTTCTTTACTTATAACTTTAAATTTTTTCACATCCTGCTCTTCGATATAGCATAGCATGAAGTCGGTTCAATTAAAAAGTGAACAAAAGTACCCCCACTGAAATATGAACAAAAAAAATATTTTTTTGAATTCAAGCTCTATTTTAAAATATTTTTTAAGCAAAATCCGAACTTTATTCAGATTTTTTATATTAAAATTCGAAAAATCATCGACAGTAAAAATATCTGGTGTTATTATTTTTGAAAACACTGGATATTTCAGAGAGAGCAGGAAAACATGAAAGAATTGTACGATGGCAAAACAAAAACAGTCTTACTAGATGAAGCAAATAAGGAAGTCTACTTATTCTTCAAAGACAGCGCAACTGGTGAAGATGGCGTCTTTGACCCAGGTTCCAATACGGTCGGCGGCAGTGTCGCTGGTAAAGGAAAAGTCGGCTTGACTGTTTCCAAATACTTTTTTGAGCTGATGGAAAAAAATGACATCCCTACTCACTATTTAGATGCAGATATCGAAAAAGGTGTCATGAAGGTTCGCCAGTTGACAGTCCCAAATTTAGAATTTGTTTTACGCTACTTCACAGCCGGCAGTATGTGCCGCCGCTTTACCTTGCCAGAAGGCTTGCTTTTCGACTCACCATATTTGGAAGTTACTTTAAAAGACGATGAACAAGGTGATCCCTTGATTACCGATCGTTTGTGCCAAATGAAAGATATTTTAAAACCTGGGCAATTCGATGAAGCCTTAGATATTTTAACCAAAGTCGGCACGGTTCTTAAAGATGCTTTAGCCGAAATGAACTTGACCTTAATTGATTTCAAAATTGAAATTGGTTATGATGCTGCTGGAAAAATGTACGTGGTTGATGAAATCACCCCTGATATCTGGCGCGTCAAAGATGAAGATGGCAATATTCCTAACCAGATTGACTGTGCCCAGTTGATCCTAGATAAAATTCAATAAAGCAAACAGCCTTTGTCTACTAGGTGGACAGAGGCTGTTTTTTTCTTATTAAACGACTTCTTTTTCAGACATTTTTACTGAAGCACTGCCTTTTTTGGACGCAAAGGAAAGAATGATTCCTAGTGCGATCGAACTAAAGGCGGCCACCACCACACGGATGTTTTCCGGTAAAAGAAAAACAATCGTATGCACCGGAATCCAGAAACAGATCCCGACTTTCAACCAATTGAAGGTCACAAAGGCGGTCCAATCAATTTTTCCGATCAGCCCTTTCAAACTCACCGGCTCCTTTGCTGCCGATGTTTCGATCCACAATTCCATGATTCGATGAAAGGTATTCATCGCCGGTGCAAAGGTCAAATTCATAATACTGCTGCCGCAAAAAGCCTGAACAAGCGAGACCCCGGCAAAAGGCAACAGGTTTCCTGCCTGAGCCAAGCCTGCGCCACCCATAAAGACTGGGAACACGAGTGTCACCATACAACCAATCATTCCCCACACAAGCGCCCGCAGCCAGACTTGGGTGGAAAAGCTGTATTCGCCAGTCACGATACGTTTGCCGAAAAGATCCCCTAGCGTCGCTAAGATGGCAAACTGGACGAAACCGCCCAGATATGGATGTGCGCCACTGGCGGCTAGAATCAGCTCGCGCGTTGCCGGGATGACGAATAAACCCACTAAGCACAGCAATGCTAGAACCCAAAGAATATCGCCTTTTTTCATTTTAGCATCCTCCTATCATTTGGGTGGCTGATACTCTTTGTCCATTACTACAACTGCCTTGATCACATCCCCACTAATCGAATCTGCTTCCGCTTGATTGATGTTTTCGAAATCGTAATATTTGATAAATTGATCGAATGGGAATTCACCACGTTTGTAAAAGTCAATCAAATTGGGCAAATGGTATTTAGCGATCGTATCCCCAATCAAAACACCACGAACCTTTTTATTACCAAAAACTAGATCAAAGAAGGTATTGACTTCAAAATTCTTCTGGGTCACTGCTAGCGGCACAAAGGTTCCCGAATTGCTGACTGAATGGAGAGCTTTGGTCATGACTGGTCCGACACCAGTCGAATCGATTACATAATCTAACCCTCTGCCCTCAGTTAACTCCTTGATGAACGCTTCAGGATCTTCTTCCTTACTATTGAAAATATGACTTGCGCCTAATTCTTTGGCTTTGGCTAAACGTTGATCGTTGATGTCGATCGCCACGATTGGATAGCAACCAGCGATTTTCGCGGCCATAACTGCCGAAAAACCGACCGCACCAGTTCCGAAAACCGCGATGCCTTCCCCAACTTTTGGTTGCAAGACACTTAATACGGCGCCACTACCAGTCCCTAAGCCACAACCTAATGGGCCCAATAAACGTAAATCGACATCTTTGGCTACTTTTACCACATTCGATTCTTCAGTCAGACTATAGGTTGAAAAAGAAGATTGATTAAAGAAGTTATTAACTTCTGTCCCCTCCTCTGTGTGTAAAATAAATTCTCCCCGCGGGTTCTTGCCAAGATTATTGACCGTAAACCATTTTTCACAAGACGATGGATGACCTTCCACGCAGTGTTTACACTCGCCGCAGTAAGCATAAGATAAAATCACATGATCCCCCGGTTTGACTGAGGTGACTGCATTGCCAACTTTTTCAACGATCCCCGCACCTTCATGGCCTAAAACATTCGGGAAGTTGATACTGTTACCGTTTCTTTCGCCATAATCCGAGCGACATAAGCCCGACGCGACGATTTTTACTAAGACATCTTTTGAGCCGACCTCAGCTAATTCCAATTCGGTAATTTCGTAAGGGGCGCCTTTTTCCTTTACTAATGCTGCTTTGATTTTCATTCGTGTTGCTCCTTTCCCATTTTGAACTATTTTTATCAAGTATTTATCGTTAGTGATAATGGAATTGTTTCAGTTCTTCTTCGCCTAAAACCACGCGTTCTGCCCCTTTTGATAAAGCAATCATCTCGTGTTCACCCGGAACTGCAATGATTGGCGCGATGAAACCGACCCGTTTGGTCAACTCCGCCACAACAAGCTCTGAATAAGCGACTCCACCAGTCAAGGCGATGCGATCGACGATTCCATTGGTGACGGTCGCTAGGCTTCCGATCCCTTTGGCAATCTGATAGATATAGGCATCATACACCGTTTTTAAAGCTTGATCGCCGGCTGCAATCCGAGCTTCGATCGCTCTTGCATCACTAGTTCCAGCGTAAGACTTCAGTCCACCCTCTCGTTTATAAAGCCTTAGCATTTCTTTTAAAGAATGCTCATAACACAAAGGCATCAAATACTTCAACGGAAGACCACCGGTCCGCTCGGTCGAGAAAGGACCCTCATCATCTGAGATCAAATCGATCATCCTGCCGTGATGATGAATACTGATAGTATTCCCCCCGCCTAAATGAGCGACAATCAGTGTTGCTTTCTGATAATCCAAGCCTTCTTCTCGTGCCACCTTCATTGCCACCGCTCGCATATTTAAGGCGTGGCCGAGGCTCTGCCGTTCAATCCCCTTTAAACCGGAAATTCGAGCAACATCCTCCAACTCGTCGACCGAGACGGGATCATAAATCAATGCCAAAGTCCGAGGATTGCCCTGCTCTTTGATTTCATGCGCCAGTATGGCCCCTAAGTTTGACGGATGTTCATTTTTGGTGACGTGTTTCAAATAATCAAGCATTGCCTGATTGACTTCATAAGCACCAGCCGCAACCGGTGGTAAACTGCCGCCCCGTCCAGCCACCGCGTCTAATTCTTGTGGATCGATTCCCTCCGCGTTCATAAACGCGAATAAAATATCACGACGAAAGGCGATTTGCTCGATGACTGTTGAAAAATCTCTTAATTCCTCCGCCGAGTGGGAAATACTTCGTTCTTTAATAATCTCACCGTCGACATAGTAAGAAACTTTGGTTGATGTCGAACCGGGATTGATCGCTAAGATTTTCATCGGCTACCCCCTCCTGCTACAGTACATGGCAACTACTATCGAATAGACTTTTTCCGCTTCTGTTGATCCTCGTGAGGCCATTACGATCGGCACTTCTGCCCCCATGATTAATCCCGCCATTTTAGCATTCGCCAAAACAGTCAAGCTTTTACCTAAAACATTCATCGTGGTGATATCAGGTCCGACGAGAATATCTGCATCCCCTGCAACAGGGCTATGGTACTGCTTGATTTTTGCGATTTCCCGACTTAAAGCCAGATCCAATGAAATGGGGCCGTCAATCCAGCAACGTTCAGGGCTTTCCTGCTGAATTTCTGTCATGATGGCTTCCGCTTCCACACTTGAAGCAATTTTGGGATTGACTTTTTCAGCCGCCGCTAATAGCCCAACTTTCGGTTTATCCACCCCGATTTTAGTCATCACTTCGATGGCGTGTTGGATCAATTGTTTCTTTTCTGCTTTTGTCGGTGCAGTCACCATCCCGCCATCGGTTGTCAGCAACAATTTGTGATACGCCGGGATCTCATTTAGTGCGACATGGCTCAGCAAATTATCGGCAATCCCTTTCTCACGATCCACGATCGCTTTTAAAAAGGTGCGCGTTTGTATATGTCCTTTCATTAAAAAATCAATTTTCTGCTCGCGAACTAGCGCCACTCCGATCGAGGCACATTCTTCTTCCGTCTCAGCCGCAACAATCTCTGCCGAGTAGCCGTTTTTAGCTAAAATCGCCGAGATCTTTGCTTCATCACCAATTAAAATTGGTTCTAAAAAAGCTTGCAACTTTTCATTGAATACCGCTCGAATACTGACTTCATCATTTGCACAAACAACGCCGATCCGGATTTTCTCAACACTAGTGAAATTGGTTAATAGTTCCTCAAGTTTCCCCATCGTTTTCACCTATTCCCACGGATTACCTGAAAATTTAGGAGCAATCGGCATGGCGATTCTAGAAATATTGATCAGATGAGTGTAGGTCAAATTTTCCGAAATAATATTGTTTCCCCAAGAGCCACAGCCTAGAGAGACGGTTGGGTTCAAGCCATTCACCGGAGAACCACCAGCATCGATCGTGGGCTGGTTCACCACCAAGCGACTGACTGGTAAAATTTCGCCGGCATAGATGCGATGCTCTTTGGAATGACTGAATAAGCCCGCCGAATGGCCTGAGCCTTCTAACAATAGATTTTCCCGCGCAAAGTCAACCGCTTCTTCAAAGGTATCATAGCTCTTCAATGCTAAAACCGGCGCCATTTTTTCTTTACAGAACCATTCGTCTGCGCCGACTTTTGTCACTTTCACGGCAATAATTTGACTATCTGCCGGAATTTCGATTCCCGCTGCAGCCGCGATTACTTCAGGATCTTGGCCAATCAGATCAGGATTCGCTCGACCGTCAATAAAAAGTGCCCCTCTTAATTGATTCAATGCCGTTTCATCAGTAATAACCGCCGCACCTTTCTCAGCTAATTGTTCAAACAGCTCAACTTCTTTTTCTTGCGGATAAATCAAACTTTGCTGGCACGCACAGACGATCCCGTTATCAAACGATCGGCCGATCACGGATAATTCTGCTGCTGCAGCTAGATCAAAATCACGATCTAAAATGGCTTGGACATTTCCTGGGCCCACCCCATAAGCCGGATGTCCGCTGGAGTATGCCGCTTTAACTAACCCTGGTCCGCCGGTCGCGACGATCAAATCGACTGAGCGCATTAATTCTTGCGACAATTCAATGCTAGGTTCTTCAATCACTTGCAATAGATCTCGAGGGGCTCCAACACTGACTAAGGCTTCCCGCATCAGTTCAATCGTCTCTTTTGTCGTCTTTTTCGAGCGTGGATGGGGTGAAACAATCATGGCATTTTTTCCTTTTAGCGCCATTAAGCCGTTGCCCAGCGGTGTGATAGTTGGATTGGTGGTCGGTGTGACGGAACCGATTACCCCAACTGGGTGAGCTACTTCAATCAGTCCTTCTTCAGGAATTTCTCTGAGTACACCCACCGATTTTTTGCCTTTCATACTAGCAAAGATATTGGTCGCCATCCCTTGATTCTTGCCTATTTTATGATCTAAACGACCTAGCCTCGTTTCTTCAATTGCTAACTTCGCTAAAGGCTCCGCCTGATCAAAAACCGCTTTAGAAACTGCAAAAAGCATGGCATCTACTTGCGCTTGATCGTACCCGCTGATTTTCTCCATTGCCTCACGTGCCTGTTGGACCATTTCCTGCATTGTCATTTGCTTTTACCCCTTTCATTTTTACATACATTAGTGTATGTTTCTTCTAAACTCAATATACGTTCGCTTGTAAGCGCTGTCAATTTAGTGAAAAAGAGAACTTGTCCGCAAAAGGCTGCTACGAACAAGTTCTCCATTTTTCTAAATATTTTTAAAAATAATTGAAATACTGCGACTAATGGCGGCCGGCGTATAGTTTTGCGTTACTTCTTGCGGTGTTCCCGAACTATACATTCCCTCAAAATAATTGTAGAGCAGACTTGCAACCGCGGCAGCATCCTTCTCACCTAGCCCCTCTTTTCTCAGTCCAGTTAAAAAGAATGCATAGAGTCGCCCACGTGTCTCACCAAAAATCTTCAACAGCTCAGAAAATTCCGGATAAACTTCTAAAGTCTTCAATGACTGCTGCAAAAATTTGAAGACGGGCTGATTTTGAGATGGAACAGTCAGTATCCGCACGGTTTTTTCTTGAAAACTCAATGTATCATCCAGCATGATCACTTTTTTTTGCTGTTTGATTTGTTCAATCGTCTGGGAAACTACTTCCCCAAAAAGCTCCGACTTATTCTTAAAATGCCAATAGGCTGCTCCGCGGCTGACATTCGCATCTTTTGATATTTTTTCTAAAGATGTATTCTCAAAGCCAACCTCCAAGAAATTTTGAAATGCGGTTTCCAACAACCGCTGTTTAGTTTGCAGACTGTCCTGTTTTCGTTTCATCTTTTCACTCCTAAACTTAAAAAAACAAAAAAAAGGATTTTCAATTCGTTTTTCCTTTTTTTCAGATTTTTAAAAAAATCTCCCAAATAGAGGGGCTTGTGAATTTATTTCTTTTTAAGTTGCCACTTAATCGACCGAATCCGTTTCCATTTTTACACAAATTAAAGCATTTTGAAAGTAAAAAAGCCATCAAGGAACCTTCCTTGAGGGCTTTTAGTGTCCGGTGATTATTTCATCGGCGGAATAACCGCTAACAGACCACTGCTTAACGTGATATATATGGAAGAAGCAGTTGGTAATGTTTCCGTTGTGATCTTCTTCGCCGGCAAAGCGGAAGCTGCTAAGGCAATCAAGCTTTCAGCTCGGAAAAGATTAATAAAATGCTTAGTTGACATCATCTGCGGAATCCGCGGATTATTAATCAGACTGGCAATCAATTTTGATTGGATTCGATCACTTGTATCAAATTTCTTATTCGTAGCACTAATTTCTGGCCCTGTCTGTTCTTCCTTAACCTCTTTAGCATGGTCGAACTCAGTGAGCTCATAGGCTTCAATAATCGCATTTAATTTCTCAGCATATTGCTTATCCGTTGCATAGCGGCCTTGCAAATACTTTGTGGCATCCTTATAAGATTCCGTTTGATCCTTCCAAGCGGGCTTATAGAAATCCTGATTTCCTGAGATTCCTTGCTTCAGTAATTTTGCATAATCTTCTAATGACTCTTTATAAGAAGGATATTTTCTGAATTCAGCGGTAATTTGGAAACTAGACCCTGCGTCATCTTGTTCTAAAGTTCTGAAAGAAACGCTTTGATCCTCAAATTTTCCTTTGATACCAAATAAGTTGTAGTTTGGCTCACTAGCTAAACTGCTATTGCCCGAACCACTTTCCAAAATTGCTTGAGCAATCATCACAGAAGAATAGATCCCATTCTTTTGTCCGACCTCACGAGACGTCTCACCGATTTTTTCAATAAACTGATCCGTCGTTTGGTTTTTATTAAAAATAAATGGTTGACTTGGACTATATTCACCAAAGGCATTTGATAATGAACCGGTGGCTTTTGCTAAGCCTGCAACATTTACTCGTACCGCAAAAGTCGGCGCAAATGCACTAATACTGCCGATCTTCACCACATCCCCTGGTTGCGGTGCATGGATGTATTGACCATTGCCGATATAGATGGCGACATGGGTCGTGACACTAGTTGGCGCGCCCCAAAACAGCAAATCACCTGGCTGTGCTTGGCTGACGGGAATTTGTGTCCCAGCATATTGCTGATCCCCAGTCCAACCGCCAATGTTATGACCAGTGGCATTCGCATAAACCACGTAGGCTAAACCTGAGCAGTCAAAAGCGTTCGGCCCTTTGGCTCCCCAAACATATGGCTTACCCAAATGACGATAGGCTTCTTGCACAATCGCTGTTTGTACATCGTTGCTAAAGGTCGGCACTGCTTGATTGGATGGTACCCGAACATCACTTGACGAATCGGCTTGCGGTTGGCGAGCGGAATTGTTTTCCGCCGGCTTTTTGCTATTTTGGCTCGTTTGGCCATTTGAATTCGGTTTACTTTGATTAGAATTATTGCCAGTATTATTCCCTGCTGGCTTTTCCGGTGTCGGTGTTGGCTTTGGATCAGGTTTCGGCTCCGGTTTTGGTGCAGGCTCCGGAACTGGTTCTGGTTCAGGTGTTGGCTTTTCTTCGGCTTTTTCAGTTACATTAAACTGAACGGTTACATCCGAGTCCGGCATCGTAAATTTACTGTTTCCATCTCCACTGGTTGATATTACAGCCCCAGTTTGTTGACTCGTTACAATCACTTCTTTTAGCTCAAACTTATCAGCCAATGTCACAGTGTAATGAACTTCTGTTCCAGCAACCAAGCCTTCTTCAGAGACTGGTTGGAAAGCAATGCTATTTCCCTTTTCATCAGTGTAACTATTATTAATAAGCGAATTACCATTTACTAACAAATTATGCGGTTGGATTACTGGCTCTTCAGAACTTCCTGTACTTTCCGTACCAGAACTTTCAGTCGACTGTTGACTTGAAGAAACCGTAGCCGAGTTACTAGCAACGGTACTACTTTCTTCAGCAAAGACTTGTTGTGAAGCTAAAAGAGTCGGAGCTGTCAAAGTCCCTAGCGCTAGTAGACTTACTACTTTATTGTACTTCACACGGATCCCTCATTTCTAAATATATTACTATATATAATATTTTCCTTAATCATCTACTATAATATCATTAATTTCAGATTGTGTCTAAAGAGTCAACATATATTCACAAAATCTTCTAAAACACTAATAAAAGTTGTTAAAACCGGTCAATCTAGATAAAATTATTGCAATAATTATTGTTGGATCGGTGATTTATCAGACTCATCGTAAACATTTATGATTACAATTATTTAACAAAACAATATTTTCAAATACTATTTCCGATTATTAAAACATTATGACTATTAGACAAAACCCCTGAATTGTTTAACTTTTTTATTTAATAAAACATACGCAAAAAAAAGCGATCAAATCGAGTAATTATACTGAATCAAATTCTTTGCTTGCAGGCGACGAGCCACAAAAAAACCGGGACCTAGACACTCAGCCGTCTAGGTCCCGGTTTAGCTTATCCTCTTGCTTTAATGATCGTTTGCATCAAACCTGAGATCGTTCGCTCATGAAAATGAGTCATGCGGACACTTTCACCGCTCTCAGTTCGCCAGATTTTATTTTCATAAAAACCGACATTGTCGCGCGTCCCATCCATCAATTCTTTCCCATAGCCTAATACTAATCGAATAGCCTCCCGCGTTGGTTCATCGCTTTTGAAATAACCAGGATAGCTGCGTAAGTATTCATCAAGATCACTGTTTTTCGATACTTTCCAGTCTTCAATAAAATCTTCTAAGGCAGTCACAACATTGCTTGTTTGAATATTCCATAAAGTTATATCTACCTGACTTTGCATAATAGCCCCTCCATTTTCCCCTTTTTTTCTTATTTATGTATATAACTATTATAAAGTGCTTTCATTTTAATTAGCTGAGATAAGCCCTATTTTTTTATTAAAAAACGCATTGACAAAAAGGTAAACTTTAAATATTTTGAAGTTTACCTTTTTTAAAACAATTTTACTTCTGCTCTTTCTCATTTTCAGTTATACTAATACAAATTGATTTAGTAAGGATGATTTTTAATGCTCACTTTTTTAATTAACAAAATTACCGAACGTTCCAAGGGAAACAAACGAACCAGTGTCGGTATTCTCGCCGGTATTTTAGGTTTACTTTCAAACTTGGTGCTTTTTATAGCAAAATTTTTCATTGGTTCTTTATCTGGTAGTGTCTCTATCATGGCCGATGCCATGAATAACTTATCCGATACTGCCTCTTCGATCATTACCTTAGCGGGCTTCAAAATTGCCGGCAAACCCGCCGACGAAGACCACCCCTATGGTCATGAACGCTTTGAATATATCAGCGGCTTTGTCATTTCGATCTTAGTGACCTACGTCGGTGTGCGTTTTTTAGACAGCTCCTTTGTGAAAATTTTAAAACCTAGTAGCGTATTGCTTTCGCCGATTGTTTATATTGTTTTGATTTTATCCATTTTAATGAAATTTTGGCAATCCTTCATGTATCGCCGGCTCGGCCGCGAGATTGACTCTGACACCCTGAATGCCACCGCTCAAGATAGTATCAATGATGTCTACACTACGATTGCCGTCTTGATCTCAGCCGTGATCGAATGGTTCAGCGGCTGGCGGATCGATGGATATATCGGTTTCTTGATTGCTTTATACATCATTTATTCCGGGATCAAGATGATTCTCGGATTTATCAATGATCTGATGGGGGTGCGTCCGCCAGATACTGAAGTGCAGGCGATTCGTCAGCATCTCGATAATTATCCGGATATTATCGGCTACCACGATTTGTTGATCCATAGTTACGGCCCCAACAGCATCTTTGCTTCCGTCCATATCGAGGTCAATCAAGACTGGAGCTTGCCCCATGCCCATGAAGTCATTGATGCTATTGAATACGATGTGAAAGAAAATCTCGGCGTGGATCTCGTATGTCACTTGGATCCGTATCCCTTAGATGATCCGGATTTCAAACGCGTCGCACCGGAATTGAAAAAAATCCTAAAAAATATCGATCCCCATTTACGTTTTCATGATTTGCGGGTGGACAAAACAACGACCCCGGAAACGATTTACTTCGATTTAGTTGTCCCGGCGGAATTAAAAAAAGTTTCTAATTCGGAATTGCAAGATCAGATTAGTCAACGCTTCATTACAGAAAACTCGCCCGCCAAACTCACCATCACCTTTGACCGGACGTATCTATTATAGAAAAAGAGCCTTGGCATTAACGCCCAGGCTCTTTTCAACTATTTTTGTTCTAGGTCCAGCAAATATTGTTTGCGTTTCAAGCCACCGGCATAGCCAGTTAGCTTCCCATCGCTGCCAATTACTCGATGACAAGGAACCACAATCGCCAGTTTGTTACTGCCATTGGCACGGCCGACTGCCCGCACTTTATTTTTATCTCCTAAGCGCAGCGCAATCTCACGATAACTGACCGTTTCCCCGCTAGGAATTGTCAGTAAAACCTGCCAGACGGCTTTTTGGAAAGCCGAACCATCCAAAAATAAAGGCAATAAAAATGCGTGACGTTCCCCTTTGAAATACTCAGCTAGTTGTTCTGAAACTTGCTGACTGATCGTCGTTTGACCATAAATTATCCGAAAATTATAGTTTGTCCGTAATTGCTCAATTTCCCGTTCTAAGCCAGGTCGGTCTTCAAACTCTAGTAAATACAAGAACTCATCGTCCGTTAAGCACAGCATTCGACCGATTGGCGTTGAAATAAACATGGCACTTAAAGGTCGAAGGGGCACTTTTTTCGCGGGATTCCCCATAATTTTAGTAAAGGCATTATTGAATCCACTGGCAGATTCATAACCTGCTAACAACGCTTCTTCAGCCGTTTCATAAAACTCGCAATGCTCAAATTTCGGTTTCCTAGCTCGACAAGTCGGGTGACAGAAAATCCCCGTCGTCTTTATTCCGGCAAAAAAGATTCCTTCATAATTTCGATCCTTTTCTTTCAGCGCTCGGTAATATTCTTCCTGTTTTTGCTTTGACGTAATCATGTTGACTCACTCCTCGTCATAACTCGATGCTTAGATTATAGCGCCTGATCCAAAGAAAAGCTTACGAAAAATGAACAACTATTTTCTCACGATCGTTATTTCAAGAGAAAAACTCAAGTTACAGACCTTGCCAAAATCATTTATATCACTGGGTTATCAATAACCGTTATTCAGCGGTCAAATCACGCCTAAAAAAGACCGTGTCGACATCCATCAAATGATAATCTTGGGGCATCTGCGACTTAGGCCAGTGCTCAAAGCCATTTTTTTGATAAAAGCGTTGTGCGGCTTTCAGCACATCGACCGTTCCTAAATAAAGGCGTTGGTACCCCTGCGCTTTACAATAGTCCACCAAAGTATCCAATAATTTCTTCCCAACTTGTTTTTCGCCGCGAAATTCTTTTGCGGCAAACATTTTTTTGATGGCCCCATTATGATTTTTCAGCTTCACTAAAGCGATCGTGCCAACGACCCGTTCACCGTCAAGCGCCAACCAAAAGTTTCCCCCACGATCGATGTACTCTTCTTTAATTTTCAAGAGATCTGGCTGATCAGTCAGACTAATTTCAATTCCGAATTCAGTCTGCTGAATCGGCAAGATCAAATCAACCACTTGGTCTGTGTATTGTTCTTCAAAAGGGATAATTCTTATTTCTGACAATTTGATTCACTCCTTTTTTTATTCTTCTAATTCATTCGGGATGACTTGATATAAAATTTTTTCAATCGTCCCCATCGCCGCGACTAATTCTTGATAATCACCATCTGTTAAAGGTTCTAGTAACTCGATTACTTGCTGATCGGACTGTTCTTCAACGTATTCGTTCAAAGCGTTTCCTTTTTCCGTCAGAAATAAATGGAGATTACGACTATCATTGGGATCTTTCATTTTATAAATATATGTATTCTTTTCCAATTTACTCAGTTTCCGGCTCAAATAGCTTTTCTTAATATTCAAATACTTCGTTAATTCGTTAGCAGTAATGCTGGGGTGCCGGCCGATCTCCCCTAATATCCGCATCTCGCTCATCGAATAATCCAAGTCAAAGACTTTTTGATCGAAGACGCCTAAAATTCGTGTGTAATAGCGATTGAACTTTCGTATATCGCCTGTCTCCATCGTTTACACCTCCACAAATAGTTTATTTTAGCAACTAAATAAAGATTACCAGGATTAGTTTACTTTGACAACTATTTTTATTTTAATCCCTTCAGCAAAAAAAGCAGGCGCACGTTTTTATTCGCGCTCCTGCTTTTAGCTGTTGTTTTATCAAATACTTTTATAACTTGATCGAGATTTCCAAAAATACGTATCCCTTATCGAGGGACCATTTTTTAGAATTCAAGCACTTCTCTACTTATAACACGTGCTCGGTCCGTTCGATAATATCGTCCTGAGTCGCTTTTGATAATACATTGAAGAACGCTGAGTAGCCAGCGACCCGCACGATCAAATCCCGGTGTTTCTCCGGATTCTTTTGCGCGTCAATCAATGTTTCCCGCGAGACAACATTATATTGAATATGATAGCCGTGCAGTTTATTGAAAAAGGCCCGCAACAGCATAATCAACTTCTGTTTGTCTTCTTCTTTGGCTAAAGTCTGCGGATTAACTTTTTGATTTAACAAAACACCGCCGATAATCTCTTCTGTTCGTAATTTTGAGACAGATTTCAAGACCGAAGTCGGTCCATTTTTATCCATATTATGCGATGGTGAACAGCCTTCCGCTAGTGGCACCCAGGCATTCCGACCATCTGGCGTCGCCATCGTGCCTTTTCCTTGCCCGACATTCGCTGAAATCGATGAGGTTCCTGAATATCTAGTCCCGCCGATTGGACCTCTGCCAAAACGCGTACTTGGATATTTTTTAACTTCTTCGATATAGCTGTCATAGGCCTCACAGACCAATTGATCCGTATAGTCGTCATCATTGCCGTATTTTGGCACATCTTCTAAGATCATTTTTTGGATTTCTTGGCCGCGTTCGGTTGCGTAATCGCTCATCAAAGCATCCCACAGTTCTGTTTGCGTAAAGCGTTCTTCCTCAAAGACCAGCTGTTTAATAGCGGCTAAAGAATCGGCTAAATTAGCAATCCCCACTTGCAAGCCTGAGATGAAATCGTAGACGGCGCCGCCTTCTTTTAAGGTTTTCCCGCGACCAATACAGTCTTCCGTCAATGCTGAACACAAAATATCTGGAACATCTCGTTCCAAACCTAAGTCGATCGCGTTTTCTACGATCACGCTCATCCGTGTCAACTCCCGAACCGTTTTATCCCAAGCCGCCTGCAATTCTTCAAAGGATTTCATCTCTTTAAAGTGGCCATACCCCTTCACAAAGCGTTTGTTGGAAACCGGATCGATCCCATCATTCATGGCAATCATCAAAATTTTAGGGAAATTCATATAACTCATTCCCGTACAACGATAACCCCATTTCCCTGGAACAGCCGTTTCAACACAGCCGATCGCGCTATAATCATACGCATCTTCTTCGGTCACACCGATCTTGATAAATGATGGAATAATGATTTCATCATTGTTAAAGGCCGGCATCCCAAAACCGATCTTCATTACTTCAATACATTCGTTCATAAATTGACTATCTAAGCCTGAATGGTATCGAACCGTTAAATTCGGTTGCGGCAATTTCGTTTGGGCCACACTGCGTAAAACCAGATACGAAAGTGGATTGACCGCATCTTTTTTATCTCGTGTCTGACCACCAATCGTTACATTTTGGTACAAGGGTGAACCCGCACTACTGAAGGTATGGGCTTGGCTGCGAACTTTGTTGATGGTCAATGTTTTGATCCAAAGATTCGTCAACAGCTCAACGGCTTTATCTTCCGTAATCGCACCTTTCGCTAGATCATTTTTTAAATAAGGATACATATATTGATCAAAACGACCGTAAGACAATGAATGACCGTTTGACTCGATTTGCAAGATTAATTGAATGAACCAAACTGATTGAATCGCTTCTAAAAACGTTTCGGCGGGTTGATTCGGTACTTTCTCACAAACGCGACTGATTTCTAATAATTCTGCTTTTCTGGCTGGGGTTGCTGTTTCAGCCATTTCGCGAGCCAATTGAGCATAGCGTTCCGCAAAGGTTTGCACTGCATCCAAAACGATCAAAATCGCATTGTAGAAATGATATTTATCAATACTTTCCGGAAGCGTTAAATCCAAATTCGCTTTTTCTTTTAACGTCCGTTGGCGATAGCCGGCCAAGCCGACTTCTAGGACTTGACGATAATCCACCGCTAAATGCGCATCGCCGGAATTCATCTTGCCTTCCATTCCGAAAAAGCCTGTTTCCATAAAGAGGGAAACTTCCTCCGGTAACAAGGCCCCGGCTTTTGCTCGTAAATTGTTATTCTCCCAAAATGGTGCAATCGAACGTAAATCTTCTTTGGTTTTTTCTGTAATATAGAAAACATCGCCATCGCGTTTTTCGAAGAGATCCAATTCATTCAATACAAATTCCATCGTATATTCTGGAAAAATCGGTGCATCCTTATTGGAAGCTGCTTGATTGCCAACGATCATCGTTTCCTCTTCAATATAAATCGACATTTTTGCTAAAATATTTTTTAACATTAATGCTCGTTTCATAACACTTGGTTGATTTTGATACTCCCGATAGGCTTCTGTCGCTAATAACGCCCGCTCCGCACAAATATAAGGTTTTTTGTTCAAGACTGATTCACGGTATTCGTTCATGCGATTAGTTAAATGACCAAAATAGGGTTGGTTGCCAGCATTTTCTCTTTCTTTGATTTGAATACTCATTATTATTCCTCCGATTTCGTTCGAAACTATTTACGTCTTCTTTCGAATTAATCGTAGCATGTTTAAGCAATTCCCGTCAATATAATTTCGAACTTTTATAAACTAAAAAAAAAGCGCACATTTGTGCACTTTCCATTCATTTCTATCCTAATTTTTCGGTAGTTCAAAAAAAGCTTTGATCATCTGTACAATTTTTTCTTCATTTCCTAAGAACAAATCACGATAAGAAATCGCTAGTCCATTTTTCTTAACGGTTTCACTAAGATAGATTGCATCTCGATCGTTAAAAATAATTAAATCAGCCGCGGGAACAGCCTTGCTGGTTATATCATAACTAATAAATTGCAACGAAATCGCCGGTCCCAATTCCCCTTGCAGCTTGGCCTACCTTTCTTTAGTCAGTATTCCCACAGTGTTAACCGCATAACCAATCGGTCCGCCACCATCGGCAACATTTAGCGAGTAAATCCAAAGAACTTTCTTCATGAGGGCCTCCTTCAGCTGTTTACACCTAATCATTTATCATACGCTCAGTATAACACTTCCCTGTTTGAAACCCTCGCTAAAAATTCATTGATTTAGCCCTTGATTTTTATCCGTTTCATGTTCCTCATGCCAGTTTTTTAGATAGTCGTTACATTAATTTTTTGTTCAGTTAAAAAGTTCAATACTTCCTCAGAAATCCCTGCATCGGTGTAGACTTTACTAATCTCATCAAAAGCAAACTCCGAAACCACGCCATTTTGGCTAAATTTGCTAGAATCGGTCAAGACGATCGTTTGCTGGGCCGCGGTGGCTAGCGTACGAGTCGTATCACAACGGGTAATGTCACTGCCGGTAAAGCCCCGTCGTTGATCGAAACCATCGATCCCAACAAAAAGCTTATCGACATAAAACTCGCTAATCACTTGTTTGACTAGCGGCCCCACGTTGACTTGTGATTCCTTTTGATATTCGCCACCAATCAAGATCACCTTGACTGAATCGGCTTTTCTAACATACGATGCAATGAAACAAGAATTCGTAATAATCGTAATGTCGTTACGATTGAAAGCTAGTTCTTCCGCCAACAAAGCACACGTGGAACCCGATTCAATCATAATTACCTCACCATCAGTAACTAGTTTGCTGGCTTCTAATGCGATTTTTCGCTTCAAATCATAATTCTGTGCCAAGCGATAGTTGATATCATCCATATTATTTAACAAAGCAAAACCATGCTGACGATGCAGCAACCCTCTTGCTTCAAGCCGATCTAAATCTTTCCGAATCGTTACTTTTGAAACATTTAATAATTTCGAAAGTTCATTGACTTCGATTTTCTTCTTTTGACTCACGATTGAAATAATCTCTTCTTCTCTAGACATCCCGATCCACTCCTTGTTAAAGATAGATTACCATACAATGACGAAGGCAACAATCAATCACTAATTAAATTTACGTTCGTAACTAATTATATTTACGAAAGGTCTGTTTTTTGTTAAAATGAACCTGTAGAACGTGACGAAGCAAAAAAGGAAATCACTAAGGAGAATGATCATGAACAAGGAAGCTTGTATTTTTAATATTCAAAAATTTAGTCTTCATGATGGACCTGGTATTCGAACCGTTGTCTTTTTTAAAGGCTGTCCATTGAAATGCTTTTGGTGTTCAAATCCTGAATCTCAAGCGGGCAAACCGGAGCAAATGTGGGACAAGCAAAAAAAGGCCCACACCACTGTTGGCGAATACAAAACAATCGATGAAATCATTCGCGAAGTCATGAAAGATCAAGCCTTTTATGAAGAATCCGGTGGCGGTGTGACTTTATCCGGCGGCGAGGTCCTTTACCAAGCGGAATTTGCGACTGAACTGTTGCGTCAATTAAAGGACAAGGGGATTCATACGGCTAGTGAAACGACCGGCTTTGCTCGCAATGATGTCTTTCGCAAATTTATTGAGCAAGTTGATCTCTTGTATTTTGACGTCAAGCATCATGCTGAAACGGAACATAAGGCTGGAACCGGTGTTTCTTTGCAACCGATTCTAAACAATTTGAAAACAGCCTTGGAACTGCAACAACACTTGGTAGTACGGATCCCTGTCATCCCGAACTTTAATGATGGTCGTGAAAACGCCAAAGAATTCGCAAAATTATTTAACGAACTAGGCATTACAAATGTCGAATTGCTGCCTTTCCATCAATTTGGTGAGCAAAAATATACTTTTTTGGATCGGGAATATGAAATGAAAGATATTCCGCAACTCCACACCGAAGAGTTGGATTACTTTAAAACGATTTTAGAAGAACAGCAAATTGCGTGTCATGTACATTAGAAAAAGCTAAGTATGGGGTGGTCCCGTATACTTAGCTTTTTTTCTAATAGCAACTCGTTAATCTACTTCGGGCGCTCTTTCTTCTTTTTTACGACAATAATCGACATAACCAAAGGCAAAGGCTTCAATCAGTAGAAAAAACGACGACGCCGTTTGTAGCCACCAGTCAGCCGGATTAGGACTACGGCTACTTGATGCATAAAGGGCGTAATCTGCTCGTCCTGATAATAAATTATTTTGCATATTAGTAATCGATACGATGGTTGAGTGATGCGTAGCCAAAACATTCAACACATTAAAAAGATGTTGATTTTCTCCAGACAACGATAAGACAAAAATCAGATCCTCTTCAGTGATATTTTCCATAATTCGCTTAAATTCATTCGACTGAGAGCTGGCTGGGATCATCTGAGCGGGTTTACCGATCAATAACAATAGACGCTGTAGCTCTGCCGCTTGATTTTGCTGAGTGACTCCCGTACTTAATAAATAGACATTCCTACTGTGATCCAAAGCTTGATAAACCGTTTCCCAGTGATTGTCTTTGAGATAGTTGATCGTTTGATCAGCATCGGAAAAAATCCGATTTTTAAACGCGGTTGCTTGACTGCTGTCTTGCGGATTGTTTTGCCATTTCAAAAAATTCCGTAACTCGCTAAACCCTGTAAAACCTAATTTTTGAGTAAAACGAATCACTGATGATTTTGAAGAATGACAGGCTTTCGCAAAGTCGTTTGCGCTCATCGAGGTCATTTTTTTTAGATGAGCATTGATATATTTGACCATTTCAATGTCGACTTCACTTAGTTCTTCATAGTGTTGATTGACAATATCAGAAAAAAACATCTGCCCCTCTCCTTCCTATTATTATTTTAACCTAACACGATTTTGTATCCAATCACAAAAAAAGTATGAATGATCGGCTTCAATCATCCATACTCTTTTGTGCTTAGCAGCAAATTAGTTTAACTCAGGCCACCAAGAGCCATTTGCTTCAATCATTTCATCTAAGATCTGCTTAGCCACTGCGGCAGAAGGAACTGTTTTAGATAACGTCATCGCCTGCCATAATTTTTGATAAGATTTTTCCTCAAAGGCATCGACAACTAATTTTTCGACCGCGACTTGCTGTTCGATCATCCCTTTTTGGAAATGCGGAATCTTACCCATACATAGCGGTTCATACCCCCGTTTGCTTACGATACAAGGGACTTCAACCATGGCATCGTCGTCTAAATTAGCGATTGCTCCTTCATTTTTGACAATCAATAGCATCCGTTCATACGTATTGTAAGCCAAGGCTCCCGCTAATTGAACGATGAATTCTGCGTGTTCTCCCGCTTCAATCGTAGTATCCTCGGCTGTTTGGGCCGCTGCGATTCTTTCACATTCAGCAAATACTTTCTTTTCACGATTTTCCATCACTTCATTTGCTCGGGTATGGTTTGGATCAGCATGAGCGACGACATAATCTGGATATAAATAATATTTTAAATAAGTATTTGGAACTGTTGTCGGATCAACGGCATAAACATCTTTAGCTTTTTGGAAAGTATCCATCCAACTGTTTTCTTCCAATAACGGATTGCCTTCACTTGCAGCCGCCGCATAGCCGTATTTAGCCACATGTTCTTTTAACTTAGGCATCAAGTCATTGCCTTGTTTGTCCGTTAATTCTGTCCACCAACCAAAATGGTTCAAACCGTAATAACGATCGACAATTTCACTCTCATTTTTCAATCCAACGATATCAGCAATCGATTTTTTGATGGCAACTGGCATATCACAAATGTTGATGATCTTCGCATTCGGACGCATCCGTCTAGTTGCTTCTGCTACAATTGCTGCCGGATTTGAATAGTTCAACATCCACGCATCAGGAGAATATTGCTCCATGTAATCAATTAACTCCACTACCCCTGGAATCGAACGCATCCCATACGCCATCCCACCAGGTCCGCAAGTTTCTTGGCCAACTACACCATATTTCAACGGAATTTTTTCATCTTTTTCCCGCATGGACAATCCACCCACCCGGATGTGTGCCATTACGAAATCAATATCGCTAAACGCTTCCGCCGGATCGGTCGTTGCTGAGAATTCGATTTCTGGTGCCCGTTCTCTAACAATCACCTCACAAGCCTTCGCAACAACTGCTTGGCGCTCGGCATCGTTATCGTAAAATTTTAATTTTCGTAATGGGAATTTGTCCTGATTTTCAATGAGCATCATCACGATCCCTGCAGTATAAGTACTTCCTCCACCGGCAATGACTACAGACTGTTTTTTCAATTCCATCAATATCTTCCTTTCGTTTTTAAACTAACTATTCGATAATTCCTAATTTTTCACAAATATCTTCTTTGAATCCTTGAACACCCATGCCGATAATTACTTGGACATTGGTCCCGTTTAAAACAACCCCTTTTTGTTGGGATATTTTCTCTAACTGGGAACCATCCACCAGACTTTCATCTTTAACCGTCACCCGCAAACGCGTAAAGCAGTTAGAAATACTTTCAATATTATCTTTCCCACCTAAGCCTGCGACTACCAAATCAAAATCATTCTCCATCAATGAAGCTTCACCATTCACCGGTGCCAAAGCGATTTCTTCTGTTAGCTCGTCTTCACGCCCAGGTGTTTTAAGATTCAACTTCTTGATCAATAGGACAAAAACGAAATACCAGATAACAGACATCACGATTCCCACAATGATCACCAAATAAAAACGGGTGACTGATGGACTAAAGACTGAGTTAGATACCACGGTGTCAATCAATCCATAAAGCATATAGGTTCTAGCACCCACACCCCAAAGGATCGTTTCTGAAACTGCGGTTAATAAACTATGAACCAGCCATAACAACGGAGAGGCAAATAGGAAAGAAAAGTCAAGCGGTTCGGTGATCCCAGCAACGCTGGCAACAAACATCGATGGCAGGATCATCCCCTTCACCTCTTCTTTTCGCTCTTTCTTTGCACAATGGATCAATGCTAAAGAGACAGCAATTGAACCAAATATTTTTACAAAGCCAAAGGTTGCAAAGCGCAAGGATGGATCTAAACTAGTTATCGTTCCTGCATTCGCCATTTCAGCGTAAAAAATATTTGCAGCACCGTTATAGACTTGACCACCGATGGTTGCGGTTCCTCCCAGTGCAGTAAAGCAAAACGGCATCCATAATAGATGGTGTAAGCCAGTCGGAATCAAGAAACGATTACCAAACGAATAAATGAATACACCCAATAGGCCCGTTGTCAAAATGAAGCCTGATAGGGAAGAAATCCACCCATTCACCACCGGCCAAATGTAACTCATTCCAATCGCCGTAATTAAAATCACCGGGATTAAAATCATAAAGGAAAGACGTGAACCTCCATAAATACTGAGAAAATCGACAAATTCCTTATCAGAAAAACGATTGTGAATAAAGGCAACGAGACAACCGACTAACATTCCTAGAAAAACATTCATATCAACGACTTGAAATCCTAAGACAACCGCCTGTCCTGTTCCAAAAAGTCCCATTTCACCTGCTTTCGCCAATTGATCGGTTAAGGTTAACCAGGCATTGTTCGCAGCTAAGAAAAATAGAAAGGCAATCAAGGAGATGAGTGCAGCCTCTACCTTTTTCTTTTTCGCAAGCGATGCTGAGATTCCCACACAAAAGATCAAGGCTAAGTTGTTCAACATACTGTCCATCATTGTCTTAATCAAGCCGCCGAAGGTTTGCAGTGCAGCAGGCATAAAATCTAATTGTAAAATAACAGAAAAAGCTAAAAACAAACCCATTACAGCCATGAATTTGACCGGCACAATCACCGCTCTAGAAAAGTCCTGCATCGTCTGTGAAAATTTACTTTTCATTTTCTATCTCCATTTCTTTTATTGAGTATACGTATCTCTTGAGTTCAGATTAACAATATTCGGAATCGGTTACAATACTTTCTAATTCCTTTGGACCTAGGTCCAACTGTAGGTTCTAAAAAAAATAATGAATTTCTTTACAATAACAAACTTTTTATTTAAGGAGCGATACAGCTGTCTTTCCGCCCGTCAATTCCTGTAAGTTTGGGAGCCATTCGATGGGCTGATCTTTAGCTTCGGTTACGATCATCATCACCGTTTGCTTCAGACCGTTTTCCTTAATTAGTTGCGGATCAAATTTTAGTAACGGTGTTCCCCGTTTTACTTTCGCCCCTTCCTCAACTAAAGGAACAAATCCCTGATTCTTCAGTAAAACAGTATCGATCCCTACATGAATCAATAACTCGCAGCCATTGCTTAGGCGCAACCCCAATGCATGCTTCATCGTGTCACTAGCGCTAATAACCTTCACATCTGCCGGTGCAACGATCGTATCAGCGGTTGGTTCAATCGCCATTCCTTGCCCCATCATTCCGCTAGAAAATACTTCATCCGCAACATCTTGCAATGCAACAAATACTCCATCAACCGGTGCATAAAGTTTTCTTTTCTTTTGCCAAAACATCTTTCGTCCTCCTTTTTCACTCAATATAAAGGGCTTTCAAAGGCTTCGCAATGCCATTACTTATTTATGGACCTAAGTCCAGACGAAGGAACAAAATTTCTAAAAACTAGTCGCCACTTTCCGTTGACTCGCCTGGAATGATTTTTACTGACCGGTACCAACCTTGCGGATAATTCACAAATTTTTTTTACATCTTTTCTTGACTTTTTATTTTTATGGGAGTATTCTTGCCCCAATAAGTAAACAAGCAAAACGCAAAGCGAAGGACACGATCCTGCTAATCAACGACTTTCAGAGAATGAAGCCATCGGCTGTAAGCTTCTAGTCAAAGATGCAGGCATTACTCCCTTCAAGCAATCAGTCAAAAACTGATCGAATGATGCTCGTTAAGGCATCACAATGAGCCAAGAAATTAGTTGCACTTTCTTTCTTGGGAACATGGGTGGTAACACGTTAATTAAACACGTCCCTTTTTTAGGGGCGTGTTTTTTTATATATCAAATTAAATGAATGGAGTTGAATAAGTATGGCAAACAATCAAATCGAAATCATCCTTGCAGATGGCAGTAAACAAATGGTGGTGGCAGGAACCACCTTGTATGAATTGGCAAAAGAACATGAAAAAGATGCTGTTGTTGGCGCAATTGACGGACAGTTGGTCGACTTATCGACTCCGATCAAGCAAGCCAGCCAGATTATTTTTTACAACAAAGCCTCTAACGAAGGACTCGCCGCTTTACGTAGAAGTGCAGGTTTGCTATTTATCCAAGCAATCAAACAACGTTACCCCGAGGTCTTACCAGCGGAAATCCAGTTGGATGACCAAGGCTTCTATGTGGATATGCGTTTAGCTCAATCTTTAAGTGTCCTAGAATTAAAGGATCTGGAGCAAGATATGCAAAAACTGCAAAAACAAGGTGGGCTAATTCAACCGCAACGGGTAAGTGTAGCTGAAGCAAAAGCGATTTTTAACGAAAATCCTTTTAAATTAGACCGCTTAGCCCAGTTCGCTGATGAAGAAGACATCTGTATTTACCGACTTGGTGAGGTCGCTGAGCTTTCAAAAGCGCCTTATGTGTTGGATATCCATCTGATCAAAGATTTCAAATTGTTAAAAGTCTCAGGGGCGTATTGGCAAGGAAATGCCGAAAATGAGATGCTGCAACGCGTCAATGGTGCGGTCTTTGCTTCTCAAGCGGAACTAGCGGATTATTTAGACTTTTTAGCGGAATCCGAAAAACGCAGTCATCAAAAATTAGGCAAAGAATTGAAACTCTTCATGTTTTCTGAAGAAGCTCCCGGAATGCCGTTCTATCTGGCAAATGGCCAAATTGTCCGCAACGAACTAGAAAAATTCTTGCGGGAGTTGCAGGCAAAATATGATTACACTGAAGTCAAAACGCCCTTAATCATGAACGAGCGGTTATGGAAACAATCCGGACATTGGGATCATTACAAAGAAAATATGTATTTCACAAAAGTGGATGATCAAGACTATGCGCTGAAACCGATGAACTGTCCGGGACATTGCTTGATTTTTAAAGACGAGGTCCGCTCTTACCGTGACCTACCGATCCGAATGGCGGAATTCGGTCAAGTCCATCGCCATGAATTCAGCGGTGCTTTGAATGGTCTGTTACGGGTACGGACTTTCTGTCAAGACGATGCCCATATCTTTGTCCGTCCCGATCAAATTAAACAGGAAATTTCATTGGCTCTAAAAATTATCGATGAAGTTTATAAAGTCTTTGGCTTCGAGTATGCGGTCGAACTTTCTACTCGTCCAGCCGATTTTATGGGAGAAATCGCTATGTGGGATAAGGCTGAGGATTCATTAAAAGAAGTCTTAGCAGAATTGGATTATCCTTATACGATCAATGAAGGTGACGGAGCCTTTTATGGACCAAAAATCGATATTCACATCAAGGATGCCTTGAATCGCAGTCACCAATGCGCAACCGTGCAATTAGACTTCCAAATGCCGGAAAAATTCGACTTAAGTTTCATCGACAGCAACAACGAAAAAGTTCGTCCGGTGATGATCCATCGCGCTGTCTTTGGTTCACTGGATCGTTTCTTAGGTATCTTGATCGAACATTACGCAGGTGCTTTCCCTGTTTGGCTCGCACCAAAACAAGTCGAATTACTCTCGGTTTCGCAAAATAATGAAGCCTACGTCGAAGAGCTTTATCATGAATTCCAAGAAAATGGCATCCGCGTTGCCAAAGATCTTCGGAATGAAAAATTAGGTAAAAAGATTCGTGAAGCCGAATTAAGAAAAGCTCCCTATGTTTTAGTCATCGGGGATCAAGAAATGAATGGCTCACCATTTTCAATCAGAAAACACGGCTCACAAGAAATCACTAAAATGGACAAAGAAGCTTTCTTGGAACTGATTAAGCAACAAGCCACTGAGAAAGCCCGAATTTACTAAGCGTTTTTCTGATTCCTAATAAACTCCTAAAGTTGTTAAACAGGCTATGCCTTTTGACAACTTTAGGAGTTTTTGTTGTCTTCTCCCTTTGAACTATAAAGAAACACCTGTGGCAATCACAGGTGTCCAATAGAGCTATTAAAAAATTACACCGGGGTTGGATCAGGCTCGCCATTTTCTAAAATAAAATGAAACGGTCCTTCGTGAGTAAACGGTCGACGGCCCCCACGAAAATTCTCATCGGTAAAGGTCATAAAGCTTTTTACATATTGATTGGCAGTATCGATCGTATAAGAGACACACAGACCCGACTCCTCTACCCAGTCGACCGAATAAATTCCTCCTGGATAATCAGCCACATAAATCGTCTCCACGTCACTAGCACCAGCATCTTCTTCCCGTGTCGAAGTCCAGCGCAATTGATTATTTGTTAAAAAATCAATTCGAAATTCCAAACCAGAGTCAAACTTTATTGTCGCTATTTTTCCTTCTAATGGATTACTTTTCATCTTTGCACCTACTTTTTTAGATTTCTCTTCCATTTCTAGAATAACGCTTTCAAAAACAAATTGCACGCACTATTTGTGAAATAAAATGACAAATATTTTAATTGCGATTGGTTACTTTACTCGCTTATTCAGCAATTCCGCTTCAAAAAAGGGAGGCTGCATTTTTAGGTAAAAAGAACACACGATAGCCCTAGTAAAAAATGGTAGCTTCAGTCACTACTAGCTTGGAACTAAACAATCTGAAGAGCTACGAGGTATTTCTTTCAGATGAGGCATAAAAAAGCCTAGATCAGTGATCTAGGCTTTTGAAGTTACGGTATTTATTTCAAAGACTTATTTCAAAACTTCCCATTTCCAGTCTTCAACTTCTGGAATATCGGTTCCGTTTGAGCGGATGTAATCATGGTGATATTGCAGTGTTTCATCCATTTTTTGCGTGAAGTCCGCAGCTTTTTCAGCATAAACAGCCTTCGCAGCATCTTGCGCTAAGTGGAAGCGATCCAATTCACTGAAGACACGCATATCAAATGGTGTCGTGATATCGCCGTTTTCACGATAGCCATGAATCAAGACATTGTGGTTGTGACGATCAAAGAAGATGTCACGGACCATTCCTTCATAACCATGGAAGGCGAAAAGAATTGGTTTGTCAGTTGTAAAGATTGCATCAAATTCATCATCAGATAATCCACGCGGATCAACATCAGGGTGACGTAATTTCAAGATATCTACAACATTGACAAAGCGGATCTTCAACTCTGGGAATTGTTTGTTCAAGATCGATACCGCTGCTAAAGCTTCCAAGTTTGGTTCAGTTCCGGCTGCAGCTACCACAAGATCCGGTTCTTCCCCTTTATCCGTGCTGGCCCAATCAATCACTTTCAAGCCTTTTTCCACTAATTCTTCTGCTTCATCTGCTGAGTAGAATTGCGGACGTGGATGTTTACTTGAAACGATCAAGTTAATCACTTGTTTGTCTTGCATTGCTTTATCCATCACAGCCATCAAACTATTAGCATCTGCTGGCAAGTATTCCCGAATAAATTCTGGTTTTTTCTCAGCTAAATGTGTCAACACACCTGGATCTTGGTGGGTATAGCCATTATGGTCTTGTTGGAACACTGTTGAAGTTGCGATCAAATTCAATGCTGGGTATTTTTTGTGCCAAGCATGAGCACTTGCTTTACGCATCCATTTGAAATGTTGCGTCAACATAGAGTCAACCACCCGTAAGAATGATTCATAGCTGGCAAAGAAACCATGACGACCGGTTAAAACATAGCCTTCTAAGAAACCTTCTGCTTGGTGTTCAGATAATTGACCATCAATCACACGACCCGCTGAAGATTGCCATTCGTCCGTGCTATTTTTTGGTTCCATCCATTGACGATTCGTCACATCGAAGACTTTGTTCAAACGGTTGGATTTGGTTTCATCTGGACCAAAGATCCGGAAATTCGTTGGATTTTCAGTGATCATATCACGAGCTTGTTGACCGAAAATAATCATGTCTTGCGCCATCACCGCACCTGGTGTAGTGGTGTCAATCGCATATTGTTTCCAATCAGGCATCTTCATTGGTTGAGGATCGATCCCACCATTGGTGATTGGATTGGTTGACATCCGTTTGTCGCCTTTAGGTGAAATTTCTTTTAGCTCTTCAACAATTTTTCCATTTTCATCAAATAATTCTTCTGGACGGTATGATTTCAACCAATCCACCAATTTATCTGCATGTTCCATATCTTCTGAACCTACTGGGATTGGCACTTGGTGCGCCCGGAAAGTTCCCGCTAATTGTTCGCCGTCCCATGTTTCTGGACCGGTCCAACCTTTTGGAGTCCGGAACAAGATGACTGGCCAGTGTGGCATTTCAGCATCTTCGGCTTTGCCTTGACGGGCTTTCGCTTGGATATCTTTGATTTCAGTAACCACTTTGTCCAATGTTTCAGCCATGATTGGGTGAACTTTTTCAGGATCAGTGCCTTCAACAAAGTATGGTTTCCAACCTAAGCCTTCAAAATATTTTTGCAAATCTTCATCGCTCTTACGCGAAAGGATTGTTGGATTTGAAATTTTTCCGCCATTTAAATACACAATCGGTAAAACGGCTCCGTCGTTGACTGGATTAATGAAAACATTTGAGAACCACCCAGCAGATAAAGGACCCGTTTCAGCTTCCCCATCCCCTACGACTGTTGCAGCAATCACATCTGGATTGTCTAAAATAGCCCCAGTTGCATGAGACAAAGCATAACCTAATTCGCCACCTTCATGAATTGAACCCGGTGTTTCTGGTGCCGCATGAGATGCGATTCCGCCAGGGAATGAGAACATCTTGCATAATTTTTTCAACCCAGCTTCATTTTCGGTGATTTCTGGATAAATTTCGCTGTAGCTGCCATCAATATAAGAATTTGAGACCATCACTTGACCACCGTGACCCGGTCCTTCGATATAGAACATATTTAGATCATACTTATTGATAACTCGATTTAAGTGGGCATACAAAAAGTTTTGACCGGCAATCGTTCCCCAGTGACCGATAGGATGGGTTTTAACATCATCTTTTTCCAATGGTTTTCTCAATAAAGGATTATCTCTTAAATACATTTGTGCGACAGAGATATAGTTGGCCGCACGCCACCAAGCATCGACTTTTCCTAAGTATTCTTTAGAATCAAAATTGGTTGTCATTGATAAAACTCCTTTTAGTCGTTTTTACTTTTATTATTTGAGTACAATATACCTTTAATTTCGAAAAATGTAAAGCCTTTTCTTGAAATTAATAGTAGTTTTTACTTTTATCGATTTAACCTCTCCTTGTGAAAAGGATATCTTTGCTCTGCAGCAGGAACCTTCTCTCATCGGAAATAGCCAAAAACAGCAAAAAAATCGTAAACCAATAGGTCGAATTCCTAGCGGTTTACGATTCTAAGTGACATTTAGCCTACCTTAACTTGTCCATTTAAAACATTTTTCGTATGATGCCAAATATGCTTCGCTACTTCAGCGTTGTTCATCGTATAAAGATGGATGCCAGCAACATCTTGCGTTGCTAGATCAATGATTTGATCAATCGCATAAGCCAAGCCGGCTTCTTTTAAGGCGACTGGATCGTGCTCGTATTTTTCCAAAATTGCGAGAAATTTTCGCGGGAGTTTGGTGTTAGTCGTCTTGACCAGCCGCAAAGCCTGCTTTCGATTGACCACCGGCATGATCCCCGCGAGAATCGGCACTTTAATATCCGCTAAATAGCACGATTCTTGAAATTGATAAAACAAATCGTTATCAAAAAATAATTGAGTGATCAGCTGTTCACAACCCACAGTAACCTTTTGTTGCAAATGTTTGATATCTGTGACGCGATTCGCTGATTCTGGATGTATCTCGGGATAGCAGGCGCCACTGACATGAAACTGGGGCGCTATGTTTTTAATATAAGCAATCAAGTCACTCGCATAAACAAAATCTTCCTTCGGCGTTTGTTCCGGTAAAATATCTCCTCGCAAAGCGAGAATCTGATGAATCCCGCTTTGATCTAGTTGCTGTAATAAGGCCGCCACCTGTTCCTTCTGCAAATAGGCCGCTGGTAAATGGGCGATCGTTGGGACTTGCAGCTGGTTATGAATATAGTCCGCCACTTTTAAGGTCGTCTCTTCGATCGTTTGCCGGTTGTTGCTACAGGTCACGCTGATGAAATCTGGCTTTAATTGTTGCAGCTCTTTCAGTGTCTTGAACAATTTACTAGTTCCAATTTGCGTATTTGGGGGAAAGACTTCAAAAGATAGAGTACTAGTCATCAGCTATAACTCCTTCCTGACTTGTTTCACCGCCTCGGTCATATGGCTCAAACTCTTGGTGGTTTCTGGAATTCCACGGGTTTTCAAGCCACAGTCAGGATTGATCCAAACTTTTTCTAACGGTACCTTCGCTAAAATTTTCTCAATCGTTTGTTTGATTTCAGCGACTGCTGGGATTCGTGGTGAGTGAATATCATAAACACCTGGACCCACGGCGGTTTTAAAGTGCTGCCGTTTTAGTTCATCTAAAATCGCGAGATTCGAACGTGAGGCTTCAAAAGAAATCACATCTGCATCCATTTGATCGATCGCTGGGATAATATCGGTGAATTCGCTATAACACATATGAGTATGAATTTGAGTGGTCGGTTGGACCTTGCTGTGGACTAACCGAAAGGCCGGAATCGCCCAATCTAAATATTCAGTATACCAATCGCTTTTTCTCAAGGGTAATTTTTCCCGTAAAGCCGCTTCATCGATTTGAATTACGCGGATCCCATTTTTCTCCAAATCCAAAACTTCTTCTTGGATCGCCAAAGCAATCTGCAAAGTGGAAGCTTTGAGGCTGATATCTTCTCGTGGAAATGACCAGTTCAAAATCGTGACAGGACCTGTTAACATCCCTTTAACAATTTTTTTGGTTTGCTGTTGAGCATAAGTAGACCATTTAACTGTAATCGCCTGTTCCCGAGCGATATCCCCCCATATGATCGGTGGTTTCACACAGCGCGTGCCATACGACTGAACCCAGCCGTTTTTACTAAAAAGATAGCCCGACAAATTTTGACCAAAGTATTCCACCATGTCATTTCGCTCAAATTCTCCATGGACCAAAACATCTAAACCGATCTCCGTCTGCCATTTCAACCAATCATCGATCTGCTGCGCAATAAAAGCATCGTACTGCGCTTCACTGATTTCGTGACGTTTGTATTTTGCTCGCGTCTGCTTGACTTCTCGCGTTTGCGGGAAAGAACCGATCGTGGTAGTTGGCAGTAACGGAAATTGGAAGGCGGCTCTTTGTAGACTTTCGCGCTCTTCAAAGACCGGCTCTCGCAAATAGTCTTTTGCCGTCAAAGCAGCGACTTTTGCTTGAATCGCTTGATTCTCATTAAAACGCGGTTGCGCAAACAGGGCTTGATTGGCCACTAATTGTGCCTCGTCCCCTGCTAAAATACTAGCCAGCTCGACCAATTCTGCTAATTTTTCTTTAGCAAAAGCAAAATGCTGATTGATCTCTGGCGCAAAAATTTCATTTGCCGTAGTAAATGGAACATGTAACAATGAACAAGAAGTCGTCAGAACAAGTTTGGCGGGATTGATTTCCTGTAATAAATCGATCGTTGCTTGATAATGATTGCGCCAAATATTTTTACCGTTGACTACCCCCGCAAATAATTCTTTTTCTGCCGGAAAGCCCTGCTTCACTAATTCTAAAGTTTTACGACCCTCAACAAAGTCCAAACCAATTCCAGCAAATGGCAGATCGATGACCGTCTCATAAGCATCACGAATATCACCGAAATACGTCTGCAGCAAGACTTTGATTTCTTTATTTGCTAATAATGCCTGATAAATCGTCTTGAATTCAGCTAATTCTTCTGGGGTTAAATCCTTCACTAATCCAGGTTCATCCAATTGAACCCATTTTACGCCTAAACTCTCTAAACGCTGTAAAATTTCTTGGTAAGCATTCGTTAGATCGGAGATGATTGTCCCTCGATCCGTTCCGGTTTCGAACTCGCTGAGCTGGATTAACGTAAATGGGCCTAAAATCACTGGACGTGTTTCGATTCCTAAAGCCTTTGCTTCATAATATTCATCGAAAATCTTCGTACCGGTGACAGAAATTTTCGTCGTTTGCTCAAATTTTGGCACGATATAATGGTAATTGGTATTGAACCACTTTTTCATTGGCCGCGCCTTGATGTCGCCTTTTTCTCCTTGATAACCGCGGGCTAAAGCGAAATACTTCTCCCTTTCAGTCAAATTCAATTCGGCAACTTCTTGCGGTATGATATTCAGTAAACACGCCGTATCCAGTGTCGTATCATAAAAAGAGAAATCATTGCTGGGAATCTCCTCCACCCCGCTGGCTTTCACTAATTGCCAATGTTTTTTCCGCAGCTCCTTGGCAAAGTCTTCCAATTCTGTTGCTGTCCATTCGTTGCGGAAATATTTCTCAGTAGCAAACTTTAACTCTCGCTGTTCACCAATTCTAGGAAATCCAATAATCGTTGTTTTCATCTTTCTTCCCCCTTCAGTTATATTACGGTATACATTACCACGGAGATTTTTCCTTGAATAACTGAAAAAAGTAATAACCTGTTATAGCTTAAAACTATAACCTCGATTATACTTATTGAAAAAAGGGGGGATTAGATGCGTTTACAGCAATTGATTTATTTTGAAAAAATTATTGAAAAGGGCTCAATCAATGAAGCGGCAAAAGCGTTGTATTTAACTCAGCCGAGTTTATCTAACGCATTAAAAGAACTGGAAAGCGAAATGCACGTCCAATTAGTGATCCGCAACAAACAAGGGATTCTACCGACTGCGGAAGGACGAGAATTCTTGATCTATTGCCGGCAGATTTTAGATCAAGTCAATCTCTTAGAAGAAAAATTCAAAAATGAACCCCTCCGAAAACAAAATTTTTCCGTTTCGGCCCAACATTACGCCTTTGTCGTTCATGCCTTTGTGGAACTATTGCGAACAGTAAGTGCGGAGGAATATAATTTTACGTTGCGAGAGACTGAAACGGAGAATATCCTGGATGATCTCACTAGCTTCAAAAGTGAATTGGGCGTGCTTTATTTGAATTCCTTCAACCAGCAAGTTTTAAGAAAGCTTTTCAAAGAAAAAAATCTAGTTTTTACGCCCTTGTTTGAAGCCAAACCCCATGTTTTTGTCAGCCGCAGCAATCCCTTAGTCGCCAACAAATCCTTAACTCTGGCTGATCTGGAAGGGTACCCTTACTTATCTTACGAACAAGGGGAAAACAATTCGTTCTATTTTTCAGAAGAAATTCTCAGCACTTGGGAACGAAAAAAAAATATCAAAGTCAGTGATCGTGCCACGATCTTTAATCTAATGGTCGGATTGAACGGCTATACCATCAGCTCTGGGATAATCAGTAGCGAATTAAACGATGACAAAATCGTCGCGATTCCTTTAGAGCACGACGATGTGATCACATTAGGCTGGATCAAACAACAACAGCTCGAACTGAGTCCGCTAGCCCAGAACTATTTAGAATTACTGAAAGAACACATTCGGGGGTATGGCTTTGAAATTATTCCTTCATAACAAAGTCAATCGTCACCTCGAAGAACGATTGATCCCGCCGTTCGCTAAAGCATAAAAAAACAGTACTTGTTGGAAAACAAGTACTGTTTCGCTATTATTTTTATTCAACGACTTCTTTGGTTTCACGCATAAAGAACGCCGCTCCGACTGCACCGACCAAGACGATCGTACCGGCTACATAACAAATTTGAATCAATCCTTGATCAAAAGCGTTCACCACCATTTTTTGCAACTCATGGGCAAAGGGAGCTTTGCTTAAAGCCTCCGAAAAAGCAATTTGATGACCGGAAAAAGGCCCCGCATTGATTAAACCATTGGTTAATTTCGCCGGTAAATGGAGACTAGCTGCCTGTTGATTGACCACATCCGCATAGCGATTGGACTCAACCATCCCTAAGATCACGACCCCAAAGCTCGTTCCGAATTGCCGAAAGACATTCAAGAGACCAGAAGCCATTCCCATTTCATGAGGCGCTACGCCTTCTAACCCAGCCGAATTTAAGACCGGATTAACGATCCCATTCGCGATACCGATCATGACTAACGTTGGCCATAGCTGAGCATAACCCATTGTGGGCGATAATTGGCCGATCAAGAAGATGAAACCTGCCCCGCTGACTAATAAGCCGGCAACGATCATCCATTTTTTTGAGAATTTATTGCCTAAGATTCCTACAACGGGCCCTAAAATCAATGACCAAACGGATAACGCCAATTGGCGAATCCCCGTATCAAAGGCCGACCAACCGATATAATTTTGCATCAAGACCGTCAAATACGTATTGAAGGCGTAAATCCCCGAGCCTAAAGCAAAGGCGACTAAAACTGAACCGATGAAGTTGATATTTTTGAACATTTTTAAATTCATCATCGGATTTTTGACTTTGGTTTCGACAAAAATAAATAACGCCAATAAAATAATTGCTAAAAGCAGCCAGCCACCGACTGCCGGTTTTGTCCAAGCCCAGTTGACATGGGTCTCTTTTTGGATCAAGCCATAAATGGCACTGAATAAAGCCGCAGCTGATAACAGCATTCCCATAAAATCAATTTTTTGGTCTTTTCCATAACTCGGCGTTTCATTGACAAAACGTATCGTCATTAACACTGCGATGATTCCAATCGGTAAATTGATAAAGAAAATCGATTCCCAACCAAATGCATCTACCAATAAACCACCGACTAACGGACCCGAAGCTGATGACAAGCCAATCACTGAACCTAAAATACCTAGTGCCAAGCCCCGCTGTTTCCCGTCGAAGTTGGAAGCGACTAAAGCCATCGATAGCGACATCATGCCTGCTCCCCCGATCGCTTGAACGCCACGACCAAGATCCAAAACTAGTAAGGAAGGGGCAAAACCGTTCACGACTGAAGCGATCACGAACAAAATCAAACTGGCTAAAAAGACTTTTTTACGACCGTACATATCCCCCATTTTGGAGACAATCAATAACGTCACCGCAAATACTAGCGTATACGCATTTAAGACCCATTGCAATTGAGTAAAGGGGGCATCAAAAGCCTTTTGCATCGTTGGTAGTGCGACATTGACGACCGTCACATCTAAGAGTCCCATAAAAACGCCTAAAGACATGGCGACTAATGAGAACCATTTTTTTGAAGATTTTTCCATAATTTGTTATCACTCTCTCTATCAATCTTGTTGATCCTTCGCTGGTTTGCGATCAGCGATTTGTTTATTGATCCATGTTCGTTTGGTTTGGGCCATTGGGATATCCAGCTCGTAAGCTTCTGCCAATATTCGAAAGCGTTCCGCATTTTCCGGAAAACGTTCTTGGTGGGCGGCCATATCTTCCTGTGCCTGCTGATAAAAAGCTAGATCTTTTTCAATGAACAGCTTGAATTCATTCAAAATAGCCAATTGATCCGCCAATGTGACACTATCCAACGAACGAAGTTTAAAATGAATCATATCATTGCGCTTTGCGTCAGAGGGGATTTTTTCTTTCATCAATTCGATAAAACGAGCTACACCTTCTGAAGTGATGTGCCATAATTTTATTTTTCGTCCTTCTTCATAAAGCCTAGAAGTGACCAATCCATCTTTTTCCAGTCTTTCTAATGAAGGATACAGAACTCCACTCGAAACCTTACGCATCGGCTGCAAAGCGGATCCGACAATTTTTTGCAATTTATAGCCGGTTTTGTCCCCGGTAATCAAGGAACCTAACAGTAATAAATCGTACATTTTATCCTCCTTTCGACGAATTAGAATAAGTCTTTTAGACCTATCGACTTGCTTATTATAAGTCTTTTAGACACATTGTCAATTAAAAAATTTTTAGTTCTCATCCTGTTATTAATGAAGGACTTTTCTCTTTAATCCTAAAAAAGACCTTGCGCAGGTTCATTCTCACCCGACTTTCACCAGCGAGAACCAACTAACACAAAGTCTCAAAAATTTTAATAACTTAAGCCGAGCTGATGGATCAATGACTCAAATGATAATATTCTTCTTCCACTTGCTGCATTCTCGCCCGTGTTTTTTGATTGTACCAAGGAGAGACGGTGAAGGCGATGACATCGTTGATCAAATAGACCGAGCTGTTGACAAACATCGCCAAGCTGGCGGATCCATGGATGAAAGAGACATACCACAAAACCATTTGCGCCAACCCTGAAGCCAGCCACCAGAAATATTGATTGTTGTACCGTAAAAAACTAATGATCCCGGCGCTTAAACTGATTGAAAAAGCGATCGCATCGATCCACGGACGCGGATCATCGGTAAAGCGTTGCATCAAATAACCCGAAACAAAATAAACCAAGACAGTGCTGACAATCGCCACGATCCAGGTTTTCCCTTTAAACTGACGGATTTTTGAGGCCATGTTATGATTCCATTCTTTACTCAACAATACGGGAATATCCAAGGTAAGCATATATGCGATTTGCTCACCGATACTTAAATAATTTTTGGCTGAAAAGCCGACATAAATAAAGCAGATGGCCGAAATAATACCTAAAATCCCATTGACCGATTTCGCAGCGTTGATGGATAAAATGCACAGGACACCTAAAGTCGTTCCGCTAAAGGTGATCACTGTCAATAACGTGAGGGGCTGATTGACCAACGTCATAAGCTGACAGCCGAGACTAAAGAAAAATAAATAATAATTTTGTTGCGGCCAACCTTTTAATTGGTGCAATAAAAACTTGAAATAATTTAACATAATTGGCTCCTTCTATAAAACAGTCGTTCTTTTTTTATCTTGAAAAAAGGAAAGATTAAAAAATTCCTTTTTCAATCTTTCCAGCTGAATAGTAGTTCGCCGGTTTTAATGCCAACTGATTCAATTTAGCCGTCTCCAGCTTGATTTGCTGGATCACCGCCGCTGAGGCTTGGGGATCGGCCACAAAATCATATTGGTCGCCATCAATTTGGATCTTCGGACAAATATCAAAATTTTCATACCATTGTTGATAGCGCTGATTGACTTGGCGATAGTACTCATACAATTCTGGATTCGTGGCAATTTGTTCATACTCCCGGCCGCGTTTTTCGATCCGTTCCAACATTACGTCAAAGGAAACTTTGATATACACCAATAGATCTGGGCGCTTCTGGGGTACGACCTGCTCTAATTCCTTCAACATCGTGTTCAATAAATTATCATATTGCAGTACCTCAGCCTGACTGACGCGACCTAAATCTGCATTTAAATGAAACAGCAGACTATCCTCGTAAATCGTCCGGTCTAAGACATTGTCGGCTTGCTTCAATGCATCCTTCATGGCTAAAAAACGTTTATTTAAAAAGAATACTTGCAGCAAAAACGTATATTTTTCTGGATTCGAGTAAAACAACGGCAGCACTTCATTGTCATCTACATTTTCATAAAATGGTTTTGAGTTCATTTCTTGTGATAACATATCCGTCAAACTGCTCTTCCCTGCACCGATCGTGCCAGCGATTAATAACATCGTTTCATCCGTCCCTTCTTACAAAACTAAAATTTTTTTCTTTCAAATCCTTGATCATACTACTCCTAATTTTTTTTGAAGTAAAGTCTAGATTTTGTATCATTTTAGTGATATGCAGAATTAGACCACTATATATAGTGGTTGATGAAAAAGCGGTTTCCAAAATTTTAGAATTTGACCCATGCAAAAGGCCACATTCTGAAGTAAACTGTACAAAGTACCTTGATAAACGCATCCATGATTGTTCGCCCCAAAAAAACCGACCATCAAAATGAATGGTCGGCTTTCTTTGTATCCGAAATTTTTTAATGATCGATTCTTGCCAATACCTAACTTTTATTGTTCCAATTCTCCGAGCTCTTGTTGTTCGTTTGTCTGAATAATCAGGGAAAAAGTTCCCGCCAAAACAAAGACTAGGGCAATAAAAGTAAAGGCGCCGTTATAAGTCCCACTCTTATTGACCAACCAGCCAATGATCATCGGGGCAACGAACCCGCCGGATACACCGACTGCATTGATAATGGCATACTTGGTAGAAACTTCTCGTTCATCAAACAATTTCACCGGTAAACTCATCAACGTCGCAAAAGCGATTCCCGCAGCCGCAACGGCTAGACCGAAAAAGAGCATACTCAAAACCAATGAATGACTCCGGGCCAATAGCAAAGCTCCCGCCCCGCCGAATATCGCAGCCACAAAAATCACCTGCTTTTCATGCTTTTTGAAATAATGTTCGATCATTGATCCGGCAAATATTGCACTGATCATCATCACGAAACCGATCAAGGCACTTAAAAGTGCCATCTTATTCATCGTCAAATGAAACTCATCCACCAAGTAAGAAGCCAGCCAACCGGTCATCCCATAAGCTGCCGCATTGATGAAAAAAGCCGCCAGCACCATGATCCAGACATTTCGATCTTTGAGCACTTCCGCAAAAGAAATATTGGCCTGATTCGCGCTAACGAGCGGTTGCCCGGCCGTTTTAGGAATGCCTCTAAGCATCAGCAAGCCAATAACCACAACGATTAGCCCATAAAAGAAATACGTCAGCTGCCAACCGACTAAAGTTAGTAGGGGCACGACTAATAAGGGACCCACGATGCCGGCAAAGCCGGAAGAAGCAATCATTGCAGACTGAACGGAAGCCCTTTTAGCAGGTGCGACTTCTTGCGTCACAAAGGCACTAACTGCTGAGGGATAACCCGCATGACCAAACGAGCCAGCCGCAAACCGGATCACCAATAAATACAGCAGTGAAAAACCAAAGCCCAAGCAAATCATCAAGACACCGATCAATAAAACCGCAAAAGTCATGATCTTTCGACTGCCTAAACGATTTCCTAAGAAGCCGAAAGGAATTTGAAAAAGTGTATACCCTAGAAAAAAGGCACTCAAGATCAATCCTTTTTGGCCCGCATTGATGCCTAAATCCTGTGCGATGGGAATCACCGATAAACTAATGACATTCTTGTCAAGATAGACACACGTATATCCTAAAAATATTAGGAGCAACGAAGAATTAAGCTTGCCCTTCCCCATTTTCCTAAACACTTTCTAAATAAGCCAGTGCCGCTTCCACATAGACCGTTGCACCAAAAGCTAGAATAGACTCATCAAAAACAATTTTTGGATTGTGCAGCATCAATTCCGTTTCGGCAGCAGTGATAAACATCGTTGTCGTAGGGATTCGATGGCTGATCTCGCCAAAGTCTTCACTATTCATGATTGGTGCGACTAACGGTGATTGCTGCAAAAGATTGTCAGGAAAAATGGTTTCCAATCCAGTTTTAACTGCTTCCGTCACCGCTGGATCAACCACATTGCTACGGCAACCATTCGTAAAATCAACGGTTACTTTCGCACCAAAGGCTTGACCGATGGCTGCTGAAATCTCGACCATCCGTTTTTTGATGTGCTGACGAACCTCTTCTTTCACGGTCCGCAAAGTTCCTTTCATGTAAGCCGAATTCGGGATTGTATTGGATGAGCCAGGTGTCCCACCCACAAACTCACCGATCGTTAAAACAAAGCGTTCCGCTGAACTGATCTCGCGGGCAGACAGCGTTTGTAACGCTTCGTAAATCTTGGTGGCGACATTGATTGGGTCAATCGCAACTTCCGGCATCGAACCATGACTTCCGACCCCTTCGATCTTAATCTCAAACCAATCGGCACTAGCCATAAACGTACCACTCGGCGCTACAATAATTTTTTTCAGCGGCAAATCCTCAAATGGAAAAACGTGGAGCATTGCCCCAGCATCAACTTTAGGATCTTCTAAGATGCCGCCTGCTAAACAATCCTTTGCCCCTTGCAAGATTTCTTCCCCCGGTTGGAAAAGCAATTTTACGACACCGGTTAACTCTGCTTCGCGTTCTTTCAAAAGCTTCGCGGCCCCTAATAGCATGGTCGTGTGCATATCGTGACCGCAAGCATGTACGGCTCCATTTTCTGAACGAAACGGTAAGTCATTATCCTCCGTTAATGGCAAAGCATCCATATCACCTCGTAATAAAAAGACGCGTGGCCCTTGACCAACCGTACAGCTGATCCCCATGCTGCCGCATTCTCTTGGCTCGTAACCGTACTCGATTAATTTTTCCCAAACGAATTCTTTCGTTGCCGGCAAATCCATTCCGACTTCTGGGTATTGGTGCAAGTGACGACAAATCGCCACTAGTTCTGCTTGTAAAGTTTCTTCTTTAATCATTTCCATCTTCATTCCCCCTAAAAAAATCATACCATATTGGGAAAATAGAATGTGTTTTTCTTTTAATTGAAAAAAAACAAAAAAATAATTCCTAAATAATCGGATTATTAAAAAAAGAGGTGTCTGCGTTAACAGACCCTCTTTCCTAGAAATAGTTACTTGATTTTTAATTCTGCTAATTGTTTTTCGATTTCACTTTCTTCCGCGCCCGCTGCTAATAACGCACACGCAGTATAGGCACTCTCTACAAAGGCCGTGTCGAAGAGTTTGACCTTTTTCTCAGTCATTTCGATCGCCATTTCCAAATTCATTTTGGCACTACCTAAATCGTAAAAAGCCAACAACTCCGTCGCAGGATTTTCTTCAATCGCTTGTGAAATCCGTTCCATCGATGTTCCGATTCCACCATCTTCCAACCCACCAGCCGTCGTTACCGGTACATCTTTGGCGACTTCACCGATCAAACGTTTCAAGCCTGCTGGAATTTCTTGCGTATGGGAAACTAAAACTACTCCTCTACTCATTAAAAACACCTGCCTCAATCATGGATTCGAAGAGATACGCCGATGACATTGCGCCAGGATCGATATGACCGATGGAGCGTTCACCAACATAGGATGCCCGACCTTTTGTCGCTTTGATGTCTTTGGTTTTTTCGACAAATTCTGTTAATTTTGCTGAATCCAACGTACCGTTATTTAAACTATCTACGGCAGGTACCCACAAATCCAGCATGGTTTTTTCGCCAACCTCCGAATTTCCCCGCTTTTTGATTCCGGCAATCGCTGCCGTCAGCAAGATTTTAGGATCGGCACTTTCTTTACTGGCCTTCATCATCTCCATCATTGCCGTTCCATAAAGGGGGCCCGAAGCACCTCCCACTTTGCTGATCAAAGCCATCGCCGTTGCTTTGAAAATAGCAGGCAAGTCGCCGGAAAGATCGGCGGCCATGACCGCATCCATTCCCCGAGCCATATTATTTCCATGGTCGCCATCTCCAATTGGCGTATCCAGTTCACTTAAATAGTCTTTTTTACTTTGGATCTTTTCATTGAATAATTCTAAGGTCTTCCGTAAATTCTCTGGTGTAAACATCCGCTTCGCCTCTTTCATCAAAAAATCACCCGTACTTTGTTACGTTGATTGATTTTGCTATTTTTTTACTAAAAAATTACCAAGCAATCGTGTGGACTGGTTCATTTAGCAAACGTTTGCGTTCGGCATCCAATTTGATCATCGTGATCGATGCCCCCGCCATTTCTAAGGAAGTCATATAATTACCGACTTTAGTGAACGCCAACTCAATCTGGTCTTCAGCTAGAATCTGCTTGGCATCATTGAACAGAATGAATAATTCCATCAATGGTGTACCGCCCATCCCGTTGACGAACAGACCATATTGATCACCCGCTTGCCAGTCGAACTCCCCTTTCAGTTTCCCGATAATCTCTTGAGCGATTTCATGGGAAGGTTTGATTTTTTCCCGACGATAGCCAGGCTCGCCGTGAATTCCGACACCAAATTCCATTTCATCTTCTGCTAAAACAAACCCTGGCTTTCCAACTTCGGGAACGGTTGCGCCGGATAAGGCGATCCCCACAGTCTTGATGTCTTTGACTAATTCTTTTCCGTAGTCGGCCAGCTCAGAAACGCTTTTGCCTTCACGAGCCATGGCACCTAAAATTTTATGCACGAGAATCGTCCCGGCAACCCCGCGACGGCCTTGCGTATATGTGCTGTCTTCGACCGCGATATCATCATCAACTAACACCGAAGCGACTTCAATCTCATCCATTTCAGCCAGCTCTTTTGCCATATCAAAATTCATGACATCGCCGGAATAATTTTTAACGATCAGCAATGTGCCTTTCCCTTTATCGGTCGCCTTAATTGCTTCATGAATTTGGTCGGGGGTAGGTGAAGTAAAGACTTGTCCGCAAACCGCTGCACTCAGCATCCCATCGCCGACAAAACCAGCATGAGCAGGTTCGTGACCACTGCCACCGCCGCTGACTAAGGCAACTTGTTCATAATCATCCGTGCGGGCCACGACTAACGTTTCTGCAACTTGTTTCACATAATCGGGATAGGCTGCAACTAAGCCGCTGACCATTTCTTCCACGACATTTTTAGGTTCATTAATAATTTTTTTCAACTAGACTTCCTCCTTTTATTACGCTAATTTGAATCGAAGGTAATTTTTAACTAATCGGCAGAAAAACAGACGAGGGCAATAGAACATTCTATTCCCCCGCAACCAGTTTAAATTGGTAGAATCATAAACAATAGAGTCGCCAAAATCCCGCCAATAATAGGGCCTACAACCGGTACCCAAGCATATCCCCAGTCAGAATCACCCTTGTTAGGAATTGGTAAAAAGGCATGCGCGATCCGCGGACCAAGGTCTCGCGCAGGATTGATGGCGTAGCCAGTAGTCCCGCCAAGTGACAGTCCGATCACTAAAATCAAAAGTCCGACTGCGATTGGATTCAAGCCTTGACCGAATTTATTCATTCCGAAAGTCAACAAGGCAAATACCAACATAAAGGTCCCGATAATTTCACTGACTAAGTTGGCACCTAGACTGCGAATCGCTGGGCCAGTGGCGAAGACGCCTAAAATTGTCGCGGAATCTTTTGTTTCTTTCCAATGAGGATAATATTGAATATAAACCAAGATCGCTCCGATGATCGCTCCGATCATTTGACCAAGGATATAGGGAACTACTAAATCCCAACCAATATTTCCAGCCAGCGCCATACTGATGGTGACCGCCGGATTCAGATGGGCAAAAGACATATAACCGGATGCATAAGCCCCGATGGTAACAGCCGCTCCCCAGCCCATCGTGATAGCGATCCAACCAGCGCCTTCCGCCTTACTTTTCCGTAAGCTAACACCTGCAACAACTCCATCACCTAATAAAACCAAAATCATCGTACCAATAATTTCTCCAATAACTTGTGTCGCCGTACTTGTGTCCATTGATATTTCCCCCCTATTTTTTTAGCTCTGATAAAATGCTGTTTATCTTTACTTGTGGGGACACTCCACGGGACTTGCGGAACCTCCCCACAACAAGTAGTTAGTGAAACGTAAAACCTTATTCCTTCGGTTGATGTTTGTATTGCATTGTCGCTTGAACGGCTTCTTGCCAACCGGCATAAAGATCATCCGTTACTGCTTGTTTCATCTCCGGTTCGAAACGTTGACCATCGGCAGCGAATTTTTTGATTTCATCAATATCTTTCCAATAGCCCACCGCTAAACCGGCTAGATAAGCGACACCTAAAGCCGTTGTTTCCAAATAAGGCGCCCGCTCAACCGGCGTTTGTAAAATATCGGCTTGGAATTGCATCAATAAATCATTTTTCGAAGCACCACCATCTACCCGCAGCATCTTGATCTCGGTGCCAGCATCTTTACTCATCGTCTTTACGACATCCGCCGTTTGATAGGCTAAAGATTCCAGCGTTGCTCGGATAAAATGTTCTTTCGTTGTTCCGCGAGTCAGACCAAAAATCGCTCCCCGTGCCTGTTGATCCCAATATGGCGCTCCGAGTCCAGTGAAGGCTGGAACGACATAGACATTTTCGCTACTATCCACGCGTTTTGCATAGTCTTCAGATTCTGGAGCCGTGTTTACCATGCGCAAACCATCCCGCAGCCATTGAATCGCAGAGCCGGCCACAAAGATACTTCCTTCTAAAGCATAGGTAACTTTCCCGTCAATCCCATAACCAATCGTCGTCAATAAGCCGGTTTCAGAAAGGATCGGTTTTTCGCCAGTGTTCATCACGATGAAGGCTCCGGTACCATAGGTATTTTTGACCATACCTTTATCAAAAGCCAACTGACCGACAAGTGCAGCCTGCTGGTCTCCGGCCATTCCACCGATTGGTACTTGATTGCCATAAAAATGGTAATCTTCCGTATAACCGTAAACTTCTGAATTTGATTTGACTTCTGGCAACATTTCTTTTGGAATATCCAAGAGATCTAAAATTTCTTGGTCCCACTCCAAATCGTAAATATTGTACATCATCGTCCGGCTGGCATTCGTGTAGTCAGACACATGGACCTTGCCACCTGTCAATTTCCAAACAAGCCAAGTATCGATCGTCCCAAATAATAATTCCCCATTTTTAGCGCGTTCGCGAGAACCTTCTACCTGATCTAAGATCCATTTCACTTTAGTCGCTGAAAAATAAGAATCAATCAATAAGCCAGTCTTTTTCTGAATCATCTCAGAATGACCTTGTTCTTTTAATTCATCGGCAATCTCGCTAGTTTGTTTTGATTGCCAGACGATCGCATGATAGATTGGATGGCCGGTTTCCTTTTCCCAAATGACCGTTGTTTCCCGTTGGTTGGTAATCCCGATTCCTTCAATTTGATTCGGCTTCAAGCCGCCTTCAATCAAGGCCCCGGCAATCACTGATTGGACTGAATTCCAAATTTCATTCGCGTCATGTTCGACCCAGCCTGGTTTTGGAAAGTGTTGGGTAAATTCTTTTTGCGAAGAACTGACTTCCTTACCTGCCTTGTCGAAAACGATTGCTCTACTTGACGTGGTTCCTTGATCGATTGACATGATATAAGACTCCATGTTTCCACTCCTTTATATTATAAATTTTAGTGCTTTTTTAAATCCGTTAATTGGGTTTCGTTGATCTGCTGCTCTAATTCTGCTTGGTATTTTGCTTTGGTGGCTGCATCCCAAGCGAAATAATTGGCCATTGCTTCAACCACCGCCTCTTTGATCTCCATTAAACGGTGACTGATAAACAACATATAATTGGTCCGTCGTAGTAAATAATCGACGGGCGTCAGCGTCATTTCTGATTCCAAGGCATACCGCAAGGACATCGATTCTGCTACTGTCAGACCTGCAAACGCCCCTTGATCCTGCAAAGCAAAAATTTTTTCTGCATTAGAACCGTAAAGATCGGCGATCAAACGTGCTTCTGCTGGCGTTAACCCTTGTGCTTCGCCTTTTTTGGCAAGTTGGGCTAATTCTTCATCGACATTTTTAGGATCAAGCTCCCCGCCAGAAACGGGGTAGTGGGCTGAATCGATCAGCTGATACTTACGATCCAATAAATCAATGATCCGCTCCATCGCTCCTGTAGCCATCAAGCGATAATCCGTCAGCTTCCCGCCTGATAAAACCAATAAACCATCTGAAGCAATCCTCAAATCACTGCCGCGGGAAACGGCTGAAGGATTGTCCTTGGGCTCTTCTTTGGCGGCTTCGGTAATTGTCTTTTCAACTTCAGGGCGCGATTGATTGCCCTTAGCGTAATCCGTGGCGGCCTGGATGATTTTTTCAAAATTCTCATCGCTGATTTTTTCTTTTTGCGTGCCATTGTAATCACCGCCAGCATTCCCAATCAATGGTCGCAGTCCGGCCCAAGCCGCTTCGATATCATCGATCGTTAAGTGCACCTCAGGATAGCGTCGGTTCACGATTTTCAATAAATAATCGACATCTTCTTGTTCCACGGTCGGACGATCATAATCCCCTTGATAATCGGTATCCGTTGTTCCAAAGTAGGTCTTATCTTCTCGCGGAATCACAAAAATCATGCGACCATCATTTTCACCTGTATCAAAATACGTTGGTTGTGGCACCTTTAATTTTTCACCAGCAACAACTAAATGTACGCCTTTTGTCGGCCGCAGATTGGGTTTATGATTGATTTTTCCATCCAATTGATTTACAAAATCTGACCATGGTCCAGCCGCATTAAGCACCAATTTACTACGAATGGTGATCGCTTCTTCCGTCAATAAATCCTGCGCTTTTACACCCGCTACTTGACCTTTGGCATCATGGCTGATTTCGGTTACTTTCATGCGACTAACTGCCACCGCACCATCTTCCACCGCTCGCTTGATATTTTCAATCACTAAGCGGGCATCATTATTGCGATAATCCAGATAAACGCCACCACCCAATAAATGATCGGACGCCAACTGCGGTTCCCGCTCTAAGATTTCTTCTTTACTCAACAGATAATTCGCATACTTGCCGCCGGTAATCCCCGCTAAATGATCGTATAGATCCATCGCAACTTTGACGGAAAACAGATTGAAGGTTGATCCGGGTTCATCAAAAATCGGCAAAATCATTGGATCCGCTTTCGGAATATGGGGGGCAATTCCTTGAATGATCGCTCGTTCCCCTACTGTCTCCGCGACTACCTCAACATCAAAAGTCTTGAGATAGCGAAGACCCCCGTGGACTAGTTTAGTCGAACGGGAGGACGTTCCTTCAGCAAAATCTTGCATTTCAAGTAAAGCCACAGAAAGTCCAGAGGCCGCCGCTTGCAGCGCTACGCCGGCTCCCGTGATCCCGCCCCGATAATCACTAGGTCAAACTCTTCCTGCGCCAATTTTTGAACCATTTTGGCTCGCTCTCGAAAAGAAAACACCTGTAAACACCTCACTCTTTTTTATCTTAATCCTAAACATTTAAGCCATTGTTACTATATCGACCAATCATCTGAAAAGCAGACTGATTCATAGCCAGCAACTCATTTGTCAGAGTCTACCATTCATATTTTTTTCTGTTAAAAATATATTCTCTCTGACCTCATAAAAATAGTGTAGCACAATAAAAAACGCTTTCAAAAGAATTAGATTATAATTTAATGCACAATCTATCATTCTAATGGGTCATTTTGCTGAACTGAGTTCAAATCAGGCTCTTTTCTAAAAAAAATCCGTAAAAGAACTGACTAACGTTCGCCCTTAAGCCAAACAAGTCGTTCATTTTTACGGATAATTTTTTTAGCGTTCTTTTCTGGCGCGTAATGCCGATAAAATCGAGACGGTATCGACGACCTCCTGCAAGGCGGCTCCTAATAGCGCTGGGATTACACCGGTACTAGCGATTAACATCAAGATCACGCAAATCACGATTCCCAGCAAAACAGATTGGCGGGCGATCTGCATCGTATCTTGTGATAAACGCACAGCCGTCGCAACACGGCTCAGATCATCTTTCAAGATTACCGCGTCCGCACTTTCACTAGCCGCCGTGGAGCCATGCGCCCCCATTGCGATCCCAATATCCGCAACGGCTAAGGCTGGGGCATCATTAACCCCATCACCAACCATGATCGCAGGTCTTTCCGACTTGGTTAATGTGTTAATGACCTTGATTTTTTCAGCCGGTAAACAGTCTGCATGGACTTCTGAGATGGCAACTGTATCAGCAATCTGCTGTGCAATGGCGCGCTGATCACCAGTTAGCATGATCGTTTTCTTCAGCCCTAGCTGATTCAATTCTTTGATCGTCGCGAAAGCTTCAGGACGTACGATATCTTTAAAAGTAATAAAGCCAATATACTGATCAGCTAATGAGACATAGACTGCCGTAGCAGATTCATTGAGATCGGTAGGCGCACCGACAAACGCCGCTTTTCCAACCCGAATTTCTTTGCCATTCACTTGGGCTTTAATCCCTTGGCCGGTGATTTCTTCTAATTCTTGCGTCGGCAGTAAGTTAAGCTGCTTTTCCTGAGCATAAGTCATTAGTGAGCGAGCTAAAATATGACTGGATTCTTGCTCGCCGCTCGCCGCATAGATAATCAATTCTTCCGGCGAAACCTCACCCACAGTTTGGATCGTTTCAACCGAAAGACGCCCTTCCGTCAATGTGCCGGTTTTATCAAAGGCAATGCTTTTAGCTCGAGCCAATTTTTCAATCGTCGTTCCAGTTTTTACTACGATTCCGTTTCTGCTGGAGCGACTCATCCCAGCAACTAACGCCACTGGTGCGGCTAAAATCAAGGGGCAGGGTGAAGCTACCACCAAGACTTCAGCAAAACGAACCGGATCTTTTGAGACAAACCAAGCAACCCCGCCGATTAAATAGGCAATCAGGGTAAAAGGGACTGCGTAACGATCCGCCAAACGGACAAAATGAGCCGGTTTTGCTTCCGATTCTTTGACTAATTTTACCAGTGTTTGATATTGACTGTCCTGCGCTGCTTTAGTGACTTTATAGCGCAAGGCATTGTCACCATTGACCGACCCCGACATCAATTCCGCATTGGGCCCCTTTTCCACTGGACGGGATTCACCGGTCAGCGAAGCTTCATCCACAAAAGAGTCGCCCTCCGTGACCCGACCGTCAACGGGCACGATTTCTCCTGGTTTGACTAAAACTAGATCGCCTACTTGAACTTCTTCCAACGCCAGATCAGTCAGTTCAGCCCCATCAATCCGATGAGCAATTCGCGGCGAATTATCTAGCAGTGAACGCAATTCCCGACTCGCTTGATGATTGGCGTAGTCCTCCAAGCTATCCCCACCTGTCAACATAATCAAGACCACTAAGCTCGCCCAATAATCACCCACTAGTAACGTCGCAATGATTGCGGTGATCGCTAAAATATCGATGCCATACTTGCCGGAACGCAGTGTTTGAATCATCCCGCTCAACATTGAAATTGTCGTAATCCCACCCACGATTGCAATAAGCCAAAAAGCCCATTGATTTTGTTTAAATCCGAATTCCAAAATTAATGCCGCTATCCCCACCAACGCGGTCAATAAAAATTTCTTTACATTACTCATCCTGTGCGCCTCCATCTTTCTTCATAATCAGGTTAGCACTAGGATAATCTAAATGAAAACAGAAACGCTCAAATGAGAAAGATAATCATTAACAACTTGATAAAAGCGATTTATATATTAGAATGATTGTAATTAAAAATAGATTTCTACGTTTGCGACAGACGAGCACTGACGGATCAGTCGATTAAAAAATTTTACTTCACTAAGTCTATGACGAGCTGAACTTTTGAAAAGCCCAGCTCCTACCAAATACGACCAAGCCCATCCTTTCAAAAATAGACATAAAAACAGCCGCTTTTTTCAAGCGGCTGTTCCTCTTTAATCGATTTTCATCCATACGGGTTCAAACTGATTGCCATCAGGATCAACAATTTCTAAACTAAACATTTGCTCTTCCGGGATTCCCATCTCAACAGCATGGTAATCGCCGCCATTGGCTTTTGCGACCTCTGCCAATTTCCTGACCGCTGCTGGACTCTCCACTGAAAAAGCCGTCAGTGTACCACTTTGGGTTTGGGTATCTGCGATTTTCTTGCCTTTTAGAAACAGGTTATAAAAATCATGGTCTAACAACATAATCCAAAAATTATCATCCCACATCATCGAACTAGTTTGCCGATTGGAAAACTCCTTATTTTGCTTAAATCCCAACTTTTCATAAAATTCTGTGGAGGCCTGAACATCTTTCACGGGGTAATTGACAAATACCATTGTTGCCATCTCACTCACTCCAATCAAATTTTCTTCTATTATGCCGGATAAGCGCTTAGCAAACAAAGAAAACGCTTGCGATAAAATGATTTTATTCGCTTACTTGCTCCCCAGTTCCGCTCCATTGCTGGCTATCACGTTTTTATACCAAGTAAAACTGTCTTTCTTACTGCGATTAAAGGTGCCCTTTCCTTCATCATCTTTATCCACGTAAATGAAGCCGTAGCGTTTCGACATTTCCCCCGTGCCGCCAGAAACTAGATCAATACAGCCCCACGGTGTATAGCCAATCAAATCGACCCCATCTTCAAGCGCTTTGTTCATTTCCTCAATATGGCGGCGAATGTAATCGATTCGGTATTCGTCATGAATCGAGCCATCCGCTTCGACTTTATCTACCGCCCCTAAACCATTTTCCACGATCATCAACGGAATTTCATACCGATCATAAAGTTCGTTCAAAGTGAAACGCAGGCCAATCGGGTCAATCTGCCAACCCCATTCGCTGGTTTCTAAATAATTATTTTTCACGCCGCCAAATAAGTTGCCACCGACCCGATCAGCACTTGCTTCAATATTCGCAGTCACACAGCTGGTCATATAGTAAGAGAAGGTGTAATAATCAACGGTTCCGGCTTTTAGGGTCTCCTCATCACCCGCTTCAAATTTCACTTCAATATTATGCTTAGCGAAATAACTCTTCATATAGAAGGGATATTTCCCTTTGACTTGGACATCTCCGCAGAACCAGTTTAACTTCTTCATCAATTCTTGATTGGCTAAAACATCTTCTGGTTTACAAGTCAATGGATACATCGTCATGTAAGCCAACATACAGCCGATTTTAAAATCAGGATTGATCTCATGACCGATTTTTACTGCTTTCGCACTAGCCACAAACATATGATGCAGTGCTTGGAAACGCCGAGCTTCATCATCTTCTTCAGCCAAGATCCCCAGCAAATTGCGGCCGCCTAATGGCAAGGTGCCAAAATTGATTTCGTTGAAGGTCAGCCAGTATTTAACTTTATCTTTGTAACGTTCAAATAATGTCGTTGCATAGTTGACGAAAAAATCGATCGTCCGGCGATCAGCAAAGCCGTCATAATTTTCAGCCAAAGCATAAGGTAATTCAAAATGACTGATGGTGACTAATGGTTCAATGCCATATTTTTTGCATTCATCAAAAACTTTGTCGTAAAAAGCTAAGCCCGCTTCATTCGGTTCTGTCTCGTCACCTTTCGGAAAAATCCGTGACCAAGCAATACTTAGGCGGAAAACTTTAAAGCCCATCTCCGCAAACAGTGCAATGTCCTCTTTGTAACGATGATAAAAATCAATCCCATCGTGACTCGGGTAATATTCATCCGCTTCAATTTCCGTTGTCATTACTCGATATTGCTTCTTGCCGCCCGAACGCATGTGATCCTGGATGCTTGCACCTTTTCCGTCAACGTCCCAAGCACCCTCGCATTGATTCGCAGCAGTCGCACCGCCCCATAAAAAATCTTTTGGAAATGTCATTAGTCGTTCCTCTTTTCTATTTTTTGGCGTGATTTCGCTTGCAAAAACGTCAAAAACCCGTCAACAAATAAAGCGTTCTTCACGCTCAATTTATCAACAGGTTTAGCTTGCGAGTTGCAATCACTATCCATTTGATTGTATTTCTAGAAAAAGTATAGCATTATAAACTCCATAAATGCAAACGCTTTTTTAAGATTCATTATTAAAAAAATTTCGCCGGATTTCTGTAACTTGTTGTTTTAGCTCCAACGCATTCTTTTTAGCTATTTCCAACGAGTTAATCAAATTATCACAGGCGGTAAGGACCCCGTCATCTGGCTTTGGTGGATTTAGTAAGGACTTGATATCTTGTTTTTCATTGTCGATTGCATTCAACATCCGCAGAATTGCCGCTAGAGAATACTTGGCTGAGCGCAATGTTCGAATAATTTTCAACCGTTTAATGTCTGCTTCATCATAGATGCGATAATTATTTTTTCTCCGTTTGATCGTCAACAGACCGTTGCGTTCCCAATTGCGCAAAGCTTCAGAGGTCACACCTAAAGATTCGGCGGCCTCGGTTCTGGTTAGATAGATATCGGCGGATTCCTTTTTACCGGCGAGAAGTTCTTCCACGACTTTAATCACTTCATGGGCAGCAAAAATTTCCTGATCAACTAAATTGAGATACTGACTAAGCAGTGCCTGGGCTTCTTCAAAATTATAACGTGCCACAGCCTTGACCATCTCTACCATGGTGATGCGCAAACCGGATTGTAGCACTTCAATCTGAAAAGCGGTCCGAGCGATTTTGATCGTCTCAATATGATAGTCGGTAAAAATTCGATAACCGTTTTCCCCTCTATCAGGAATCGGGATCAACTCCCACTCCTCATAACGGCGGATTGTATTGGGATGCAGCCCAACGATTTTTGCTACTTCAGAAGTACGATAGGTTTTCATCAAATTTCCTTTCAGTCACGAACAAGAATAATCAGCTCATGTAACGCTCTGGAGCAGCTAGTATAAAGCAGCGTGCTCTTTTGCAACAGCTGATCAGAGCAAAAATCCGGCAAGATCACCTGATCAAATTCCAAACCTTTAGCAAATTGGGGCGTAGTCAGGATTATGCCTTCCACAATTTTCTTCGTGTCCTTTTCAAAGCGAGTGAAGGACTCATTGGGAAGTTCGGCTTCAATCCGTGCGACTTCTTGCCAATTCTGACAAATTATACCACAAGATTTGTAAGAACTATTTCTAAAATCAGCCAGTTTTTGCTGGAGAACATCTTTTTGATAATCGATCAGCTCGACTTCTTTGCCGTGCCGCTGGATGGGTTGAATTTTCTTTTCTTCAATGAACCGTTGAGCAAATGCCATAATTTCAAAGCTAGAACGATAACTCGTGTGAAATTCTAACAAGCGCGATTTCGGCAATACCCTCTGAAGTTCCATTAGAAAATCCGGGTCACTAGTAATCAGCGACTGATAAATATCGCCACAAAGCGTTTTTTGACAAGGAAACAAGTGCTCGATCACCCAAAGCTGTAACAACGAGTAATCTTGCATTTCATCGATGACTAAGTGCTGGATCTTTTTATTGGGCTTGATTCCTTCGATCATCCAACGGAAAAATAAATACGGAAAAAGATCAGAATAATAGATAACGTTTTTTTCAGTTGCATATGCCAATTTATTGGCTGAAAGAAACTGATAATAATCTGCTAAACTGCCCGTTGTGTTGAGTATTTGTTTGAAATGTTGCTCCAGTTGTTTCGAGAATTTTTCACGCCGAACATCGATCACTCGTTTACTGAGGAGATTGACAACAGTTTGAATGATCTCAAAGAGGCTTTGCTCTGGCTGTTGATCAACCAATCGTTTGATCTCTGCTGGCGTGATCACTTGATCCGCGATCACGATTTCTGCTGAAGAAAAACTAGCCTTTAACTGTTCATAATGATTCTTGATTAAAGCAAGAAAGGCTTTTGATTGTTTATACCGGTAATTCTCGGCTTGCGCTGACGTCGGATGCTCCAGTGCCGCTTTCAGCTCGTCGTGGCGATCGGTCACCTGATATTTTTCAGCGATAAAAAGACTCCCTAACTTTGTGATGTCGATTTGCGGCAATTCCTCTTCTCCTAATTCCGGTAAAACAGTTGCAATATAATCCGCAAACACTTGATTCGGTGAAACAATCAAAATATCCGCAGCCGAAAGCTCCTCTTTTTTCTGGTAAAGCAAATAAGCCATCCGATGGAGCGCGATGGAGGTCTTGCCCGAGCCCGCCACACCTTGAATAATTAGATTTTTAGTTTTAGTGTCCCTGATCGCCGCGTTTTGTTCTTTTTGAATCGTATGAATAATGGTCTTCATTTCATGCGAAGTACTCTTTCCTAACTCCCGCATTAACAGCTCATCATTGATCGCATCGTTGGTGTCCACGACGAAGTTGATCCGGCTGTTTTTGATTTCAAATTGGCGTTTCAATCGTAATTTCCCATAAAATTTCCGGTGCTGGGATTCATAATAGGCCTCGCCGAGCGAAAAATCATAATAAAGTGAAGAAATAGGTGCCCGCCAGTCATAGATCAGTTGTTCGCCAGATTGATTTGCAAAGCCGTATCGTCCGATATAAAAGTCTTCTACCTCTTCCTCTTCAGCAAATTGAAAAGCAATCTTGCTAAAATAAGGAGTATTTTTTTGATAATAAAGCTTTTTCAAGACATTTGCTTCCATCACACTCCGTTTGTCCAGTAGTTTGAGATTTTGCTGATGATTGTAGACTTCATATTTGTCCAACTCATTCTGATAGTCGACCGTATAGCGTTTCAATTCTTTGTAATTTTCCTCATTAGAATTCAAGGTTGCCTCGACTTCTGTGATTTTCCTTTTGAGTGCTGCCGTTACGTCTGATAAATAGTTCTCTTCAGCAGTTGTTTTCATACAATCATCCCCTTTCGTATCTTTCATCTTAGCAAAGGTCAGCAGGGTTGGTGTAATAGTGGAGGGTTTGAAATAAAAAAAATCTGCAACCAACATGCAGATAACTTGCGAATCAACGACGCCAAACAAAAAAAGTCTCGCAAAAAAATCTGCGACACTTTTTTGATTACGTTATTCTGTATGATTGATACTTAATATTGAACGGGTGTGGCGGTTTCTTGCAAGACGGCATTTAACTCTTCAATGTTTTTCCGTCCTTGCGTATTCATCCATTCGATCGCCGCATCTTTGCCATCAACGATATAACTTTCTACACCGTTTGCCCAAGTGGCCCGGCCACAAAGTACACCGTTGAAGGTTGACCCTGAATTTTTTGCAAAGCGCAAGGTTTCTTGGAACAACTCGGCTTTTACACCAGCACTCAAAAAGATAAATGGTAAATTCGTTGCTTCAGCTTGTTCCTTAAAGAAGTTGGCCGCTTCGGCTTGCGTATGAACGACTTCGCCAGTGGCATAGCCTTCGACATAATTCATGTTGACGGGGACTTCGACTTTCAAGACATCCACGCCATAACGAGGATTAGAAAATTCTTTCATCATTTCGTTGACTTTATGTGGTTTCTTGATCGCATACTCTTTCGAAGTTGCATCTGCGATCTTGGCATCGTAAGAAACCAATTCTAAGAAAAACGGCAGATTTTCTGCTTGACATTCTGAACCGATCCGTTCGATGAAGGCCTGTTTTTGGTTGTTGATTTCTGTAGCTTCATCGACATCATAGTAAAGTAAAAATTTGCACGCATCGGCGCCCGCTTCTTTCAAGCGTTTGACTGACCAAACGGACAAAAGATCTGGCAAACGACCAGGAGTTGACGCATCATAACCCGTTTTTTCATACGCCAGCAATAAGCCCGCGTTTTCGGCTCTAACTTTGGCTGCCGGTAGGCCATATTCTGGGTCTAACAAAATAGCTGAAGCATATTTCGTTAATTGTGAAGAGACGATTTCTTTAAATTCAACGATTTCCGCTTCTTCCGCTTCACTCCCTTTGAATTTTGTGATCATTTTTTTCAAAGCACCCCGTTGATCGATCGCTAAGGCGCCAATAATCCCCTCGTCATTACATAATTGCTTGATATATTGTTTCTTTTCTTGACTTGTTTTCATTCTGTTCGCTCCTCTTATACTTCTTTGACTTTGATTTGATCGAATAATCGTTGATAATTCGCTAATTGAACTTGACCAGTCGTCGCTTCTTGGGCATTCAGCATTCCTAAGACATTGCCCTGTTTCAGGACCGCTTCATCGGATAAGCCAGCTGCGATGGCGGCAGTTAGCCCAGCCACGGTCGCATCGCCAGAACCGACTGGATTTACGACATCGATTTTCGGAATCGTCACCCGATAAAATTTATCAAGATGTTTCGCAAAAGCGCCCGCACTACCCATTGAAACAACGATCCATTCAATATCCGCAAACATCGGAGCGGATAGCGCCGTTTTTAGTTCTTCCACATCCGGCGAAACGGTCTGTCCCAATAATTGAGCTAATTCTTCGGTATTGGGCTTGATCAGCTTAGGTTTCACCGTCCCTTTCAGCACTGCCGCTAAAGCCGCCCCAGAACAATCTAAAATGACGGGTTTTGCTGGGCAAGCCTGCAACAGCTGGCTATAAAAATCAACGGGTAATCCTTCCGGCAAACTACCAGAAAAAGAAATAATATCGACTTGAGCCGCCAATTTCGTAAAATGCTCCAGAAAAGCTTCCGCCTCTTGTTTCGTGATGATTGGACCACTTTCTAAAATCTCGGTTTGTTGCCCTTCATGCAACACCGCGATACAATTGCGGGTTTCACCGCTGATGGGCAAAAAATCATGAGCGATGTTGTTTTGATCTAGATCCTTTTTGATCTCTTCGCCTAAAAAGCCGCCAATCAAACCGCTAGCAATCACATCCGCATCGAATTGTTTTAAGATCCGCGTGACGTTCAAGCCTTTACCACCAGCTGTTTTACGCACCGCTTTGACCCGGTTTACGGTGTCTAGTTTGAATTGATCCAGTGGATAGGAAATGTCGATCGAAGGATTCATCGTAATCGTTAAAATCATTGGTTACCCCTCTTAATCGTGGTATTCGCCGCGATCCCATTTTTCGATAAATTCATCAAAGAAATGCGGATCAGACTGGTCAGCGCTGGCTTTTTCAACATGATCGATCTTCGCGATCAATTTCTGGTTCTCTTCTGTTTCTTGATATTCCGCCTTAATGAAAGCCTCTAAAATATCACAGATCAAAAATTCGCCAGTGATCCGAGCCCCAAAACCGATTACGTTGGCATTCAATTGCTCTTTCGCGTAGATTGCCGTGGTCATATCCCGCACTAACGCGCTTCGCACACCGGGGACTTTATTGACCGCATTATTGATCCCAACACCGGTTCCGCACAAACAAACCCCTAGATCTGCTTCCCCACTAGTGACCGCTTCACCCACTTTTTTCCCATAAATTGGGTAATGGGTCCGGGTAAAATCATAAGTCCCCATGTCCAAGACCTCATAGCCTTTGGATTTCAAGAAATCTGATACTGCCATTTTTGTATCTGTGACGATATGGTCACAACCGATTGCGATTTTCATTTCATTCTTCCTCTCTAATTAAGCCATTTTATTTAACATATCGACCCGCACTTGATGACGTCCGCCATCGTAATCTGCGTGTAAGAATTCTTTCACGATATTTAATGCCAACTCATCACCGACGATTTTTGCTCCAAGCGTGATCATGCGAAAGTTATTGTGTTCCCGCGTCATATAAGCACTCCGCTCATCAGAAACTTCAGCGGCCACCATCCCTTTGATTTTAGTCGCCGTCATAAAACTACCCGCGCCATAACCATCGAAAGCAACACCCAGGCTGCCCACATTTTCGTTTAAATCATTGGCGATCGCTACCGTCGATTCCACAAAATCTTTGGCCGGCACTTCACTTTTATCTACGACTGTATAGCCGTGAGCGATTAAGTCCGCCTTGACCAAATCTTTCAATCGCATTCCATCACCATCTGAACCAATTACTACACGCATGTTTGTTTCCTCCTATATTCATAGATATATTTATTTTTTCTTTGCAGAAAAAAATGATCCCTAGCTTTATGCACCTATTGCAGATTAAGACCTCTTCCATTTACTTTAGCGAATCCGCTATTTTGCTAGTCGCTTGAGCAATTACTGGATGATCTCGGTGTATTGCTGATACTGTTGCTTCAATTCACTTGAGAGCGTCGCGTCCGTAAATAAGCGGTCAATCTTATTCAAATCATAGAAATTGTAAAAATCGCTATGATCGAATTTATTAGCATCCGATACCAAACATTTTTTGGCGGCGTTATCCAGCACGATTTTTTGCAAGGTGCCTTCTTCAATGCTGAAATTAGAAACTTCTGGTCCTTTTAACCCATTAGCCCCCACAAAAGCCTTTTGGATGCCGATTTTTTGAATTGCTTCATTGGCAATCGAGCCAACAAAGGCACCAGTCTTTTCCCGATAAAGGCCGCCAATCAAATAAAGTTCAAATTTTTTGGTTTCACTTAATAAGTTAAAAACCGGCAGACTGTTGGTCACGATTCTTAAGGAAGCTTGGGATATATATTGCGTCATGAGCTCGATCGTCGTCCCCGATCCCAGAAAGATCGTATCATCGCCTGAATCGATATAAGCGGCGGCGTTTTTCGCAATGTAGTGCTTTTCTTTTGTATGCAGCTGCTTCTTTTCTAAGTGAGATAACTCATTTGACTCATAAGAAGTTGAGGCTGTAGTGTACTCGAGCTTTTGCGCCCCACCATGAACACGCAAAAGTTTTTTCTGATTGGCAAGTTCTTCTAAATCCCGACGGATCGTCATATCAGAAACGGCTAATTCTTCTTGGATAAACTTAACCGTAATCGTACCGTAGCGATCGCACATCGCTAGAATCGAGCGTTGTCGTTCTGTCTTCAGCATATTCTGTTCCTCCATAGCCCCATAATAAAACACTAACAAACATTTTTCAACATCTTTTGTTTATTTATTTTTGTTTATTTGGTTGACAACGTTCGAGTAAGCGCTTATACTCAACGTGTAAACAGATAAACAAACATATTTGAACTTAGAAAGGAGCTGTTTTGTTTGAAGAAATTCTTTTTCAACGATACGGTATATGTTTCTGACAAGCAGTCGCAGACGGAAGTTTTTGAAGAGGTCTTTCACGACCTTTTAAAGAAGGAATTAGTAACTGAGGATTTTTTGATCAATCTTTTAGAACGGGAACGAAATTATCCGACCGGTTTAGATCTTTCACCTGTGTCAGAAACGCTGCCGGATATCGCTATCCCCCATACGGAGAGCGCGTTTGTCAAAACGACCCGGATCATTCCGATCAAATTGAAACACGACATTCTTTTCCATAATATGATCTCACCCAGCGAGCAAATCGCCGCTTCCTTTCTTTTCATGATCTTGAATGAAAACGGGGAAGCGCAAGCGGGAATGCTGGCAGATATTATGGATTTCATTAATTCAGTGGATAAAGAAGCCTTATGTTCGTTTTTCAAACTAGAAGACACAGAAGCCATCTATCAGTTTTTAGATAAACACTTTAATATGGAAGTTTCTGCATAATTGCAGGATAAAAATAAACTTATTTAAGGAGAGAATTACAATGATCAAAATTTTAGCAGCATGTGGAGCAGGGGTTAATTCAAGCCATCAAATCAAAAGCGCTTTGGAAACTGAATTAAATAATCGCGGGTATCAAGTAGCTTGTGACGCCGTCATGATTAAAGATATTAACGAAGAAATGCTTTCTCACTATGATATTTTCGCTCAAATCGCCAATACCGACTTAGGCTTTAACGTGAATATTCCGATTGTTGACGCTGGCGCAATTCTTTATCGGATTCCCGCAATGGCTGAGCCCGTTTATCAAAGTATGGAAAGCGCGATCCAATCATTAAACAAGTAAAAAAAGGCTTAACGAATTTGCTTTATTACAGCTACTTCGTTAAGCCTACTCTTAAAACTAGTTATCACGAACACACTTGCTGAAAAACTACTTCGAGCAACCAGAAAGGACAAGCATATGAGTACAATTATTGATATCGCCAATAGTCTCTTTACCCCGTTGATTAATCTAGGGGCGGCCCCCTTAATGACGATCGTCTTAACGGTCATTGCCTTATTCTTTAAAGTAAAACCATCACGTGCACTAGAAGGCGGGATCAAATTAGGGATCGCCTTAACCGGGATTGGAGCTATTATTGGTATTTTAACAACCGCCTTTTCAGGCGCGATGACCGCTTTTGTCGAACGAACTGGGATTTCTTTGAATATTACCGATGTCGGTTGGGCACCTTTAGCTACTATTACTTGGGGCTCACCTTACACCCTTTACTTCCTGCTAGTCATGGTGATCGTCAATATCATTATGTTGGCCATGAAAAAGACCAATACGTTGGATGTGGATATTTTTGATATTTGGCATTTAGCAATCGTTGGACTATTCGCCATTTTCTGTGGTGCAAACTTATTCATCGCGACTGCTTTAGTAATCTTTATCGGTATCTTGAAAATTTGGAATTCTGATTTGATGAAACCAACTTTCAATGATTTACTAAACGCTCCTGACAGCAACCCAATGACTACGACTCACATGAATTACATGATGAATCCGATCATTATGGTTTTTGACAAGATTTTTGATAAAGTTTTCCCATGGTTGGATAAATATGATTTTGATGCTGCTAAACTAAACAGCAAGATCGGCTTCTGGGGATCAAAATTTGCGATCGGGATTTATTTGGGGATTTTTGTTGGCTTATTAGCTGGACAAACACCCACCCAAATTTTCTCACTGGCCTTTACCGCCGCAGTCTGTTTAGAATTGTTCTCTTTGATCGGTGCATGGTTTATCGCTGCTGTAGAACCGTTATCACAAGGAATCACCGACTTTGCCAACAAACGTTTGAAAGGACGGACTATCAATATCGGTTTAGACTGGCCTTTCCTAGCTGGTCGCGCTGAAATCTGGGCGGCCGCTAACGTCTTAGCCCCTATCATGTTATTAGAAGCAATCATCTTACCAGGCAACAATTATTGCCTCTTGGCGGAATCATCGCGATGGGTGTCACACCTGCTTTATTAGTTGTCACTCGCGGGAAATTGATCCGTATGATCGTGATTGGTGCGATTGAATTGCCATTGTTCCTATGGTCAGGTACCTTGATCGCCCCATTCGTTACGGAAACAGCCAAAGCAGTTGGTGCCTTTCCTGCCGGCTTGAGCGGATCTGCCATGATCTCTCATACCACGATGGAAGGTCCAATCGAAAAATTCTTAGGTTACTTAGTCGGTAACGCCTCTCAAGGCCAAATCGAATTCGTCATCTACGCCGCACTGGCCTTAGTTGCCTACCTATTGATCTTTATCTGGTATGCACGCCAAATGAAGAAACGTAACGCCGCTTATGCTGCTGAAAAAGAAGAAAAAGCAGCCCCTACACCAGCCGGCAACGTCGCTTACGCCGCTGAAGCAAAATAAAAAAAATTAAGGGAGTATGACAAAAAGTTTGTCATACTCCCTTTTTCGAATAACCGGTGTTCTAAAAGTAGTTACTTCGGAAATAAGCCAAAGCTGCTTAAAACTGACCACTTGGGTAACACTTTCTTTTTTTAGACTAGATATTTCTCTTCTTTTTCAATTTTTTCATAATGTTTTTGTTCGTCGGCATCGGTGATGACTGCTGTGACATCCTGCAAGTTATAATAGACCGAAAAATCTTTTTTACCTACCTTTGAATGATCAATCAGCAAAAAGCGTTCAACTGAATTGTTCAAGGCGATTTGCTGTGTCTGTCCTTCTTCAAAAGTCGAGGTCATGATTTTTTGTTCATTCAAGGCATTGCAGCTGAAAAAAGCCTTATGAAAATTCATATCGTTCAGTGACTTATTAGTGATTTCGCCAACAAAACACTGGGTCGTTTCCCGCAATTCACCGCCTAATAAATAAATTTTGCGGTCACTCTTGTTTTTATTCAGCTCTTCAAAGACCGGCAAACAGTTAGTGACGATGCGCAAGTTGGCGGCTTTGATGATTTTAGACAGCAACTCAATCGTCGTCCCGGGTCCAAGAAACAACGTATCACCATCATTGATCAGCTCATTGGCTTTTTCAGCGATGTGCTGTTTTTCTTCCTGTAACATAATTTGTTTTTCACTATGAGAAAGCTCCACCGGACGATAAAAATCCTTCAACCGGGCACCACCATGCACCCGTTCCAATAAGCCTTGTTTTTCCAACTCATCTAGATCACGACGGACCGTCATATCCGATACAGATAATTTTTCCATAATGTCACTGACTCTGACCGTGCCAGTTACTTCTAATAAGGACATAATCGCTTGAAATCGATCTGTTTTTAACATTGTCTCGCCTCTTTTCTTACTTAGAGTATCAAATTTTAATCAAATCGACTAGCGTGACTTAACGATCTCACAAAAAAAGCCAGGCTCTAAGCCAACGCCAAAGGTCCATTTAGGTCGGACCTTTGGCGTCACTGAAGCCACTGGACTTATTGTGCTAATTCAAATACAAAGTAATTGATATCGCCACGGTATTTCGAGATCGAATATTCCACAGGCAGGCGATCATCAGAAAATCCTTGAGTATGGAAGTAAAACAATGGATCACCTTCCTCAACGTCCAATAAATCGCTGATTGTTTCATCCGCCTTGATCACTTCTAATTTTCGGGTGACAGTCCGAATCGGATGTCCCATGCTCTCAAAAACTTGATACATTTTTTCTTGGGTAAAATCGACCGCTTGAAAGTTGGGAAACCATTCCGCGGGAACATAGCTCGTTACCAACACGACGGGTTTTTCTTCGGCATAACGTAACCGGGTGATCTTAAAAACCAACTCACCTAGTTCCAATCCGAGGTTCTCGGCAACTTCCTCATTGGCTGTCGTCTCCTGGAAATTCAAAACCTTAGTTTTAGGAAGAATTCCTTTCCGACTCATCTCCGAGTCAAAACTTTCGATCACATGTGTGAATTCTTGCTGGATCTTCGGCTTTTTGACGATCGTTCCGCGTTTTTTACGTTTTTCCAAATAGCCTTCATCCACCAACGACTGAACGGCTTGCCGAACAGTTGGACGGCTGACTGCATATTGCTCAGCCAACTCCATCTCTGTCGGGATCAGTTGATTTTCTGCATACTCGCCGTTCTGGATTTTTCCCAATAAATCTGCGCGAATTTTTTTGTGCAATGGAACATTCATGTTGCTCTACTCCTTGATCATTTATCTGTCCAATAACGCTGTGGTGTCGCCAGAACCGCTTCAACTGTTGCTGGCAACTCAACGTGCTCTTCTTTTAATAAAAGCACACTTTGCCCCCCACTGCAAGTTTCTCCATTTAATACCATCTCACCGGCTAAAATAGTCAATACGCTGGCCACCTCAGAGCGATTTTCGACGATTTGTTTGCCTTTTAAATGCTGAATCGTAAACTCGCGTTGTTGGACTGTTTTTCCCAACTCGAAGCTCTTCTTTTCAACTTGCTGTTCTGGTTTTAGCGTTTCGATGGCCTTTTCAAGATGCAGTTCCCGCTTTTGACCCTCTTTGTCTTTCCGATCATAGTCATAAAAACGATAGGTTAGATCGGTCGCTTGTTGGATCTCATAAACTAGTGAACCTTTCGTCAACGCATGGATCGTCCCAGAAGGAATATAGATCAAATCGTTTTGCGCAACCGGATATTCCTTCAGGATCTGCGAATATTGATTATCTTTAGCCGCCTCCAAAAGTGCTGCCTTCTCGGGAATCTGCTGTTCCGCGTAGATCCAACCATTTTCTGGTGGTGAGACAAAATACCATGCCTCACTTTTTCCATAGGGCATTCTTTCCTTTTTCTGGGCGTAGTCATCCGTTGGATGGACTTGGATACTCAGATTTTCATCACAAGCCGTAAAAGAAATAATCAGCGGATAAACTTCGCCGGGCGCCAAGCCAAATTTTGCTGGATCGGCCGCAACTAATTGACTGAATGTTTGATCTTCACCAACGATTTGGCAATCGATCTCAGCAATACCGCTAGCTGAATAAACCGATCCAATCTTTTCAATCTGAGAATCACCTGAGTAGGCGTGTAGCCGCGGTGTCCCCCAAATCCGTTCCCGTGATTCTGGTTTTAAAATATACATAAGCTTCCTCCTAGTTTGCTAAGTTGAGCGAAATCAAAATTTTCCCTTTCAATCATCTGATAGCAGATCCCGTAAAGAACTGACTTGTCACAATCGCTTCCAAAATTTTATGTAATTACAAATTATTTTTATGTCACAATGATAATTCCTTTATAAAGTATTGTCAATGAAATAATCAACTTAATTTTGCGTTGACATCTTCCAATAATTACTCTATGATTAATTATGTAATTACATATAAGGAGGGATTGACATGACAACTTACACAATCGATCAACTTGCCCGTTTTATTGATCACACAAACTTGAAGCCTTATGCAACAAAAGCGGATATTCGCCTTTTATGCACGGAAGCCAAAGACTATCATTTTAAAATGGTGGCAATCAATCAAGTCCAATCTGAATTATGCAGCGAAGTTTTAGCCGGTACAGATATCAATGTCGGTGCGGCCATCAGCTTCCCACTAGGTCAAACATCGATTGCAGCCAAAGTCGCCGAGACGCAGGATGCAATCAAAAACGGCGCTACTGAAATCGACTATGTTGTGAATATCACGGAAGTCAAGGAACAAAATTGGGATTATCTAACGGATGAAATGAAAAAAATTGTGGCGATTTGTCGCGCCAACGAAGTCGTTTCAAAAGTTATTTTTGAAAATGCTTATTTAACAGATGAAGAAAAAATTACTTTATGCGGGATTGCTAAAATAGTTAAACCTGATTTCATCAAAACTTCGACCGGTTTCGCTCCCACTGGCGCTACATTTGAGGATGTCAAATTAATGAAAGCTCATGTTGGTCCAGAAGTGAAAGTGAAAGCGGCTGGCGGGATTCGTGACGCTGAAACTTTCAAACAAATGATCGCCTCTGGAGCTGAACGCATCGGAACTAGCTCCGGCATTGCAATCATTGAGGCGTTGAAAAAAGAAGCCGTCAATGGAACAATCACCATCTAGGGGGAACTATGAAAAAAATCGCTATTACCGGCGCCAATGGCTATCTAGCCTCCCTCATTCAAACCATCAATCATGAGGCGTTTGATTTTATCCCAGTCACTCGTAAGGATATTGACCTCGCTCAACCAGAGGCCGTCACGCAGTTTTTCGAAGAACTAGAATTCGATATGGTCTTGCATGCCGCAGCACGTACACAAACTGCCGACTGTGAGGCAAATCCAAGGAATACTCATAAAGTTAACACTGAAAGTGCCATCAATATCGCTAAAATTTGTCAACAAAAAAAGGCCCGCTTTATTTTTTTGAGTACCGAACAAGTCTTTAATAATCGTTTAGATCGTGACCCTTATACCGAAGAAACGCCCGTCGCTAGTACCTCACTCTATGGTCAGCAAAAAATCGAAGTTGAAAATTTTTTGCTAGAAAATCAACTGGATGCGGTCATCCTCCGATTGTCATGGATGATGGGTCTTTCTTATCCGGGCATCAAAAGCAGTCCGAACATT